>Ga0310691_10002693_pt1 | contig 22719 bp, 27 predicted proteins | sample 176DNAGHGlowgp2_FD_203887 | JGI IMG/M metagenome (GOLD analysis project Ga0310691, IMG submission 203887) | Sheep rumen microbial communities from Palmerston North, Manawatu-Wanganui, New Zealand - 1766 DNA GHGlow gp2 (v2) (version 2) | ecosystem: Host-associated > Mammals > Digestive system >...
TGTCCATCTCATAACCATAAGTTTGAAAGAGTTACTTTTGGTAGTTATGGTGGAGATAGTCAGTCTCAGAACTGGAATGGTTATTATTCATCAGACGGTTCTTATGATAAAATATCTAATGGTACTTTGACTCCAGCAAACTCTACGAACAAAGCATCACATAATAACATACAAAAGAGTTTAATTTGTAAGATATGGGAGAGAATCGCATGAATATAGATACATTTTATCCAGTAGGTAGCATTTATATGTGCACTGATTCTGCATTTAATCCAAACGAATATGGTCCATTTTCAGGTAGTGTTTGGTCAGCATTAAATGATAGTGCTGCTAATATTTCTACAACAGGAACAGCATCTGGTTATGTTGGTGCAAATTCAGTTTCATTAACTACAGCTATGATGCAATCACACAATCATACTGGTTCATTAGTAGTTGCAAAACCTGGTACTGCTACAGGTACTTATGGAAATACAACAATGACATCAAGATGGAATTGGATTCGAGTTGCTTCTACAAAAGTTTATGGCTATGGAACTACTACTTTAGCTTCTACTGGTGGCGGAGAAGCTCATAATAATATGCAACCATATCGTCAAGTTTACAAATGGTATAGGGTAGAATAATGAATGTTTTAGATTTATTTCCAATTGGTTCTATTGTAGAGTTTGTAAATGATACAGACCCTAATGTAGTTTATGGTGGCACATGGTCAAAAGATACTTCTGAAAGCGTATTAGTTTGCCAAAATAATGCTACTTTTTCAGGTGCATTAGGCACATTTGTTGGTGATAATGTTGCTACAGCTGGTTATCCAGCTCATTCACATGCGACAACATGCCGAGGAATTGTAGCTACTACTGGTGCTGGAGGTTCTTGGGGTGCATTTAATGCTAATGGTACTTTACAGAAAAAAATAAATAATGGTGGTTCAAACCATCCAGAATCTTATGGTGCTGGAACGTTTACTGCTTCTACGATAGGTGGTGGCGGAACACATGAAAATAGAATGAGATCTTTACAAGTTTGTAGATGGACAAGGACAGCATAAAAAGAGGGTTTGAATATGACAACAATTTATACAGCACAAGGAAAAGTATTAAAAAATACAGCTACGGATAAGTGGCTAATAAAATCTATTACTCCACCTACTCCTCCAGTTCCAGTATTTGATGAAGTTACTATTGGAAGTCAAACCTGGATGAGTAAAAACTTAGCTATAGACGATGGTGGAGAAGGCATTTATACGCAAACTGTAAACTATGGTCAAGGTGATGTAGTTGAATATTACTATACATGGGATGCGGCTGTTAGAGTTGCAGCTTCTATTCCTGGCTGGCATTTGCCAACAAAAGTTGAGTGGGATGCTTTAGCCAATGCCGTTGGAGGTATTGATGTAGCAGGCACTAAGCTTAAATCTATTACAGGATGGTCATCTGGTAATGGAACCGACGACTTCGGCTTTGCTGCCTTTCCTGTTGGTTACAGGTCCACGAATGGCACATTCGTAGGTTTAGGTAGATATGAGTACTTCTGGACGTCCACTGTTTCGTTCGGCGACCCCTACTGCCGTTACTTCAATACGGGCACATCGATGAATTCACTCATAGCAGGCGACACGTCCTACGGTTACTCTCTTCGTCTAGTCAAGGATTCCTAAGTGAGTAGGATGCTAGCAATATACATAAAGGTGAATATCTCACAAATATTCGTGGAGTAAATATGGAAGAATTTTTAACAAACGCATTTAGCACTGGGGACCTGAAGACTATAGTCGTTGCGGCTATACTGTATATCATAATTTATTTTCAGAGGCGTGATACAAAAACCAAGAGGGACGATGCTCAGGAATCCATGGACACAAGAGTCAAATTGTTGGAGAGTGAAATACAAGAAATTAAGAATTTAGATTTAGCTACTAAACTTGCACAAATCCAGACTGACTTATCGTGGATCAAGGAGAAGCTTAAATGAGAACTGAAAAGCATATTGTTAACAAGACCTATGGAGGTCATCAGCTATCTAGGTATATAGATGTTTACGAAGTCTCCGCAAACAGATGTCATTCTGTTCCTGAATCTGGTTACAAAGGCACTGAAGCTACACTAGTTGATGAACCGGCCTGGAATGAAAAATTCAGTTCTTATTCTATCACTGGTGCAACGTTGACAGGTAATAATTTCATTCTTAATAGTGATGTTACTGCTCAGGCCAATTATGAGACAGCTAAGAACTTGACTTTACAAACAGATGGCCATGGAACGATTGCAGCTAATAAAAATTCTGGATTTATCGGTGATCAGGTTACTTTGAGTAATACTGCAGCTACAAATTATAGTTTTTCTGGTTATACTATAACAGGTGCAACGTTAACTGGTAATAAATTTAATTTTATTGGAAGTGACGTTACAGCCAAGGCTTGGTTTACTAAAATATCTACATATACATCTATGCCTATAGCTGGGGCAATGTTAGGTGTAGCTGATAATATAACTGCTTCAGAATATGCTCCAGATCATAGTTATCAAAGGGTTTATTATGATTATAATCAAACACATTTTTCAAGAACTATACCTGGTGGAAATCCGTCTACAATAAATTTAAATGTTTTTGCAAATGGATATTCAGTAAACAGCATTAGAAATATGTCTGCATATTCTACAAATTTTGTTACTGGTAAAGATGTTTTAATGACTACTTATAGTAACAAATATATTAAGCTTACTGGTTCTCAGTCTGCAATAATAACTTCCATATATGTTGATTTCTCAGGAACATTTACAGGAACTTCAACAGCAACTTTTAATAGTTTATATTTCTTTGCCAATAATACTTCAGCTATACCAACTTATAGTACAGCTTCTAGTAAAGTTACAGCCTATAAAACACTTGTATTTAATACACCATTTATCTTAACAGCTGGCGAACATTATCTTACATTTGGAGCTGATGAACCAGGTGGTGCATATCCAAATCCATTAACTGCTGATTTTACTGCACAAGAAATAACATGGAATGGTTATATTTCTGGACAAGTATAAATAATTACAGGAGTTTTTAGACATGAATATAGTATCTAACCATAACCGTTTATTGAGAGGCGCAGCAATTCCAACAGCTGGTGGTGATGTTTACAATTCTGGCTGGGAATATACGCCAGAAGGAGAAATTTCCGGTTACTCTGGTTCTGCAATTTATACAGGTGAAGAATGTCCATGTGATTCGGCTGCAATAGTCGATTCTGCTTTTAATAAGTCTACAGCTTGGGTTGACGAACAGAATTATTTAACAGCTCATCAGGACGTAACTAATTTACCATACGTTCAGAATTCTGCATTAGGTTATAACGGTAATCTGATTTCGTCTATTTCTGGTAGCGGTTTCTTTGCTGAATCTGCAAATAATTCTTATCATGCAGACGATGCTGACCATGCAACCTATGCTGACAGCACTGAGCATGCTGATTCTGCTGATTATGTTGAATCTGCACAAGTAGCCGAATTTGCAACTTCTTCTTTATCGTCTAATAGGTCTGATGTCGCTAATTATGCTTTCAGTGCAGATTTAGTTATTAACGGTTGGGAATATGACGAAACTTCTGCAATCACATCTTATAATGGCTCAGCTTTTAAAGCTGGACAAGGTGGTGATTACTCTGGTATTTCTCCGATTGTTGTTGACAATGAACAGCGTATTATTTCTGCAGAATCTGCTAGATTAGGTGTTCAGGATCCATTATATTTCGTTGAAGATAGTCAAACCGCTACGGTTATCGGTATTCATGATTCAGCATTTCCGACATTCGAAGGAACAGAAGACGGTAAAATATCAGCCATTAATGGATCTGCTATCAATGCTGTTTCTGTCGTTGAATATAGCGCTGGGAATAACATCGATATTACTAATCATGTTATAAGCGTCACTGGTTCCGTTCCGTCCGCTGATAAAGCCTCTACAGCAAATTCTGCTAATTCTGCAACGTATGACAGTAGCGGAAACAATATAGCCAATACTTATCTAAAGGTAACTAGCTACAAGGAATATACAGCTGGTCCGAATATAGATATTACCAATCACGTAATCTCTGGTCGCGACTGGGACGGATATATCCGCAACATAGCCCAATCAGGCGATGCCACGGCATATAACGCTGCTACTGCATGGGTATACAATCAGGGATATCTTACAGGTGATTATATCCCGGTCTCTGCAATGGGTATCGATACACCAATGCCAGGCATGCTCACATACATTACAGGTTTCAGTGGTTCCGGTATTTCCGCTAGGGTAGCTGCTGAATCGTTTACTGCGTTGAAGGATTCTGACGGAAGAAGTCTTACCGCACTTATCGCAAATTCGGCGATCAATAGTGCGAATGGTTACGTAACGGGTATTAACGGTACTCCGATTTCTAGCGTTGGCGGACAAGGTGTTGAATATGAAGGTATTGCACCGATTGTTGTAAACAATGTTGAACATAAGATTTCTGCACAGTCTGCTAAATTAGGAGTTCAGGAACCATTATACTTCGTTGAAGATTCTGTTTCTGCAACAGTTATCGGTATTTCTGGACTTCCTGAAGTTGAAGGTGTAATGTATGAGTCTGCTTTAAGACTCTCTGATGGTTATATCACTGGATATAACGGTTCTGCATTGTCTTCTGAACGCAGCCGTTATGCTGTATCTTCTACTTCTGCAAATGGTGCTATATCTTCTCAGACTGCAGCTGTCGTAACTGGTGGTTGGGAAACTGCAAACGGAAAGATTACAGGTTATAATGGAACTGCATTTAATGCTGGTGGTTCTAATCCTCAAGTTCCTGTAAGCGGTGTTTCTGGTATTTCTATTACTAAACCAAATGATACTATTTTTATAGGTGTTTCTGGACAATATCTGCCATATACAAACATAACTACAGGTGATTCAGGAACTACAGTTTACAATATAGCTTCTGGTATTAGAGTTACTTCTACTTCCGGCTGGGTTGAAATGTATAACCAGAATAAGGAAAACGAAAACGAAGCACATTTACAAGTTGGTCAGAATTATGCTGATGGTAAATCATTCTGGTCTGAAATAGATGGTGCAGGCGGTGGTTTATTACAGATGAACTGGAATTCTGGAATTATTGGTCCTAATTCGCATTCTAGCTATTCTGATGGAACTACTGCTGCAATTTCTTTAGGTAATGGAGCTTTAGTTTATCGTTCTGCTAATTCTGCATTAACATCGTTTGAAGATGATGAAGCTTCTAAAGTATGGCAATTAGGTTCTGAAAGATTAAGATTCTGGAATCAATGGGGATATGCTTCATTTGGTCCACGTGGAATGGAAGTATTTAATACTGCAGGTAACAGTTGGCTTACTAGTGCTGGTGGTGGCCGTACATATTTTATTGTTTCTGGTTCTGCTGGCAATGGTGCAAGAGGTGCTGTAGAATTAGCTCCACAGTATATCAACTTCTATAATGATGATTGGTCATTAAATCAGACATTGAATACTAGTGATATTTCAGCACTTAAAGCATTATTAAATCACGTTTCTACAGCTTCTGCAAACTGGTAATCTATGAGTTATGTAATAGACACAAAATCATTCGCATTTAATGGCGAGACTCTTACCTTTGGTGGTAATGAGCTCGTTTTAAAGTATTATGTTCCAGATCCTAGATATCTAACTTTAACCAAAACTCAAGGTGGAACTATAACTGCTAATAAACTTAGTGGATATGATGGTGACACTGTAACTTTATCACAAACATCAAACAATGGTTATGTTTTTAATAACTATTCCATAACTGGAGCTACTTTAACAGGCTCTCAATTTAATTTCAATGGTGGTAATGTTACAGCTAAAGCTAACTATACACAAACAGCAACATATACAGCTACAGGACAATCTAGCACATTCAATACTAAAGTATATGAACCTGTAACAGGAAATGGCTTATATTATGGATATTATTTAGCAAGTATTCCACAAATTCCAGTAAAATTCACTGTTACTGCTTACACAGATAGAACAGGTAGTTCTCCGTATAATCTATATTTTTATGGTGGTACAGAAAATAACAAGCATCACATAAAATCTCTTTTATATCTCCCAGGTACTATGGGCTATGGTGGTACATTAAGGAGTGCAGTGTTCAGTTCAGAAAGTACAGCCTGGGATTTTACGCCTACAGCTTGTGGATTTGGTTATATAGGTTCTGCTTGGGCTGTATCAGGTCAGACAATTACAGATGTTACAGACGAACGTGGAGATCAGCCATTTAAACGCATAAACTATGAAGTGGTATATCATTAAAATAAATAAGTAAGGAGTTTTTAAAATGAGCGCAATCGTAAATTCAAATAACGTTATCTTCGCAAATGGCGGCGGAGCAAGTAATGATAATCTGAAGTTCTCTAAAGTTCTTGGCGGAACTGATAACGGTCCAGCTTCTGCACAGATTGGACTAACTAAAATCATGTCGCCAGTTACAATGCAATACTATGAGATGTCAGTTGTTAATGAAAATAATAACACTGAAACATTCTCTATGATTCCTACTAATATTGGCTCTGGTGTATTGTATGCAGTTGGTAACGGTCCTATCACGACAGCTAATATCAATAGCTCCCCTATTTGGTGTTATGCATTTAGCACAGGAACACCATCTATGAGCACGACTAAGAGCGGTGATTATAAGGAAGTTCATCTATCTACACCTTATGACTACTATGGACCTTCTATGTTTACAGCTAATATTGACGGCCAGAACTTTGTATTAGGTTCTGGAGCCTATGCAAATATGGTATGGCAGAATGTAGAAGGAACGGATCAATGGTGTGTAACTAATTCTGGTTATTACAGTATCTAATCTTTTTTATAAATAAAATGTTAGGCGAATGTGGCGTTAATCCACACCGAGGACATTTTATGAAGAATTCTGTTAAGAAAGCACCTGTGGAGCCTAAAGAGGAAACTCCACAGGTTTTAAATTATAGTAAAGATTTAGAGGAAATTAAAACATTATTGAAGAAAATTTCTGATCAGTTATCCAAATTAGATATAAGAGGAGGTTTCTAATGGGACATGCTACAGATTTGAATCGTCAAAGAATGAACAAGAGAATTGCTCAGATGCAGTTCCTTTTAGAAAATTTTGAAAAGCCTGAAATTAACATGGGCAATTTTGACAGAATGGAAGTAGAAGAAAATGGCTACTGCCCAACTGGCATAACTATGTCTATAATCAATTTTAACTCTCATGCTAAAGAGTATAATTATACTACAATATCGTCGTTCATGGCTAAAATACAGACTTATCTTCCTAAAGATTTAAGAATAACTACATATAAGAAGCAGAGAAAAGACGAAAAAGAAAGTCCGCTTTGGAATCCTAGAAATATAAACGAAACAAAGCCAGATGAAATTGGCGAAGAAACAAAAGAATATCTTGACTTGATGGTTGACTGGTTTACTGCAATGAAAGCTAAATGTCTGAATGATTTGACGTTTAGTTATATTGTACAAGGTAAGCCGCAATATATTGAGGTAATGAAAAGACGCTGGAAAGATACTTATTCTGAAAAAGTCGAGCAGGAAGTGCAGGCTGCAGTAAAGAGTGATAATCAGATTAATTTGATTTTTGAAGAAGCATAATGGATATACACTATAAACTTTTTAAACACCAGAAAGAACTTCTGGAGTGCAAAGAGGACATGATCTATCTACGAGCAGGGCGAGGTAGTGGAAAGTCCTTTATCGCGTCTCTAATCGCGGTTATTGCACTATTAAAAGGTCAACGTGTATTGATTATGGCACAGGACTATAGGGCACTCACAGAAGTTATCATGGCTGAGTGTATTCAACGTCTTTATGAAATTCTAAAACCAGGTGAATTTGAAGTTCATAAGGTATCAATGAAAATAACTTATGGCGAGACAGGCGTCATATATTTCTCGTCATACTCCAATATGGATTCAGTTCGTGGTTTTTCCAGGATTCAGTTGTCCATTCTTGACGAAGTATGTCTAGCCCCGCCAAATCTTTATGAAGTATTAGCTTATTGTCAACGTGACCTTGATGAAGACCCAAGAATTATTATGTGCTCAACTCCTAGACCAGCTAACTGGGTAACGTCATTCGTAAAAGATAGAAATATCAAAGTCATTACAGCTAAAACTTCTGATAACAAAAAGATTAAACCAGCTGAAATCGAGTTGATGAGAAAAACTTGTCTATCCGAAGAACAATGGCTACGAGAATTTGAAGGTGTTGAATGTGAAGACAATAATTCTGGCGTATTGTTTACTGATGACCTTTTAGAAGCTGCTCCTATGTCTGGTAGCTGTATTGCTATAGGTTGTGACTTGTCTGGTTTTGGTAAAGACTGTAACTGTATTGTTGTCAGAAAAGGTAATACAATAGTCAAGATTATCAGAAAGGTTCTAGCTTCTGCAAAAGATTTGTTTGCAGATTTAAAGACTATCATTCATGAGTATGGCGTAAACAATATTTCACATATCGCAATAGACATGGCTTATGGTCAAGGTCTTTATGAATTATTGATGGATTCTGATTATAAGAGTTTTACATATTTAATTCCATTTGGTGGTTCTCCAGAAGACCCAGCTTATTTAAATAAACGTGCTGAAATGTATGTTAATGCAAAACGTTATATTACAGAACATGGCATTAATGGAATTGACGATAGAATGAGAGAAGAACTGAAAGCTACACGTTATGAACTCTCGGCTCATGACAAGGTTCAGTTAATAAAGAAAGACGACATTAGATTAATTTTAAAACGTTCTCCTGACAGTGCAGACAGCTTTGCTTTGACTTTTGCGATGGCTGATATGCCCAGAGGCCTTGTTTTGGAAAGAAAATCAAGACAAGGTGCATTTATGGAGTAAAAATACTTTTATAAATATAAAGTTGCGAACATGGCGCTTACCATGCAGAGGATAAAATATTATGAATGAAGACGAAATCAATACCGGCTCAATCGAAAACACTGAGGCTGAAGGTGATAAGATTGAACAGATAGAGATTCCCGCTGAAGATTCGGCCCAGCAAACCGTTTCCGAAGAAAGTAATGTGGTTCAAAAGGGTGAACCGAGGAAGACATACACTAAGGAAGAACAACAGGCATATTCTTTCAGAAAGCAGCTTGGAAAACAGAAAGCTAAGTATGAAGGTCAATATAACCAGTTGCAAGCCCAGTATAACGAGCTCTTAGCACGACTCGATAGATTGGAAAATCCAGATAAGTATGCTCCACTGAACAGAAATCAATTCCAGGACGACGATTCCTATATTGACGCTATAGTGCAGCAAAGATTCGACAACATGTGGAATCAGAAATTGCAAGAAGCACAGCAGAAGTATAGCGAACAGGCAAAACAGGAACAAGAAGTTCAGGCTTATAAGACAAGACAGGATGATAACGTCAAAAAGTTATTTAAGACTCCTGAAGCAGAACAACAGTATAGACAAGCTATCGGAACTGCTCTTCAGAATGGATTAGGCGAACTGATTGACGAGGACAAGGAAGTTGCCCAGTATATCATGAGGTCTGATTTAGGTCCGAAGATTCTTTATGAATTTGCTACGAAACCTGAAGAAGTTGAAAAGATGTTCAATGACAACGTTACACCAATGGATAGACAGTTCATGATTAGGGACTTAGAAAACCGTTTACGTAACGAAATAAATAAACCATCGGTGCCAGTCATCGGAAAGCCGGGACTTGGTACAGAGGCTAAACAAGGTTCAATTTTCGATTCTGACGATTCAATTTTGAACTATTTAAGAACACATTAACATTTCATAAAGGAAACATATTATGGCAGATGTAACAAATCATGGCACATTTTCAAACAACAAGAAAGTAAAACTCATCGCAGGCGAAGTCTATGACAACCTTCCGTATTTAAAGAAAGCTCACTCTTACATGACTCAGGGTGAACTCGAAGGTAAGAAGTATGGTAAGACTTATTCTGTTTATATTCCTGACCCGGGTGAAGTTAGCGACGGTCTCGAAGCTAATCCGGATAACATCAATGAAGTTGAAGTTGCTGTTACTCTTCAGAACAAGAACACTTCTGTTCAGCTCGATGCATGGAATAAGTTAACCAACATTGAATCTTTCACTAACGAAATTGCAAAGCCGCGTGGTATCAAGCTCGCACGTTCTGTTGAAAAGGACGCTATCGACCAGACCGTTCCGAAGGCTTTCCAGGTAGTTTCTGGTGATGCTTCTTTCAAGACTCTTACGGATATGTCTACGTCTCTTGACGAAGTTGGTGTTGCTGGTACCAAGGTAGCTTTCGTTAAGCCGTTAGTTGCTGGTACTATTGCTAACGGTGGTCTCGCAAACTTCATTCCGTCTGAAATCCAGTCTAAGATTTATAAGGACGCTTATTTAGGCCAGTATGCTGGTGCTTCTGTTATCACAGAAAACCTCATGCCGATTGTTAACGTTGCTGGTACTGAAACTGCTTCTGTTGCAGCTACTGCAATTACCGCTATGGAAGGTACTGCTACTGTTACTGCAGGTTATACTGTTGCTGTTACTGACAACTTCCCGGGTGTTCCGTTCAAGCTCAATGCTAAGATTGTTGGTGTTGACGGTATGGAAACCGATCAGGACCTCTATGTTATCGCAGATAGCAATTCCGCTGTTCCTGAAATCCGTGTAGCTGTTAAGGGTCACAACATCAATAACGCTAATGCTTGGGTTGAAGCTGGTGAAACTCCTTCTGCTGCAACACTCGCTGTTGCTGCTGGTAAGTATGCTCTCGGTCAGTGCCGTACTGAAGACGCTGTTGGTTTCGATAAGTATAGCTTCGCAGACCTTCCGGGTTCTGAGAACGTTACTGAATCGGTTAACAACGTTTCTATCAAGATGAGCACCTACGGTGACGGTAAGAGAATGGAAACCTTAACTCGTTTGGACCTCCCATACGCAGTTACATTGCCCGATCCTCGAAAAGCTGTTGTAGGCTATTTTAAGATCGGCTAATTTAAAGTGAAATAACAATTATAAAAGGTTAAGGCTCGTCCTTAGCCTTTTTTCTTTCTTGCCATCTTCTTTTATGGGATTCTGACATTCTTTGTTTAGTTTCTTCTGATGGATGTGTTTCAATTTTTGCATTTCTTTTATTTTTTATTGCTTCAGGGAAACTGTCATTTTCCTGATGTGTACACCATCTTAAATTTCTAATATCATTAATATTCATATTGATTGGTTTGTGTGTTTTATGGTCTACACATGATTTATTCTCAGGATTCGGTAAAAAAGTTTCTGCTATAACTCTATATACGCGCGTAAGTTTCCCATTAAATTTTACTGTTTGACGTAGTTTAGAGCCATATATTATTCCATCCAAACGTTTAAGACGACCCATGTTTGAAATTTCAATAATTATATTTCCTCTAATAGGTTTATTATTAGTTTTTATCCATAATTCTGTCATAATAAATAATATAGTAAATTTTTAAGGAGATGTAAACCCTATGATAACTGTGAACGCGCTTTTGAACCAATGTTTTCAGAGATGCTCATTGATTGGAGATGGCCAATCCGTTAGCGGAACACAGGCTATGCAAGGACTTAACGATTTGTTATGTTTAATAGCCGAGCTTAATGGTCAGAATTTGATTCTTTCTGATGTAGAAACTGCTAATATTATTAAAAGTGAAAAAATTAAGATTATGGCAGAACTTCCAGATGGCTGGTCCGTAGTAGAAACTTTACCTTATGGAACTAAAGCCGGTCAAATCTGTAAATGTGGCGACAAAATTTATGCATGGGAACCTGCAACACCAGGCGATCCATCTACGCTCACTTGGGTTGAACGAAATGATATTGTATGGCCTGACTTATTAATCAATCCGCTTCCTGATAGAGTTGTAACATTGTCGAGAAAACTCGGCGTAAGATTCGTTCAATTATTGCCAGCAACAAAGCAGGTTATTGATAGTAAGACAAAAATGGGGCTTCCGGTTTTCTATACATGTGAGACACAATTAGAAACGGTTAAGGCCGCAGATACTACTTATACTTATGAAGTATTTAATATTGAGCTTGATTCTAGGCAGACGTTAGAATATCGTATTACTTATCTTAAATCTATTCCAGATTACAAATTAAACGATAAGCTCTATTTTAGTGAAAAGATTATTTCTATTCTTGAAGACGGTATTTGTTCTAAACTTTGTTTACGTTATAAGCTATTGGACGTCAAACCTATATTTGATGAGGAATTTGCAAATGGCGTAAGATTACTTAAGAGAACTAACAATTCTAACCGTCCAATGACCTATGAAGGTTTTGAAGGAAGCTATTTAGACAATTTCTATAATGGTTTTGCTCCAAATCAATGGTAACGAGGTAATTAATGCCAGAAAATAAAATTACATATTCATTCGTAGGTAGTTCTGCGAAAACAAAAAATCCTAATATTCAGGGTGCAGCTATTTCCAGAAATATGTATTCTGGTTTTAACGGCTCCAAGGACGACGCTAGACGTTTTATGCAAAGCTGTCCTGGAATAAAATTCCTGATGTCTTTAGGTGATGATGCTCAGATAGACGGTATGTATGTTCCGTCTACTGGCTTATCTATTACAAACTTTACACCGTCCTTGTTCGTAGCCTATAAAGGTAATATCTATAGAATAGATAATTCTTATGAGATAGAAGTTATAGGCTTCTATACATCTGGTAATAAAGTAGAATTTGCAGAGTCAGCCGGTGAACGTGATGTTTTAATGTGGGTTGATGGTGTTTCTATTTACGGCTATGAATTAAAGAATGGTCAAACTGTAAACATAACTTTACCTAAAAGAATTACAGAAAATGCCTATGTAAAACCTACTCATATAGCCGTTGTTTCAGGTTCTATAGTTATCAATGACCTTGGTTCTGGCTATGTTTATTATTCTAAGCCATATCCGCTTTCGCAAGAAAAAAGAAACATATTTAATATTGTCGACGGTAAGGTTCAATATAAAGGTGATGGAATTACTGTAGATACAAGAGAAGTGGATTCTGGTGAATATTGCTTCTTAGATGATTATGGCGTTCAGATGTATTTTAATGCTGAATCTTCTTCTGATAAAGTTACAGCTGTTTATTCAGTCGGCGCATTACTAACACTTTACGGTCCGTCTTCTATTGAATTCTGGATGAGAGGTGACGCTGAATCTTATCAGACTTGGCAAAGAACTTCTTACACAATCAACAAGGAACAAGGTCTTGAAGCTAAGTATTCTTTGGCTTCTGTTAATCAGACACAGTTCTGTATCGGAACAGGTAAGGCTAATGCAAAATGCGTTTTGATGATTGAAGGAACTAAGGTTACAAAAATTTCTGAAGAATGGCTGGATAGAATCCTTAATGATAACGAGATTTCCAATACACGTGCATGGACCTATTCCAAGAATAACCATAGCTTCTATATCTTTACGATAGGCAATGAAACATATTGCTATGATATAATGACAGGTGAATGGCATATTAGAAGCTCACGTAACTTCTATAATTCTAAGAATAAGCCATATATGCCTTTATACGCAGTATGGTTCAATAACAAGATTATTACTGGCTGTTGCGAAAACGGTAATCTGTATATTCTTGATGAAAATTATTATAAGGAAGATTTCAATGCCACTGATAGTTTACCTTTATATCGTGTTAGACAGACTCCTGTAATTACAGCCGACTATAAGCCGTTTGTATTATATCAGATTTCTTTGGAATGTAATGCAGGTAGCATTGAAAATTACGGTAAGCTTTCAAAATGTCTTTTACAGATGAGTAATGATGGCGGTTATACATTCGGTAATGTTATCGACGCAGGACTTGGCGAACGTGGCCAATATTCTGCAAGATTAAACTGGCTAAACTTAGGCAGGACTAGACAATGTGTAATTAAGGTCATGTTCTCGGAAGATTCTGATTTTGTTATTTCTGATGCAAGTATAAGATTTCAGATTCTTAATACGCCAGTTTAAGGAGTCAATATGATTATTAACCAGACTAGCAAAATAGAAGATATATTACAGGCTGTAAAGGGAACATGGGCTGTTTCGACCGATAATGGTTGGAAATGCACAGAATGCGGCGAAATTAAATTCTATAAGAAATTATGTGAAGAAGGCAATAACGTGTTGCCATCTTCTTTTATGAAAAATAGAACAGATATTGTTCCTTATATGGTTTATGAAAAAGACAAAGTTTCAGGTGGCATTATTACACTTCAAGACCAATATATAACTCTAGAAGCTAATGCCCTAGTAGTTATTATGATGGTATAAATATAAACAGGAGATTAATTTATGGGATTTTTAGATGTAGTATCAAACGTATTCGACCCAGGTGACGTTTTCGGTTACCGCGGTGGTAAGAACGTTTCTAAAGCTAATGGCGCTTTGGACGAAGCTTACAAAGCTGCAGAAGATGCCGCAAGTAAGAACGCAAGTCTTTATTCACAATATATGAATAAAGTCAATAATGCTTATGGCGGTGAAGCTGCAAAAATGGGTGACAGAGTAGCTGCCCTTGAAAATTTGGATGTTTATGATCCTGGTCAGTTCGACGAGAGCAAATACAACAAGTCTATTGAAGATTTCTATTCCAAGGCTGCAAATCAGAGAGTTAACAAAGCCACCAATGCAATTACCAATTCTATGGCTAATGCTGGTAACATGTTCAGTTCTGATTATACTGATGCTCTTGCAGCTAAGCAGCAGGCTTTGGCTAGTGAAGAATGGGATAAAGCTTTTGACAGATACCAGCAGGATAGAAGCCGTGCACTTCAAGAATTTAGCACTAATGCTAATATTGGTCAGCAGACTTATTCTAACATGTATAACAAGAATAAAGACTTGTTAGGCATATCTCAGAACGCACAGGATAACACTTTGAATGCTTTTGGTGCATATACACAGGGTCTTGCAAATAACAACTCTATGCTTGCCCAGAATGCAGCAAATATCGCACAGGGAAAAGCAGCAAATCAGATGACACAGAACAAATCACTTTTAGGCAAAATATTCGGATAAGGAGATAAAAAATGATACCTTTAATTATGGCAGCAATTTCTATGGCACAAAAGAAGGCTCAATCTGAAAATCAGGACCTTCAGAATCAGGCTAATGCACTTCGTCAGAACCAGATTCAGATGGCTCCGCAAATGCAGATTCCGACAATTAATTCAGTATTTGGACAGCGTTAATGAGTATATTTAGCAGCTTAATAGGTAGAGTTTTCGGAAGACCAAAACCTGGTGAAGGTTATGGTCCTATGGCGCCTATTAATGAAATTTTAAATAATAACGTAACCAAACCTTTTGATTATGGTGTTGTATGGATTCCAGGAGCTGCACAGGATAATGCGCTATTTAATGCATCTGAAGCTGAGGCTGCATTAGCACAAACTCAACAAGAACACAATGACGCTTTAAATAAATTCCTTAATGCTACTCAATATAAGCCAAGTGTTAGAGCTAGAATGGGTAGAGAAACAGAAAAGAATTTAGTTAAGTGGAACCCAAATAAAGATACTAAGCCAAGAAGACCATTAACACCAAGCTCTTCGGTTATTTCTGATATTAAAATATTGCCAAACAATAACATTGGCGTAAGATTTAATAAGAAAGGTCCTAAGGGAGGAGGTGAATATTACGAATATAGAGGAGGTTCAACTGTTCAGGAAGCTGCGCAGGAAGTTCTTAATTTATTACGTGGTGGTTCTTTAGGTAGAAATCTTAATACTAGAATTCCTGGAACATGGGGTGCAGCACACAATATTCCTAGATAAATATAGAAGAGGTAATTCAAATGGCATTAACAAATAATTTCATATCACCTACAAGCTTAGTATTTGGTGTTCGTGATTTTGCTCCACAAATAGACCAAATGCAGCAGAATGATACAAAAGGTTTACAGAATGCGTTTAAGTTTGGAACGCAGGTTTATGATTATATGAAGAATAGACAGATTGCTAATGCTATCAAGAAAGGCGATATTGATAAAGCAGCTGAACTTGATGCACAACGTATTAACAATCAAGATCCTACTTCTATATTTAGATGGAAACTTGGTCAAGAACAGGCTAAGCAGTTACATGACGAAACTCTTGCTGCACAGAAAGCACAGCAAGAAGCTGCATTAAAAAGAACCGAAGCTGAAAAAGCATTACAAGAACAAAAATCTAGAGATGCTATTATTAATGAGGTAACTAATACATTGCCTACTATGACAATAGGAATGGAAACTACTCCAGAGCAGAGACAGCAATATCTTAATACTTTAGCTGGTTTAAAGACTAAAGCTCAGAATGCTGGTGTTCCTATTGAAATGATTACAAGGAAAGAAGAAGAATTAGCTGGTGAATTACCGTCTATTAGACTTCAAAATTCTTATACTAATTTTGAAAATATGTCTGACTTGTTTGACAAGAAGACTGATGCTGGCGGTTATGCAAATAATCTTAAAACATATAAAGAAGCTATATGGAATGAATGGATGGCACATCCTGAATTCCAAGATATTCCAGCTTATCGTCAGGCTATGATTAAAGCTATGAATGCACATAACCCAGTTCAAAAGAAACCTGGAACTAAACCAAGTAAAAGGAAGTAATAATGGCTAGTACAATAGAACAAATCGATGCATATCTTAAAAAGAATAAGAAACCATTATTCTCTAATCTTAATAATTGGTATGGCAAAAACGATACTGATGCAAAGAATCTTAAGTTTTTATGGAATGCTGCTCAAGACGCTAAAGGTATCAATAATAAAATTGAAGCCTTTAAAACTTTACAGGAAGAACTTGCTCATTGGACTGATTTAGAAGAATTAGAAAAACAAGAAGCAGAACTTACTGAAGCTGGTGCTGATAACTGGACAGATCCACAGGCTAAAGTTGAAATGGATAAAATGCGTTTCTTTGGACAGTTATCTAATACCCCTTCTATTGATAAACTTACAGATTTGTCTATAGACGATGTATATTCACAAGGCTATGACTTTGAACAAATGAAAGCATTAGCTAATGAATATGGATATGACTATACTGATAAAGAAGATCGTAAAGAATTTCTTGATAAGCTATTTGAATATCAACATCAAAAAGATCTTGAAGCTATTTGGAATGATGACATTTATACTAGCTTAGTTACTCCGCTTGCTAAAGAATATGCAAAACAGAATTATCAGGATATTGATAGTAGATGGCAATTAGCACCAGTATTAGCGGCTGATGCTGGTGTCAATACATTGATGGCTGGTATTCCAGGCGGTGCAGCAGGAAAATATTTAAAATTTGGACCTAAGGCACAAATGGCAATAAACAACACTGTTGCTCCTGCAGCTAGAGCAGGTCTTAAGATGGCTATTAATGATGAGTCATTTGAAGATGCTGGTAAGGATGCTTTAAATGAAGTTGCTACTAACTTTGCATTCAGATTTGGTATGCGAGGTGCACAACGATATGGTAAGGAATTACTCCCTACAGGTGGTAAACAAACTGTTCAAAGCAGAGCAAATGAAATGGCTAATGCTGCACGTAACAGAACAAATATTCATTTTAGAAAACCTAAACCTAAACTTGATGAAAATGGTTCTGCAATAGCTGGAGAATATGATGGTTTTGAATATTTCGTTTATGATAAAAATGGTGTTCCTAAACCGTCTAGTTATAAAGCATGGGTAAATGATCCAAATAGAATTGCTAATGAGGCTGGTTCTACTATTGAAAAAGAATTAGAAAAACAAGCTTTAATTGGTAATAAACGTGCAAATCTTAGTGATAAAACTAAACAAGGTATTACTACATATCTTGAACAAACAGGAAAAGAACCAGAACAGATGCTTTATGATGAAGTAGCTGCAATGGGTGCACCTAGAGAAAGTATATGGAACTTTGCAAAAAATAATCCAGTTACTCAAGATATAGGTAGCTATATCAATAACTTACAAGGTCGTTCTAAGTGGGGTGGTGCTGCATTAGGTGCAGTAGCTAACTATGACCCTACACAAACAATTTCTCAGAAAACATTCGAAAAGAAGCCAAAATTAAGTAAACAAGATCAAGCAGAATTAGAATTATTACAACGTTTACGTGATTTGCATGCTAAGAATCCTGAGTTCTTTAAAGCTCCTAAAATACCGGATAAATTTAAAGATTACTTTAATGAAGATCAAGCACAGCAATGGAATGAAAACGTTAGAATAACTGATATATTTAATTAAATGAAGAGGGTTAAACACCCTCTTTTTTAATTACATAATATAGAAAAACCCGCGACAATTGTCAACGGGCATTTAGAGGTAATTTTATTTCAGATAACTACTTAGCATTAATAATTTGTTCAATGGATAATTTATATTCATCTGTCAATGATTTATAGAATGGACTAGATTTTTTATATTCTTCAAAAAGCTTATGTTGCAATTTTGTAAAGTCTTCTTGCATTTTTCTGTATTCTTTATTTTTTTGACAGAATTCATTATAAAATTCATTACAGAAAGTATTTGTAATGCTGATTTTATCTATACAAAAACTTTTTTCAGTGTTGGATAAAATTTTTTCGCTACTTATTTTTTTGATTTTCTTTGCAGTATATTTTTCAATATCATTTTTTAAATATGGACCATATAATATGTCATGTTGTTCAAAAATATTGAATGTTCCATATTTCTGTAGCATTTTGCAATTTTTAGCCATATTTTCAATCGAATCAAATAACTTAATAAATTTAATAAAAAATGGCTCTCTACTTGTATTATAACTATCATCAGTATCGAATTCATAATTGATTTCATAATTGTTATAGTTATACAAAAGACTATTATATGAAAGCTTTGCACCAGATTTAAGCTTTAACAAAGATGGTTTACATTTTGTATTATCATTTACTTTTACTGTCGAGAAATAATTATACATTTCTTTATCATTATCAGTAAATGTCCAATCGCCTAAAATTAACTTACAAGCCTTAAGGTTCATATACATGATAAAATACTTAAGGATTTCCCACATTCCGAACCACATTTCATTTTCTTTAACGTCTTTGAAATGCTCATAAAGCTTTTTTTCATCAAGAAAATCTTCATTCCCTTCAAACTCTGCTTCTGCTACAATTTGTTCTTCTGTAGCTTTAATATATTCATGAACTACTTTTTCAATTTCAGAGATCCATTCAGGTTTAATTTCTTTAATTTCTTCAATAGGAAGTTTATTAATGGTGCATTTTATTACTTTCATTTTATACTCCTTGTTTTGATATTCATAATATAGAAAAAAGTTGTCATGCGTTAACGAAAATATGGTATAAAAATTAACGCAGACAACTTTCTTTCAATTCATTTATCTATTAATAAGCAGGACATTCTGTATAGTTACGAAGAGTATCTTCATCTACGGCATTACCGTTTTCGAATTCCAGTGCAATTTTACCAAGTGTTCTAATTGTAGGAAGTTTTCCTTCAGCTTTATAATACTTGATAGCAGCTGGCGAAGTAAGGAACTTAACAGCTTTTTGTGCATTAGCTTTCTTGATAGTAATATCATTGAATACTTTAATCTTATCTACGGAATTCTTGATAAGATCAACAGCTCCATCGACAGAGAAAAGCATTTCCTGGTGCCAACCACGATTGGACACTGCTCCTTCTGTTACTCTGTCAATTACAGATAACGGCTTATTTGTTAAAATAACAAGAGCTCCAGTAAAGAAGAACGTATCAGGAAAAGTTTTTCCTGCGAGATGTGCAGCCATAGTTTTCGGATTAAGCTGTGCAATTTCATCCATTTTGTTCTTAATTGCGCCGTTATTTTCAAGTTTAAGCTGATTAACATGAATACAATTAGAATTCTGCTTCTGCCAAGACAATTTACGAAGATGCTTAGTTTCAGTGCATGCCTTGAGAAGAGAAGCTCCATCTTTAGAATCTTGTAAAATAGAGTTAACGTCATCAAGAACAATAATAGCGTCATTATGTTCCCACATGAACTTATAAAGTTCAACAGCTGATAAAGAACCAGTTACAATTTCCCAATTTCTAATAGTTTGAGCTTTAAGCAACTGTTCTGCAGTATAAGTCTTACCTACACCTTTATCACCAGAAACAATAGCTACATGACAAGGAATGGGCTGACCTTTCTTACCAATCATCATTTTTTGAATATGATTAGTAAAGTCACTCATCTTCTTCTGGTATTCACTGTAAGAGTTAATGCGATTCAAGATTTGAACAGTATTCATTTTATTTCCTTATTGGTTAATTGTTATGAGTATAATATAGTAAATTAATTTTCTGTTGTCAATCCTTTCATCTCAAGATATTTTTCTTCAGTCAACAATAAATCACTTCCTTTTACATTACGTACCATATCTTCGACATAAGCCATATCTATATTGACAATATCTATAAACCAATTATTAGTAAGCTGCAATACATAAGAATTTATTTTACCTAGTTTACAGTTTCTAAAATATTGTAACAATATTTTGTCATTTTCTGTAAAGTCTTCATTTTTTGCAGCCTTAATTTGCATCAATCTATAGAAATACTTTAGAATTTCAAGATTACCGTAGACTAGACCATACTTACAATTATTATAAAACCTATCCATCATGAAATCCATATTAAGAATTTCAGGAATACCACATTCATCAGCTTCCTTTTTTAATAAAAGCTCTGCTTCGTCTGGTGAAACACTATAATTATCAATATTCTTTCCAGAACGAATTATATTATCTTTTTTAGAACGAATTATTTCATTTAATTTGTTAATAGGATCACTGATGTATTCTTTATAAAATTTTTTTCCATATTCTCTATTTTTTCTAAGTCTTTCTTCTCTATGTTCAATATCTTCTTTTTCAAGTCTTTTATGATTAATTTCTTTAGAATATTTTTTATGTTCTTCGTACCATTCTTCACCATAACGTTCAATAAAACCAGCTTTTGTAGTAGGATATTTTTTATGATGTTCCCTAGAATATTTTTTACGGTTTTCGTACCATTCTTCACCATAACGTTCAATAAAACCAGCTTTTGTCAAGTGAGTACGCTTCCGATTATACTCTCTATTCTGTTCTAACTGTTTCTTATACGCTTCTTCGCCGTATTTAGATATAAATTCATTTTTAGTCATATTTCAAATATAGTAAAAAGGGTGTCATGTGTAAACAGTAAAGTGAGGCAAAAGTAAAAACACAGACACCCTTTTCATTATGGCAAGTTACAAAATTGTTACAACGAGATAGTCAGAACCACAGTAAATCTTATATAAAGGCTTTTTAGAATTCAACTCATGAATTTCGAATTGTCCACCACCATAAATGAACAAATCAACATTTGCAATATAAAATGGAACACCAACAGTTTCTTTATAATTTGTAGTAACTAGCTTATTCATAAGCTTTGTGATAGTATCGCTAGATGAATGTTTTAAAGCATATTCATCGTATTCTTTAATCAAATCATTAAATGTAGACATTTTTAATCTCCTTATTAAACAGCAAACATAAGTTCACGTTCCATTACTTCATCAATCGAAACTTCATAATGAGAAACAGCTAGAAGACAGGCATTTCTAAAGAACTTGACAGGCCAGCCCATCATTTCAGCATTAGACTTTACCCAAGAAGCAAGTTCCTTCTTAAGTCGACGCTTAGCATTACGCTTAAGACATACCCATTTGGAGCGTTCAACTGCATTCAACTTCTCAGCATATTCTTCCATAAACTTATCTAATTCTTTTTCAGTTGTAAATTCAATAGCATCGTCGCCATCTGCCGGAAATGCATAGTAACCAATAGGTTCTTCCATATCTTCATCTTCTTCATTATACAGGAAACCTGGTGTCATAATACATTCTTCAGATTCTCTTTCAATAATGCAGAGAGATGTGTAATAGTTAGTAGAATCACCACAGTAAGGTTTGACGATATAATGCTTCATTTTTAATTCCTCATTGTTTGATTGTTTACGTGTTACAATATAGAAAAAGTCCCAAGGTTTGTTAACCCTAGGACTTAGACAATTTTATTTCAGACAACCCTAAATAAATTTTTGATTTGGCGGTGTTAAAGCAATTAAGTATTTGTTGATATGGTCATTGCTTTCCATAAACTCACCATTATTGTTTATCCAGTCATATTGATATTCCAATATTTCTTTCCAATGTTCTTTGACATTCTTGAAGACTGTTTCTAATTGTTCTATTGTAGGATTTACTGGAACTTTACAATAGGGGTGTAATACTTCATAAGGTGAATAATCAAAAATAGTTCCAATTACTATAGCACCAATTGCAAAACCTTCAGCACATTTTAAACGAGATTTAGCTCTATTGAAATCATTTTCTTGTAATGGAGCCAGTATAATATCAGGCTGCATTCTTGTCATGAAAGCTGCATAGTTTGGAGTATCTTGCCATGGAGAAGTTTCAATCATTTCATGAACTGGTCCCAAAAAATAAGGTTTGTCAGCCATTGCATGCAACTGTATTTTCTGTTCTTTAATTTCCTTTATCAAGAACTCTGGCCATTTTCCTGTATAATCTCCTCTCAAAGCAGTAACGCCACCTGGAAATTGCTGAGATATAGGCTGCGGCATTCTATAGTGTTGCATTCCAGACGGTATAATACATAAAGGTTTATCTCTAAAGAATGTCTTTTTATTTGCACTATACATGCTCTTTGGTGC
>Ga0310691_10002694_pt1 | contig 22716 bp, 15 predicted proteins | sample 176DNAGHGlowgp2_FD_203887 | JGI IMG/M metagenome (GOLD analysis project Ga0310691, IMG submission 203887) | Sheep rumen microbial communities from Palmerston North, Manawatu-Wanganui, New Zealand - 1766 DNA GHGlow gp2 (v2) (version 2) | ecosystem: Host-associated > Mammals > Digestive system >...
AATCGGAGTCCAAAATCATCGACACATTCTCCAGTTCATTGCCATTGTCCCAACGGCCATAAATGGGAAGGTACATGGATGAACCTGTGCTCGGCTCCTCCGTCCCGTTCAGCATCCTGTTGAATACCTGGTTATAGCACTCGTGGGAGCGCTCCAACTGAGCCGTGATATCGCGTGCACTGCCACCCTTGTCAACAAGGAACATCGTGCTGGGATTGGAGCAAAAGGCTATCTTCTCTGCACCTTTCACCTCCAGCGGATAAGGCATCACAAGCGGATAGTCCAAATTGTCAAACTGACTGCGCAGGCGTCCCTCGCCCACATATTCCAGATCGCAGTCCTTAATCTGATAGATATCCTTTTCATCGACCAACACACGACCTTTATATACGCGGTCATAGAGGCGGATGCGACTGTCGAAAGCCTTCTCGAAGCTCTTGTCGGGGTGTGCGATGTCATACACGAAGAGAATATCCTGTTTTGGATTCAAGGCCAGCAGGTAGCCGCCTTGCACTAAATCCTCGCGGACAGCACCGTCGCGCTTGGGAGCGGAATGGTTCACGATGTCGCTGAGGACTTCGTTGCCCTCCTTGTCAATGACGGCCCATGTATGCTTATCCTTCCACACCACGGCGTAGCCTTCATTGAAGCGGTTGGCAGCGTAGTAGTCGGTGGGGATAACGACCTCGCCAGCCTCATCGTAGTAACCCCAGAGCATCCCGCCCATGCCGTTGCCAGCACAGAACATGGCACGTCCACAGAAGAAGTTACCTGCATCGTAGGCTAGTGTGGGGAATGCCTCCTTGCCATCGCGGTCGATGTAGCGGAGTTGGTCATCAGTATCCACCACAGGGGCGTACTTGCCCGTGAAAGCCCCCACCTTCTTATAACCCTCGCTGATGGGCTTCGGGTCTTTCTCCGTCTTGAAGAAATAGTAGAGGTTCGTCTCTTTGTCCATGGCCGTGAAGATGCCGTTCACGGAGGCACTTGGGAACATCAGGTTCTCGGGCAGTTCGATGACATCGCCCTCCAAGTTCATGAGGAACGCGCGTCCGCTGCCATTGTTTTCATACGCCAGATAATCGATGATGCCCACAGTAGCACCCTCGCTTGCGCCACCGCCCGAACAGGCCGTCAGCACCGCCGCGCACAGCGCCACCAGCACCATGCTCAAAGTCTTCATTTGTTTGTTCATTGTTTCCAAGAATTTATTAGTGAGTTGATTGTATAAGGGCTTTTTTTGAGAGGCCGTCAGCGCGGCGAATGATGTGGAGACCCTTGCGGGGAGCAGACGTGCGGCGGCCGTCCAGCGTGTAATATTCTGTGTTAAGAACGGATTTCACGTTGACATCTACAATGCCGACAGGCAAGATATTAGGGAACGCCTGTGCCCAAGGCGACTCTTGATAGGCTTTTATTGCCTCATTGGGAACATAAAGCACAGCTGTGGGGTTGGAATCTTTAAAGGCGGTGGAAGCCAATAGGGGTGGCTCTGTGGCCATACATCTAACAACTTTCAGTTGTTCACACAGACCTAATGCATAATCACCAATCCATTTCGTGGAGGCAGGCAACGTCACCTCCTCCAAATGGTTTGCGTAGCAAGAATAGCTCATGATAAACCCTGTTCCGTCAAGCACATCATAGCTCGCTCCCTCTCTGGCCGGTGGATAATAGATGAGTTCATTGCCATCGAAGAGATAAAGAACGCCATCGATGGATTGGTACACTTCATTGCCTTCTGTCACATAGATGGCTTTTAGGTTGAGGCAGTAGAAACAGCCCTCCCCGATGTTTTCCAGGCTCGCGGGAAGGGTAAGCGTTTCCAAAGCGTTGCATCCCTGAAACGCTCCGTCGCCCATTATCACCAGACCCTCATTTAACTCGATGGCAGTAACCTTCTCACACAGATAGAAAGCGTTGCCCGTTATATCCCACACGCTGGCTGGCAGCTTAACAGTTCCATTCTTATAAGGCGGGCAATAGACGAGTGTCTCTGCTGGAATGCCTTGATAGAGAACGTCATCCTGCAGCATGAAATGTGTATTGTCAATATCCAGCGTCAGCTTCTGAATGTTTGTTGCGCCAGCGAATACGGCTTCTCCTATTGACTCCACGGCCGCAGGAATGTGAAACGCTTCCAAAGCCGATGCATACGTGAAAGCGTTGTCACGAATCGCTCGCACCGTCTCGGGCAGCAGTATGCTGCGTAACTGGCGACAGTTGCTGAAGGCCCATTCAGGAATAGTGGTCAGTCCTGAGAAGTACTGTAATTCGTCGAAGGTCGTGATATCCGTTTTGTAGAAAATCTTGCCAATATCTTCTACAGCCCGTGCCTCGCCATAAGAGAGCTCACTGTCCCCGTTTGTGTCCCAGTTCGCCACACATAATGACTTTACGAGCGGATCCTCGAAGTTGATGATGGCCTCCTCCGTGAAATCATCATTCCCTTTCTGCCCATAATAGAAATCTGGCATTGCAGATATCTGAAAGCATATCCCTTGGCATACAGAAAAGAGGAAAAGAATCCGAAGAGAATCTGCCCTCATGGCATTTCGAAGCAGAAGAAGGGTTTTAAGATAAAAATGTATCATTTGTATATAGTTTTGTTTTTTAGGTTGTTGAATTCGGTGCAAAGTTACAGTATATTTTCAAATAGATGTAATTTTTCTCATTTTTTTACATGCTATCATCACTTTTCAACGGTCATGTGTCCTCTTTCAACTAAAAAAATCTTACTTTTGCACCCAGAAACCCTCAACCCCAATTTTCAATTCGCAATTTTCAATTCGCAATTAATAAATGAATTGGTCCCAACTACTCAGCACCAAAAGGCTTGGACTGGAGAGTCAGAAGCAGCACCGCGACGACCGCACTGAGTTTCAGCGCGACTACGACCGTCTCATCTTCTCGGCCCCCTTCCGCCGCCTTCAGAATAAAACTCAGGTGTTCCCGCTTCCGGGCAGCATCTTTGTGCACAACCGTCTCACACACAGCCTGGAGGTCTCCAGCGTGGGACGCTCCCTGGGCAACGATAGTGCGCGCCTTCTCTTAGAGCGCCATCCCGAGCTGGCCGGCACGCACCTCAGCGAGATGGGCAGCATCGTGAGTGCCGCCTGCCTGGCCCACGACCTCGGCAATCCGCCCTTCGGGCACTCGGGGGAACGGGCCATCGCCACCTACTTCAGCGAGGGCGACGGACGCTGGCTACAGACCTATACAGCCCCCGACAGCGGCGACCACCTGACACCCACACAGTGGAACGACCTCACCCACTTCGACGGCAACGCCAACGCCTTCCGCCTCCTCACCCATCATTTCAACGGCCGTAGGCCGGGGGGCTTCGTGATGACCTACAGCACGCTGGCCAGCATCGTCAAATACCCGTTCTCCAGCGACTTGGCAGGCACCCATCAGAAGTTCGGCTTCTTCGATGCCGAGCGCGAGGACTACCAGCGCATCGCCCACGAGCTGGGCATCCTGTGCCTTGACGATGCCCCCGACGCACTCCGTTATGTGCGCTTCCCCTTGGCGTACCTCGTGGAGGCTGCCGATGACATCTGCTATGAGATCATGGACATCGAGGATGCGCACAAGCTGAAGATCCTCCCCACCGCCGATGTCAAGGAGCTGCTCCTCTCTTACTTCCAGCCCTCGCGACGCGATGAAATCGTGCAGAACCTGCAGCAGTTGGATGTCCACGATGTCAACGAGCAGGTGGTCTATCTCCGCTCCTGCGTCATCAACGAATTGGAGGGCGAATGCGTGCGCACCTTCGTGGAGCACGAGCAGGACATCCTCAACGGCACCTTCCAGGGTTCCCTCATCCAGCATATAGCCGACACGCCCCGAAAGGCTTATGAGCAGTGTGTGCAGACCAGCTATCAACATATCTACCACAGCAAGGATGTCGTGGATATCGAGTTGGCCGGTTTCCGTGTCATGACCTCCCTCGTGCATGAGATGGTGGAGGCCGCCATGCACCCCGACCGCGCCTACTCGCAGCTCCTTCTCAACCGTGTCTCACGCCAGTATCAGCTTCGCGACCCGCGCCTCTACGACCGCCTCATGGCCGTCCTCGACTACATCTCCGGCATGACCGACGTCTATGCCCTGGAGCTCTATCGCAACATCAACGGCATGAGTATTCCGAGTATTTAAGGATTAAAGATTAAGGATTAAGGATTAAAGATTAAGGATTAAAGATGATGACAGCTAACAGTTCCCATAAAAAGGTCTATAGCAGCTATAGCAACTATAGTATCTATAGCATCTATAGTGTCTATAGTCTCTATAGACGCCCTTGGCTCCTTCTATTCTTTCTCCTCTCCCTTGCCACTCCCGCTCTTGCCGACGAGGGTATGTGGCTCGTGGGGCATACGGACCCCAAGGCGATGGCGGCAGCACGCAGCCTGGGCCTGCAGCTCACGGATGCCGAGCTGTACGGCGAGGATGGCACATCGCTCAAGGACTGCGTCGTGAATTTCTCGGGCTATTGCTCGGGCGTCATCGTATCGGGCGACGGCCTGCTGTTCACCAACCACCACTGCGGCCTGCGCGCGATTCAGCAGCTCTCCACCCCGGAGGATGATATCTTGCAGAACGGTTTCGTGGCACGCTCGTATGCCGAGGAGCGCCCCACCAAGGATATCTTTGTGCGCATCTGGCAACGCACCGAGGATGTCACGGCACAGGTGAACCACGAGCTGGACAGCATCTACGCCAGCAAGGGCAAGAAGCTGAAGCCACAGCAGAAGGCGGAGATCTACAACGACTACATTGGCGGGCTGTTGACGAGCATCGCCGCGCGTGCGGAAGTGCAAGCCGAGAAGGAAGGCCTCGCCGGCATCGCCTGCGACTGCAAGGCGTTCTACGGCGGCTCCGTGTATTATCTGAACTACTACCGCCAGTATTCCGACATCCGTCTGGTCTTCACCGTGCCCAAGTCCCTGGGTAAGTTCGGCGGCGACACAGACAATTGGATGTGGCCCCGTCAGACAGCGGACTTCAGCGTCTTCCGCATCTATGCCGACTCGCTCGGACAGCCCGCCGAGTACAGCGAGAGCAATGTGCCGTTGCATCCTAAGCGGTGGGCACGCGTCAGCCTGGACGGCTACACACAGGGCGACTACTGCATGACCATCGGCTACCCGGGTTCCACGAACCGCTACCTGAGCAGCTACGGCATCGACGAGCGTGTGAATGTCTCGAACATCCCCGTCATACAGGTGCGTGGCGTGAAGCAGGAGGTGTGGAAGCGTTGGATGAACGCAGACCGCGCGGTCAACATCAAATATGCTTCAAAATACGCCAGTTCATCGAACTATTGGAAAAACTCCATGGGCATGAACGAGGCTGTGAAGCGGCTGGGCATCATCGACCAGAAGGAGAAGCGCGAGCAGGACATACGTCGCTGGTATAGCGCCGACAAACAGCTGAAGGAGCGCTTCGCCGCGATGTTCCCGACCCTGAAGAAAAACTACCGACAGCGCCACGAGGCCCGCTATGCCCAGGGCTTCATGTCGGAGACCTTCCTGCGCGGCATCGAGATCCTCGGCATCGCCAATGCGGCCTATGCCTACTACAATGCCGTGAACCGCGAGGCGCGTCAGAAGACGGATGAGGCCATCGCACAGCTCTATAAGGACTATGACCCACGTGTGGATGAGGAGGTGATGGCGGCGCTGCTGGAGAACTACGCCAAGCAGGTGAAGAGCAAGTACCTGCCTGCCTTCTACAAGGATATTCGCAAGAAATATCACGGTGACTACCGCAGCTTCGCTCATGACATTTTCCAGCAGTCGCAGCTGACCTCGCTGGAACAGTGGAACCGCATGAAGGTGAAGAAGAAGGCCACCGTCAATTTCTCGGACAAGGAGCTGGCCGACGTCCTCGCCACGGACTCCGTGTTGGACAAGGATGACTTTCTGAAAGACCCCGCCGAGAAGATGATGATAGATATCCTACGCATGAACAAGCAGATGATTCGTAAGGTGACCGACGCCACCGGTCCCGTCATCCGCTACAACGAGGACCTGCTCACGCAGGCCGTGCTGGAGATGGAGCAGGACGCGCCGCACTACAGCGATGCCAACTTCACACAGCGCATGAGCTATGGCATCGTCAGCGACTACACGAATGCCGGCACCCACCACGACTATCTCACCACCATGCCTTCGCTCATCGAGAAGATAGAGAAGGGGAGTGCGAACCCTGACTACCGCGTGCAGGCTGAGGTGCTGACGCTGCTGAAGAACGGCGACTATGGTCGCTATGCCGACGCCACCACGCACCAGCTGCCCCTCTGCTTCCTCACTACCAACGATATCACGGGCGGCAACAGCGGCAGCCCGATGTTCAATGGCCGCGGCGAGCTCATCGGCCTCGCCTTCGACGGCAACTGGGACGCCCTCAGCTCCGACATCTCCTTCGACAGCGCCCTGCAGCGCTGCATCGGCGTCGATATACGCTTTGTCCTCTGGCTCATGGAGAAATGGGGAAATGCCAACCACCTGATCGGCGAGATTAAGGATTAAGGATTAAGGATTAAAGATTAAGGATTAAGGATATTCATCAATCATCAATTTTCAACCCTCAACCCTCAACTATAAACCCTCAACCCTCAACTATAAACCCTCAACTATAAACCCTCAACTATAAACCCTCAACCCTCAACCATAAACCCTCAACCATAAACCCTCAACCATAAACCCCATGCATCCCCTTTCCCTCTTCCGTTTCTGTCCCAAGTGCGGCTCTGAGCGCTTCGTGCCGCACAACGGCAAGTCGAAGCACTGCGAGGCGTGCGGTTTTACCTACTATATCAACCCCGCCGCCGCCACCGTCGCCCTCATAGAAAGACCAGCCTCTTACCAATCGTCAAATGGTAAATTGTCAAATGGTCAAATAGAGTGGCTGTGTGTGCGTCGCGCCAAGGAGCCTGCCAAGGGCACCTTGGACTTGCCGGGTGGATTCTCGGACCTCTACGAAACCAGCGAGGAGGGCGTGATGCGCGAGGTGAAGGAGGAGACTGGCCTTGATGTCGCTGCCTTGGAGTTCCTGTTCTCCATCCCTAACCAGTATGTCTATTCGGGCTTCACGGTACACACGATGGACATGTTCTACCGCTGCCGCGTCAACAGCTGCGAGGGCGCCCGCGCTGCCGACGATGCCGGCGAGCTCCTCTGGCTACGCCCCGAGGACATACACCCCGAGGACTTCGGACTCCTCAGCATCCGCAAAGGCATCACCCAACTGCTGCAACAATATACCAACACCCTCCAACCCCATGACGACGCACGAGAGTTTCTGGCATAAGGCGTTCCATCTCTACTACGATGGATTCCGCAACATGACGCTGGGGCGCACGCTCTGGCTCATCATTGCCATCAAGCTGTTCGTCATCTTCCTCGTCCTGAAACTCTTCTTTTTTCCCGATTTCATCAGCCAACACGCCGAGAAAGGCCATGAGTCCGACTTCGTAGCAGGAGAATTGGAGCAGAGGATGGAGCCCCCTGTAGTCCCCCAAGGGGGACAATCTGAGGATTGAAATAAAGAGTCGAAATAACGTAATAACGAAATAACGTAATAACGTAATAACGAAGAAAACGAAAACCATAACAAAAACGAAAATAACGAAAAGCCTATGAACCTTCTAACCCTTGACCTCTCTGCCATCGACTGGGCACGCGCCCAGTTTGCGCTGACAGCCATCTACCACTGGCTCTTTGTCCCATTGACGCTGGGACTGGGACTCATCATGTCCATCATGGAAACCAAGTACTACCGCACAGGCGATGCCTTCTGGCGCAAGACGACGCAGTTCTGGCAGCGTCTGTTCGGTATCAATTTCGCCATGGGTATTGCCACAGGCATCATCCTGGAATTCGAGTTCGGCACGAACTGGTCGAACTACTCGTGGTTCGTGGGTGACATCTTCGGCGCACCGCTGGCCATCGAGGGCATCGTGGCCTTCTTCATGGAGAGCACCTTCGTGGCCGTCATGTACTTCGGCTGGGAGAAGGTGTCGCGCGGCTTCCACCTCGCCTCCACATGGCTCACCTGGCTAGGCGCCACCATCTCAGCGTGGTGGATCCTCGTGGCCAACTCATGGATGCAGTACCCTGTGGGCTGCGAGTTCAATCCCGATACGATGCGCAACGAGATGACCTCCTTCGCCGACGTGGCCCTCTCGCCCTTCGCCATCGACAAGTTCTGCCACACGGCCATTTCATCGTGGATTGTGGGTGCCGTGTTCGTTGTAGCTGTCTCAGGCTGGTATCTCCTCAAGCGTCGCGAGGCCGAGCGCGAGATGGCGCTGAAGAGCATCCGCATCGCAGCCATCGTGGGACTCCTCGCCAGCGTGCTGGCAGGTGCCACAGGTCATAAGTCGGCACAGACCGTAGCCGCCGTGCAGCCTATGAAGCTGGCGGCGATGGAGGCGCTCTACGACGGCGGCAACGCTCAGGGCCTTAAGATCGTCGAGGGCATCGAGGTGCCCTACGCCCTCTCCTTTATGGCCACCAACGACTTCAACGGCTTCGTCCCCGGCATCAATGACATCTTAAAAGGATACACGCGCGCTGACGGCACCGTCGAGCCCAGCGCGCAGGAGAAGATGGAGCGCGGTCGCGCTGCCATCGCCGCCCTCGCCGCCTACCGCAAGGCCAAAGCCGAAGGCGCCGACGAAGCCACTCTCAACTCTCAACTCTTAACTCTCAACTCTACGATGCCCTACTTCGGCTACGGCTTCATCAAGGACGAGGCAGAGCTTGTGCCCCCCGTGGCCGTCAACTTCTGGGCCTTCCGCGTGATGGTTGGCTTCGGCGGTCTGTTCATCCTCTTCTTCGCCGTCATCCTGTTCTTCGACTGGCGCAAAAAAAGACCTACCCCTAACCCCTCCCGTGAGGGAGGGGAACTCCTCCCCATTACGGGGGAGGTCGGGAGGGGGTCCTTCCCTGCCTGGCTCCTCTGGCTGTCAATAGCCCTCGTCCCCTGCGCCTACATCTGCTCCGAGAGCGGCTGGCTGGTGGCTGAGTTCGGCCGTCAGCCCTGGACCATTCAGGACATGCTGCCCGTGGGGGCCTCCGTCTCGGACATCGGCTCCAGTGCCGTCGCCACCACCTTCTGGCTCTTCCTCGCCCTCTTCACCACCATGTTGGCGGTAGAAATCAATATTATGCTCAAGCAAATCAAGAGGGGGACAGCCCCCCACCCCGCTCCCCCTCAAGGGGGAAAGTAGTCACCTCTCAAGAGAAGTTTACCTATACTACTAATATTCAACTTGATAAATCATGATTACTCATAGTTCTCTCATCAGTCTGTTACAAACCGCCCTCCCCCTTGAGGGGGAGCAGGGAGGGGGTTTATCTTATTCCTTTCTCCAGCACTACTGGTGCTTCGTTGTCGCACTGCTCGGTGCCATCCTCGTGTTCCTGCTCTTCGTGCAGGGCGCCAACTCCGTAGCCAGCAGCCTCGGCTACACGGAGCAGGGTCGCCGCCTCATCTATAACTCCACTGGCCGCAAGTGGGAGTTCACGTTCACCACCCTCGTGACCTTCGGCGGCGCCTTCTTCGCCTCCTATCCACTGTTCTACAGCACCAGCTTTGGCGGTGCCTACTGGCTGTGGATGCTCATCCTGTTCACCTTCGTCCTTCAGGCCGTGAGCTACGAGTTCCAGAACAAGCTCGGCAACTTCCTCGGCCCCAAGACCTTCCAGTTCTTCCTCACCCTCAACGGCATCCTCGGCCCGCTGCTCCTCGGCGGTGCCGTCGCCACCTTCTTCGAAGGTTCCAACTTCATCGTCGAGAAAGGCAACCTTATAGGTCTCCCCTCCCTTACGGGAGGGGTCGGGGGGGGGTCTCTCGTCATAAGCCATTGGGCCAACGCCTCCCACGGTCTCGACGCCCTCCTCAACCCGTGGGTGCTGGTGCTGGGCTTTGCCGTTGTCTTCCTGGCACGCACGCTGGGCATCCTCTACATCATGAACAATGTCGATGACGAGGACATCCGCAGCCGCGGCAGTGTGCGCCTCATCGGTGCCGCCGTGCCCTTCGTCATCCTCTTCGTCGCCTATCTCGTGCACCTGCTGCTGAAGGACGGCTACGCCTACAATCCCGCCACGGGTGTCATCTTCATGGAGCCCTACAAGTACCTGCACAACCTGCTCGACATGTGGTACCTCCTCGTCATCCTCCTCATCGGCGTCCTCCTCGTCCTCTACGGCATTTTTAGCGGAATCTTCGCCCGCAACTCTCAATCGTCCCCCCTGGGGGACCACAGGGGGCCCAACATGGGCATCTGGCCTGCCGGCATCGGCACCGTCCTCACCGTCCTCGCCCTGCTGCTCTGCTCCGCCTGGAACAACACCGCCTACTATCCCTCCACCGCCGACCTGCAGTCGTCGCTCACCATGCAGAACTCCTGTAGCAGCGAGTTCACCCTGCGCACGATGTTCTATGTCTCGCTCCTCGTGCCCTTCGTCCTCGCCTACATCATCTATGCCTGGCGCGCCATCGACCGCAAGAAGCTCACCCGCGAAGAACTCGAATCCAGCTCACACACCTATTAACAACCACTTTATGAAACGCATACAAAACTTGGCGGTCGCACTGCTGGCCGCGCTGACAACAATGGCACAAACTGCAACTCCTGTGGTGTCGCAAGCCACCACGAAGAAGAGCTTCACGCTCGATGACCTCCTGCCGGGCGGTTCCACCTTCTGGAACCTCCAACCCAAGTATATGTTCACCACCTGGTGGGGCGAAAAAGCCATAGAACTGACGGTGGACGAGGCGAAAGCCATGGAGAGTTTAAAGTTGAAAGTTGAAAGTTTAAAGTTGTTCACGGCAGATGAGTTGAATGGCATTCTGGGAGAGAAGGTAGTGCGGGCATGCACGAACCTCACGTTCCCCTATGCCGACCAGCCCATGGTGAAGGTGCAGACACCCAAGGAGATCATCCTCCTCGACTTCGAGAAGAAGGAGGTCGTGTGGCGAGGTCCTATTCAGGAAGGTGCCACGGAACTGGTGTGGAACAAGGAGAGCCGCGCGATGGCCTACTGCATCGGCCCGAATGTCTTCGTGCAGACGGCCGACGGGCAGCGCACGCAGCTCACGACCGACGGCTCCGATGACATCGTCTATGGCCACAGCGTCAGCCGCGATGAATTCGGCATTTCCAGCGGCCTCTTCTGGAGCCCCGACGGCCAGCGCCTGGCGTTCTACAAGAAGGACCAGAGCCGTATCCCCAGCTACCCACAGGTGGATATCACCCAGCGCATCGCCGCCACCTATGTCGATAAATACCCGATGGCGGGCGAGGAGTCTGAGGATGTCAGCGTGGCCGTCTTCGACGTGCCCACGGGCAAGACCGTGTGGCTGCAGAACCCGAAGCCCAAGACCGACTACATGACGAACCTCTCGTGGGCCCACGACGGCAAGAAGCTGTATGTCTTCGAGCTCAATCGCGACCAGGACTTCATGCAGCTCTTCGCCTATGACGCCGCCACAGGTGTAAAGGATGTGGAGCCCCTCATCGAGGAGAAGCACCCGAAGTATGTGGAGCCCCTGCACACCCTGACGTTCCTGCCGTGGGATGCCACGAAGGCCGTGATGCAGAGCAGCCGCGACAACTGGAACCACCTCTATCTCCTCAACCTCCGCAAGAAGACATACCCCGAATGGCGTGAGGCAGCAGGCGGCGGCACCACCTGCGACCACATCGCCGTGACGCTGCTGACACCCGGCGACTTCACCGTGCGTGACTTCCTGGGCTTCAACCAAAAGGAGAAAACAGCCCTTTTCATCGGCAATGTCACCCATCCCCTTCACCATACGATTCACAAGGTGGAAATTAAAGATAAAGGATTAAAGATTAAAGATAGCCAGGCGCTGCCAACCCTCCTTTCAGCAAGTGAGGGCGTGCATAGCGCCACACTGAGTGCCACCGGCGCACAGCTCATTGACACCTATTCGTCACCCACGGTAACCCGTCGCGTGGAACTCACGGACACCAAGAGCGGCAAGAGTGTGAACCTCCTCACGGCTGAAGACCCGTGGAAGGACTACAACGTACCTGAGATTACCGGCGGCAGCATCAAGGCCGCCGATGGCGTCACCGACCTCTACTACCGCCTCATCAAACCCGTCGATTTCGACCCCACGAAGAAATATCCCACCGTCGTCTATGTCTATGGCGGTCCCCATGCCCACAACGTGCAGGCCTCGCGCGGCTACTACTTCCGTGGCTGGGAGATCTACATGGCGCAGAAGGGCTATGTCATCTTCGTTCTCGACAACAGAGGCTCGCAGTACCGCGGCCAGCAGTTTGAGCAAGCCACCTTCCGCCACCTGGGCGAGGAGGAGATGAAGGACCAGCTCTGCGGCGTGGAGTTCCTGAAGAGCCTGCCCTACGTGGATGCAGACCGCATGGGCATCCACGGCTGGAGCTTCGGCGGCTTCATGACCACGAACCTGATGTGCACCTATCCCGATGTCTTCAAGGTCGGCGTCGCCGGTGGTCCCGTGGTGGATTGGAAGTACTATGAGGTGATGTATGGCGAGCGTTATATGGACACCCCGCAGCAGAACCCCGAAGGCTATGCCGCCTGCAGCCTCCTGCCCAAGGCCAAGAACCTGAAGGGTCGCCTGCAGATCATCCTGGGCTACAACGACCCCACCTGTGTACCGCAGCACACCCTCTCCTTCATCCGTGCCAGCATCGATGCCGGCACGCAGCCCGACCTCTTCCTCTACCCGGGCGACGGCCATAACATGTTCGGCACCGACCAAGTGCATCTCCACGAACGCATCACCCGCTACTTCGAAGACTACCTGAAACAAAAATCTGTGGGTGAGCGATAAAGAAATGCGAAAAACCTTGCACAGCACAACAAAAAGCCCTACCTTTGCACGAAGATTTTTAGGATAATCCGACAACAATCTTATAATGAAACATTTACTACACAAGCTCAGCAGCTTGAGGCTGCTGACGTTGCTTGCTGTGCTGCTCGGAATGGGCGGCAGTACGGCGTGGGCAGTGAGCGAAGGGGACACCTTTACCCGCATTTCATCCCTCTCTGAATTATCAAATGGCGATGAAATCATTTTTGTCAACCAAGCTGAAACATATGCTTGCGGCAAAAAGCAGAATGATAACAACCGTACACCAGTAAGTATTACGGTGAGCGATCACTCCTATACTTATGCAACTGCTGACAAGGTGCAGGTGTTTGTGTTCAGAGTTAATCCTGGTTCTGGTAGTTCATCTGATAATTATGGTTTCCACACAGGGTCGGGATACATTTTCTCGGCTTCTGACAATAATAATTATTTGCAGACCAATTCCATTCCAGTTGAAACAGTCCCTTATACCACTTCAGCTTGGAAGTTGTCTTTTTCTAATAGTGTAGCTACTGTCACAAATGCTAAGAACACCTCCTATTATTTAGCTTTTAATGGAACAAGCATTTTTAGCCAGTATAAATCAGGATATTTCAAGCCATACATCTACAAGAAGCAAACTCCCTATACTGTCGCCAACGTGATTGATGGAAAGGCAGACGGAAAGACAAACATTTTTGTGGAAGGGTATATCGTAGGAAGTTGGAAAAACGACGCTTTCAACGCAAGTGATTTGGTGGACACGAATCTGGCTCTGGCGGATAGTTACGACTCAAATGCCACCATCCCTGTAGAGCTTCCTAGTGGGAGCCTACAAACCAGTTGGGGGCCAGCCAGCAATCAACAAAATGTGAGAGTGGCCAAAGTCCGTATCAAGGGTAATGGCGACACGTTTTGTTCCACGAATGGCATCACGGGAGTGTCCGTCATCACCAAGGTGGCAGAGGCTGTGAAGATATCGGATGCCTCCGGCTTCGCCACCTATGCCAGCGACAGCCCTCTGGACTTCACGGACAAGGACATCGACGCCTATATCGCTGTCACGAAGGGCAATGGTACAGGCGTCACCTTCACCCAAGTGAATAAGGTTCCCGCCAACACGGGACTCCTGATACACTACTCCGGTGCCAAGACGGAAGAGATCCCCGTCTTCGACGGAACGGGTGCGGACGCCGTTACAGGAAACACGTTTGTCCAGGGCACAGGCGCAACGGTGGCTACCGATGACGGCGACAACTACAACTACATCCTGAACAAGGTCGGTAGTAATATCGGTTTCTACAGAGCCAACGACAAGAAGGTGGCCCTGAACCGCGCCTATATCAGCATCTTGAAGAGCGAGAGCGGTAGCTCTGTGAAGGAATTCCTGACGTTTGAGTTTGGAGAAGCTGATGCAATCGGCGATATAAGAGGTAAGATGGAAGATGTAAGAGGTGAGATCTTCAACCTCGCTGGTCAGCGCATAAACCGCCTGCAGAAAGGTATTAACATCGTCAATGGCCGCAAGGTCTTTATGAAATAATCGTAAGTAATAACAATGAAATAAAATCCCCCATAGTAAACTCTCCCCTCCTTGATTAGGGAGGGGTCGGGGGTGAGTCCTATGAAAAAGACATATATGCAGCCGCAGATGGCGGTAGCAAAGACCGCCCTGCATGAGGGCATCCTCACTTCTGGTTCCCTGACCACACTCGGTGCCACCTTCCATCAAGAAGATGCCACCAGCGAAGGCATGACCAAAGAACAAGGTGACTGGGACGAGTGGGAGTGAAGGCCCCTATGGCGGCCAAAACAGGGTCGTTATAACGGAATAACGGTATCACGAAGCCGCCTGATTATTGTTGATGGTTTATGGATTAAGGATTAAGGATTAAAGATTAAGGATTAAGGAATAAGGATTAAAGAATAAGGATTAAAGAATAATGAAAGCAACAGAATATAAACCCTTTATCACCTTCACGGAGGATGCGCTGGACTCCGCAGCCCGCGAGTTCTACAGTGAATTTGGCGACCACCGCATCATCGCCTTTTACGGCGGTATGGGTGCCGGCAAGACCACCTTCATCGCAGCCCTCTGCCGCGAGATGGGCGTCACCGAACCCGTCACCTCGCCCACCTTCGCCATCGTCAACGAATATGCCTCCTCAGAGCCCGTCAGCCCTGAAGAGGCACAAATCTTTCATTTCGATTTCTATCGCATTAAGCGCATCGAGGAAGCCTACGACATGGGCTTCGAGGACTACCTTTATAGCGGCCACCCCTGCTTCATCGAATGGCCTGAACTCATCGAGGAACTCCTCCCCGAGGACACCCTCCGCGTGCGCATCGCCGCCGATACTGACGGCACACGCACCATCGCCATCGACGCTTACTTCTGGTCATAAGCGTGCTTGGGGTAATCGACCGTGTAGTGTAGGCCGCGGCTTTCCTTGCGCTCAATGGCCTGACGCGTAATGAGATAGCCTACGTTGACCATATTACGGAGCTCGCAGATGTCCTTCGAGGCCTTCACGCGCTTGAACAGCTCCTCCGTCTCCTCATAGATGATGTCCAGGCGCGTCCAGGCGCGATGCAGGCGCAGGTCGGAGCGGACGATGCCGACGTAGTTGGACATGATCTGCCCGACCTCCTTCATGTCCTGCGCGATGAGCACTTTCTCCTCGTTCGTCAGCGTGCCCTCGTCGTTCCATTCCGGCACCTGGTCGTTGAAGGAATAGTTGTCGATGTTCGCGATGGCGTGCTCGGCAGCCTTGTCGGCATACACCACAGCCTCTATCAGCGAATTGCTGGCCAGGCGGTTGCCGCCGTGCAGACCCGTGCAGGAACACTCGCCGACGGCATAGAGGCGATGGATGGTGCTCTCGCCGTTGAGGTCCACCTTGATGCCGCCACACATATAATGTGCGCAGGGCACTACAGGGATATACTGCTTCGTGATGTCGATGCCGATGCTGAGGCATTTGGCGTAGATATTGGGGAAGTGGTGCTTAGTCTCCTCGGGGTCTTTATGGGTGACGTCGAGGCAGACGTGGTCGATGCCGTGGATCTTCATCTCCTTATCGATGGCACGGGCCACGATGTCACGCGGTGCCAGCGACAGGCGCTTGTCGTACTTCTGCATGAACTCCTCGCCGTTGGGCAGGCGCAGGATGCCGCCGTAGCCGCGCATCGCCTCCGTGATGAGGTAGGCGGGGTGCGTCTCGGCCGGGTTGTAGAGTGCTGTAGGATGGAACTGCACGAACTCCATGTCCTTCACGATGCCCTTGGCGCGATAGACCATCGCGATGCCGTCGCCCGTGGCGATGTTGGGATTCGTGGTGGTGGCATAGACAGCCCCCGTGCCGCCGGTGGCCATCAGCGTGACGCGCGACAGGAACGTGTCAATCTTCTGCGTGTCGGGGTCGAGGACGTAGGCGCCGTAGCACTCGATATCTGTCATGTGGCGGTTCACCTCGCGCCCCAGATGGTGCTGCGTGATGATCTCCACGGCGAAGTGGTTCTCCAGCACCGTGATACGCTTGTTGCGGCGCACAGCACGGATGAGTCCCTGCTGGATCTCGTGGCCCGTGTCGTCGGCGTGATGCAGGATGCGGAACTCGCTGTGGCCGCCCTCGCGGTGCAGGTCGAACTCGCCGTCCTCATTCTTGTCGAAGTTCACGCCCCATTTCACCAGGTCGGCAATACCCTTGGGCGCATTCCTCACCACCTGCTCCACGGCTGCCGGGTCGCTGATGAAGTCGCCCGCCACCATCGTGTCCTGTATATGCTTCTCGAAGTTATCTACTTTCAGGTTGGTGACCGAGGCCACGCCACCCTGTGCCTTGTCCGTATTGGCCTCGTCGATGGTTGTCTTGCAGATGAGTGCCACCTTGCCTTTTCCACTCTGCGCCACCTTGAGCGCATAGCTCATCCCGGCTACACCCGAGCCGATAATGAGAAAGTCGAATTTACGAATCATCGTTAGTTAAAGAGATTTATGTGCCGCAAAAGTACACATAATTTTCTTACGAGCCTCCTTTTCCCCCAGAAAAATGATGCTCTCACCCCATTAATCCCTCCCCAAGGGCGCATTTTTGTGAAAAAGAGATAAAAACGGATGATTATTGATGTTCCGTGCCGTTTTCTGCTGGAATTGTTATAAATTTGCAGCAAAATAACCACTTCCTATGTCGAACACCATCACACCACAGTTGGCCGCATTTAAGATCAGTATAAAGCAGCCCTCGACTATTTCCGAATAGAGTATGCATGAAAGCGTAGACATAAGACGGACTGTTGTATCGTCTAAACTCAGTCCCTCAGAAAGCCAAAAAGACAGATAGAAGTAAAAGAAGATACAAGATATGAGCGAAAGAAACATCACCACTCCCGCAAATGGGATAAGGCAAGAAGAGAAATATGCCATTCCCTCCTTGCCCCTACCATTCGATTTGGAAACCAAGGAGGTTTTGAGGCAGCTGAACAGGGCAAACCGCAAATTGGCGGAATTGAAGGGCGTGGCACAAACCATACCTAACGAGCGCATTCTAATCAGTAGTCTTACTCTGCAAGAGGCCAAGGATAGTTCTGAGGTGGAGAATATCGTAACTACCCAGGACGATTTGTATCGTGCAGGACTTGAACCCAGCCATCAGCTCATTAACGCCGCTACAAAAGAGGTGCTTTTCTATCGCGAAGCAATCAATGAAGGATTCCGTATGGTGCGAAACAAAGATATCCTCACACTCAACGATATCAAGCATGTTCAAGAAATCTTGGAGCAGAATTCCGCAGGGTTTCGCACGACACCAGGAACTCAGCTGAAGCGCGAAAATGATGGTGCTGTCATCTATACGCCTCCACAGGACGGAATAGCTATAGTCAAGTACATGTCCAATCTTGAGAAATTCATCAACGATGACCAGATGTGCCAGCTTGACCCTCTCATTAAGATGGCCATCATACACCATCAGTTCGAAAGCATCCATCCATTCTACGATGGCAATGGTCGCACTGGGCGTATCATCAATATCCTCTATCTTGTCATCACCGGTTTACTGGACTTGCCCATCCTTTATCTAAGTCGATACATCACCCACAACAAAGGTGAGTACTACCGACTGATACAAGCTATTAGGGACAAGAATACCGATAATGCTGCAGAATGGGAAGCCTGGATACTCTTTATGTTGAAAGGTGTAGAAGTAACCGCAGAGGACACAATTTCTTTGGTTAAGAATATAGGGCGCCTGATGGCGGAATATAAGAGTGTTATCCGTCCCGACTTTGGCAGCAAATACAATCATGAGTTGCTGAACGGCTTGTTCTATCACCCCTATACTAAGATTGACCATGTTGTAGCCAATATGCAGGTCTCTCGTCAGACCGCCTCAAAATACCTAGACAGGATTGTGGCTCTGGGCCTTCTTCAGAAAGAAAAGATGGGTAAGGAGAATTATTATATCAACACCCGACTCATGAATCTCTTCATTGAATTTGGCAAATATGAGGTAACGGAACCTGCGGAGATGATAGAATCAGTTCATGTTAATGAATTCCCTAAATGATAACACGTAGCAGAGTTCAAGTTAAAAAAAACCGAATTCTTTAACATGAAGATGAAAACGAGTTAAGATTTAACATAAAAAGCAACATAACAATTCCCACAGGCGATGATGTTCCCGAAGTGGAACAGGCCAAAAAGACAGATAAAAGTAAATAAAGAAATCACAAGAAGATGACCCGATAAAAGAGCGTCCTTATCAAGCTGTCATCGCTATCGTAACCGCAGGCTTGGTGAATTCTTGAAGGAGTTGAATCTGACCGAGGGTCGCGCAACGGGTATTCCTACCATTCAGGACGAGTTGAAAGCCAACGGCTCGCCCAGAGCGACTATCGAGACGGACGAAGAGAGGACATACTTCTTGATAGACATTCCTTGCCATCCAGTATTTGTAACCGAAACACTCTCGGTTGAACAAATTGGCGTAAAAGGTGGCGTAAAAGAATTATCTGACATTCAAAAGATTATATTGTTCGAAATACAATCGGATCCCTTTATTACGACAAGTGAATTGGCGCAAAAGCTCGATATCAAGTTCAGAACCTTTCAGCGGTACATTTCACAATTACAATCTATGGGATTTCTTTCACGCAAGGGTAGTCGTAAAGATGGAGAATGGATTGTTATACTGCCGTATAAGCAAGCGACTTCATAAAAGAGTTCAAAAAAACAAGCGAACAAAAGTATCTGAACGTCAAGAGAAAATGCTATTCATGATTGCAGATGACGAAACCCTGACTTCACAAAAGATTGCACAAAAGACAGGGGTGTCACAACGTACAATACTGTAAGACTTGACCCAATTGCAGGCTTTAGGAATCCTTGCCCGTGATGGTAGTCGAAAAGACGGAACTTGGGTGATTGTGGTAACATAATACAAAGTGGCACCCAAGGTGTCCGACGCGATTCGAAAAATTCCAATTCTCTCGGACAATTGCGATGATACGGGCACGATTCTCTATAATCTGGATGCCATCATCGCCGTTGGCTATCGCGTAAACAGCTATGAGGCCACGCAGTTCCGCATCTGGGCTCGCGAGGTGTTGAAGGGATCGCCATCGCACTGCGCTACGTTATACTCTATAGTTCCTGAGCGACCCCTCTATAGTCTCTGCGCGTAGGGACTATAGAGGGTAAGGCCAGGGAGTAGTAGTGTCTTTCAAAGGACCCCTAAGGGTTTTGGCCGAAAGGCTTAAGGGTTATGAGAAAAAGCCTTAAGGGTTTTGCGCAGAAGCCTTAAGGGTTTTGATGGAAGATGGATGATGTAAGATGGCAGAAGGAAGAGGGAGGATGGATGATGGGGAAAGGAGACTTTTCTGTGTCTGAAATGTAACATTTTCGGTTTTTGCATACTACATTGGTGGAAATGTATTAACTTTGCAAACGAAAACGTGATAAGAATAAGTATAGACAAAAGATAATTGTAAGACATGATGAGAAGGTTTTTCACAGCAATATTCATCGCGGTGGTGACGGTGGCCTTGGTGACGGGGTGCGGGAGCTCGAGGAAGGCGGTGAGGAGGCAGCAAATGCCAGACGGAAGGATGGCGGCGCTGGGCATGACTGGCACGGCCGCAACGCCGAAGGTGACGGCGCAGTCAAAGGCGAGCAAGAAAGCGCTGACGCCGAGTGAACGCTTGGCCATGCGCATCGATAGCCTGCTGCAGGCGGAGGACTCGCTGCTGACGGTGTCGCAGCTGGGATTGCACATCGTGAACCTCACGACGGGGGAGGTCGTCTATAGCTACGCCGCCCAACAGCGCATGCGGCCGGCATCGACGGAGAAGGTGGTGACGGCCATCACGGCCCTGGACGTGCTGGGGCCGCATTACCAGTTCCAGACGCAGCTGCTGACCACGGCACCGCTGAGGGATGGGGTGCTGCAGGGCGACCTATATATAAAAGGTGGCATGGACCCGCTGCTCACAGCTGCGGATGTACGCACGCTGGCCGCACGGCTGAAGGCAGCGGGGGTGCGCCGGGTGACGGGTCGCCTGCTGGCCGATGCCTCGCTGAAGGACGAGGATGAATATGGCTGGGGATGGTGCTGGGACGACGACAACCCCACACTCACCCCTCTCCTACTCGGTGGCAAGCCGGGACTGGCGGCACAGATGCTGACGGCGCTACGGAATGCAGGCATCACCCTCGCGAAGGGCGTCGCCAAAGGCGTGGCTCCCGCCACGGCCCGCTGTCTGGCCGCCTTCTACAGGCCGCTTGCAGAGGTGCTACTGCCGATGATGAAGGAGAGCGACAACCTGTGTGCCGAGTCGGTGTTCTACCAGCTGGGCCGAAGCCGCAAACTGATAGCCCCCCGCATCTATCAGATCCTCAACGCTGAGGGCTCCTCCGTGGCCGACGGTAGTGGCCTGTCGCTATACAACTACCAGACGCCCGAAGTGTTCACACGTCTGCTGGCCTACGCCGCCGCACGCCCCGACAGCATCTTCAATCCTCTGCTGGAGGCTCTGCCCATAGCAGGCATCGATGGTACGCTGAAGAAACGCATGACGGGCACGCCAGCAGCTGCCAACGTGCGAGCCAAGACGGGCTCCGTGACGGCCGTCAGCACACTCGTGGGCTACACCACCCAACGTTCCACCAACCAGCTCATGGCCTTCGCCATCATGAACCAGGGTGTCAGCCGCATGGCTGAAGGCCGTAACTTCCAGGACAAAGTATGTGTGCTGATGAGCGAGTAGAGTTCAGAGACAGACGGCTGTTTTCAGACCTCTTCTGCGGAAGGCCGTAAGAAGAGATTATTTTGGTGTGGAAGTTAGGAATGCGGCTTCCACTTTTCTATCCTAATCTCGATTTCTCGTTTAGGTAGTCTTGGGTTAATATTGAACAACGCTTTCAGTTTCTGGGCAGCTTCTAGTGGTGGAATCAGCCCATGTAAATATTCTAATTTGTCAACTAAATAGGCCAAAAACTACATTTTTTCAGGAAAAAAAGAAGATTCTGACCCAAAAGAAGCACGAAAATTCACTTATTCATTGTGTTTTACGCGGAATTCGTTCTTATTTTCCCCTAATGCTCAGAGCACTTCGGAGTCATCAAGTTTATGGTTAATAATTAGTAATTGTTGCGGCGCGTGACGTAACAATTTGGGATTTTTGTGTACTTTTGTGGATAAAGAAGCGGGATGGGGAGGGCATGGCATGGACTTTTAGAAGAAAAAACGAAAAAATGAGGGGTTCCGTAGAAAAAGGTTGTGCCAGATTGTCTATAGTATAGAAGTAGCCCCGAACAGGGGACGACAAAACGAGATTTATGATTAATGAAACGATACTTCACAGGCTGTTCTGCCAGCACTATAGCGAGATGATTCATTTGGCTGGAACATTCCTGTACTCTGAAGAAGAGGCTGAGGACGCGGTGCAGGATGTCTTCATGAGGCTGCTGGAGAGCGACATCCTCCCGGCTGATGGCAAGGAGAAAAGCTATTTGATGGTGGCGGTGCGTAACAACTGCATCAATCGCATTAAGCAGAAAAGCTTGAAGGAGCAGATTCGTCACCTTTATTCCTTGGAGGCTGAAACCGACTTAATTGATGCCGAGGAAAGAGTGGAGAAGTTGGAAGCCATCTGTGATTATGCCGACAGTCACTTGGTAGAGCCTCACCGCAGTATCTTCCGTCTCCGCTTTCAGGAAGGTCTGAAGCTGAAAGAGATAGCCCAGCAGCTGGACATGAACCTCAAGACGGTCTTCAAATATCTCAGCCAATCCATTGAAGAAGTGCAAAAGCATTATAGACACTAAACAGCAGAAGTTATGGAAACGAACCCCAACATCCTCCGACTACTGGAGATGCTCGACAATCCCGAAGCATACTCCGAGCAGGAAATCCGTGACATCATTAACAGCGATGATGAGACTCGCGAGACATATCGTTTCATGGTGGCAGCCAAACAGGGCTACCGTCACAAACAGCCCCAGTCGAACGTTGACGTAGATGCTGCCTGGCAAAGATTCGAGGCTAAAGTCCAGCCTGTACGTCGGAATCATGCTTGGATGAAGATAGCTGCATCCTTCATTGGCATTATCATGGTCTCAGGTCTGGCCTTTGCCGCCTATCGTATCTTTATGACTGCAAAGGTGCAGCCGGCAGAGATATCTGCAAATAACCTTCAACCTTCAGGCCTTAACTACTCCCCTGATGGTATGGTGCTATTCACAGACGTCCGATTAGACTCTATGCTGACGATTGTAGCAGGGCATTATAACAAGGTTGTAATTTTTGGTGATAAGCAGCTGAAGGAGTTGCGGAT
>Ga0310691_10002695_pt1 | contig 22715 bp, 12 predicted proteins | sample 176DNAGHGlowgp2_FD_203887 | JGI IMG/M metagenome (GOLD analysis project Ga0310691, IMG submission 203887) | Sheep rumen microbial communities from Palmerston North, Manawatu-Wanganui, New Zealand - 1766 DNA GHGlow gp2 (v2) (version 2) | ecosystem: Host-associated > Mammals > Digestive system >...
CACTTTTAACTATAATTAGCAGCAGCATCTTTGCACAAAACAATCCTATATTGTTGAGCAACCTTTCTGTTGAGTATCAGGACGGTTCTCAACCGCTGGCCACGAACGTCCCGCGTTTCAGCTGGCGATATGAATCCGACGTCCCCTATTTGAAGCAGACTTCTTACCGCATCATCGTGGCTTCTTCAAGAGAATTGGCGGAACAAGGTGTCGGCGACCTTTGGGACTCCAAGACCATCGCTTCCGATCGAATGCTGCTCATCCCCTACGAAGGCAAACCGCTGCGCAGTCGCGACAAGGCCTTCTGGAAGGTTATCGCCACCTTAAGCACATCTGCATACGATGAATTAAAAACATTTTCTTGTGAAAGTGGTTATATCAATTTCTTCGAAATCAGCTTGTTGGACAGCACTGACTGGCAAGCGGAGTGGATCGGCGGCGACTTTTACGGCGACATTCTCCAAGGACATTCGCGCATCCCGGCACGTTACCTGCGCAAAGAGTTCTCCCTGCGGAAGAACATCCGAGAAGCCCGGCTGTATATCAGCGGGTTAGGGCAATACAGTGCCTATCTGAACGGTCAGGAGGTCGCGCCCGAAGAGATTCTCAAACCCGCCCTCTCCGACTACAACAAGCGGGTCTATTTCAATGCTTACGATGTCACCGACATGCTCAAGAAGGGCGACAATGCTGTCGGGGTCACGCTCGCGGGCGGCCGATACTACACGGTGCGCTACAACGAAAACAACAAGGAAGAATTTGAATGGGGCGGTTTGAAACACGCCATGCATTACGGCACTCCACGACTGCTCCTCCAGCTGGAAGTGACATACACAGACGGAAGCAAAGAACTGATTGTCAGCGACAAGAGTTGGAAAATAACCGACCGGGGCCCCATCCGCAAAAGCAACGAATTCGATGGCGAAACCTACGACGAGCATTATCTGCTTGGCTCATGGACAATATCCGGCTATAACGACAAATCTTGGTACCCCGCGAAAGTGGTGGAAGCTCCGAGAGGCAAAATCGTTCCGCAACCCAATCCCAACATCAAGGTACAGGACACGCTGCGCCCCGTCGCCATGTTCCAGAAAAACGGAAAATGGTATCTCGACCTGGGACAAAACATGGTAGGCTATCTCAATATGGAGATGAACATATCACGCTTTCAGGATGGCGACACAATAACATTGCGTTTCGCCGAGCTCCTCAAACCCAACAGCTCCCTCTATGTGGACAACTTGCGCAGTGCCGAAGCCACCGATCGGTATATAATTCACAAATCTCAAATCACAAATCACAAGTCAGAATGGCACCCGATGTTCACCTACCACGGCTTCCGGTATGTAGAAATTTCCGGTCTTCGTGAAGAACCAAAAATCACAGATTTCCAAGGACTTGTGTTCTATGACGAGATGGCCACCACGGGCACTTTCGAGTGTTCCAACGAGATTATGAACGCCGTGTATCGCAACGCCTACTGGGGCATCCGGAGCAACTACCGCTCTATGCCCACCGACTGTCCGCAGCGCGACGAACGCATGGGCTGGACCGGCGACCGCACCACCGGCAACTACGGCGAATCGTACATCTTCAACAACTACCGGCTCTACTCCAAATGGTTAACGGACATTGAGGACAGCCAGTGGGAGACAGGAAGCTTGTCGGACGTATGCCCGGCATACTGGCGCCGCTATACCGACAACATGACTTGGCCGGGGGCGTTCATCACCGTGGCCGACATGCTGTACACCCGTTTCGGCGACCTCGAACCCATCCGCCAGCACTACCCCGCAATGAGACGTTGGATGGAGCACATGCGCGAAACATACGGTCTCGACGGCGTTATCACCCGCGACTGCTACGGCGACTGGTGCGTGCCACCGGAGTCTCCGGAGATGATACACACGAACAACCCTTATCGTATCACCGAAGGAGGATCTGTCTCTACCCCATTCTACTGCCATCTATGCGACATCATGGCCAAATTCGCAGAACTTCTTGGCAACCAAGAAGATGTTGACCACTTCCGTTTTGAGAAGCAATTCTCCACCAATGCCTACAACGGAATGTTCTTTGACCCTGCGACAGCCAACTACGAAAACGGCACAGTGACCGCCAACATCCTGCCGCTGACCTTCGGCATGGTTCCGGAAGAATGGGAAGAGGATGTCTGGAACAACATCATCCGGAAAACGGAGGAGGATTTCGACGGGCATGTTTCCACCGGCGTGGTGGGCATCCAACAGCTGATGCGCACGCTCACGGACCGCGGGCGCGCCGACCTGGCTCTAAAACTCGCCACCAACGACACTTACCCGAGCTGGGGCTATATGGTACGCAACGGCGCCACCACTATCTGGGAGCTGTGGAACGGCAACACCGCCGACCCGGCGATGAATTCCGGCAACCACGTGATGCTCCTCGGCGATCTCATCCTTTGGGAATACGAATACCTTGGCGGCATCCGCGCCCTGGAGCCCGGTTACAGCAAAATCCTGATACAACCCACCTTCATCGACGGTCTCGACACGGTGCGCTGCGCCTACGAGTCCGTCTCCGGCCGTATCGAAAGCAACTGGCACCGTAGTGGGGACGAGATGATCGGGGAAATCCTCATCCCTGCCAACACCAGGGCGGAGGTCCGGCTTCCCGGAGAAAAGGAAACACGCCATTACGGCAGTGGACGGTTTCTGTTGTTCACGAAGATAAAATAATCAAACTATATGGATAAAGAACGTAGTATTGACAGATTAGCCCGTTACATCATTATTCTGGGCACCTTGGCTATAGCCGCCTTATTGGGCTATTTCTTCGGAAGCGTATTGGCCTATATTTTGTTGGCCTTTGTGGTCTCTTTGATCGGTCAACCTTTATTTCTGTTGCTCCGAAAAATCAAAATCAAAGGGAAATCGGCTCCTGACGCGCTGCTTGCGATAATCACCCTCGTTTTCATCTTTGCGATACTGATTCTGGTGGTTGTGCAAGTGATTCCCGTGGTCACAAATATCGTGCGCGAAGCCTCTTCCCTGAAAGCACAAGAGAATTTCGACAGCCAAAACATCATATATTTGGTCAATGGCTGGATCATCCGAGTTATCCCCTGGGTCGGCGAGGATTTCGACGGGGTCCAGCTTATCATCCAAAAGATTTCCGAAGTACTTGATCTATCGAACATTTCCGGCATTTTGGGCTCGGTGGCCTCTGCCGTGGCCGGGCTTGCCGTGGGGCTTTTCTCCGTCATCTTCATCTCTTTCTTCTTTATCAAAGACGAAACACTGTTCGGACGCATTATCGGTGCGCTCGTCCCTGACACGATTGAGGATAAAGTGAAAAAGACCATCCTTGACATTGAGCGACTTCTGTCCCGCTATTTTGTGGGGTTGATTGTCGAAATTTTCGGGGTGGTTTTGCTCAATTGCCTCGGACTGTGGCTCATTGCCCGCATTGATTTCAACTACGCCCTCGGCATCGCCTTCATAGCAGGTCTGCTGAACATCATCCCGTATGTGGGACCGCTGATTGGTGAATTGATCGGGGTCATCCTCTGTGTTATCTTGAAATACGGCGCCGGCATCGGATTAGGCGTGAACATCTGGATTTTCGCCCTGATTGTCCTGGGAATCATGTTGACCACCCAGTTGGTGGACAATTTCATCTACCAACCGCTCATCTATTCCACCAGCATAAAGGCCAGTCCGCTCGAAATATTCGTAGTTCTATTGATCGCCGGACATATCGGCGGCGTGGTGGGCATGCTCATCGCCATCCCTACTTATACTGTAGTTCGTGTCATTGCCAGCCGATTCTTCTATGACTACAAGTTGGTGAGACGACTGATCCCCGATGTGGAGAACGAGGACACAGAGGCGGTAATTTTGAAGGACAAGGTGATGAAGGCGATGAAAGACGAGGAAGAAAAGATGAAGATGAGATGAAAAAAACGTTACATATTGTTCTTTCGGTTTTGTGGGCGGCTGTCACTCGCAGGCAGCACATCACGTCATCCAATCTTCCCATTGTGATTATAAACACAGACAATGGTGCCAGTATTCCCGATGAGCCCAAGATTGGCGCGACCATGAAGATTCTCTATGTCAACGATACAACTATCAACTACTTATCCAACCAAGACGATCCGACTTATCTGAACTACAACGGCCGCATAGGCATTGAGTGTCGCGGCTCCACTTCGCAAGGGAGCTACAAGAAGCCATACGGTTTCGAGACGCGTATGGATGATGACATCACCAACAACAATGTCTCTCTCATGGGGCTGCCGGCAGAGAACGACTGGGTGCTCACCGCCATGAACGATGAACCCTCATACGTGCGTGACTGCCTTTCCTATTATCTGGCTTCAAAACTCGGTCACTATGCGCCACGTACGAAATATTGTGAAGTCATTGTCAACGGAGATTACCGTGGGCTATATTTCCTCACCGAGAAAATCAAAGTTGACAAAGACCGCGTGAACATCGCTCAAATGGATGCCACCGACAATCAATATCCCAATGTGTCAGGAGGTTACATCATCAAAGCGATTAACTGCGACGGAGAGACACAGGTGGAGAAAATAGTAAAGAAGTAAGCAGTGCTCATAACAGGATTCATCGGTATAAGACGAGTATAACTAGCCCGTCAATCGCGCAACAGATACTGTTCATCATACTCTATTCCTGCTTTCTTTAGCTGGCGGATAATCTCCTGCCTGTAAGATTTCTTCTTATGGTGTTCTTTCTGCCGCATAATGTACCGGCGCACCCGTTCTTTGTCCATAGGGCCGCAGGTACCGGCATAGTAGCTTCGAGCCCAAGTGGTAAAGAGCGGGAACTTGTCAGGATGAGCACGCAAGAATTTCCCTGCCGCGAGTTTCAGATCATGCACGAACGAAGCCACCGCCATTGTGGGTGGCAACGAGACCAAGATGTGGATGTGGTCGGGCATGCTGTTGATACGGATCAGCTTGCAGTTATGGTGATTGCAGAATCCGTTGACGAAGGCGTAGAGGTCGCGTTCGTGTACTTCCGTGATGGCCGGCACGCTACAGTGCGGCCGGAAGGTGATGTGGTAGTTTAGTTGGGTGTATGCCATACTTTGTTTAGGGTTTGGTTTGGTGTTTGGTTGCTGCTGACACTGGCGAGGCTCCCTGACACCGCAGGTCCGCTCTGGACTCCTGCCTGACGAGGCACTCTGCGCTGGCGAGTCCTCTGACACCGCAGGTCCGCTCGGGATCCCTGCTCGACGAGGCCCTCTGCGCTGGCGAGGCTCCTCACACCGCAGGTCCGCTCCGGACTCCCGCTCGACGAGGCCCTCTGCGCTGGCGAGGCTCCCTGACACCGCAGGTCCTTCGGACACTGCGGTAACCAAGGGGTGACGCTTTCAGCGTCGTAGCCCTCGCTCCGAATCAGCGCGCAAAAATAACAAAATAATTCATACGACGTAACAATTAGTTATCAACCGTATCTGGTTCCTAACCCGAACCGACAACCTTGCCGTCCCAGTTTTCTCACTCGTCTACGGCCACCCACACGACCGCGAAGCGGTCACCCCTCCATGACCGCGGCGTCCGAAGGACCCGCGGACCCGCAACCACCGCCCCCACGCTCTCCCGGTCACCAGAGGCCGCCGTCCCCAGGACCCGCGGACCCGCAACCACCGACCACCACGCACTCCCGATCACCCGAGGCCACCGCACGCCAGTGCCACAATCAAGAAAAGGCCGGAAGAACGAATCCTCCGGCCTTTCCGTAAAAACAAACCTATATGTGCTACCGCTTATTCGAACGAGAGAATCGCCTCCTTGATGATGGCGATGGCCTCGCGGAGTTCCTCTTCGGTGATAACCAACGGAGGAGCGAAACGGATAATGTGCTGATGGGTCGGTTTGGCCAACACGCCAAGGTCGCGCATCTTCTCGCACACGTCCCAAGCTTCCTTGCCGTTCGTGGGTTGGATGATGACGGCGTTGAGCAGACCTTTACCACGCACTTGCTTGATCATCGGGCTGTTCACCTTGCTCATCTCCTCGCGGAAGATCTTGCCGAGGTATTCAGCACGTTCTGCGAGTTTCTCTTCCTTCACAACCTCAAGAGCAGCGATACCGACACGACAGGCGATGGGGTTGCCACCGAATGTGGAGCCGTGTTCACCGGGCTTGATGTTGAGCATGATGTCATCGTCGCACAAAACGGCAGAAACGGGCATCGTGCCGCCAGAGAGAGCCTTACCCAGAATCAGGATGTCAGGACGCACACCTTCGTGGTCACATGCGAGCATCTTACCCGTACGGGCGATACCGGTCTGAACCTCGTCGGCCATGAAGAGCACGTTGTGAGCTTTACAGAGGTCATAACATTTCTTCAGATAACCTTCATCGGGAACATATACGCCAGCTTCACCTTGGATGGGTTCCACGAGGAAACCGCAAACCATCGGATCCTCCAATGCCTTCGCGAGAGCGTCAACATCGTTGTAGGGGATCTTGATGAATCCCGGGGTGAACGGGCCGAAGCCTGCGTATGCATCGGGATCTATGGAGAGGGAAATGATGGTGATGGTACGACCGTGGAAGTTGCCGTCGCACACGATGATCTTAGCTTGGTTTTCGGGAAGACCTTTCTTGTCGTAACCCCAACGGCGGCAGAGTTTAAGAGCCGTCTCGTCGGCTTCAGCGCCAGAGTTCATCGGCAGAACCTTGTCATAGCCGAAAGTCTCGGTGACATATTTCTCGTAAGGTCCGAGGCAGTCGTTGTAGAAAGCGCGGGAGGTCAGGGTAACCTTCTGGGCCTGATCGATCATGGCTTCGATGATCTTCGGATGACAGTGACCTTGGTTCACTGCGGAATAAGCGGAAAGGAAGTCGAAGTATTTCTTGCCTTCCACGTCCCACACGAAGGGACCTTTACCGCGTGCGATGACCACGCCCAGGGGATGATAGTTGTGCGCGCCATAGCGGGCTTCCATATCCATTGCCTGCTGGCTTGATGTAATTTTTTCTACCATAATGTTTTATAATTTTAGATGAGTAAACTTTTAACCCAGTTTAGGAATCCGCAAAGATAGCATTTTTTTTGCACACAACACAAAGATTTGTTTTTTTTACGATTGCTTTTATCTAAAGCCTTTTGCATAAAAAATTGTATATTTGCCGCTTTAAAAATATAATACATTATTGTGGGTAAAAACGGCATAAAAAAAGCGCTCAGAATCACGGCATGGATAGTCGGGGTATTTCTCGCCTTGGATCTGTTGCTCGTGGGACTGCTGTTTGTACCCGCAGTACAAACATTTGTGGTTCACAAGGTTACAGAAGCTTTAAGTGAAAAATGGGGTACTAAAATATCCATTGGAGATGTACACATCACCCCCACCCTCAAACTTGTGGCGCATAAGGTGGCCATCAAAGATCATCACAACGAGAACATGATCTATTCTGGCACCGTAAAAGGCCGTTTGCGCTCCCTCAAGACTAAACCTTTCAAACTCGGTCTCGGAAATGTGAAGTTCGACGACCTGGATGTGGTGCTTCGCACATATAAAGACGAGGAGACCATCAACATTGCCGTTTGGGCCAAGGTATTCAAAACTGGGAAAAAACATGAGCCTTTTACCTTGACATCCAATTCGGTTGACATCACAAACGGCCGTTTTGTGCTCATCATTGACGACAAACGCGTGGTTTATGACACTTCCAGGCAACCAGACATCGACTACGCATTCCTTGAGCTAGACGACCTAAATGTCAAGGCCAAAGATTTCAAACTCGTGGATGCGGACGTCGCCATGAAATTCAAGCAACTGGCTTTCAACCAATACGGCGGTTTCCAGCTCCAAAAAGGAAGCGGCGACTTCCGGATTTGCGACACCACTCTGACATTCACCGACCTGAAACTCAAGACTCCGCAAAGCGACTTGGATCTTGATCTTTATTTTCGCTACGACAGATGGAAATCATACGGCGAGTTTCTTGATTCTGTGCGCATCAGTGCGGAAATCCGGCCATCAATCCTGGCCATGGACGACATCGCCGACTGGGCTCCGGCCATCCGCGGCATGAATGAGGTTTTCAGCCTGCAGGCCGACACCGTCGATGGCGTGGTCACCGACTTCGCGCTCAAGAATGTCAAAGCCGGCTGGAAAGAACACAATCTTGTGCAGGGAGACATCGCCATCCAAAATGTCATCCAATTCAGGAAAGCCCGCTTTGATGTGGCGCTGGATTCCACCGTCGTCCACGTCCCCGACATTGCCCAATTCACGCTTCCCGGCGGCAAGACCATCAAATCGAACGCCACTTTGGACAAACTCGGAACTACCACTTTGACAGGCACTTTCAATGGCAATTTGGCGCAGTTCAAGGCAGACTTGATAGCGGCCACTGGACTTGGGAAGGTGAAAACGGTTCTTTCCACGTCCTCCGAGAATGGACGGCTCGCCTTCCTGGGGGATGTTTCCTCCCCGAATTTCAATCTTGCCCGATTGCTGAACAACCATAAACTCTTCGGGGTTTGTCAGCTGAACGCCAAAATCGACGGTCGGATGGATTCCACCGGATTCTCCGCCAAGAACCTGAAAACGATTCAGGCGCACCTTACCAGCCATGTGTCACGCTTCCCGCTTATGGGTTATCCCTTGCGGGAGATCCACCTCAAGGGCGACTACCACAAAGGTCTCTGCAATGCCGAACTGAATGCTGATGATCCGAACCTGGTTTGCGATGCCATCGCGCAATTGGATCTCACCCAGGAGGTTCCTTTCACCCAGGGCAGTGTCTCGTTACATCGGCTGGCGGCCGGAAAAATCGGCAAAAGCCTACCACTGGTGGATTCGACATCGGCAAAAGGACTTGACCGGATCATCCACATCATGCAGCAGAATCCCTCTGTGGAGTTGAGTTTCGACCATTTCCAGATTGCGCTGCACGGCTCCACACTCAATAATTTCAACGGTTTTCTGGCTTGCGACAATGTCAAGTTGCGCTATAACGAGGACAGCCTTTCCAACGAACGACTCCGTCTAACAGCCATCAACAATGCATTGCTACACAAATACATACTCTCTTCCAACATCGCCAACGCTTCTTTCGAGAGCAATCTTCCTGTCAATCTGGTTGTGGACTCCATACAGCATTTCGCCCACAACCTGTTGCCTTCCATCATTCCTGATGTGAAGGGCCAATCTTCCGCAAATGAACAAAACTTCGACAGCGGAGTCCCCGACTACATCAAAATCCACCTCCAAACCTACAACACCCGTGCCGTCACAAAGCTACTGCTTCCCGACATGTTCATATCTCCTAACTCCGTCATCAATCTGGAAGTCAAAGAGGGTCATTTGTCAGACAAGACCGACATACAGCTGCCGCTTATCGGTATCCGGAAAAAATTCAGGATCCACAATCTGACGGTAAACGGTCAAACAAAAAGTTCAGACAAGCTCCTTCTGCAAGCGGGCGGGGATTCCATCATTGTCTATGCCGGAAAAAGCAAACTGTTGTTCGACCAGCTGAATCTCCAAGCCCAATCTGAGAACAGTAAAATCCAGTACGATTTGGCTTGGCACAATCCGTTCAACAACGAAGAGAATGTTTCTGTTTTGTCAGGATTGGCCGACATCACAAACACGGATGACATTATCATCAGTCTGAAGCCATCCAGTGTGTTCCTGAAAGATTATGAATGCCATTTCAACGATCAAAACACCATCCATATTCTCCCTCACCGATTTGTCTTTGACAATCTGGTTTTCTCCACGCAAGAAAGCTTTGTTGCTGTCAACGGGTCGTATGACACAAAAGACTCCTGCAGGCTTTCCATGGCGGTGAAGAATTTCGACCTCTCGCTGGTCAACCAACTGACAGGCGACATCTCGTTTGGCGGCTTACTCTCTGCCGATTTGAATCTGATGAGCCGGAACAACCGGCGACTCATCTTCGGCAAAGCCATCTCCGATGAGCTGCTGGTGAATGAAACCCGTTTGGGAGACCTGTTCCTGATTGCCGGCGTGAACGACGAAAACACGGTGCGATTCTCCGGAGGACTGTTCAACAGCAACGCTGAAAAGCTCGACTACGAATATCTTTCCAAATTCTCCATCCGGGATTTCCAAGCGGAGAATGACATTATCGCCAACTTATCCGGTTCATACGGGAAGAAGCAATTTCAAGCAAAAACCACCTTCGACTCTCTTCAAGCCGATTTTCTGGAACCCTTCCTGAGTAGTTTCAGCGATGATTTTTCCGGCACTGCTTCCGGGGACCTGACACTGCTCATTTCACCAGACAGTTCTTACTTTGACGGCAACGTGCATGTTTTGGACGCTCAAATCGGGATTGCGCCCCTGGGCACCAAATACAACGTCGCCAATCAAGACATCACATTCAACAAAGCGGGGATCTTTTTCCCAAACATGCACTTCACCGACGACGACCATAACGAAGCCACCCTTTCGGGAGAAATTCTGCACAACATGTTCAAAAACATGCAGTTGAATCTACAGATCAACTCTGACCGCATCCTGGTCTTGAATACCCCGCGTACCATCAACTCCGTATTCTACGGAAAAGGGTATGTGAAAGGCGACGTTTTCATTTCCGGCACTGGCGACCAGCTTTCCTTTGTGGGGCCAGGTCTTCAGACACTCAGCGGCTCCAAAATCACCCTTCAGGTGACCAGTACAAATCTGGCTTCTGAGACAAGCGCCATTCATTTCAACACCAAGAAAGACGCTGAAGAAATAGAAATTGCACCAAAAAAATCCAACACCAAGTTGAATTTCGACTTCACGTTCAACGTCACCAATGATGCGGATGTCGTAATCTTCCTTGAATCCATTGGAGGCACCATAAACGCACGTGCCGACGGGCAGTTCCAACTGGTATATAACTCCAATGACGCGCTCAATTTATACGGCAATCTCCTACTGCATTCCGGCGATGTCAAGGTCTCCTTATACAATGTTGTGAACAAAAAGTTCACGATGGTTCCGGGTGGCACCATTAACTTCGACGGTCCATTGGAAAACATGACCGTCCACCTTGGCGCTTACAAATCCTCGAAGACCAGTTTGACGGACATTATTCCATCGAATTACCTCTCCACAGGCAATGTGGATGTGGATGCATACATGTATTTAGACGGTCCGCTGATGCAGCGCATCGACCCGACATTCAAATTCGAGCTTCCGAACAGCAGCAACGAGGTCAAAAATCTTTTCTACACCGCCATTGACACCCAGAACACCGAAAACATGACCAAGCAGTTCGCCTATTTTTTGATCACAGACAGCTTTATGCCCGACAACATGTTCGGGAACACCACCGGCATCAATGCTCTCACTGGTCTCGGTATGTTCAGCAATGCCATCAACAATCTGCTAAGCAATGTCTTGGAAAACAAAAATGCGTCATTCGGCATCACCTACAACCAAGCCACGGAAACCACTTCTGCGGAATACGGGCTCAGAGCCAATGCAAACCTTCTGAAGGACAGGGTGACCATGTCCACTCGTATCGGATACTATGACGACCGCACCGTAACAGACGCCTACCAAAACATATACGGCAACTTCACAGTGGAATATAGCATTAACAAGTCGGGGACCTGGCGGCTGAAGGCCTTCACTTATATAGGCGACCGCGACAACACCTATTTCTACGAAAACAACTTCAACAACTATACCGCCGGTATTGCCCTTGCATACAAGCAAGACTTCGACAACAGGAGACGTGTCAAGAAAAACAAATCCACAACAAAAACCAAAAACCATGAACAACAGTAAAAGCATCATAGCGATCCTTGCCGGATTAGGGATTATCATTTTCCTTTGTTGGTTTTTCTCCGACATTGTGATTTATATTTTCGTGGCCTTCATTCTCTCCCTTTTAGGTTCTCCGCTGGTGAAATTGTTGACAAAAATACACATTGGCAAATGGCAGTTCCCCTCTTCTTTGGCGGCGGCCATCACGCTGATACTTATTGTCGCCTGCATCAGCTTGTTGTTCTATCTGCTGATTCCCGCCCTTGTTAACGAAATCAAGTTCTTGACCACCATTGATGTAACTTCCGTAGGGGAAAGCATTCAAGAATGGCTCAACCAATTCGACAAGCCGCTGCGCAAGTACGGAGTATTGGAACGCCGGCAGCATGTCACCGATCTGTTGAATGCAGAATGGGAGTCCTTCGTACACAAAATCAGCATGTCGAGTGTTGTAAGCGGGACCGCAAGTCTGGTCAAATCGTTGTTTGTGGCCATCTTCTCCATCCTGTTCATGACATTCTTTTCCCTAAAAGACCATAAGATATTTTTCAAGATGATCCGCAGCTGGCTGCCCAACACCGTCCAAAACAACTACGACAACATCCTTAATGCCACGGGAAAACAGATCACATCCTATTTCCGCGGAGTCGCGATGGAAATGTTCATTGTGGGGTTCCTTGAATTCGTGATTTGCGTCATCCTCGGTGTTCCCAACGCACTACTGATCGGCTTCATCGGCGGTTTGCTGAACATCATCCCCTATGTGGGAACCCTCATTGCAGTCACCATCAGCGTCATCATCGGTGTCACGTCTTTGCTGCCCATTTCTCCCGAAATGTCACTTGTCTGGTCTAACATCATCAAGATTCTGGCAGCCTTCGGCGTTGCCAAGATGGTTGATGATTTCGTGCTGCAACCGTTCATCTACGGGCGTCAGACACACTCTCACCCGCTGGAAATCTTCATCGTCATTCTGATGGCCGGCTATATCGGTGGCATTTTCGCCATGATATTCGCCGTGCCCGCCTACACGCTGCTGCGCATTATCGTTAACGAATTCTTCGGCTCGCAGTTCGCCACTGATGACGAACGGGAGAAAATGCTGTCGGAAAATTAAGAATTGAAAAAAATAAAACACCAATCAACTATAAACCAACAACCATTAACCAAGCTTCAATAACCAATAACCCATAACCAATAACCATTATAAATGTCAAATTTTGGATTTACAATAAAGAAGACGCGCTCGTTCAACCTAAGCCAGGCTGACTTGCGCATGGCGAACCGCCTGCTTGAGGAGGTTCCCTCCTATCGGAAATGCATCGGGTGCGGAGGCTGCGCGGCGACTTGTTCCGCCCGTCAGTTCACGGACTTCGACATCCGCAAGGTACATAACACTTTCCGGAGAGGACAGTACGACAAACTCGCCGACGAACTCCGCAAGTGCATGTTGTGCGGAAAATGTACTCTCGTGTGCCCGCGCGGTGTCAATCTGCGCTCGCTGATCATCAACATGCGACAATTATTAACTCCATCAAACGAAACTTTCTAAACCATGGCAAACTTTCATCCTTTCGTAGTACCTTTCGTGTTAGGGACCATCGGTCTCTTCGTGATTTGCGGTTATAAATACGTCCGGTGGATCAAGCAATTCGACCGCAAGCAGCAGGCGCTTATCCGGAAAAACATGTTCTCCACCAAAATCCTTCCTGCTATTTGGGAGATGTTCTGCGAGTGTCTGCTCCACCTGCGTATCAGCAAGAAAAACTGGCGGTTAGGATATATGCACCGAAGCATCGCCTTCGGTTGGTTCCTGCTCATTGTGGTGGGCGCCATTGAAAGCCGCATCGGCATCAAAGGGCCGTTCCACTTCTGGTGTGCCATCTTCTACCGCTTCTTCCACCACAACATACCCGCCAACGGCACCGAAATGTTCTTCACGCAGCTCATGGACCTGATCCTGCTATACGTGCTTTCGGGTATCTTCCTCGCAATGCTCAAGAAGATTCACTCCCGCATTCTCGGCATGAAGCGCACCACAAAGCATACCATCATGGACACGACCGTCAAAATCTCGTTGTGGGCCATTTTCCCGCTGCGACTGCTGAGCGAGTCCGTCACCGCCCGACTCTATGCCAACGGAGGCTTCCTCACACAGTCGATCGGCGACCTCTTCAGCCGCCCCGTGGCCGAATTCCTCGAACTGCCACTCTGGTCTCTATACTCCATCGCACTTTGCGTCTTTTTCCTCATGATGCCCTTCACCCGCTACATGCACATCTTCACCGAAGTCTTCCTCATCTACTTCCGCAAACTCGGTCTGCGTGACAGCGTGAAGATGACCGGCTACACCAAATACGAGCTCAGTGCCTGCTCACGCTGCGGCATGTGTATCGACCGCTGTCCGCTCTACAACACGTTGGACATCAACGACGTACAGTCTGTCTATTTATTGCGCAATCTCCGTAACCTGGAACACCACCAAGACATACTCGCCGCCGGCAAGAACTGTCTGATGTGCCATCAGTGTGCCGAGGACTGCCCCGTGAATATTGACCTGATGAGCATACGCCGTATCTCCCGCGACAAAGGCGACACAGACATGGCAGACAACTACCGCTACTTAGATCCGGTGAAAGGGTTCAATGCCATAGGGCGCGTGGCCTACTTCGGCGGCTGCATGACCCAGCTCACCCCGACCATCTCCGAATCGATGAAGACCATCTTCGACGCTGCCGGAGTAAAATACTGGCACTTGGACGGCGACCGGGCCATCTGCTGCGGCCGTCCGCTGATGCAACAAGGATTCAATAAGCAGGCCGCCGACCTGCGCCGCAAAATCACTGAATTGATCGGTTCCTGTAACGCGACTGCGCTTGTCACCTCATGTCCAATATGTTACAACACATTCAAGCACGAATACAACCTCACTATACCGGTGTATCACCACACCGAATATATTGACTCACTGATTAAGAGCGGGAAACTGTCCGTGAAACAATCCGACACCACGTTCACTTACCATGACCCCTGCGACCTCGGGCGTGGCTGCGGCATCTATGACCAACCGCGTGCGGTGCTGAAAGCGGTGGGGCAACTGAAGAAAGTCTCCGCTGAGAAAGAAAACAGCGTCTGCTGCGGCATGAACCTCGGCAATACGGTGCTCTCGCTTGAACAGCAAACCAAGTTGCGCGATGCCTCGTTGAAAGTGCTCACAGAACCTAACCCAGACGTGGTGGTCACTGCTTGCCCGATGTGCAAGAAAGCTTTCCGGCACGGCACTGAGGTGAATGTGAAAGATATAGCAGAGGTTGTTGCGGAGGAAATCAAGAAATAATCGTAGTTAGAAGTTTAATTTAAGTATCAAGATATGTTTTTCAAGGTTTTGGTTTATGCACTGGTAGGATTTGCCATTTTGGATTTGTTAGTATGTCACATCCAATGGTTCAAGATGCGACGGATTCTGAAAAAGGAACATGCATCAACAAGTGTGATAGATAATTTCTTACCTTTTCGGTACATGGGGAAGTTCCGAACTTTCGTCGGATCTTGTTCCGATGACAACAAACGGGCAAAATACATTCAGGTGTACCATCAAACCCGCACTTGGCAAACCCTCACGATAGTGTCCATTGCCGTCACCGTTGTGATATTCTTGCTGGCATACTGATTCGCGACAAGTTGACTAAACCAAGCCCAACACATTCAACGGGGAAATCCTGCAGAGCATGGACCAGGCGGCTCAGACAAAGGTCGGCACGGACATTCAGAACTTCAACAAATCTTCCCGCTTAAAGGAGTCGATGGAGAAGATGTCATCGCTGTTGACACGGATGACGAGGAGTTTTTCTTTATGGGCGAGTTCCGCGACATCCTTCTCGTAGTTGATGGCAGCGATAGCGGCGAAGACCTCCTTGCCGTCATATTCGGGAAACAGACGCCGGAAATGACTCATCTGATGAAGGAACCTATATAGGTCATCCTTCGTGCAGTTGGTTTTGACCTCTATCGGAACCGCCATTTCCGCATTGCTAAGAAGGACATCCACCTCCATCGCAATATGTTCAGACGGAAGGCTCCTTTTCAAATTCTTTCCACTGTTATGCAAATCGAGTCCAGCTTTCTGGAAAATTTTGTGCGTCGAGGAGCTGACCAATCCTTCCACAATATGCCCCGTGGTACCGCTGAGCTGACGGGAAAGCCTCTTCACTTCCAATGAGGTATCTTTCAGTTGTTTGTCGGTTTCCTCAAACCGTTCCTTCAGCTTCCTGTCTGTTTCCTCCATCCGTTCCCGCATCTTTCTGTCATTCTCCGCAAACTGCTCCTTCATCCACCTGTCGTTCTCCTTGAACTGTTCCTGCATCTTCCTGTCATTCTCCTTGAATTGTTCCCGCATCTGCCTATCATTCTCCTTGAATTGTTCCCGCATCTTTCTGTCATTCTCCGCAAACTGCTCCTTCATCCACCTGTCGTTCTCCTTGAACTGTTCCCGCATCTTCCTGTCATTCTCCGCAGACTGTTCCCGCATCTTCCTGTCATTCTCCGCAGACTGTGCCTCCCGTTCCCGCATACGCTTCTCCCACTCACAATCACGCTTTTCCTGTTCTGCCTGCGATCTTCTTGCTATTTGCGCGATTTCGTCCAATGTCTCTCTCATTCGTTGTGCCCAGCGGTCGTGTTCCCTGCGGGAATTCTCCAACAATTCATCGCGCTCAACAGCTTTGCGGGTCTGTTCAAGATTTTCCATACGCATTTGATTTATCATCAATTCGTTTTTGTTAATTCTCTCGGTGTTATCCAACACCATCTGCCTCAACTGCGGCATGTCATAATCCATTTGTGCTACTTCATTTTTCATAGTATTTGATTTTTATTAAAAACACACCGCAAAGATACAACAAAAATTAATCACTGCAGATAATTTTGAAAAACAAATTATTTCACTGAATATCAATAAATTAAAGTTAAATCTTGTGATAATTTTAATAATTTATTGCAAATATTATTTTTATTTTTTGCAAAAATATCAAGATTTATTTGCGATGACAATACAAAAAGGCATACAACCATCCGCGTCAACGATTGTATATCTGAAGCTGACGGCTCCTATTATTGTCATTTTATGATTATCATTTTATGACAAAAATTTCAGAAATCTGGCTGAGAAGAGAACTCTGACGGGGAGAGCCCGCGTGCATCACTTCCCCAGCATCCGTTTCCGCTCCTCCTCCGGGAACCGTTCGATGGCGTAGCGCAGCATCGTTCGGGGCATGGTCGCGCGACGGGGTTCGAGCCATTCGCGGAGGCGTTGCTCGTCGCGCTTGCCCGCCTCGCGCAACAACCAGCCGGCGGCCTTCTGCAGCAGGTCGTGCAAGGGCGCGGGCTTCTTCAGGAAAAGCTCCGCCAACGCGTAGGTGTCGTCTAACTCGCCGTGGCGCAGGAACTGCATCGTGGTGACGATGCCGATGCGTTGCTCCCAGATGGTGGTACCGTTTTCCACCATGTCGTACAGCATCTTGCGGTCCTTGTCGAGGAGCCAGACGCCGAGGATCTCGTAGCAGGTGAGATCGACCAAGTCCCAGTTGTTTACGAATTGGAGGTGCGACAGATAGAAGCTGACGTTCAGCTGTTGCAGTCCTCGGTCGCCTTTGGCCGCTTTGAAGAACTGCACCAGTGTGAGCAGTCCGGCGAGCCGCATCTCGTGGTATTCGGAGGTGACGCAGGCCTCCAGCTCATAGAAGGAGACGGACTGCCAGCACTTCTTGACAATTTCGCGCACGACGGGCACCTTGATGCCGAGGAACTTGTCGCCCTCGCCGTACTCGCCCTTGCCGGTCTTGAAGAAACGGCTCAGGTGTTCAGCCTGTTCGGGGTTCTGGCGATGAAGGATTTCCTGGGAAAGGGAGATGGTTTGATTCACTTCTTGGTTATATTGGTTGTTACTCATACGCTTGTCTTTGAATTCGACGGCAAAAGTACAAAAAACAAAAAAAACATTTTCAATGTAAAGAAATGCCCAGTTTGTGCGACAGAGTGAAAATAAAAGGGAAAAGTATTCAACGAGAATACTTTTCATCCTAATTATTCGTTATGAATGTATTATGTCACCGAAATGTAACAATATGAAGAGACTCTTGATACTCTCTGTCGTAGTACTTGCCTTCTCGGCGCAGGCGCAACACCACCCCTCAGTCCCATCTTACGACGAATTAAAGACCGCGGGGTATGAGGCATACCAAAACCAAGACTACAAAACGGCTTACCAGAAGTTCCATACGATGGATTCGGTGTATGGGATAGCCGATTTTCTCGATCTTGTTTATTATAATGTTTTAACAAATCATCTCAATTCGAACAGCGAGGAGTCAAAAGCTCTGATGTTCCGTATAGCCCGTAACAAATGTTGCGACATGAAGTTCTTGGAAGAGATGGTCGAGAAGCAGAAGGCGGACACGCTTGAGCACTGGGGTGAGATTGTCGCCATTGTCTCCCCTCGCGGGGTTCAGGACTCCATCTATCAAGACCGGCTGCAGACCCTGAAAAGAAGCTATATGGCCGCACTGGATTTGCTGAACAACGAAGGTAACGATTCGGCTTGGAGTGCCTTCAACGAGGTGAATGTTTCCAATGCCGCTGAACTCCAGCAACTGATTGCGGAGCGCGGTTTCCCTACATACACCAGAGTGGGCTACTACTGCAACGACTACGCCTCGGTGCTTGCGTATTTCTTGCCGACAGAGTCCCTTCAATGGTATTTGGAACAAGCCAAGGCCGCCGCCGACACCGGAGACTACAACCCGGACTGGATTCCCACTTTGTCCGACCGATACATGAGACAGCAAGTCCCTGACTCAGTCTATCTGGAGCACTTGCAGGTGATGTCGGACGCTGACCAAAATGCGAGAAGAATGCTGGACAGCGAAGTGGGCAACGATTCGGTGTGGCGGGTTATCCATGAGGTGGACGCCGCCAATCTCGTTGGACTCAAGCAATTGACAGCCGAACGCGGGTTCCCGACGTTGTCCAAGGTCGGTTACAAATGCTGCGACCTCGCCTCGCTTATCGCGCAGCACCAGCCGCCAGAGTTCCTGCACTGGTTCCTAGAACAAGCCCTGGCCGCCGCTGACACTGGGGATTTTGACCTCACATGGATCGCCTACATGTCCGATCGCGACTTGAACTATCAAGGGAAACCGCAGCTGTACGGCACCCAACTTCATGGTCAGGACGGTATCACAGCACTCTATCCCATTGCAGACATCGAACATCTGGCCGAGCGGCGTGAGCGAGCCAATCTGGGACCGATTGAGAACTATCTCGCAAGCTATGATCTGTCAGAAACCCTCATCCACCCGGCGCTTGTGAACTACAACCAATACAGTCTTAATTGTCATATCGACGGTGACACCATGCGGGTATCGGGAACCTGTTACTTCTCCTACGAGAACAACCACCTGGGGTACCTCTTACTATCGCAAAACATCAGGATCGACTCTTTCAGCATGGACGGTTGGCGGCGCAACGGCGACACCATCTCCTTCGCAGGGGATCCCGTCAAGGTGGGGTTCGCCTACAACGTCCCGATGGCCGACTACCGTGCTTCCGACGGCGCCATCGTGCTGCGGCGCGAGGGCAACTGGTACCCGTACCGCAACAGCGAGCTACTGACGGCGACTGTCCGTATCGAGGCGGAGAACTACTATCTTATCGGAGGAACGGTAATGACACCAGCGTATGAGTTGCATCTTATATTGCTGCCCAAAGAAAACTACACCTGCAAGGTGCTGGACAGCCCAACGCGACCGTTCCTTTTCTACCGCGCCTTTAACGACACAACCCCTTATTCGGAAGAATTTTACAACGAGTTCATGGACTCCTACGGCTTCTACAGTTCCTTTTTCAACGATTCGCTCTCGCAAAAGCCGATGAACATCGTGGAGATTGGCGACCCCGAGTTTGTAATGTGCCAGTCGTTGCGCGACGTGATCATCTTCGGCCATTATTTCTACGATGTCTATACCCTGATGCCCGATTTCTCGTGGGTACCGCACGAGGTGGCGCACCAATGGTGGGGCAACAGCGTCTTTTTCGAGTACCGGGACTACGTTCTGGGCGAAAGCTTGGACGAATACATCAAGTTGCAATTCCTCAAGAGCCGGGAGCGCGGTTACAAAGAGCAGATGAGCTATAACAAATACGCGATGAAGCTTGCCGAAAAGCGGCTGACCGTGGCTGACATCCGCAGTGTGGAGCTGCAGGACGCGTCCATCGCAATCTACAACACTGCCCCCTATCGCTTGGAGAAATCCAACAATGCGAAAGTCGATGATCTTTTGCAGCAACTGTATCAAAAGCATAAAAATACGGTGGTCAGTCGCGAGGTTTTCCTGCGGGAGTGCAGGGCATTGAAGAGCTGGTTGAGGGGAAAATAACAAATGTAACCTTTTTGATTTTTTGCATCTTTGTAATAAGAAAACTATTATTTTTGCAGCATCAAAAATTAAAAAAAAAATGGAAAGAAGTAATATACCCCAGCGCATTATGATATTGACCGGAATAATCCTGGTCCTCTGTTTCTCAGCTTGTACACGCGAGCCCATAACGCCGCTGCCGTCGGAGCCGCAGCCCATTAACTACACGCCCGAAGTGCCGGAGCCCATCACCAACGACTTCACCCTGCTCAAGGCCTGCATCGGCAAATCGCAGTCGGAAGCCGCCGCCCTGCTGACCGAACACGGTTTTGTTGCTGGAGATGGCAACAAGTTCCTGAAAACGGAAAATGGTATCACCAAAGAGGCGAAAATCTACTCCATGGGTAATGTCGCGCTGACCCTCAAAGACAGTGACTTCGACATTTTGAAACCAGGTTTCGTGCAATGGATGAACGAGATACGGAACTCAGTATCATACACAAATTTAGTCCGAAAATCTTTCAGTCTCTGTACTGGATGGGGAAACGGAAACCAACACTTCGATAGTCCCGAAGCACTCCTCAATGCTCTCGCGCCTGTCCCCCTTGCCGATGGCCTAACCGCCGGCTTCTATGGAAACGACTTCTACGCTAACCGATACAGTTTGGTGCTGATGCCCGATCTCAGTGGCGTTTACATGCAAATCATCAACCACCTTGCCGGGCAGCCCTCCAACGATTTCACGGAGAGCGATTTGCAAGAGACAGACCTCCAAAAGCACATCCTGATTTCCAAGGTGGACTATCTCACTTTCAGATACAAGGGGTTTTACGCGCTGAATGTCACCAACAAGCTCAACTCCGGCAACGAAATCCCGTTTGTTTCGCAATATCAAGCGCCAGGCGACTTCGGCTACATCAAACTGTTCTATCGCAACACCGGCAATCTTTTGATGGACGGCACCATCATCTGGATGGGTTGTGGCGAGTTGAACTTCCCAGACAATTTCCGCGCCGGTCTGCCGATGGACAACGGTCTCCCCTATCCCGGACAAGATCGTATCGCCTTCATCAACGATGGCGGCCATTACGAGACCGTCACTGACGAGAACGAATTGAAATACATCTGGCAGAGCGTTTCCCAGCAGAAGGAATTCCAGCATTATTATGGAAACTCGTCCAAAAAGGTGGCCGTTTACCTGTACACCCCGAGTGTGGGAATCGGCGACCCCGCCGATGCATACTATCTTGTATTCACGGAACAATAGAAGAACGTTAATTGTCTTTAACGTCGGCGTCGAAAATATACAATAAAACAGTCCCCACATCCATAGTCAACCGGGCGGTAGTGCGCTGTGCGGCCTGAGCCGTGCATTCGGATGACAACGTGCTGAGCCTGCGCCGTGATGTTCGAAAGGAACGGGTGCTGCCGGCTCCGAGCAGCGGTCAGATAAACGATCGGAAGATCGGGTTTTCGGTTCGCCCTACAGAAGCGGGGGACTGTCGTTATATCAGCTCTGTCTGGAAGTTGAGTGCCTGGATTTCCATGTCCAACTGGCGCAGACGGGCGGAACAGTCGTCCACCAGCTTGCCTATGGCCTTCACATCGACCACCGTCACTGTCTTGATTTCCGAGCGGGAGTAGCGGTCCTGCCCGGCCGAGGCCGTCTCGAAGATGTTGCGCAGGGTGGCGACCCGCATGGTCAGCACATCCTTGCGCGCCATCAACTGGGTCAGCGTGACCCCATCGCTGTTCTTCGTCTGCATGTTGGTGGCGTTGATGCGCCAGATGAGCTCTTCCAGCTGCACGAGACACGCGTCGAGCTCCTTCATCAGCTCCTCCGGTTTCTCCAACGGCTCGTCGCCCTCCTGCACTTTCACGTTGTTCTGGATGCGCACCCCAATCTGCTGGATGCGTTTCTGCAAGTCTTTCCTGACACTTAATGCTTCCGCAAGTTTCATAGTGGTTCAATTTGGCGGCAAAAGTACACAATATTGCGTTTTGTTTAACATGAATTATCATTAACAATCACAAATTATCATTAATTCACCATGGATATTTCAAAAACATTTTGGCTTATTTTCGATAATTCATGAAATATTCATGGCAAATCTGATTGCCCATGAAGTGGAAAATGATGTTAGAGGAATGCTACATTGACAAAGACGAAACCGGTTCCTGGCGGGTGTTCATCACGCCGTCGGTGTGAGGGACGTAAGGTTCGTGCCCGCCCCCTGTAATTGTTACCTGAAAAATTGTACTTTTGCCGCGTCAAACAAAAACGGCGATGAGACATCTGATCGGCATATTCTCCGTGTTGTGGGCGCTGCTTCTCGGCGGTGTCCCGGGAGATGTGCGCCCCGACCCGCACACAGACAGGCAGTCCGCTGTCGCGCAGCCGGCGTCGGAGCGGCTCACGGCCGACAACCTGCCGAACAAAGATCTGCTGCTCAGCTCGGCACAGTCTCTGCTGACGGCCGGCGAAGAGGAGGGTGCCGCACCGAACGTGCGTCCTGTTCCGTCGAACAACCGCCCGCACAACCT
>Ga0310691_10002700_pt1 | contig 22688 bp, 19 predicted proteins | sample 176DNAGHGlowgp2_FD_203887 | JGI IMG/M metagenome (GOLD analysis project Ga0310691, IMG submission 203887) | Sheep rumen microbial communities from Palmerston North, Manawatu-Wanganui, New Zealand - 1766 DNA GHGlow gp2 (v2) (version 2) | ecosystem: Host-associated > Mammals > Digestive system >...
TAATTTCAGTTCGGGGTAGTGTCTTTCCAACAGGCTTGACAAGACGACCTTACTTTTTTCTTTTTCTGTTATTATCATATCGCAATTCTTTTTAATGTTAAACATGATGATTCGTCGACTAATCACGGCGCAAAGATACAACATATTTAATACTTGGGCCAAACTTTTTTGTTAACTTTTGTTAGAGTTTTCGGAATAGTAATTTATTGATTATTAATATGCTATATGAATATTTGCGTTAAAATTCTCATCGTATTTTATTATATAAATTGCATGTTTTATGTCTATGAATTAAAGCGCTAGGGAAAAATAATGATGCACATTTTGCGACGTTTTACCACCAAAATCGTCTGGAGATAAAACATAAAAAGGGACCTACCCAAACGGGCAGGTCCCTTTCATTATATTAGAGAGTTTAATTACTCTTCAACTGCTGCCTGCGCGGCGGCGAGACGTGCGATGGGCACACGGAAGGGTGAGCAGCTGGCGTAGTTGAGGCCGATCTTGGCACAGAACTTGACAGAGCTGGGTTCACCTCCATGTTCACCACAGATACCGCAGCGGAGGGTGGGACGCACGCTGCGACCCTTCTCGACTGCATACTTGACGAGTTTACCAACGCCATTCTGGTCGAGTACCTGGAAGGGGTCAACTTTCAGGATCTTCTTCTCGAGGTAAACGGGGAGGAAGGAGGCGATATCGTCACGCGAGTAGCCGAAGGTCATCTGAGTAAGGTCATTCGTACCGAAGGAGAAGTATTCGGCTTCGGTGGCGATGCGGTCGGCAGTAAGGGCTGCACGCGGGATTTCAATCATCGTACCGATTTCGAAGTCAACTTCGATGCCGTATTCGGCAAAGACTTCCTTAGCGGTGTGCTGGATGATTTCCTTCTGCTGCTTGAGCTCGTAGAGAATACCGATGAGGGGCACCATGATTTCGGGCATGGGGTTCTTGCCTTCCTTCTTGAGTTCGCAGGCGGCGCTGAGGATGGCGCGTGTCTGCATAGCTGTGATTTCGGGGAAGGTGATGCCAAGTCGGCAACCGCGGTGACCGAGCATGGGGTTATTCTCAGCGAGTGAAGCTACGCGGCGCTGGATAGTACCGAGATCGACGCCCATTTCCTTAGCCATAGTTTCCTGTCCAGCGAGATCGTGGGGCACGAATTCGTGGAGTGGCGGGTCGAGCAGGCGGATGTTGACGGGCAGTCCGTCCATAGCTTCGAGGATTCCCTTGAAGTCAGCCTTCTGATAGGGAAGCAGCTTAGCAAGAGCTTCTTCACGTCCTTTAGCACTGTCGGCGAGAATCATCTGACGCATGGCGATGATCTTCTGGTCGTCGAAGAACATGTGCTCTGTACGTGTCAGACCGATACCCTTGGCACCGAAGGCGCGAGCCACCTGTGCGTCGTGAGGTGTGTCAGCATTGGTGCGAACCTGCAACTTGGTGTACTTGTCGCAGAGGTCCATCAGTTCCTTGAAGTCGCCACTGAGTTCAGCTGCCTTCGTAGGTACTTCGCCGGCATATACCTGTCCGGTTGTACCGTTGATGGAGATGTAGTCACCTTCCTTGTAGGTAACGCCATCGATTTCGACGGTCTTAGTCTTGTAGTCAACATTGAGGGCTCCGACACCGCTGACGCAGCACTTACCCATACCACGGGCAACAACGGCTGCGTGGCTGGTCATACCTCCGCGAGCGGTGAGGATACCTTCGGCAGCAGACATACCAGCCAAGTCTTCGGGCGATGTTTCGATACGTACGAGAACCACCTTGTGGCCGTCGTCGTGCCATGCCTGTGCGTCGTCGGCGTGGAAGACAATCTGTCCACATCCTGCACCAGGACTTGCGGGCAGACCCTGTGCGATTACCTTAGCCTGCGAGAGGGCTTTTTTGTCGAATACAGGATGGAGCAGTTCGTCGAGCTTCTGAGGTTCGCAGCGCTTGATGGCTGTCTTCTCGTCGATCATTCCTTCGTGCAGCAGGTCGATAGCAATCTTGACCATGGCGGCACCAGTGCGCTTACCGTTACGTGTCTGGAGGAACCAGAGTTTGCCTTCCTGAACAGTGAATTCCATATCCTGCATATCGCGGTAGTGCTCTTCGAGCTTCTGCTGGATGCCGTTGAGCTGAGCGTAGATTTCGGGCATAGCTTCTTCCATCGAGGGATATTTGGCAGCGCGTTCTGCCTCGCTGATGCCAGCACGTTCTGCCCAGCGCTGAGAGCCGAGCTTTGTGATCTGCTGTGGCGTACGGATACCGGCTACGACGTCTTCTCCCTGAGCGTTGACGAGGTATTCACCGTTGAACACATTTTCACCATTGGCTGCGTCGCGGCTGAAGCATACACCGGTGGCACTGGTGTCGCCCATGTTGCCGAATACCATAGCCATGACGCTGACGGCTGTTCCCCATTCGTCGGGGATGCCTTCCATCTTGCGATAGAGGATGGCGCGTTCATTCATCCACGAGCGGAATACGGCGCAGATGGCACCCCAGAGCTGTTCGATAGGATCGTCGGGGAAGTCCTTGCCCGTGCGTTCCTTGATGGCGGTCTTGAAACGCTTAACGAGTTCCTTCAGTTCATCAACGCTGAGGTCCTTGTCGAGCTTGACGCCGCGGATGGCCTTCACCTGTTCGATGATTTCCTCAAACGGGTCGATGTCTTCCTTGTTGACGGGCTTCATTTCGAGCACGACATCGCCGTACATCTGCACAAAGCGACGATAGGAGTCGTAAACGAAGTGGGGATTCTGTGTCTTCTCGACCATGCCTTCGGCCACCTCGTCGTTCAGACCGAGGTTGAGGATGGTATCCATCATGCCAGGCATCGAGGCGCGGGCGCCTGAACGTACAGAAACGAGCAGGGGATTCTGCTTGTCGCCGAACTTGGAGTTCATCAGCACTTCGATGTGCTTGACAGCAGCCATGACATCGTCGTTCAGCAGTTCCTTAATCTTCTGCTGACCCACTTCATAGTACTCATTGCAGCAGTCGGTGGTGATGGTGAAGCCTGGAGGCACAGGCACGCCAATCAGGTTCATTTCGGCCAGGTTGGCACCCTTGCCGCCGAGCTGCTCGCGCATCTGCGCGTTTCCTTCAGCCTTTCCGTTGCCGAAGGTGTAAACTCTTTTCTGACTCATACGTGTTTAAAAGTTAACTTTTGTGAGAAAATAATGTTGTTTTAAAGTATATTTTTGTTTATTTTGCAAAGTTAAGAAAAAAAAACGGTGCGGACAAATTTCGCCAAATGTTTTTCGCATATAGTATTAATGAAGGGGAGTGTCAGCTTTTTCCTGAAACACGTTTTCGTCCCCTACCCCGCCCTTCAGACCTCCTGCTAACGCCTTCAAATCTTCGTCCATCGTTCCTTCAAACTATCTTTATCCACTGATAAAGGTTTAATTACTGGACTTCAGACAACTATCTCCGCGCCTTGAACAACTTTCTGCTGCGCAAGACTCAATTTTGGAGTGGGGTTTGAGGACTTCCCTTCCCTACCCTATAGCCCCCATGCCGAGAGTTCACGGTAGAGGCGCTGAACGGGCAGGCCCATGACGTTGAAGTAAGACCCTTCGAGGCGCGTGACGCCGACGTAACCAATCCACTCCTGAATGCCATAGGCTCCAGCCTTGTCAAAGGGACGGTAGTGAGCGATGTAATAGTCGATTTCGTCGTCGGTGAGTTCGGCAAAGGTCACAAGACTGGTCGTGGCAAAAGTCCGCTGAATAGCCTTATCGCCTTCCCCATTCTCCGAAGTGCGAGAGCGAAAACTTCGGCAGGCCAGCGTCACCCCTGTAATCACCTCGTGCGTGCGTCCGCTGAGCTGTTTCAGCATCGTCCGTGCATCGGCGGCATCTCGGGGCTTGCCCAGCACTTGATGGTCGATATAGACGATGGTGTCGGCCGTGATGAGCAGTTCATCGTCGGCCAACGTCGGCAGATAGGCAGCAGCCTTCTCTCTCGAAATATATTTAGGGATATCCTCACCACGTAGGTCATCAGGGTAAGATTCGTTGATTCCCTGCAAGGTCCTCACCTCGAAGTCGATGCCGAGACCAGCTAAGAGTTCGCGTCGGCGTGGCGAATTACTGGCCAGGACAACACGATAGTTTTTCAGATTTTCAAGCATGTGTTACCAATTTTACCAACCGAATGCGCTATCATCGTGCATCCACTTGCCTTGCACCTTCAGCACCTGCTCAATCACATCGCGGCCACATCCCTCGCCACCTTTCAGCGGAGAAATATAACGCGAAATATCCTTGATTTCCTGTGCTGCGTCTGCCGGACAACATGGCAGGCCACAGCGACGCATGATTTCATAGTCGGGGATGTCGTCGCCCATGTAGAGCACTTCATCGTCGCTGAGACCATACTTGCTGAGCAGGTCTTCGTAGGACTGGATCTTGACAGCTGCCCCCAGAACGATGTCCTTCAGGCCGAGTCCTTCGAAACGCACACGCACGGCATCGGTCTTGGCACCCGAGATAATGGCGACAATCACGCCACACTTGACAGCATGCTGCAGGGCATAGCCGTCGTGGATGTTCACCGTACGCATCGGTTCGCCACCGGGAGCGAGGGAAATCGTCTGACTACTGAGCACACCATCGACATCAAATACAAGTGCCCGTATTTTGCGTAAATCGTAGTTAATCATTGTCTTGTATGCTTTGGCTAATCGTTTTGTAGAGTTCGGCGAGGTCATCCTGCCTTTCTTCAAGCAACATTCTCACATGGCGCTCCATAACACTTTGGTCACCCCGTGCGGCAGGTCCTGTCTGTGCCTCTCGGGGCGGAAGGGCATGTAGTTTTTGAATGGTCTCCTCCATCAAGGGCAGCATCACGCTGAAGGGAATGCCGTGTGCCTCAAGCAATCGGGAGGCCAACGTAGCCATGTGATTCGTGAAGTTGCAGCAAAACACGGCTGCGACGTGCAACCAACGCCGCTCGTCGGACGAGAGTTCATAGATGTTGTCCGAGAGCAGTTCGGCCAGGCAACGCAACACCCGCATATCCTCCGGACGTTTTGTCTCCAAAAAAATCGGGATATGCCTAAACGGCACGATGCGCTGCCGCGAAAAAGTCTGCATCGGATAGAATACGCCGCCACCCATCATAGGCATCGAACCCGCAGTATGCACAATGAGCCGATCTGGCAGATGCCGTACAAGCTGATCCATCACAGACGGCAGTGCATCGTCCTTCACTGCCACGATGTAAACATCTGACCGCATGTTGATTTCGTCAACTTGTTCACAGGCTGCATCTACCCCCAATTCATCGGCCAGAAGCTTTGCATGAGCGAGGGTATGGCTATAAATCTGAAGAATCCCGACCCCTGCACCCTTGAGCGCATGGCCGAGATTCGTTGCCAAATTACCTGAACCAATCAGTGTGACGGTCATATTATATGCACATTTTCCCACTTCAGTTTTTCCTCATCCTGCGGCTTTCGCTCAATGGCAGGATGTCCGAAAGCGATGATGCAGACAGCTTGCTGACCTTCGGGGTAGCCCAACAGGAAACGCAGCAAGTCGGTAGCAGGCGTTCCGTCGTCCTGCCCACGCAGCCGCACTTGTGCCCAGCAACTGCCAAGGCCGAGGTCGGCAGCCTGGTATTGCATGGTCACAGCGGCAATCGAGCCATCTTCGACCCACACGTCGGTCTGCTCCGTGTCCATGCAGACAACGACTGCCAGCGGAGCACCCTTCACAAACTCGGCTCCTGCCGATTTGCACTGCGACAACTTCTCCAGCATATCGCGGTCGTCAACCACATAGAAATGCCATGCCCGCGTACTCTTCGACGTGGGTGACATCAGCGCAGCGCGCAGAATCAACTGCACCTGCTCAGCCGTCAGCGCTTCGTCTGTGAAACGTCGGATGCTTCGGCGATGTTGTACTAAATCCTTGAAGTCCATACGCTATCTGATTCTGTCAAGTGAACGGACAAGCGCTTCGTCCTTCCTGATACCACGAATGGCCATGCAGTTCAGAATGATGCACACCACAGGCCATAAGGCTGCAAGGGCCAATTCGTAGTGGGCGTCGAGACCGGCAGCCGTGAGTTGCTGCAGGTAGAACCAAACGATGAAGGCATAGGCGCCGACATAGCCGACCAGCAGGATCGTAGAGAAAATGACGAGACGCAACTGCCGCATACGGTGACGATAGAGGAATATGCTCACCAGCGTCAGCAACAGCACGAGACCCAGCAACACGCCAAACGGCCAAGGCCCGACGATGTCACTCGTCACGTCGGACGAAAAGGCAAAGTTGCTGAACGATGCCAACACCTCTGTGTCGTTGACGAAACGTCCGATGGTCGAACACAGGCATACGCCGCAGAGCACTGCCACCAACGCCAGGTAAACCGTCTGAATGCGCTGAATCATACTTGTTTGTCGGCCGTAACGTCCTTCGACGGATTGCGGAAGTAGATTTTGTCCTCCAGAAATTCCTGGGTGGCAATCAGTGTCGGTTTAGGCAGACGTTCATAGAAACGCGAAATCTGAATCTGCTCGTCGTTCTCGAACACCTCCTCCAGGTTGTCGTTGGCAGTGCCAAACTCCTGCAGTTTCTTCGACAGTTCTTCCTTCATCTCGGCGCTAATCTGATTAGCACGCTTGCCCATGATGACAACACTCTCATAGACATTGCCCGTCTCGCGGCTGAAATCCATCAAGTTGCGAGTCACAGTGTTGGTGGGCGCATTTGTTTTCTTAAAATCCACGGTTATGAAATAAAAAAATTAAAAATTAAAAACTAAAATTAAAACACCTACTGGATGGCAACTCCCCCTCTATCGGAGGGAGTTGGGGAGAGGCTTGCTTGGGAGTCCGCTGAGGGAGTCTTCACCCTATTGGCAGAATGACGATAGATGTTGTCAGCCTCTTTCATATATTTGCTATCTGGAAATTCGTTCTTGAAACCGAAGTATTCGTCGATGGTCTGTGAAAAGCGGTCCTGCATCTTCGACTCGACGCTGTAGAGCGCCAAATGATAGCGGGCACGCAGAATCAGCATATACAAATCCTCGCGCAGCACCGTATAGGGATAGCTCTTCAGGGCATTCTCAGCCGTGATGATGCAAGCCTCGAAATTGCTACCGCCATTGAAGCAGTTGCCCGTATAGGTTCCCAAATTATAATAGAGCTTGGCTGCAGCATATTCCTTCTGCACCAAACGGTTCTGCAACTGGTAGATCATGTCGTTCACCTCCACACGACGCTGGCTGTAGGGGTAGTAGTCGAGAAACTCGTTGAGCGAGTTGATGGCCGCATAGGTCGGAGTCTGGTCGAGTCGAGGGTCGGGCGACTGCAAGAAGGAAGCACGTCCGTTGTAGAACCGCGCCAACTCTGTGAACTCCCCCTTCGGATACGTCTTGTAGTAACGTTCGAAATAGATGGCAGCCGTCTCGTAGTCGTTGATGTTGTAGTGGCACATACCCAGCATGAAGAGCGACTCCTCAGCACGGTCGCTGCCCTTGAGCAGACGCACCAGTTCGTCGAGCAGCTGATAGCACTGCACATACTTTCCTGCTGCATAGCACTGTTTCGCAGCCTCGTATTTATAGTCGTAGTCCTGCGTCTTGAACAGGTTGTTATAGCTGTTGCTGCACGACACGAGCCACATCGCAGCCATCAGCGCCGGAAGCATTCCTTTCAGTAAATTCATAGCACACGCTCGATGAGCATCACACGTTATCCTAATCAATTTTGAACTTTAGATGATAGAAATCCGTGCAAAGGTACGACAAAATATTAGAAATTAAAAATTAAAAATTAAAAATGGGCCCTTCTTTATAGTTTTTTCACGTTTTCGAGGGAATACACAGGGCGTACTCCGAAAGAAAGCCGAGATATTCTCGTTTTTTGTATGGTTCGTTCATTTTTTTTGTGTACTTTTGCACCGTCTTCAAAAAAACACAAAATGTCATGCAACGATTCCTGTTCCTATTGCTCATGCTCGTAGGCGGTATGCAGACGGTCTGCGCACAAATTAATCCCACGTACTGCATGACCTACGACGATTTTCTCGACAATCGTTGGATGTCCATCGACTCTCTCGTGGAAGGCCGTACCAAACGGATTTGCCAGTTGAAATGAAGAATCTGATTAGTGAACGTTGACATGGTTTACCATCTGGGCAGCCTCCGGCTGGAAATTTTTCAAATTAAAAACAAATTAAACATATTCTTTATTTGTGAAATTTTGGACCAATCTGTTTAATTTCCCGACGAAGGCGGCTTAATATTAACTCCTTAACTTCCAAAACTTGAGTAACATGGCATTTCATCTCACTTCGCAATACGAACCGACTGGCGACCAGCCCGAGGCGATCGCCCAACTGACGCAAGGGGTCGAGGAGGGACTGCCGGCTCAGGTGCTGCTCGGCGTGACGGGTAGCGGCAAGACGTTCACTATCGCTAATGTGATTCAGAACGTTGGACGCCCCACCCTCATTCTCAGCCATAACAAGACGCTGGCTCACCAGCTCTACTCGGAAATGCAGGGCTTCTTCCCCGATAATGCGGTGGAATACTATGTCAGCTACTACGACTACTACCAGCCGGAGGCTTATATTCCTTCGACAGACACGTACATCGAGAAGGACCTGGCAATCAACGAGGAGGTGGACCGTCTGCGACTTCGTGCCACGAGTGCGCTGCTCTCGGGTCGTAAGGACATCATCGTGGTGAGCAGCGTGTCGTGTATCTACGGCATGGGGGCTCCGATGGACTTCAACGAGAATATTATCCGTCTCGAGGTGGGCACGGCGATGGACCTCAATGTGTTGCTGCGCAAACTGGTGGACAGCCTCTACGTGCGAAACGACGTGGAGCTGACGCGCGGCCATTTCCGTGTGAAAGGCGACACGGTGGATGTCTATCTGGCTTACGACGAACGCATTGCCCGCATCCACTTCGGATGGGACGAAATCGAACGGATCGAGGAACTGGATGCGGTCACGATGCAGCCGTTTGGCGAATTTAACCAATATCAGATCTATCCTGCCAACTTGTTCATGACGTCGAAGGAGCGCACGCAGCAGGCTATCCATCAGATCGAGGAGGACCTGCACGAACGGCTGGCGTTCTACGAAGAGATTGGCGACACGGTAAAGAAAAACCTGCTGGAGACTCGCGTGACGAACGACCTGGAGATGATTCGCGAACTGGGTCACTGCTCAGGCATCGAGAACTACTCGCGCTACTTCGACGGCCGGCAGCCTGGTGAGCGCCCCTATTGCCTGCTCGATTTCTTTCCCGACGACTTCTTGCTGGTGGTGGACGAGAGCCACGAGTCGATTCCGCAGATTCGTGCCATGTATGGCGGCGACCGCAAGCGCAAGACCACGCTGGTGGAATATGGCTACCGACTCCCCGCCGCTCTCGACAACCGTCCTCTGCAGTTCGACGAGTTCGAAGCCATGACGCCGCAGACGATCTACGTGAGTGCCACACCCGCCGAATATGAGTTGCAGAAGTCGGAAGGCGTGATTGTGGAGCAGGTGATTCGCCCCACAGGTCTGCTCGACCCGAAGATTGAGATTCGTCCGACCGAGAACCAGGTGGACGACCTGATGGAGGAAATCCAAAAACGGGTGGAGCGCGACGAACGTGTGCTCGTGACGACGCTCACCAAACGCATGGCAGAGGAACTGTCGGAATACCTATTAAATAATGATGTGCGCACGTCGTACATCCACAGCGACATCGACACATTCGAACGGGTGGATACGCTGGACAAGCTGCGCCGAGGCGAAATCGACGTGCTGGTGGGAGTCAACCTGCTGCGTGAAGGCTTAGACTTGCCCGAGGTGTCGCTCGTCGCCATACTCGATGCCGACAAGGAGGGATTCCTGCGCAGCCATCGTGCCCTGACGCAGACCATCGGACGAGCAGCGCGCAACGTGAACGGCATGGCTATCTTCTATGCCGACAAGATTACGCAGTCGATGCAACTCACCATCGACGAGACCAACCGCCGGCGTTCGAAGCAGATGCAGTATAACACTGAACACGGCATCACGCCGACGCAAATCAAGAAAACCATCAAGAGCCTGCACGAAGGCAAACGGGTCGATTATCTCGAGAAAGCCTATATGGACGCCGACCTCAACCGTGCTGCCGAAGAAACCGACCCGATTGTCCGCAGCATGACGCCCGAGCAACTCACTGCCACCATCGACCACACCCGCGATCTCATGCAGAAGGCAGCCAAACGCCTCGACTTTGCGCTGGCTGCCCAGTATCGTGATGAGATGCTCAAGTTGCAGGATATGCTGGAAAAGAATTGACGCTACTCAACTTTAGGACGTTTTTTATACCATGAATAGCATGAATAATATAAATTAAGACCTGCGAAGCGATGAGGGCAACCATGAATGGTGAAGCCTTACGGCTTTATTGTCTGCTGGAGAGATATAGATGCGGAGCATCCAGCATTCATGGTTGCCAGCATTCATGGTTGAAGACATGAATTCTGAGCATCCATGAAGGGACTATGCTTCATGTTATTCATGCTATTCATGGTATAAAATTTTGATATACACGGAATCACGACTTCCGAAACTTCAATGACGCTATATTAGCACATCCTGTCTCTATAATCCTCGTAACAGAACTTGCGATACAGTTCGAAGGTTCCATCGCTGTGCAGCATACCAATGCTGGGATGATGGATGCCATTGAACATGGTGGTCTTCACCGTTGTATAGTGGATCATATCCTCGAAGATGATCGTTTCTCCAATCTGCAACTCATGGCCGAAGGACCAAGTGCCCATCACGTCGCCTGAAAGACAAGAGTTACCACCAATGCGATAGCTATGCACGCCCGTTCCTGGGACTGCCCCTCTTATGTCTGGCTGATACGGCATTTCGAGACAGTCGGGCATGTGGCAGGTGAACGAGACATTGAGAATGGCAGTCTTGACACCGGCATTTTCTACGATATCGACCACACGGCTGACGAGGGGACCTGTCTGCCAGGCAAAGGCGCTGCCAGGCTCAAGAATGACTCGGAGATTGGGATAGCGACGACGAAAATCCTGCAATGTCTGAACAAGCAATTCAACGTTGTAGTCGCGGCGAGTCATCAAGTGTCCGCCGCCGAAGTTAATCCATTTCAGTCGTGGCAGCCACTCTCCGAACCGTTCCTCCACCCGCTGAAGGCTGCGCACAAATGCCTCGGACGAGCTTTCGCAGTGGTTGTGGATGTGGAAACCATCGACAGAGTCATTGAGTGCTTGAAGCCTCTCGCCCACCCCATCTCCGAGAGGGAGGGGAGGAAGGGTCGCTTTGAGTTTTTCAAGTTCCTGGGGGAGCACCCCAAACCGGCTCCCTGGTGCACAGGGATTGTAGAGTTCGGTCTCTATCTCGCTGTACTCGGGATTGACACGCAACCCGATGCTGACTCCCGCTTCCCTTGCTTTGCGCCCGAAACGCTCCAACTGCGAGAGCGAATTGAAGGTGACGTGGCTGCTGCAACGCAGGATTTCATCAAACGTTTCATCTTCGTACGCAGGGCTGTAAGTGTGTGCCTTCGATCCAAACTCCTCGAAAGCCAGCCGTGCCTCGTAGGGGCTGCTTGCCGTCGTGTGACTGATGTATTCACGGAATATGGGGAACGACTTCCACAAGGCAAAAGCCTTAAAAGCCAGGATAATTTCCACGCCAGCACGTTCGCCCACACTCTTGATGAGGGCGAGGTTGCGTCGCAGCAAATCTTCCTCGATCACATAACAGGGATTGGGTATCATTCAATTAAAAATTAAAAATTAAAAGTTAAAAATCTCCCTACCTTGGGGGAAAACCTTCAACCAATGATGGTGAAGCGGGCAAACTTGAGTAGCAGTTGTTTGGTGCCGGCATTCTGAAAGGCAACTGTCGCCTTGGTGTTGTCGCCAGTTCCTTCCACTTTCAGCACTTCGCCGAAGCCGAAACGCTGGTGCTCGATACGCACACCCACTTGCAAGCGCCCTTGCGACGAAGCGGCAGCAGCGGCTGATGCCGATGGTCGGACGGGCTTGAAGCGAGGTTCAGCCGGACGTGGCGGCATCTGCACAGTCGTAGGCTCCGACCGGCGTGGCTGCGCGTTGAATCTGGGGCGAGGTGCCCACGGCAGTTCCACGTCATCATAACGACTGCTCTTCTTCGTCGAACGCACACTGGCATGGAAGTTGAGAAACTGCGGGTCGATGTCGGTAATGAAGCGGCTGGGATTGCCGAACTCCATCTTACCATAGCGCAGGCGACTCTTGGCATAGGTCAGGAAACAGTGGCGCTCGGCTCGGGTGACTGCCACATAGAACAGGCGTCGCTCCTCCTCCATCTCTCTCATACTGCTGTTGGCCAACTGCGAGGGGAAAAGGTTTTCCTCCAGCCCGACCACAAAGACGGTGTCGAACTCCAGTCCCTTGGCCGAGTGGATGGTCATGAGGGTGACGCGTTCCTCGTTCGCCCCTTCCTTGCTGTCGAGGTCGGTGAGCAACGAAATCTCCGACAGATAGTCCGTGAGACCCACATTCGTCTCGCCTTCCTCCCGACGACTGTCCACAAACTCCGACAAGCCGTTCATCAGTTCTTCCAGATTTTCCTGACGGGCCTTTCCTTCGGGGGTCATATCGGAGTAGATGTCCTGCACCACCCCACTCTCTTTCATGATGTTCTGTCCGACGACGTCGGCACTGTTCACCAGTGCCATCTGCCGGAAACGGTCCATCATCAGGCGAAAGTTCTCAATCTTCGTGAGCGTGGCTTTGCTCACATTCAGTTGATACGACAGCGGTTGGCACACCACACTCCACAAACTGACATTAAAGGCTGTGGCTGCATCAACAATCTTCTGCAGCGTGGTCTGCCCGATGCCACGAGCCGGATAGTTGAGGATGCGTTTGAAGGCCTCTTCGTCGTCGGGATTGACCGTCAGACGGAAGTAGGCAATCACGTCCTTCACCTCCTTGCGCTGATAGAACGACAGACCGCCGTAGATGCGATAAGGCAAGCCCTGTTTGCGCAAGGCCTCCTCGAACACACGACTCTGGGCGTGGGTTCGATACAGGATGGCAAAGCCCGAGAAGGGAATATCCTCATGATGGTTCAGCTCGATGATTTTCCGAGTCACAATCTGTGCCTCCTCGATGTCGCTGTATGCCTCCGTCACCGCGATGCGTTCACCCTGCTCTTTCTCCGAAAACACATTCTTCGGAATCTGACCCTGATTCTTGTGAATCAGACTGTTGGCGGCATTGACGATATTCTTTGTCGAACGATAGTTCTGCTCCAGCTTAAACAGTCTGCTGTCCGCATATATACGATTGAAAGACAGGATGTTATCAATATTTGCTCCACGAAAGGCGTAAATGCTCTGGGCATCGTCGCCCACCACACACACGCGCTGGTGAACGCTACCCAGTTGCTGCACAATCTGGTGCTGCGCAAAGTTCGTGTCCTGATACTCATCCACGAGGATGTAGTGAAACTTTTCGGCATACTTCTGCAGCACCTCGGGATGTTCCTTAAACAGTAAATAGGTATGGAGCAACAGGTCGTCGAAATCCATCGCATTGGCCTGTCGCAAGCGGTCGCTGTAACGCTTGTAGATTTGGCCGATAGCAGGCATCTTCGACCGCTGGTCGGCCATCAGATTCTCAGGATTGCCGACATACTCCTCAGCCGTCACCAGCTGGTTCTTGGCATTCGAGATGTGCGTCTGCACCACACCAGGCTTATACTGCTTGTCGTCCAGCTGCAACTTCTTGATGATCGCCTTGACCAGACTCTTGCTGTCGGCAGCATCATAGACGGTGAAGTTCGAAGCAAAACCCGTGTTCTCATGTTCATAGCGCAGAATACGCAGGAACACACTATGGAACGTGCCCATCCACAGACGGCTGGCCACATCCCGATCGCCCAGCAGCCGCGCAATGCGCAGCTTCATCTCGTCTGCCGCCTTGTTCGTAAACGTCAGCGCCAGGATGCTCCACGGCTGATAGCCCAAGCTGAGCAGGTAGGCAATTTTATACGTCAGCACGCGTGTCTTGCCCGACCCAGCCCCAGCAATCACCAACGCGGGACCGTCGCAGTATTCGACAGCCTCGCGTTGCGAAGGGTTCAGTTGAGCCAACATCTGTTCCTGTTGCTCAGTCATCATCGTAGGGGTTTTAAGCTGAACGACTTGGGCAACTTCACATACTTGCGGTCCTTCACCCAACGCATGTTGTTGTCCTTCACCAGCTTCACCGTCAGCGCACCTTGCTCACCCACGGTCAGTTCCAGCGTCTGAGCCTCGAAACCGATGTCGCTGGCCATGCGCACCACGGCCTTCCGTTCGTCCATCTCAATCACCTTCAGCGCAGCCCACACCCCATTGATGTTGCCACGCATGAAGCCATAGCACAACTCATCCTCGGCATCTGGCACCTTGATCGTCTTTTCATACAGATTCAGCTCTGCATTGATGTCAAGCTCCGCACAGCGGAACACACCCTCGAACGGACGTTGCGCCCAAGCGACAGCACACACGGCGCTGAGCAAGAAAAACAGAATCGTCAGTCGTTTCATACTCGTTTATTTTTCTAACACGGCAATCTATTTCTAAAACAAAAAAAACGAAGGCAGTCGGCCTGTAAGCCGGGTTCTGTACCTGTGCGGGATGCCAGCCGAAACGGACATCCGATATGAGCACAGGCGTTTGTCATTTATCCAGACCGTATGTCACCACACGGCTCAAGCGTTCTACCCTCTGGCTTGGGCGGGCAACCCTCACCGGCAAGGATTTCACTCCTCGCCATCGCCAGTTTACATGAACTTGCAGCTCCCAGGATGCACAGCCACGGTGTCACCATCGCGCTGGTGGGCTCTTACCCCACCTTCTCACCCTTACCCCCGGGCGGGGGCGGTACTTTTCTTCTGCATTTCCCCAGCCGTCGCCGACTGCTTCTACATTAGGAAGTGGGATGCCCTGTGCTGCCCGGACTTTCCTCTCGCTTTCAGTATCCTGTCGAAACCTCAACCTACTCACCAGCGACAAACCGTCCGACTGCCTTCGCAATTTGCAAAGGTACGATTAAGCGAGCGAAAAACCAAATATATTTGGATTTTTCCGAACTAGAGTACCTTCGGCACATCCAAAGGTACGATTAAGTGAACGGAAAACCAAATGTTAAACAAACAAAGATTTTAACAGTTCAAAGGCCCTTTTTTGTGGGAGAATTTTGAGCAAAATAGCTTGCACCCACGCAGATTTAATTGTCATTTCGCACAGAAAAACAGAATTTGTACACGGAAATCACAGAAATACACAGAAAACGCAATGGCGGAGCACGAAAGCGAGAAACTTTTTATCTCATCCTCAAGCATTTGCCACAGTTCCGTGTATTTCCGTGATTTCCGTGTGTTAAAAAAAAACATTGGTGTCCGGTAAAAATAAGCAAGAGATTGCTGCGTTTCCCATTGCCACAGGCATAGGGTGGTATTTCGGTGATAGGGGGCTTGGAAAGTCCCGAAGGGACGACAGACTACAGGCAGGGGTGAAGCGTAGCGCAACCCCTGCTTGGTGTTCAGTAGGTAATGTAGCCTCGAAGGGGCGACAGATAAAAGACAAAAACATCGAATATCAAGCTATTCATTTTGCCTGTCGCCCCTTCGGGGCTTCTTTGTCTTTTCCGTTCTTTTGCAGGGGTTGCGCTACGCTTCACCCCTGCCTATAATCCGTCGTCCCTTCGGGACTGATTTTTGCCGGACACCGATAAAAAAATGATTTCTGCGCGACAAAAAAGCAGCCGAATTTCAGTGTGACTACCCAACCCTCCATTTGTCAGAAAAGTCCCATCTGAATGTCGGCAGAGCGCCGTCTCGTTGTCGGTAGAGTGCCGTCTCATTGTCGGCAGAGTGCCGTCTGACCAGAGGTTTGTCCGCCGTCCGCCGGTCGTCAAAGCGCCGACTGAAGTCCGCCAGAGCACCGTCTGACGACAGGTTGATGCACCGTCTAACGACAGGCAAAGCGCCGACTGACGACGCTCCATCCGCCGTCTGACGACAAGTCCTTGTGGGCCTTTCTGCGAAAGCACTTCACAATCACCCTTTCCGTCCGAACCTTCGACCAAGTCCAACGTTCAAACGACCGTTCCCCCTCCATAGATACCGCTTCGTGAATGCGCGATTTCCGCCCGACCATCCAGCCATTGACTTCTACGCGATTCTCAGCCACTTGACACGAACTGTCTTAGTTGTCATAATCGCAACTAACTTGTTAAAACAAATGCAAATGTTAAAACCTCTCCGCACCACAGCCTCCTCTCCACCAACCTATTCCCTTTGTCTATATCTGCGTAAAGAATGAGCATCGCTTCTTCCGTAACACCCCATCAAGAATGCACAACAGAAGGGCGACAGAGACAACGCCATCCAATTAACAACGAGGCTGCGGCAGGAAAAAGCTCTCCACCTCCACCACCTCATCAGGGAGTATAAGCTAATGACTTGGTGGGACTGATTGAAGATAAAAGGCCCGAAAAGAGCCTCTTTTTCCTAAAATTGTTGGTATAGGCTGCGATACTTTGACGAGTTTTGTATATCTTTGCACTTGAAATCAAAATTTCAATCACTATAATCATTACGCCTATGAGAACAGACAATAAAATTAATGACTAATGTGTTTACCCACAAAAATGCTGGCACCAACAGTAGAAGTTCATCGACGAACTGGACCAGAACGATTGTGTTTACCCACAAAAATGCTGGCACCAACAGCGTATTTATTTCGGGACTGCAAAGGTAAGAATTGTGTTTACCCACAAAAATGCTGGCACCAACAGCAGACGTCGCCATACGGTGATGACGCAGAATATTGTGTTTACCCACAAAAATGCTGGCACCAACAGCCTATAATGAGTAAGCCAATTAGCCTCAGTAATTTAAGTATCATATCGAGAATATGAATGTTGAATTAACTACGTTAGGAGTGAATGTATAGGCACCTTGAAATAGTCGCCCAAGTTTCAAGCTCTGCGGTCAGTAATTAATAGGAGCGAAAGCAACGGTGTTACTGATATATGAAACCACTCTATAACATTGGCGATGGGCGCATAACGGGCCATAAGCCCGACTTACAGTATTTCAAAAATATTAGTCTAACAATGGTATATGTATTAAACAAGAACGGGCAACCTTTAATGCCAACCGAACGGCATGGCAAGGTTCGTCGTATGCTTCGTGATGGCAAGGCTCACGTTGTAAGACTTGAACCATTTACCATTCAATTGGACTATACTTCTGAAGAAAAGACTCAGGAAATATCGCTTGGCATTGATGCTGGCAGTAAACACATTGGAGTCTCTGCAACTACAAAGAATAAGGAATTGTTGGTCATGCAGGTTGAGGAAAGAACGGACATTGTAGAGTTATTGTCAACACGAAGAGAGTCACGACGAACACGCCGCAATAGAAAACTACGACACCGTGCTGCACGATTTGACAACCGCCGACGCAAAGAGGGGTGGGTTCCACCCAGTGTGGAGAATAGAATTCAAACTCATTTGCGAGTAATCAGGCTTGTTCATTCTATACTTCCAATCAAAAAGACAACAATAGAAATAGCTCAGTTTGACCTGCAGAAAATCAAGAATTCGGATATATCCAGCATTGAATACCAGCAAGGAGAACAATTTGGCTCACCCAACGTAAGAGAATATGTAATTGCACGAGACAGACATACTTGTCAAATATGTAAAGGAACATCCAAAGACCCGATTTTAAATGTACACCACATAGAAAGCCGTAAAACAGGAAGCAATGCTCCAAATAATCTGATAACACTCTGTAAAACCTGCCATAGCGCTTATCACGATAATGAACTTAATCTTTCGTTTAAGCGAGGAATTAGTTTTCGCCATGCAGCCTTTATGAACATCTTGCAAAAGGCTCTGCAACCGAGAAAAATAATACATCGTTTGGCAAGCAATGAATTTCCGAATGTACATTTCACCTACGGCTACATTACCAAAGATGTCCGTATCAAGAACAAAATCGAAAAGACCCATTGCGCTGATGCATATTGTATTGCTGGCAACATTGAAGCAAAGAGATTACCTTTGGTATATATGCTGCGGATGCAGCGTCGTCACAATCGGTCTTTGCAGATAGCGAAACCTGCGAAAGGTGGAAGACGTCGCCCCAATATCGCTCCACACTGGATACAAGGAACACATCTACAACAATATGACATTGTGGAATGGAATGGATGCAAAGCATTTATTACAGGCAGTTCAAATGGTTCACTATATCTTAAAGACACACAAGGTAACTATGTTGCAAGATACAACAATGGAAAGCCTAAGAAATTCAACCCAAAGACTGTTAAATTCATACGCCGTAAACGCGGGAGTATGATTATTTATACGATAAACCAATCGACAACTTTATAATTAATGCTCTATGGAAAAGAATTCTTCTTCAAATTTCATCAAAGGCGATATCGTGACCTATGACAAAGCATACGCTGAACGAGAAAAATTAGAAATCACGCAACCTGATATTCAAGCACGGTACATTCAGGAAATCAATGATGATGGCACAATCCTTTTAGATGGTTTTTTCAAGGCAATCCCCTCTAAATATGTTGTGCCTATTCCCATCGACAATGAACTCACCCAACAACTTTACTATGACAACATCTACCTGGGGCGTGTATATGAAGTTGGCAATGTATACGATGTTGAAGATATTAGTGCTCGCCAACCTTTAATGACCACTATAAATGAGAGTATGCGTGACACTCCTATCTGGGAAGCGATACAAAGCGGGGAATTCCATTTCATCCATGAGTTGCAACATTGGGTTGAAAAGAATATTGCGCATGATAGAATTAGAATCAATCAATTCTGGCAGCAACATATTGAGGATTGAATGAAACAGAAAAGTAAAAGGGAGAAAGAAATATGTAAAATTGCGGAAGGCATTGAGGAAAATCCCCTTAGAAAAAGCAAGAACGGCATAGCTATATTACTATTTCAACATCATTGAGTCCCCAGTGCTGCCATATTTCCTTAAAAGGGCACAACTCGCCGTTATCTTCTTGGTGTTTCCAAGGACATTTATAGCATGTCTCATCAATTCTAACAACATTAGGGCTATTGTTACACCACGGCATCAATTCACATTGAGTGGTTCCTTCTACTAATAATTTATAGATTTGATTGAAAACCTTAAAAAAAGATATACTTTCACTATTGCTTCCTTCAGGGTCAACAAAAAAATACTCATGCTTAACAGTTTCAATGAGGGGACTGCCTGCAAAATGAAATATGGCTTGAAAATACGAATTATCTTTAACATATCCGTTGTCGATAATATCAAGCCAAAACATTGGCTCTGTTTTCCTTAAATCAATCGCATAATCAAAAATCACATCCAGCCATTTATGATAGTCAGAAAAGTACGCATCTTGTAGCAATGAATGTAAATTGGCCTTTACAAATTCAACACGATTCACAAATGTCTCCAATACACCCACCTTCTGATTCATATCATATGTTTCCCAGTTATTATCAAGGAAATAAAACAAATAGTCTGGGGTTGGCGGCAAGAAATCTACCTTTCTGAGCCACTTAATCATCCGAACAAACTCTGAACCAGGATTAGATGACATTAAGGCCCTGTCACAAAGTACCAATAAATTACGAGGATCATCAAGCAAATGAGGATGGATATGATTAGCAACTTTTGCCGCAGTACAATAAGGATGATCAGGGGATACTTCAAAGTCTTTTGTGATGTGCTGCTCTATTAAGTAAGCCATCCCCTCATATATTTCACGTGCACCAAAAGAACAATATGACTGTTCTCCGTTCTCATTTATATATGACAACGTAACTGATTCCACTTGACGTTGTTTATCTATCTGGAAATAATCAATATCCTCATTAGTTATACGAAGATGGTTAATGTCTTCCGTGTCGCCCCAAACCAGTCTACTCAATTTGTCATTATTGAAAATGACGGAATCCAGCACGTTTTTTGATAGCGGAACAGTTATTTTAGACTTAATTTGTCTATTCATCCAATTAACCATGTTGATAATAACGGAGAAATCAGAATTAATGCGTTCCAATCCGTATATCGTTGTGAAGCTTTGGAGAAAATGAATATACTCGTGTATGAACAGTGAAAGTTCTCTTTCTGTCATATTATTGCCATAAGTCAATGCATCGATTTTCATGCAGAAGAAAGATGGAATATATAATCCGAATGTGGTTTTATTTAAGTCTTTCATTTTATTTATACTTATTCCTGTATGGCGGATAACCGCCCGTTTTTAAAATAAACATATCGGGTACGACCTCCAAATGAGCTAGTATAAACCCATTGTTCATGAACGCCCCAACTTCCTTTTGAGGTATTAATGTCTGTAGGCATACCCCAAACAAGTTGAACCTCTTGTTTATTCATACCTAAAACCAATCTATAATCTTTAACCGCTTTCCAATGTCTAACATTCGGATATTCTTTCTCTGGTGGAATATTATGGAAACCCATATCAAATGTACACTGTCCATCAGGGTAGATTACTGCATTATGTGAATTCAATCTACCAGTACTCTTATATTTCAGCGTCATTGGATAAGATACGTTCCCTGTTGAATCACGATGAATTTGTATGTCAACAACTTCTATTGGTTCGAACCTCGGATATTGCCAATCACGTCTCTTATAATACCATGTTTTTCGCATATATTTTTCCTTCATTCTGGCTAAAGCTAGGGAATCCTTCTGTTGCAGCTCTTGCATTTTAACAACTGCTATGGAGTCCTGTATTCGCTTTTTCTCCGCTGCCTCTCTTGCTTCAATCTCTTGTTTTATTTTCGCTTGACGGATTATTTCGTCAGCTTCACCTTCGCTGATTTTTGCTTTTAAATAATCTAACACATTCAAATGAACTGGTGAACTAGGGGATGTCATATCTGATAAAACTAAGACCCCACCATAATTCTGTTTCGTAGTTACATTAATGCTGCTACAAAATATAGAGGCAATAGTAGAATTTGCTATAAAATGTGCTTGAGGCAAAGATATATTATACTTTCGTTTATCCACATAAAGAGCGTGATTCAAGAATCTCTCTCTACATTTTTTTATATATCCCTCAACAAACATTACAGGATGCTGTGTACTTTTAAATAGAGCATCAAGGTTGATATATACTACTTCATTGTTTTCCCTTATTCGGGTTTTTAACAGGGAATGAGAACCGGATATCACTTTCTCAATTGTAAAGTGTTTTTTCAGCACAGCATCATTCATGCTGTAATTACCCATTACATAACCTGCAAAAACATCTCTTGGCTTATAAATGCTGCCTTTCTTATTTGACCAAAACAAATTTGAAACTACAATTTCACCCGAGGGGTAGAACAATGTTTGCCCAACCAATTGAGTATAATTGTTTGGATTGATGTTCTGTAAACTATCATAACGCGCTTCTTGTGAATGCGACAGAAGAGGCAAAATGCAAAATAGGGAAGTAATCAAATGTTTCATATCTCTATTATTTTTTGATTTGTATTTGGAAAGAAAAAGCGTGAACAATTTACTTCGTCTACGCTTCCGAGGTATTGGGGATAACCTTGCATTCTTAAACGAGTAAATGCCCACGCCGAACGGCGTGAACAATCTACTTCAGTTCTTGAATGCTTCTTCTAATTCCCCAATTGTCGGAAAACAAGAATCAAAAGTGGACGTTCAGTCTTATGTCCTATTATCTTTTATCTTTCCATTGGATTTTCAGTTTTGTGATTACACATTAATATGTTACCTTCTATTCTTTCAGAACAAGTCGGAATGAGTACCTGCTCCTGTAAACAATAGTGTTAGTTCCGTATCGTTCTGTTCCCAAATCAAGAGCCAGTCAGGCTTTATGTGACATTCCCAACATCCGCTATATTGCCCCGAAAGTTTGTGAGGGTGGTAACTCTTTGGAAGCTGGCCGTCGGCTTCAAGCAAACGGATGGCGGTTTTGAGTATTTCCATGTCGTACCCGCGCTTACGACACCGTTCCGTGTCTTTGCGGAACGTCTTGGTCATCCTGATTTCGTACATAGACCGTTCAGATTCCTAATGACTTGAACATCTCCTCAGATGAAGAGAATTTCTCCACGCGACCAGCCAGTTTGTCTTCTTGAGACCGCTGGTAACTGCTCTTAGCCTTTGGTGTGACCTTGGAAACGAGCACGCCCAATGCCTCCAGATAGGCCATGAGTGCCTTACCAGTGGAGGTTCGCTCATTCAATGTAATTGTATAAGTTGCCATGTGTATGGAATACGATTGTTACGATTACTATTATGTCTCTGAAAGCCGCCTTTTAAACGGAATTTGTTGCAAAAATACTAAAAAGGAGTCAAAATGAAGCGTAAATCGCCGAAAAAATTGATTGCAGAGGCTAAAATAGGGGCAATAGGCATCTTTTCGAGTTTCTGTAGTCAGATTGTGCATCATTCTTTGTATCTTTGCCCATGCCTTCAGTCAGGATTGCATTACCCAGTTTGCGAGCTTTAAAGGCAAGTACTGGACTATCAAAGAATATCCAAACATGTGCACCATTACCAGAACGGGACCGCTCTATGGAGTATGGCACATTCCAACTCCTACACACATCGACAAAAGCCAATACATCATCCTGATAG
>Ga0310691_10002701_pt1 | contig 22683 bp, 16 predicted proteins | sample 176DNAGHGlowgp2_FD_203887 | JGI IMG/M metagenome (GOLD analysis project Ga0310691, IMG submission 203887) | Sheep rumen microbial communities from Palmerston North, Manawatu-Wanganui, New Zealand - 1766 DNA GHGlow gp2 (v2) (version 2) | ecosystem: Host-associated > Mammals > Digestive system >...
AAAGAATGTAAACTGAAAGTCGGATTGGCAAGTAAAAGGAAAATGTGTGGATGGGACGAGCGCACAAGGGATATGGTTCTCGGAATTGCATAACGTCATGTCAGAATTATTGAGCGTCTGCCCTGGTCATATATGCTTATAGCTAATCTGTCGAATGATGCGCATAAGGACATTTCCTGCCAATGGATGGACTGAAATAGTTTGCAAATAGTTTGCAAAAAACGATTTTTGGTCATTCGCTGATAGTCTTTCGTATTTATTGCCTAACTTTGCAGGCCATGAAGGTATTGAAGATAATCATAACAGTCCTGATGTGGGCAGCGACAATGGTGAGTTGTCACCAGACGGGAGATGACTACTATTATCATGAACCTGAGAATGTTAGAGTAAAATGAATAATGAAGTTAAGAATAAAATAATGAAGTTAAGAATAAAAGATTGTTATTTATATAAGTATGAGATCATTTGTTTTAATTTGTATTGCGTCTTTTTGTTTGTCAATATCGGCGACTAACACACCCCGGAATAATTTTGAGATAATCCTACAAGTAGAGCCTTCTCTGGCTTGTGTACCCCAGAAAGTGTATCTCCATACATTGATAGAGAGTGAACATTATTTGTTGGATTCTGCTTTGATAGACAATAACCACAAAACCGTAAGGCTTTTTGGGTTCATTCCCTACCAGAAGAATGTCATACTTGCCTTTTCCAGAACGAATCTGGATGCTGAAGTCGCAGTTACACCAGGCGAGAAAATCCAATTGTCCTTGAGTGAAGCGGATGCGGAATATTTTCATTGCATAAAAGATGCCAAAGGGGCTAAAGCCCAATCGCAATACGTTCAGTTTATGAAGTACATCACTAAACACAATATCAAGAAGTGGCGTCTTCAAGAAACACAATCCATCACTAAAATCGACTCAATCAGTAGGGCTGCCATATCTGACAGCCTACGAGCGCTTGAGCGGCATTACACTGATTTTATGCTGAAGACGCATAAGTCCAAATATCCTTTTATGGTATGGTATGCCCAAGTAGTTTTGAGGAAACTTTTACCTCAGAGTGAGGTAAGAAACCTCTTGAACAATGCAATCAGACGATTTCCCACTTATCCGGCGTTTAATCATTTCCTTCCAGGGTATGTTGCTCCAAAGGAAAGTGCCAGGGGTATAGCAGTCCGTGATAAAATCTGGCATCTCGAATCTCAACGACAGAAGATTGAACCGGAAACACCAACAGCAGTTGTGATTCCCCAGATAGGGGAAGAACTGCCCATACTGCTTCATCGTGAGGATGGACGGATGACTTCTCTGTTGGTTTTTGGCGGGAAATATGTGCTGGTGGACTTCTGGGCCAGTTGGTGCCAGCCCTGTTTGAAAGAAATCCCTTACATCGTAAACGCAAAACGGAAGTTCGGCGACCGTTTCGAGGTATGTGCCATCACTCTCGACAAAATATCTTCGCCATGGAAACGTGCCATCAACGATAGGAAATTTGGCGAGGGTATTCACCACTATCAAGGCATTGACAGACGAGGCAAGCAGTACAAGGACATCGCTGCCCTCGGCTTTGAGACGATTCCCCAAAACTATCTCCTTGACACCAGCGGCCGCATCATTGCCATCAACATTTATGGCGAGGAACTTATCAAAAAACTCGAAGAATTAATATTGAAATGATATCCTGCCAATTGGTGGACTGATATAGTTTGCAAATAGTTTGCAAAGACCGATTTTCGCTCGTTCGTTGTGAGTTTTTCGTATTTATTGCCTAACTTTGCAGGCCATGAAGGAAACGAAGATAATCATAACAGTCTTGATGTGGGCAGCGACAATGGTGAGTTGTCACCAGACGGGGCATGACTACTATTATCATGAACTCGAGAAGATAGACCATCGCCAGAACCGAGAGCTGGCCAGACGGGAGATTGCAGCCATCAGCGCCGAGATCGCCCGCCAGTCGGAAGATCTCAGAATGTATCACCTGCTGCTCGTAGCCGAGATGAGCGAGGAGGTGAAGCCTTATCGTAATATCGACACTGCCCGCAAGCTGATAGAGTATTATGAGGAAAGAGGAAAAGTGGAAAGAGGAAAATTGTTGCGCAGCTATATCGTTGCCGGCACTATCTATGCCAACTGCAGCGACAGTCCCAAGGCGCTGGGCTATTTCCACAAGGCAGAAGACATGCTGGCAGAGTATTACGAGGAAGGAGGAAGGAGGAAAGAGGAAAGAGAGCTGAGGAACAAGCTCTATGGCAAAATCGCAAGACTGCAGTTGCGGCATAACATGCCTGAGGCTGCGAGGATACATGCCAATCAGGTGTTTGACTATTGCCGGCAGCAGAACGATACGGCAGGCATGATGGAGGCACTGCTGTTCATCAGCGCCACTTATCATAACCTGCCAGGAGAGATCGACTATCTGCAGAGGGCCGACAAACTGGCGAAGGAGTTCGGGCGAGACACTCTGCAGAACGCCATCCAGCTGGCTCTGGCCACATACTTCGTGGAGCGGGGCCACTATATCACGGCCAAGCCTCTGGCCGCGCCGCTGAGAGACAGGTTGCCGGCCAGCGAGCAACAAAGGCTGAATGCCCTGCTCTGCAGGATCTACTATCACACGGGACAGCTCGACTCTGCCTGCTATTATGGAGAGAAGGTGATGAAAAACGGCAATTCGGTGAGCAGGCGCGATGTCCACAGGGTGCTTGCCTATATCGGCATCCTCAGAGGGCAGCGGGATGAAGCCGTGAGGCATCTGGACCAGTATATAGAGCTGGACGACGAACTGAAGCACATCGCCAACAGCGAGGCCATCGCCCAGGCTGATGCTTTCTACCACAACCAGAAGCAGGAACAGGAGAACGAGAAGCTGAGGGCGGAAAACGACAGGAAACACCATATTATTATAATAGGTGTGGCTCTGTTTGTGGTCTTGACGGCACTCTTTGCCACTTATATCCATCGCCATCGCCGTCGGCAGGAACTAATGGAGATGCGCATAGAGCATTTGGAACAGCTGAAACGCGACTATGCCAAGGCTGATGTGGAGATGCTGAGACAGGCCGTTGAGACCATAGAATCCACCACGATATGGCAGCGACTTGCCACACTCCCCGACAGCGATCGTCCAAAGGATGAAGACTGGCAGGAGCTGGCTGAGGCTGTGAACCAAACCTACGAGGGCTTCTCTACGCGACTGATGCGGCTCTGCCATCCTACGCTCCACGAGTATCATGTCTGTCTGCTGCTGAAAGCGGGTTTCGAGCCTGTGCGTATTGCCACACTCACCTTTCGCAGCAAGGCGGCTATCTCCACCGTCCGCAGTCGACTCTATGAGAAAACTTTTGGCAGGAAAGGCAGCGCCAAAGACTGGGATGAGGTCATCCGTACGCTCTAAAAGCAAATGCAAACCATTTGCAAACCCGGATAACCTCTGGAAATCGGATTATTTCCATACCTTTGCCGCCGTTATTATAATTATCGCTTTTATGAAAATGATGCTTATAGCAATAGTCATGGCAATAACCTCCCCCTGCCCCTCCGAAGGAGGGGAGGGCCTGCAGACAGATAATTCCGGTAGGCCCTCCTCCCCTTTGGGGAGGCCGGGAGAGGTTTTTGCAGTAACGGTAAAGATCGATTCCGCCATTGCCAGCGAACCACAGAAGATGTATATGTACTCGATGGTAGAGCGGCAGATGCAGCTGCACGACTCCATCAGTTTCGACTCCCTGCATCGTGTTGGGACGATGCACGGAGCGGTGCCCTATGAGTATAATGTCAATCTGCTGCTTCAGCGTCGCGGTCCCCAGTGTGTACCCATCATCGTGAAGGGTGGCGACAGCCTCTCTGTCCATATCGGTGACGAGGACGACGGTTTCAAGCTTCGTTATATAGATAAGGTGGAGGGTTCGCCGGCTACCATTGAGATGGTGCGCTATCAACAGAAGAAAGACAGTATCCGAGGTGAATATCTTAGACAGAACAGCCTATCGCAACTCTACAATCTGAGCGATGCCCAGCGCGACTCGATCAACGCTCTTGCCAAGAGAGAGAGGGACAAGATGGAGCGCTTCATTCTGGAATATGCCTGCACAGGCAAGAGCCCCTATTCCGTCGTAGATGCGGCTGCAGACGTGTTCTATTCCTTCCGAAGGAATCCTACTATGTATCCCTATACGGAAAAGGAGGTCGACGACATGATGAACTCGCTGTTGGAGCGGTTCCCTGACTATCCGCCAATGAAAGCCTTTGTCAACGATAGTACGCTCGGCAACTATATGTCGGCGCAGAGTTTCGAGATATGGGGATCATTGGAGTTGCGGATGTACAGCTCACGATTCCAGAAGGATGAAGACGAGGTGAAGGTAAGGCCGCTGAAGGTGGGCGACTACATGAATCTGAAGCTCTATAACGGTCCCTATGGCAACGTGAACGACCTCAGGGGGAAGTATGTGCTGGTAGACTTCTGGGCTTCGTGGTGCCAGCCATGTATGGTTCAGATGCCCAACATCCGCTATGCTGCCCAGGAGTTCCGCGATGATTTGGCTGTGTGTCTCATCGGGATGGACAAGACCCGTAAACTGTGGTGGAGCACCGTCAAGGAAAACGATATGCGCAATAAGGACCTGACGCAGACGGATCGCCCCTACAAGATATTCAACTACTATGCCTACGATGACAAGAAGAACGAGCTGTATCCTGAATACCGGAAGTTGGGCATCGAGACAATCCCCCACAACTATCTCGTTGACCGTTCAGGTCGTATCATCGCCAAAAACATCAGTATCACATTGACCATTGATAGGATCAAAGCGCTATTGGAAAAAGAGAAACAGTCATTTTGAAACTCTCGCATAAAAACAAGTGGTATGTATTTGCTGTTTAGCTTATTGCTGATTGTCAATGTTTCTTCGTGTTCAATGACGAAGGAAGACAATAAGAAGAGTGACTCTTCTGTCTTGTCTGTAACTTATGAAGTGCATTACCGGAAATTTGAGGAAGAGCCTAAAAAGGAGAAAGACCTTATGCGACTGGATATTGGAGAGCATTCATCGCAATATGTTAGCGTAATATTAGAATTTGTTTCCAAGCATAAGAGTGACCTCATTGCAAAGAAAATCAAGACTCCTTATAAAGGCTATACGACATTACGGGATGAAGTTTATAAGAACACGCCCAAAAGCGGCTATATGCAGTTTGTTCACATGCCGGGCTGGGTCTCCTGTCGTGACAAGATTGACGGATTGTTTGACTGGAAGCTGGTGAATGGTGATTCCATTGTTTGTGAATATCTTTGCCATAAGGCTGTCGCAACATTCAGAGGAAGGACGTGGGCAGTTTGGTATACGCTGGACTTGCCGTATAGCGATGGGCCATGGAAATTCTGCGGCTTGCCGGGATTGGTGCTACATGCCTATGATTCGGAAGGCTGTTTCCGTTTCAACTGCATCGGTATAGAGAAAGGTGATGGGCATGAAATCAAGATGAAGACACCTAAATCAGGTGTGATAGACACCTTTATGCCGAAACGCTTGGCAGAAATCATGATGTTGGAGTATTGGGATCCTTCCGCTCATCTCTCTCAAATGACAGGTATGCCAGCAAAGGTCACAAGGATGTGGGATCCAAATGGAAATGAAATCAAGATTGTTCCCAAGACCCGTGTCCTTTACGAGAAGTTTCCTGGCATTAATATGAAAAAGAAATATCCGCAGAAGATAAGTCCTGCGAAGAAGAAACGATGAAACGTCTGCTGCCGTTATACCTTATTATGTTAGTCTCTCTCGAAGGCAAGGCGCAGACCTTCACTGGGCGGGTGACGGACAGGAGCGGGAAACCGCTTGTGTCTGCCTCCGTCGTGGCGAAAGGGGATGACGGCTCTGTGGTGGCATTTGCACGGGCTGGGCAGGATGGGTATTTCTCGCTGACCATCCCACAAGGGAAAGAAGCGAAGAGTGTTGAGTTTCTGATGATGGGATTTGCAAAGGTGTCAATACCGCTGAAAGACTATAAGAATGGCCAAACCATCAAGATGCAAGAACAGGCCATTGTCTTAAAGGAAGTGAAAGTAACGCCACAGCGCATCCGTGAACAAGGCGACACGCTGACCTATTCTGTAGAATCCTTCAAGATGAAGCAAGACCGCTCGATTGCAGATGTCATAGCCAAGATGCCAGGACTGGAAGTGCTGCCATCAGGCACTATCAGGTATCAGGGCAAGGCCATCAACAGGTTCTATATCGAGGGGATGGACTTGCTGGGTGGCAAGTATGCAATGGCGAGTGAGAACCTTTCAGCCGACAAAGTGAAGAGCGTACAGGTGTATGAGAATCATCAACCCGTGAAAGCCCTCAAAGATATAAAGTTCTCTGAACAGGCTGCACTCAATCTGGTACTGAAAGGCGAAGCCAAGAATGTATGGCAAGGAGTGGTGGATGTGGCTACGGGTTATGGTGACGAGTGGCTGCGAGATGGTAGGTTATTGGAAATGGTGTTTGGACGCAAGAAACAGAGCATTTCGATGGTGAAGGCCAACAATACTGGTAAAGATATAGAGCATGAAGTGACAGACCTGACACAATCCGACAAGACTGCCCCTACAGAGGACGGTATATTGGAAAATATTAGTCTGGGGGCACCAAGTCTCGATGCGCGTCGCAGCAAGTTCAACGATACCTATATTGCTGCCACCAACTGGCTATTCAAGACTAAGAAGGATGATGACCTGAAGTTGCAGTTTACTGGCCTTTATGACCGTAACCAACAGAAACAGGACAGAAAGACTGTCTATCTTGATGCCGACTCAGCCGTTATCACCGAAGAGCAAACGGCAAAAAGTACCCGTAGCGAGTGGCAGGCAGAACTGCTCTATAAGGCCAATCGCGACAATCATTATCTGTCGAACACACTAAAAGGCTATATTGACTTTAAAAAGAGTGAGGGACTTTCTATGCTAAACGGATGCCCGACGCCCCAGCGGGTTGAGCCTCGCAAACGATACATCGTGGATAACTTCGAACTCATCAACAAACTGAAGAATGGGCAAAGTTATTCCGTCACCTCATTATTTAGTTATAGTTATCTGCCAGGCACGTTACTACTAACCAATGATGGTACTCAACAAATCACTCAACAAATGCTATATTGGAATGCATACGCCTATTATCAACACAGCATCAAGCAGGTAAAAGTAACATGGCAGGCTGGCTTTGAAACCAAAACGCAATGGATGACAATAAACGGTAAAGACCGCTACAGTGAATTCCAGCCATACGTGGAGCCATCACTCAGTTATCGTGAAGGGGCATGGAGCATCAGCCTGAACGGACGGCTTAACTGGTTAATACGTCAGTATCATGAAACTCATAGCCAGGATCTTCTGGTAGAGCCGCGCCTTTTCATCCGCTACAGTCTGACTCCCAAACTTGACATCAGCGGCAGTTATAGTTACCGATGGACTCCCAGCGACATTACCACTATCACCCGTCAGCTTTACTACACCGATTACATCTCTTGTCAGCAAGGATCAGGACAGTTTGAAAACACTACGGGACAAATGGCAAGTTTAGGATTAGGCTATCGTAACGTGATGACAGGAATGTTCTGCAGGCTCACTTCTGGTTACAGCAATCTGCGTGATGCCGTTATCTATCATAGCCAACTTGTGAATAATGTCTATATTCGTCAGGCTACTGATTTCCGTCAGAACCGTGAGAGCTATAGTCTTTCCGGAAGTTTGGGCAAATCCATCTTTTGGGCAAAACTCAGTATGACACTGAACGGAAGTTACTCATGGACCAATTACGACCTGCTGATCAATCACTCTCTTGCCCGGCAGCATAGCCGCAACGGCAGAGCTTCGTTAAGATTCTCATTGAAACCTACTCGCTGGTTTTCCATAGAGGAAGAAACTGCCTACCACTACAGCTACCAGTCGATGACAAACGCGCTCCAATCGTGGAACCATGAGATAAGGATATTCCTTCTGCCAGGCGATTGGCAAATAGAATGGACGAATGAACTCTATCATAGCAATGACATGTCGGTCTCGACCAATTGTTTCTGCGACCTCTCCATATCCTGGCACACCAAGGCCTTCGAGGCGGGACTGTTGTGTTCCAATCTGATAGGTTCTTGTGACTACAGTCGCCATTACACTACCGATCATACGGATGTCGTGGTTTGCAATCGGCTGAGGCCAAGGGAGTTCTTGTGTAAATTGATGTTTGATCTATAAAGTATATGAGAGTATAGGAGATACAACTATGAAGAAAGGATTGATGATACTGTTTGCCGTCGGTTGTCAGCTGTTCACGGCTTCGGCTCAGATGCCCGACAGTCTGCGCAGCGATGCCCGCTACTGGGCATCAAGGGGTTACTTCGGCAAGAGCCTTGACTGTCTGAGGCAGATACCAGCCGACAGTCTCAGCGCTGAGGATATGCGGCTCGGCTATGACAACTTTGCCCAGCTGGGGCAGAACGACTCGCTTGCCTTCTGGGCTGACGAGATGCTGAGGCGCAATCCTTATGACGCCTCGCTGATTGCCGACTATGCGCCTCGGCTGAACAATGGCTGGCAAGGCGAGATGGGCAGGAAGAGCTATCCTAAGAAGGTGGTCGACATCTGCAAGAAGTACTGTGAGCGCGACTCTACGCATATCCTCATCAACCGCCAGTTGGCTGAGGCCTATTATAATATAGGTAATTACGACATGGCGCTGCCCGAACTCAAGAAACTCGAGGCCGTCGGCGACACATGCTTCGGTACGCTCTATACACTCGGGCTGACCTATCAGCGCATGGGCAACTACTCTGGGGCCTACGACTATCTCTATCGGGCCTATGAGAAAAACGACCATCATCCTTATTGCCTCTTCATGTTGGGCATCGCCAGTAATAAAGTGGGACTGGGGGCAGAGGCGCTGTCGTATCTTGACGAAGCTAGGCGACTGCTGATGCCTGACCGAAAGACGCTTTTCCGGCTGCACAGGGAACTGGCTGAGGCTTTCAGGCTGAAGGCGGAGCCCGACTTCTGCCTGGAGGAACTGCAGGAGTGCTTGCGCTATGCCGAGGAGAAGGACGTGAACGAACTGACCTACCAGATGGGGCAGTGCCATTTCCAGCTGAAGCAGCGTGACAAGGCCAAAGAGTGTTACACCAGATTCCTCGAGGCCACGGAGAACAAGGAATACAACGACAAGATCAAGGACATGCGCAGTCATGCCCGGCAAATGCTTCGCATGATGATGTGGTAAGGGCTTATATACGTTCCACTTTTAAATGCATAGGCTAAGAAGGTAATAGGCTGATAATGACGGGCTTGGGATTTTGGCCGATGCCCGTGAATCCATATTTTTCCTGTATGGTCTTTGTGGGTGGAGGGATAATGAGTAACTTTGCACCATCGAAACCATAAAACGGAAAAGACATGAAGAAACTGACAATGACTCTGCTGACGCTGCTGGCAACGAACGGCCTGCAGGCTCAGCAAACGCCCGTCTATCTGGACGAGACGAAACCCATGGAGCAACGTATCGACGACGCCCTGGGCAGGATGACACTCGACGAGAAGATCGCCGTCATCCATGCACAGTCGAAGTTCTCAAGTCCGGGTGTGAAGCGGCTCGGATTCCCTGACCTGTGGACGGACGACGGGCCTCACGGTGTGAGACCCGACGTGCTATGGGACGAATGGGTGCAGGCAGGACAGACCAACGACTCGTGCGTGGCATTCCCTGCGCTCACCTGTCTGGCTGCCACGTGGAACCTCGACCTTGCACGGCTTTACGGCGAGAGCCTGGGTGAGGAGGCGCTCTACAGGAACAAGAACGTGATGCTCGGACCAGGCGTGAACATACTGCGCACACCGCTCAACGGCCGTAACTTTGAGTATATGGGTGAGGATCCATGGCTGGCCTCGCGAATGGTGGTGCCATACGTCCAGGGACTGCAGTCGAAGGGCGTGGCGGCTTGCGTGAAGCACTATGCCCTGAACAACGATGAGGAATACCGCCATCAGGTGAATGTCATCGTTGGCGACAGGGCCTTGCATGAGATATACCTGCCTGCCTTCAAGGCCGCCGTCCAGGAGGGTGGGGCATGGGCCATCATGGGCGCCTATAACCTCTATAAGAACCAACACAACTGCCACAATGATATCATGCTCAACAAGATTCTGAAGCAGGACTGGGGCTTCGATGGCGTGGTGATCAGCGACTGGGGCGGCTGCCACGATACCGACGAGGCTGTGAAGAATGGGCTCGACCTGGAATTCGGCACCTGGACCGACGGACTGACGATGGGCAAGACCAATGCCTACGACAGCTACTACCTGGCCGATGCCTATAAGCAGGGCATCAAGGAGGGTAGGTACTCGATGAAGGAACTCGATGAGAAGGTGCGACGGCTGCTGAGACTGTTCTACCGTACGACGATGAAGCGCGAGAAACCTTTCGGATTCCTCTGCTCGGAGAACCATTATGAGGCAGCGCTAAAGATTGCACAGGAGGGTATCGTGCTGCTGAAGAACGAGACCTCTCCCGGCCTCCCCGAAGGGGAGGGGTTGCTACCGCTTACCGAAGAGAAACTATCAAGACTGTCCGCAGGCACTCCCCTCCTTCGGAGGGGCAGGGGGAGGTTGCTCGTGGTAGGCGAGAACGCCATCAAGATGATGACGGTGGGCGGCGGATCATCGTCGTTGAAGGCGCAGCGCGAGATACTGCCCCTCGACGGATTAGCTGAGAGGTTGGATCTCGACTACGCTCGCGGCTATGTGGGCGATACGGTGCAGAGCTACAATGGCGTGACCGTTGGACGTTCACTCTACGAGACGCGCTCAAAGGAGGAACTCATCAGCGAGGCTGTAGCCAAGGCCAAGGAGGCTGATGTGGTCATCTTCTTCGGGGGACTTAACAAGAGCGACCATCAGGACTGCGAGGGCCACGACCGGCTGAGCTATGACCTGCCTTATGCCCAAAACGAGGTCATCGAGGCTATCTTGAAGGTCAACCCCCGTCTGGTCTATGTCAATATCTCAGGCAACGGTGCTGCCCTGCCTTGGCTCGACAAGGTGCCGGCAGTGGTGCAGGCCTGGTTCATCGGTTCAGAGGCTGGCGAGGCCATCGCATCGGTACTTACGGGTGAGGTGAATCCTTCAGGCAAGCTGCCCTTCACGTGGTACGCCTCTCTCGACCAGTGTGGTGCTCATGCCACGGGCTCTTACCCCGGCACCTGGCGCGCCGACCATCAGATCATCGACGAGGAGTACGAGGAAGGGCTCTTTGTGGGATATCGGTGGATAGATAAGAGAAAGGAGGAAAGTGGAAAGTGGAAAGAGGAAAGTTTGCCACTCTTCCCCTTCGGTTATGGATTGAGCTATACCACTTTCAAGATTGGCAAGGCAACGACAGACAAGAGCACCATGACCGCTGACGAAACCATCACAGTGACCATTCCAGTGACCAATACCGGGCTTCGTGCCGGTGCTGAGACTGTGCAGCTTTACGTCCACGATGTCGAGGCCTCGGTTGAGCGCCCTTACAAGGAACTGAAGGCTTTCAGCAAGGTGTTCCTCCAGCCGGGCGAGACTCGTCGGGTCAGTCTGACTATCGACAAGCGGGCTTTAAGCTTTTATGACGATCAGACAGCCCAGTGGACGGCCGAGCCAGGACGGTTCGAGGCGTTGATTGGCAGCTCGTCGGGGCAAATTGTCAGCCGTTGCGCGTTTTCGCTCTTGCCCTTCTGAGTCGTAGAAGGGTAAAGGCGAGGGCCGCGAGGAACACGGTGGCCGCGACAGAGGCGATGATGAGAACCAGATCTGCACGCGACCGGGCAGCCTCGCAGTCTTTGTCGATGACATGGACGTAGGGACCTACTTGATAATAGCGCAAGCGTGGGAAGAAGTCCAGGTTGCGACTCTTGGCAAACTCTGCATAGCGGCGGGCACGGCCAGCATCGCCGTCGTTGGCGAGGTGTTCTGACAGGAAGAGGAGCGAGGCCTGGTCTGTGACGGCGCACTTGATGTCGTCAAGGGCCGATTGCCCCAGCCAGTAGCAGGTCATGTCGTGGTTCTTCAGATGGTCGTAGACCATGGAGCGGTAGAAAGCGGCAAAGGCGCTCTCATGAGATCCGGCCTTCACTTTCTGAAGCCATTCGTCGCTCAGGGCAAGGGCGTCCTGGAACAGTCGGCGGGCGCAGAGTATGTCGACCTTCAGATGGTACCACTCTTCACTGCCCTCCTTGGTCACCATGAGGACGGAGTCGCGATAGTTGTCCTGCATGTCGTAATAGTCCTGTTTCAGTCTTTGGCGTGGGGTGTTGGATCCCAACTCTCCGCAGACGTGCATCCATGCCTTATAATAGTCGAGTAAGCCTGTGCTGTCGAGTGCAGACTTGTCGACTTTATGGAGCTGGTCGAGCGACTCTGTATACAAATTGACATTAGAGCATTGATAGGCGAGCATAGAACGATACTTCCCGACAAGGTCAGGGCGGTGGAGTGATTCGGCAAGGTCGATGCATACCTCCGCATAATGGAAGGCCGAGTCGTTGTTGTAAGGCTGATAGAACAAGAAAAGCCTCTCGGCCGTCTGGGCTCGCTGCTCCATGTCCTTCTCCATTAGAAAACTATCGCGGCAGGCATCAATCTGACGTTTCCTTGCTGCTGTGTATTGCGGTGACTGGCTGATGGCCTCGTCGATCTGCTGATAAAGTGCGTCAAGATCCCCAGGCCCGCCTGTCTGGGCCATGGCAGGGACAAAACCCGCCATGGCGGATAGCAAGAGGATGATAATGAATGGGCGCTTCATGATTGATATGGTTGCTTGTAGCGTGTTATTTCGCAATCAGTGAAACAGCGAATCCACCACCGGGGGCTTCCGTGAGTTTCAGTACGTCACGGGCTGTCACCACCTTCTTGGTGATGGTATAGGCTTGAGGGTTGGTCTCGTAGTGGGCATCTTTCGCATCGGCATAGATGGTGCAGTCGTACTTTCGGCCCTTGTCGAGGAAGTCGAGTTTGATAATGCTCTGATGGCCGTTCTCGTCGCACTTGCCGCCAATGAACCAGTTGTCGGTACCCTTGGCCTTACGGGCGACCGTGATGTAGTCGGCAGGTTCGGCCTCAAGATACTTGGAGTCGTCCCAGTCGCAAGCCACGTCGCGGATGAACTGGAAGGCATCGTCGAACTTCTCGTAGTTCTCGGGCAGGTCGGCGGCCATCTGCAGAGGTGAGTACATCGTTAGGTAGAGGGCCAGCGAGCCTGCGATGGTGATACGGGCCCAAGAGGTGTTGTTGCTCCATTCGGAGAGCTTTGTCACGAAGATGCCAGGTGTATAGTCCATCGGACCGCCTTGCAGACGAGTGAACGGCAGGATGCAGGTATGGTCGGGATTGGAACCTCCGAAAGCCTCGTACTCCGTGCCACGGGCACTCTCGCCGCCTACGAGGTTCGGCCAGGTACGGCAGAGACCTGTAGGGCGAGTCGCCTCGTGGGAATTGACCATGATATGATGCTTGGCGGCCTCTTTGATGACGTAGAGGTAATGGTTGTTCATCGATTGTGAGTAGTGATGGTCACCACGGGGAATGATATCACCTACGTAACCCGTCTTCACAGCGTCGTAACCATACTTGTTCATCAGTTCATAGGCCTCCTTGATATGGCGTTCGTAGTTCTGGGTAGAACTTGATGTCTCGTGATGCATAAGCAGTTTCACACCTTTCGAGTGAGCATAGTCGTTTAGCATCTTGATGTCGAAGTCGGGGTAGGGGGTCACGAAGTCAAAGACGTCGCGCTTCCACATGTTGGCCCAGTCTTCCCAGCCTACGTTCCAACCCTCTACGAGCACTTCGTCAAGACCGTTCTTGGCAGCGAAGTCGATGTAGCGCTTCACATTCTCGTTGTTGGCCTTGTGGGTGCCGTTAGGCTTTACTTTAGACCAGTCGATCTGATCGAGTTTGATGGAGGGGTAATCGTTGGTGTAATGCCATGAACCGCGACCCACGATCATCTCCCACCACACACCGCAGTACTTTGTGGGATGAATCCATGAGGTGTCCTCAATCTTACAGGGCTCGTTGAGGTTGAGGATGAGGTTGCTGGAGAGCATGTCACGGGCGTCGTCTGAGACCATGACGGTGCGCCAAGGGGTTTCACAAGGTGTTTGCATGGCTCCTTTCAGTCCCGTGGCGTCGGGGGTGAGATGACTCACAAACGTCAGGGGTTGAGGCAAGGGCCATGCTGACGGCTTGGGGTCGGGGGTGTAGGCATTGCTGCCACCCAAGAGTTTCTCTGAGAGGTGTTTGGTATCAGCATCGACGAGTTCGAGGTGCATGGTGGCATAGTCCTGACAGGCAGCCTCGTGAATATTGATATAGAGACTGCGTCTCTCACCATCGATGTCCATGGCGTCACTCTTCATCTGCAAGGAGGTCTGTACGCCAGTCTCGGAGAAGACGGCCACAGAGGAATTGCCCCAATTCACGGCCTCTTTCATGCGGTTGCGAATCTGTGAGAGTCTTGTTTGCTGTGTCATCTGCTCCTGGGTGTCGTAGTCGCCAGGCAGCCACCATGCAGTATGGTCGCCCGCCATAGCAAACTCCGTACGCTCTTCCTTGATGATGAAGTAGTTCAGGTTTTTCTGTTGGGGGAACTCGTAACGGAAGCCGATGCCATCGTCATAGACGCGGAAACGGATGAGAATCTTGCGTTGCTGGGATTGTTGCTGTAGCACAGCAACATACTCATTGTAATGGTTGCGGATGTCCTTGGTCTCACCCCAAACGGGCTGCCAGGTCTCGTCGAATTCAGAGGTATCTTCCTTGGCGATGGTGAAGCCGTCCATGAGGTCGGTCTCTTGTTGGCCTTTCGATGCATGCTTGTCCTTGGCTAGTTCGAGACCTAGGAAAGAGGGCTTGACGACTGCCTTGCCTTTATAGGTCATCTCATAGAAGGGACGGCCCGTGTTATCTACCGAGAAATTCAACTCAATATTGCCATTCGGCGACTTGATGCTGCCTGCCCATGCCATCATCGGCATCACAAGTAAGGCTAAAATAAATCTGATCTGTTTCATAATTCGTGTCTATGCAGGATAAAGTCTTTTGCTTATTTTCTTCCGCTTTGTATAATTAATGTGCTGATTTCGTTATTGAGGTCATCGGCGGCAAGGAGCTGCTCGATGGTGAGGTGCATACGGTAGCGCCAGTAATGACGGGGATTGGCGGGGATATTGATGCGCTCGGCATTCTCATCCGGCAGGCGTAGCTTCTCGTCGATGCTCATCCAGTCCTGGAAGGAGAGCAGGCAGAGCATCGATGGGCATGTGAGGTGACGGCTCACGATATCCTTGGCGAGCCAGCCCGGCAACGGACGGGGGGCAGGACCGCCACGGCGCAACGTAGTGTTATAGTAAGCCTGTGAACGCTCCTCGTCCTCGTCCCACCACTGCCGTAGGGTAGCCATATCGTGGGTGGAGATGGTGTCCACGCTGCGATAGGGATTGTGGGACAGCTTGCCGAAACGCGTCGTCGGATCTTTTGGCATCGACTGGATCTCAAGGCTCAGTATGCGCAGTTCATTCATTACCCAGGGCACACAATCGGGCACCATGCCGAGGTCTTCAGCACAGACAAGCATGCGGGTAGCCTGTGTCAGTTTGGGCAGCTTTTTCATCGCCTCGGTATACCAGAACTGGTTGTTGCGGCGGTAGAAATAGTCGTTGTAAAGCTGGTTGAAGGCGAATTTCTGACCTTCGTCGAGTTTGGTAAAGGCTTCTTGATACTGTATGGCGATGCGTGGATGCCAGCGGTCAGGGCGCTTGTGGTCTACAAGGAACAGTGCTTCGTTGAACTGCACGCCATATGCTTCTATCTCCTCCTTACTCATGCCGAGGGCAGGTGAGAACTGCCCCATCAGCCCGGATTTGTGGGGTACGGGTATTTCCCAGATACGGAAGAACCCGAGGACGTGGTCGATGCGGTAAGCATCGAAATATTCTGCCATTTTGCGAAATCGGCGTACCCACCACGAGCAGTCGTCGGCGAGCATCGCATCCCAGTTGTAGGTGGGGAATCCCCAGTTCTGTCCGTCGGCAGAGAATGCATCGGGTGGCGCTCCTGCCTGACCGTTCAGGTTGAAGTACTTTGGCTCCACCCAGGCTTCCACACCGTCGCGGCTGATGCCGATGGGGATGTCGCCCTTCAGGATGACACGCTTTGAGCGGGCATATTTGTGGGCGGCATGCATTTGCTGGTCGAGGTTGAATTGCACGAAATACCAGAAGGCCACCTCCTTGTAGATCTTTGTCGTAGTCTTAGTCATGGCCTCGCGCTCAGCCTCTGGCAGTGTGTGATGGTCGGGCCACTCCGAGAAAGCGGCTGTACCGTAGAGGTCGCGATAGTGGCAGAAGGCGGCATAAGGCACAAGCCATGCCTTGTTTTGCTCGAAGAAGGTCTTGTATTCTGTCGTCTTCATGATTTTGCTCCACTCTTGCTTGTAGATGGTGCGCAGATAGTCCATCTTCGCCTGATTCACGCGCTCGTAGTCAATCTGTGGCAGCGCATTCAGTTCCTGTCGCAGTTCTTCGAACGCCAGTCTCTGCTTTTCGTCTTTTATGGCAGGCAGCTGGCGCAGGTCGGTGTATTGGGGGTGCAGGGCATAGATGCTGATGCTGTTATAGGGATAGCTGTCTTGCCAGGTGTGCGTGATGTTTGTATCGTTGATGGGCAGCACCTGCAGTACACGCTGTTTGGTCTTGTCACACCAGTCGATCATCAGCTTTAGGTCGCCGAAGTCACCTACGCCGAAACTGCCCTCGCTGCGTAGTGAGAAGATGGGGATGACGGTTCCTGCGCCTTTCCAGGGATAGACGGGGAAATTGGCCTGCGCCAGTTCATACACTACGACCTCATCCTTCTCCAGTTCCGGCAGGGTCACGGTACGGTTCATGCCGTTCTCCCAAAGAGGTGTAACGTCGATTTCCTCGTCGAGGGCTACAAACTTGAATTCAAACGTCTGGGGCAACTTGTCGGCATCAAGGCTGATAGTCCATTCGTTGCTCTCGTGTTCATCCATTTCAATAGCCCGTTTGGCCTCCCAGTTGCCTAATGTCTCGCCTCCACCAATGATGGCCAGACGTTCATTGTTACGCAGCTGCGGGGCCCGTACCTTCAGACGGATGGTCTTTGTATAGTCCGTCTTTTTGCTCATATGCAGCTGACGGGCTGAAACACATTCCGTAAAGGCTGTTGAGTACAGATAGGCATCTTCGGGGATGTCAAGCCAATGGTCATAAACGGTGTAGCAGACACCCTTCTTGGCTGCAAACTCCAAGCGGTGGGGCATCATGAGCCATTCCGTGCGTTCCTGTTTGTCACCACGTACGACACTATAGTAATAGTCTATGTAAGAAGTGGTCTTGGCGGCCTTGCTGATCTCGGCAGTCCAGTGGATACCGTCGAGAGTGCCCATCTTGTGCTCTTCGGGCTTACCGTCAGTTAGAATGTTCACCATCAGTTCTTCGCCGAAGGTTGTCTGATACTCCAGATGAAAGTTGATTCTCATGTTATAATCGGTTTTTGTTAGACAATGGATGGTAGCTTTTACTTATTTTGGGTCAAAGTTACGAAATATTTTCTCCCGTTGTTATCCCTTATGCTCAGATATTGGCAATTTGAAAATGCAAACGATTGCATGGAAAGGCTTCTCCGTTGTCTCATGAAACGGCTCTTATATATATAATTAAGGTATGGAGAAACATGCCGGTGTACTGCCTAAAGCCGATGGCGAAATAAAAAAGTGCTGCAGAAATGTATCCTGCAGCACCTTCGCCTTGAAGCGTAGTACCCAGAGCCGGGGTCGAACCGGCACGGGTTGCCCCACTGGTGTTTGAGACCAGCGCGTCTACCGATTCCGCCATCTGGGCCTCTAAGCGGGTGCAAAGGTACGATAAAAATTTGAAATGACAAAGAGTTTCTGATAAAAAACTTAAAAATACTTGTTCATATCATATATTTTGCGTATCTTCGCAGCAGAAATGTTACTTAATCTATATTCATGGAGATAAAGGATACTAAAAACTACTGTGTCATACTCGCAGGGGGCAGAGGGCGGAGGTTGTGGCCTGCCAGCAGGAATGCCTATCCTAAACAGTTCATTGATTTCTTCGGTACGGGGAGGACCATGCTGCAGTCGACGGTAGACCGTATGTGCAGGATCATTCCCAAAGAGAATGTATATATATGTACGTGTAAGGAGTATCTGTCGTTGGTGATGGAGCAGCTCCCTTGTCTGACGGAGCAGAACATTCTTGTTGAGCCTATTCACCGCAATACCGCACCAAGCGTTGCGTGGGCAGATATGCGGATATTGAGGCGGAACCCTAAGGCAAATGTCATCGTCGTACCGTCAGACCAGTTGGTTGTCGATGAGGAACGGTTCTGCAAGAGTCTTGATATAGGACTTGGCTATGTTTCGGAGAACGATGTCTTGTTGGCGATGGGCGTGAAGCCTACACGGCCTGAGCCTGGCTATGGCTATATCCAGTTGGGCGATCCGAGTTGCAAGCCGGATGTCTTTAAGGTGAAGTCGTTTACAGAGAAACCTGAACGTGACTTCGCGAAGATGTTCATGCAGAGCGGGGAGTTCTATTGGAACACGGGCATTTTCATCTCCAACGCCCAGCATCTGATTAAGTGCTTCGAAGACATCTTCCCCATCGTGCTTCGTAATCTGAAGTTTGAGAACCCGGGTTATAGCTACGAGGAAGAGATGGCATACGTGGAGGAGAACTATCCCCGTTATCCGAACCTGTCGCTCGACTATGCTGTCCTGGAACAGAGCCGCGATGTGTATGTGATGAAGTGCGACTTTGGCTGGGCAGACTTAGGCACGTGGCATGCTATCTATGAGGCTATGAGTAAGGTTGAGGACGACAATGTGGTGATCGACTCTCAGGTGGAGATGGAAGATTGCCACAACAACATCATCCGCTTGCCGAAGGGACGTCTGGGTGTCATCAACGGGCTCGACGGCTATATTGTCGTGGAGCAGGATAATGTCTTGCTGATATGTAAGAAAGGTGACTCTTCATCGCTGGTGAAGAAATATGCCAGCGAGGTACAGATGAAATACGGGGAAGAGTTTGTGTAGTTTTTTGTTTATAGTTTATAAGTTTATAGTTTATAGATGATCACCTTGCAAGCCAATACTCTGCCTTAAGAAGTAATCATCTATAAACTATAAACTTATAAACTATAAACTATTTCGAAAACTCTGCAAAGATTTTCGAGGCAATCTCCTGAAACTCCTCTTGCGTGAGTTTCAGTTTCTCACGACGGAAGTCTGCGTCCTGTTCCGACTGAAGGGGAATGAGGTGGATGTGGGCATGAGGTACTTCAAGGCCCAGAACTACCTGTGCCACTTTCTTGCAGGGGAATGCCTTCTTGACAGCCTTTGCCACACGCTTGGCAAAGATCTGGAATTCGGCCAGCTCGTCGTCGTCCATATCGAAGATATAGTCAACCTCGCGACGAGGGATGACGAGGGTGTGCCCCTTCACCAGGGGATTGATGTCGAGGAAAGCATAGAACTTGTCGCTCTCGGCGCACTTGTAGCTGGGAATCTCACCAGCAGCGATTTTACTGAATATGTCCATTTGTTTTTTTGTTTATAGTTTATAGTTTATGGTTTATAGATGAAATGTCCTATAGACAGATTAAAGACTTGCACTTATGGTCTTGCCAGATAAGCATCTATAAAGCATAAACTATAAACATTAAATTATCCAACGGTAATTTTGTCAATTCGCAATTTGATGCTGCCACGGGGAATCTTCACTTCCACCTCGTCGCCCACCTTGTGGTTCAACAGCCCCTGAGCAATGGGGGTCTTGATTGAGATTTTGCCTTCGCGGAGGTTGGCCTCGCTCTCGCTGACGATAGTGTAGGTCATCTTCGCTTTGTTGGTGAGATTGGTCATTTCTACCTTCGAGAGAATCTGCACGGCATCGGTGCTCAGGCGGGAGGTGTCAACCACCTTAGCCTCGGAGATGGTCATCTTCAGACGGTTGATCTTGTCCTCCAGATTTGCCTGCGCCTCCTTGGCGGCGTCGTATTCAGAGTTCTCGCTGAGGTCTCCCTTCTCACGGGCCTCGGCGATGGCTGCAGAGGCCTTCGGGCGCTCAATGCTTTCCAATCGTTGTAGTTCGGCTATCAGTTTGTCGTAGCCTTCTTGTGACATATATGCCATGATGTTTGTGATTTTAAATTTATAATTTCCTATTTTCCTTAGACGGACAAAAACAAAAGAATCCCGACTTTCTCCATGTCGGAATCCTCAGTACTCGCATGTCCTTATCCTTACTCTTCTGGTTGCAAAGGTAGGAATTATTTTTTAATTAGACAAATTTTTCTGCATAAAAAATGCAAAACGGCATAAATGGCGGTGGCCGACACCCACCCTCCGATGACGTCAATAGCATAGTGAGCCTGAATGTAGACGGTGGCTAGGCACATCAGTACATAGAGCGGCATCATGCCCCAGAAGAGCCATCGGTTACGCAGGCGCCAGGCAAGTAGCATCAGGATGGTCGTCACTCCCACATGGCTACTAGGAAAGGCTGCTGTGGGCCGTTCGCCAGCAGCGTGGGCATTCTCCACTATTTGATAGAAGAATCCGTCGCTCCAACCAGGCATCGGCAGAGCTTCCTGATGGTCGGCGAAGTAATGCCCTACGTCAGGGAATACGCCAGCGGCGATATTTTCCAGTCCAGCGGCCTGGTAGTAGTACTGAGGGCCTGTAACGGGAAGGAAGATGAAGATGACGTAGTAGATGAAGAACGACATGAGGATGATGAACACCGTGTAGTCGAACTCCTTGTAGCGGAAGAAGAAAGCGAATAGCGTCACCACCCCTATCAGCGGATAGTAAGAGGCATAGCCAAGATGCATCAGCTCGCTGAATATGGGGCTTGATACTGCCTGTGAGAACAGCAGGGCAGGCTGACAGCCGCAGAGATTTTGTTCCCATGTAGCGAAGTGATGGTCCAGATTGGGGAAGATGCGGTTTATCTCATACGTGTCGGGATACCACCACGACAGCAGGAGCATTTGCACGCCGATACGGCAGAAGTGGGTAAAGCGGCAAGGTACGAGACGGTACACGATCCATACAGCCAGTGTAAGCATGATGACGCGGAAACGTCCCCATAGCAAGGCCTCGGGGTCGGCTATCTTCGTATAGGTGAACAGTACCAACAGCGTTGTCAGCAGCAGATAGCCCATGATGCCCCATTCCACTGCCAGCAGCCCCTTCCTCGGCTTCCGCTCAATCTCAAAAAGAAACTTTATAATCTTCAATCTTCAATTTTCAATGTTACAACCATTGGTTGGCCTTGTACCATTCGATGCTCCTTCTTACACCCTCCTGCAGTTTTACCTTAGGCTGATAGCCCAGTTCGTCGATGGCAGGCTGGATGTCACAGCGCCAGTTGCGCTGCTTCAGAATGTTGAACTTGTCGTTGTTCAGCACGCTGACCTTACCTGTGATCCTGCTGGTGTACTCACCGAAGAAGGTGATGATGCGCAGCACCCATACCGGAGCCGTGATGCGTATCCACCACGGACGCCCCAACTCCTCATGGATCAGGTCGCTGAACGTGGAGCTTTGGTACACTTCGCCGTCGGAAAGGAAATACTTGCGGCCGTCTTTGCCTTTCTCCATAGCGAGGAACACGGCCTGAACTACATCTGTCACATAGACGAATGTGATGTCCTGACGCTTGTAGCCCACGGCGAAATCCGAGTGCTGCTTGATGCTCTTCGCCATCACGAAGTAGTCCTTCTCCCTGGGGCCATACACTCCTGTGGGTCTTAATATAATATAAGGTATGCGCGAGGCGACGGTTTCCAGATATTGCTCTGCCGCCAGTTTGCTGCGCCCGTATTCCGTATTCGGTTGGGGTGTGTCCGTCTCGCGGATTTCGTCGTATGGCTGTTGTTCCTTGATGGCTCCGAAAATGCTGAGGCTGCTCAGGTAGACCAGTCGTTTCAGCGGCATCTTCACTTCGAGGATGGCCTCCACGAGGTTTTTCGTGCCCTCGCAGTTGATGCGCATAAAGTCCTGCTTATTCAGACATTTTGTCACGCCAGCGGCATGCACCACGTAGTCGAAGTTGTGACCTTTGAGTTGCTCCACAAGTTGTTCCTTCTTCGACAGGTTCAGCTCGATGAAATGGATACGCTCGTCCTGCAGCCATTCCTTCGAACTGCTTTTCCTGACGGCCGCCCACGTCTCGAAGCCCTGCCTGAGCGCTTCTTCCACGATAAACGAGCCGATAAATCCGCTCGCACCAGTGATCAGTATCCTTTCATTCCTCATACTTCACGTCCTTATGGGCTGCAAAGGTACACAAAAAAAGCCGAAAGCACAAACTTTCGGCCTTAAAGTTTGAAAATGTATTAAGCCTTCTTTCTGACGGTTTGAATTTCTTGTTCTCAAATCCTTTGCATGCTATCATTTCGCTTTGTAGGTAGCGATGCGCTTCGCTACGTTTTCCTTGATGTTGTTGTAGAAGAACTGGTAGTCGTCTTCATGGAAGCTGGCTGGTCCGAAGAAATTTTCCCCTTCGGTGACTGGTAATGTTGTGGTAGTCACGATGACACCGCGGGCAAGGTTGACCT
>Ga0310691_10002703_pt1 | contig 22674 bp, 18 predicted proteins | sample 176DNAGHGlowgp2_FD_203887 | JGI IMG/M metagenome (GOLD analysis project Ga0310691, IMG submission 203887) | Sheep rumen microbial communities from Palmerston North, Manawatu-Wanganui, New Zealand - 1766 DNA GHGlow gp2 (v2) (version 2) | ecosystem: Host-associated > Mammals > Digestive system >...
GGGCGATCTCCTCCTCGGCCCAGTGGGCGACGATCTTCGCGGCGGTGCCGTCCGCGACCATCTCGAGGAGGGTCGCCTGCACCTCGTCGCGCAGCGCGGTGTTGCCGAGCTTGAAGCCGACGGCGTATTTCTCGTCCATCAGCGTCTCCTCGAGCGTGACGTACTTGCCCTCGCCCTTCTCGACGAAGCCGCCGGCGACGGCGGAGTCGAGGCCGAGCGCGTCGACCGCGCCGGACTGGAGCATCTGGAAGGCGGTCACGTAGTCGGGGACCTTCTTGAGGTCCTTGAAGGCGAACTCGGCGTCGGCCTTCCGGGCCTCCTCGAGCTTGCCCTCGACCGCCTCGGCGCCGGAGGAGCCGTCCTGGACGGCGACGGCCTTGCCCTTGAGGTCGGCGAACGTCTTGATTCCGGCGTCGGCCTTCACGAGCAGGAGCTGCTTGTTCTGGACGTAGGGGACGGTCCAGGTGTATTTGTCGAGGCGCTCGGGCGACATCGTGAAGCCGTTCCAGATGCAGTCGATCGTGCCGGCGCTCAGCTCCGTGTCCTTCGCGGCCCAGTCGATGGGCTTGGCGACGAACGTCCAGCCCTTGCGCTTGCAGACCTCGCGGGCGAGATCGAGGTCGAAGCCGGCGAACGAGCCGTCGTCGGCGCGGAAGCCGTAGGGGGGGAAGTCGGCGTCGAACCCGACGGTGAACGTCCGGACGGCGGGGGCGGGCTCGGCGGCGGGGGGTTCGCCGGCCTTGGCGGAGGTGCAGCAGCCGGCGAGCGCGGCCGCGGCGAGAAGGGCGGGAAGGAGGGAGGTTTTCATGTGGGTCCTTGGGTTGCGCCGGCGGAACGCCCGCCGACGCCGCGGAATTATGCCAGAACGCCCCCGCCCGCGCAACCGGATTGCGCGCATTCGCCCTCTTTGCTAGAATTCCTCCCCGTTCGATTGCGTCCACTCGCCGCTCGCAACTCGCAACTCGTCACTCGTCACTCGTCACTCGTCACTAATGACCCGCGTCGTTCCCCAGCAGGCCTCGCGCCCCGTCGCGCCGCCCACCGCCCCGCCGCCGGGCGGCGCGCCGGCGCCGTCCGGCGCATCCGCCGCCGAGGACTACGAGATCCTCTCGAAGATCGCCGAGGGCGGGATGGGCTCGGTATGGCTCGCGCGCGACCGCCGCCTCGGCCGCCTCGCGGCCCTGAAGCGCCTTCGCCCCGAGCGCCGCGCCGACCCCGCCGTCCGCGCCCGATTCCTGCGCGAGGCGCGCGCGGCCGCCGCGCTCTCCAGCGCCCACATCGCCCACATCTACGCGCTTGGCGAGGACGCCGAGGGGCCGTTCATCGCGATGGAATACGTCGCGGGCCCGCTGCCGCCGCCGTCCCCCGGCGCGCCGCGCCCGCCGCAGACGCTCGAGCAGCGCGTCGCCGCGTCCGGCGTCTACCGTCCGCGCGAGGCGCTCTCCCTGATCCTCAAGATCGGCCGCGCGATGGAGTCCGCCCACGCCGCGGGCGTCATCCACCGCGACCTCAAGCCCGCCAACGTCCTGCTCGACGCGAACCTCGAGCCGAAGATCGCCGACTTCGGCCTCGCGCACCTCTCCTCGCCCGCGCCCGGCTCCCCCCCGACGCTCACCGTCACCGGCGAGAAGCTCCTCACGCTCGGCTACGGCGCCCCGGAGCAGGAGACCGACGCCTCCCGCTGCGACGAGCGCACCGACGTCTACGGACTCGGCGCCCTGCTCTTCTTCGCGCTCACCGGGCGCAATCCGCGCTTCTTCCGCGAGAGCGACCTGCCGGTCTCGATCCGGCCGCTCCTCGACAAGGCCCTCGCCACCGACCCCGCACGCCGCCACCCCTCCGCCGCCGCCTTCGACGCCGAGGTCTCCGCGCTCCTCTCCGAGCCGCGCTCCGCCGTCCCCACCGTCCGCACGACCTGGCGCTGCAAGTGGTGCGAGACGGTGAACCCGCTCGAGAAGCGCTTCTGCGACGGCTGCGGCTGGGACGGCCGGGCGCACTGCCTCGAGTGCGGCGCCGAGCTGCGCTTCGGCGTCCCGTTCTGCGGCGTCTGCGGCGCCGACCAGGCCGCCTACGAGACGGCCGCGAACGTCCTGCACCGCATCGAGCGCGCCCTCGCGCGCCGCGACCCCGCCCACGCCGCCGAGCTCGCCGCCGCGCCGCTCGCCTTCGAGCCCTCCGGCCCCGAGGGGCGCCGGCTGCTCGACGACGTGCGCGCCCGCGGCGCCGCCGCCCGCGCCGCGCTCGCGCGCCGCGACGAGCTGCGCGAGCAGATCCCGATCGAGATGCGCGCCCGCAACTACGAGCGCGCCTCCGCGTTCCTCGACGAGCTCTCCTCCCTCTCCTCCGATCCGGCCGACGCGCACGAGGCCGACCGCGCCGCGCTCCCCGCGCTCCTCGAGGCGCGCGACCTCGACCGCGTCGAGCGCGCCCTGCGCGAGCGCGACCGGACGCTCGCCGAACGCCTCCTCCGCACGGTCCGCGCCCGCACCGACGCCGGCGCCGCGCGCCTGCGCGCGCTCCGCCGCCACCTGGCCCGGGCGCGCCGCCGCCGCGCCGTCGCGCGCGGCGCCGCGGCCCTCGTCGCGATCCCGCTCGCCTACCTCCTGCTCGCGCCCCTCGCGATGCGCCTCGCCGGCCCCGCCCCGGCCTCGCTCTTCGCCCCCTACCTCGCCGCCGCGCGCACCGACCGCGCCGGCCCCGCGCTTTCGCGCTGGGCCGCGCTCTGGGGCGTCGCGGACCTCTCCGCCTACGCCGCCGTCCCGCCCGCGCTCGACGCCCTCCGCGCCGACCTGCGCGGCATCCTCGAGCGCGACGCCCGCGCCGCGCGCGAGGCCGAGGGCGCCGTCCTGGCCGACTACCGCGCCGCGCTCCGCGCCGCCCGCGACCGCGCGCAGGACGCCGGCGACTTCGCCGAGACGAGCCGCCTCGACGGCGAGCTGCGCCGCTTCGACCGCGAGGCGGCGCTCCCGGCCGAGCCCTTCCCGCTCGGCGACGGCCCCGACAGCGCCGCCTTCGCCGACCGCCTCGCGCGCGAGCGCGCCGCGCTCCTTCTCGAACGCGCGAAGCACGTCGACGCCCACGTCGCCGAGCTCGAGCGCCGCATCCACGACCTCACCCGCGCCGGCGACCTCGCCGCCGCCGCGGCGTTCGACGCCGACCGCGCCGCGCTCCTGCGCGACCCGGACTACCTCGCCGCCAGGCCCCGGTAGCGCACGCGCATCGGGAGGGCGGCCCCGGACCCGTCCGGCCCGCTTTCCTTTTCCCCGGCGGAGTGCTATCATCCGCGCCCTCGGGGACACCCCGCCACGAGGCCCGCCACTTTCCCGGGCGCGGCGGCCGTCCCCCGGAAGGAACGACATGTCCGAGACACACGAGAGGTTCGCGCCCGAGACCGTGATCAAGCGCGACGAGATCGACCGCTACTGCGACGGCGGCCGCGACTTCATCCACGACGACGAGATCCGCGCCGAGCTCGCCGCCAACGCCAAACCCGACGCCGCCCGAGTCCGCGACATCCTCCAGAAGTCGCTCGCGATCCAGACGCTCTCCGGCCCCGAGGTCGCCGCCCTGCTCGCCGTCGACGACCCCGAGCTCCTCGCCGAGATGGCGCAGGCGGCCTGGGACGTGAAGCACAAGGTCTACGACAACCGCATCGTGACCTTCGCGCCGATGTACATCTCGAGCTACTGCATGAACCGCTGCCGCTACTGCGGCTTCTCGCTCGACAACCACAAGGAGAAGCGCCGCTGCCTCTCGATGGACGAGATCCGGCGCGAGGCGGAGGCGATGATCAAGATCGGCCACAAGCGCGTGATGGCCGTCTACGGCGAGCATCCCATGACGGGCGCGCGCTTCATCGCCGACTCGCTCGCCGCCATCTACTCGGCCGAGGTGCCGGGGCGCGTCCCGGGCTCGAGGAACCAGGTCCGCCGCATCAACGTCAACGCCGCCCCGCTCTGCATCGACGACCTCAAGATCGTCCACGAGGCCGGCATCGGGACGTTCCAGGTCTTCCAGGAGACCTACGACCACAAGGTCTACTCGGAGATGCATCCGGCCGACACCGTGAAGGGCGACTTCGGCTGGCGCGTCACGTGCTTCCACCGCGCGTTCGACGCGGGCATCGACGACGTCGGCCTCGGCGTCCTCTTCGGCCTCCAGCCCGACTGGAAGTACGAGGTCGCCGCGATGTGCACGCACGCCCGCGAGCTCGAGCGCTTCGTCGGCATCGGCCCGCACACGTTCTCCGTGCCGCGCATGCACGCCGCCTCCGGCTCCGAGGTCGCCAACGCGAAGAGCTCCTTCACCGACGACGACTTCTTCAAGGCCGTGATGGTGCTGCGCCTCGCGGTCCCCTACACCGGGCTTATCGTCACCGCGCGCGAGACCAAGGAGCTGCGCGACCGCTGCCTGCGCATCGGCTGCACGCAGATGGACGCCGGCACGCGCATCGACATCGGCGGCTACTCCGCCGGGAATAGCGGCCAGAAGATCGACGAGCAGCAGTTCCTGCTCGGCGACAACCGCTCGCTCGAGGAGATGATCGTGGACCTCGCGAGGCAGGGCGTCATCACGAGCTTCTGCACCGCGGGCTACCGCTGCGGCCGCACGGGCGGCTGCATCATGGACGCGCTCAAGACGGGGCGCGAGGGCACGTTCTGCAAGATCAACGCCGTCCTCACCTTCCGCGAGTGGCTCGACGACTTCGCCTCGCCCGAGAGCATCGCCGTCTGCACGCCGCTCATCGAGAAGGAGCTCGCCGCGATCGCGCAGCAGTACCCCGTCTTCTACCCGCAGGTGAAGAAGCGCTACGACCGCATCTGCGCGGGCGAGCGCGACCTCTACTTCTAGCCCCTCGCCCCCTCCCCCCAACCAGCCCCTCCCATGACCCACGCCACCGTCCGCCTCTTCGCCGACACGCTCGGCAAGTTCACGCAGTGCGAGGTGATCCTGCCGGACCGCCCGGACCCGGCGCGGCCCGTCCCGACGCTCTACCTGCTGCACGGCCTCTCCGACGACCAGACGATCTGGATGCGCCGCACGGCGATCGAGCTGTACGCGGGCGGGCTGTACCTCGCGGTCGTGATGCCGAACGGCGACCGGTCGTTCTACTCCGACCTGCGCGACGGCTCCCGCTACTTCGCGTACCTCACGGAGGAGCTGCCGGGGCTGATGGAATCGTACTTCCCGCTCGCCCGCGATCGCGCCGGGCGGTTCGTCGCCGGGCTCTCGATGGGCGGATGGGGCGCGCTGAAGGCGGCGCTGAACCGCCCAGACCGCTACGCCGCGGGCGCGGGGCTCTCGTCCGTCTGCGACCTGTCATGGATCCGCCGCGAGCGCAATCCGATCTTCGACGCCGCGTTCGGGCCCGGCTACGTGCCCGCGCCGCCGAACGACCTCTTCGCCGCGGCGGAGCGCGTCGCCGCCCTTCCGCCCGGGGAACGCCCCGCGCTCTTCCAGTACTGCGGCGTCGAGGACTTCCTCTGGAAGGACAACCTCCGCCTCCGCGACCACCTCCGCGCGCTCGGCCTCGCCCTGCACTGGGAGGAGGGCCCCGGCGGCCATAGCTGGACCAACTGGGACGAGCGCATCCGCCACGTCCTCGCCTGGCTCCCGCTCTCGGAGAACACGGCCAAGACCGGCTCGATCGGCGTGTAGGCCATCCGCCCTATTCGAACTCGACGTCGCCGGCGGCGCGCATCGAGTGGAAGCGCGGCGCGACGTCGAGGAACGCGGCCGTGTCGAGCGTCCCGTCGGGGCGGCGCAGGTCGGGCATCCCGCCGACGACGACGTGGTCCACGAGCGGGATCCGCAGGGCGCGCCCCGCCTCGACGAGCTCGCGCGTGATGCGGAGGTCCTGCGCGGAGGGCGCGGGGTCGCCCGAGGGGTGGTTGTGCGCGACGGTGACGTAGCAGGCATCGACGCGCACCGCCTCGCGGAAGACGTCGCGCGGATGGATGATCGAGGCGTCGGCCGTGCCGCGCGAGACGCAGAGCCGCTGCCGCTGGACGCCGGAGCAGAGGCGCAGCTTGCGGTCCAGGGGCATCACGTAGAAGCTCTCGGTCGGATCCTGCAGCACGAAGGCGTGGACGAAGCGGGCCACATCCGCGGGGTCGTCGAGACGGGGCTGCGCCTCCTGCGAATGCAGGGCCACGCGCCGCGCGAACTCGAAGATCGCGGTCAGCTCCAGCGCCCGCACCTTCCCGATCGAGCCGATCTTCTCCAGCTGCGCCGCGCTCTCCTGCGAGAGGCGCCGCAGGTTGCCGCCGTAGGCGCGGAGGACGTCGTCCGAGACCTCGAGCACGTTGCGGCCGCGGCGGCCGGTGCGGAGGAAGATCGCGACGAGCTCCGCGTCCGAGAGCGCGCCGGGGCCGAGCCGCGCGAGCTTCTCGCGGGGCATCAGGGACTCGCGGTCCTTGAACGCGGCCTTGAGGCCGGTGCTACGGGGCGACGGGGACTTTTCCATGCTTCCTCCACAGGGCGAGGACATCGCGCGCCGCGCGCGGGACGTCGGATTCGTCGACGGGGCCGGGGATCCACTCCACGCGCGCCTGGTGCCGCCACCAGGTGCGCTGCTTCTTGGCGAGGCGGCGCGTGCGCAGCGCGGTCCGCTCGACCGCCTCGTCCACCGAGAGCCCGCCGCGCAGCACGGCGAGCGCCTCGGCGTAGCCGATGCCGGCGCCCGCCGTCGAGCGCTCGAAGCCCGGGAACCGCTCGCAAAGCCCGCGGACCTCCTCCAGGAGCCCGCCCTCGAACATCGCCCGGGCCCGTCGCCCGATCCGCTCGTTCAGCGCCTCGGCGGGGAAGTCGAGGCCCACGAGCGGGGTTGAAGAGGTTGAAGAGGTTGAAGGGGTTGAAGAGGTTGAAGGGACAGGCTCCGCGTGGGGGACAGACCCCGTTCGGGCCTCGAGGATCTCGACGAGCCGGACGAGCCTTCGCGGATTCCGCGCGTCGATGCGCGCGGTCGATCCGGCCTCGAGCGCCTCGGCGCGGGCGGCGAGCGCCTCGAGCCCCTCCCGTTCGAGCAGGGCCTCCAGCTCCGCCCTGCGCCCGGGATCGGCCGCCGACGCGTCGAGGCCGCGCAGCAGCGCGGAGACGTAGAGCCCGGTGCCGCCGGCGACAATCGCATCGCGGCCGGCGGCGCCGGCCTCGGCGAGCGCGGCGCGGGCGGCGGCGAGCCAGCGGCCGGCGCTGAAGGGTTCGTCGGGGTCGGCCAGGTCGAGGCACCGCAGGTCGACCCCGGCGCGTTCGGCGGGCGTGGGCTTGGCGGTGCCGACGTCCATGCCGCGGTAGACGAGCATCGAATCGGCGGAGACGACCGTTGCGCCGAGACGGCGCGCGAGCGCGTCGGCGACCGCCGTCTTGCCGGACGCGGTGCATCCGACGAGGAACCAGGCGGCGCTCATTTGAGGTTCATTCCGCTCGTGACGCCGAGGACGGCCTGCATGATCGCGACGGCGATGAAGCCGACAACGAGGGCCACGCCGAAGATCATGATCGGCTCGAGCGCGGTCGTGAAGACGACGATGTTCTTGTTGAGCTCGTTCTCGTAGCGGCGGGCGACGTGCGAGAGCGCCGCGGGCATGTCGCCCGTCCGCTCCCCGATCGCCACGAGGTCGATGATCATCGGCGGGAAGACGCCCCCCTGCTCCAGCGGCCCCGAGATCGAGGTGCCGTCCGTCACGCGCTCCCGCGCCTTGCGCAGCTCCTCCCCGATCACCGCGTTGCCCACCGTGTCGCTCGTGAGGTCCAGCGCCCGCAGGATCGGCACGCCGTTGCGCAGCAGCGACTCGAGCGTGCTGGCGAAGTTGGCGTAGACGGCGCTCGCGACGATCCCCTTCACCAGCGGCGCGCGGAGCTTGAAGCCGTCCCACGCCAGCCGCCCGCGCGGCGTCGCCCGCCAGCGCCGGAACGCGAAGGCCGCCCCCGCGGCGATCGCCAGCAGCAGCGGCCAGTACGCCTTGAGGAAGTCGTTGGTCCCGAGCAGGATGCGCGTCATCGGCGGGAGCCCGTCCGGCCCCATCTGGTCGAAGATCGTCTGGAATTTGGGCAGGATGACCGTCATGGCGAAGATCGCCACGAGGATGCCCATGCAGAGCACGATCGTCGGGTAGACCATCGCGGAGGAGATCTTGGTCTTCATCCCGCGCTCGCGCTCGTCGTGCGCGACGAGCCGCCGCAGCACGTCGGTGAGCGCGCCGGAGGCCTCGCCCGCGCGGACCATGTTCACGTACACGGGCCCGAACACCTTGGGGAAGGCGGCGAGCGCGTCGGAGAACGACTCGCCCCCGACGATGCCGTCGCGCAGCGCGGAGATGACCTGCCCGCGGCCCGTGCCGTCGTCGCCCCGGCGCGCGAGGGAGGAGAGCGCCGCGCCGAGCGTCATGCCGCCCTCCAGCAGGTCCGCCAGCTCGCTCGTGAAGAGCAGCCGCTCCGCGGCGCTCATGTGGTTGGGGCGCGCGAGGCGCAGCCCGCCCCCGCCGCGCTTCTTCGCGCCGGGCGCGGCGGCGGCCGCGGCGGCCGGTCCGCCGGCCTCCACCTTCACGGGCAGGTACCCGAGGCGCGAGACGGCGGCGAGCGCGGCCCGCCGGTCCGCCGCGTCGACCGTTCCGGTGACCGCCCGTCCGTCGCGGGCCTTGGCCTGATACGAGAACTGGGCCATCCCGGGAAGCGCGCTAGAAGATGCGGAACGAGCGGATCTGCCAGTTGTGGTACACGACCTCTTTGCCGTCCCCGTCCGTGGGGAAGGACCCGTCGGCGTACCGGGCGGGCTCGGGATCGCGCCAGAGCTCGACGAGCGCGTGCGTCGTGGCGAGCGAGGTGCCCTCCTTGACGTCCGCCCCCATGCCGAACATCGGCGAGTAGGCGTCGGCGCGGATCACGACCAGGAAGCTCTGCCCGCGCGTCGTGAACGCGTTGGCCGCGTTGGCGAGCAGCGATTCGCGATCGGCGTCGCACTCGGGCTTGATATGGACGTCGTCGCAGAGATTCCGGAGCAGGATGTTTTCCTTCGTGCCGGAGTCCGCAAGGCCGAGTTCGGCGACGGAGAAGACCATGTCCCGGTCGCAGTCGAACTTTCGGTTATGCTGGAACCGATGCTCGCTGTTGGCGAAGTCGGCGGCAATCAGCCCGGCCGACGAAACGGGCAGGGCGCGGTCGGGATCGAGCGCGGAGCAGCTTGCGCCGTTGATCGCTGCGACGAAGGGGAAGAGGTTCGGGACGTCGCTCTCCTTCGCGCGCGTCATGAGCTTGTTGCTCCACTTCACCAGATAGGGCATGTTGAGGTTGACGCGGCCGTGGTGGACCCCCGAGTAGATCTGCTTATTCGCGTTCAGGGAGCCCTTGTCATCCGTAATCGACGCGATCTGGCTCTCGTTCGGATACCGGGATTCGGAGGTGGTGAAGTAGTCCAGCACGCGGTGGAAGTCCGGCCGATGGTCCGAGGAGTTGCGATACGTCTCGTAGAGCGAAATCGTCTCGTGGGGGCCGCACATCACGTTGCCGATCAGGCCGGCGGAGGTCATGGGCTCGTTGTCGACATGGGTGTAGAATGACATTGCCAGGGTGGAGATGTCGAAGTCCTTCCCGTTGTAGTTCGCGAAGACGGAGTCCCCTTGCTTGCAGGCATGGAGCAGGTCGGGGACAGGACCGTCGTTCATGCCGTAGGAGACGAACCGCGAGTATCCGTCGCCGTACGACTTGGCATCGAAGAGGAACTTCGTGAACGCGTAGGCGCCGCCGAAGTCGGCGCCCGATCCGCCATGGGAGCCGGGGGACTGGAAGATATCGGCGCAGTTGGCGGCGTACTTGTCATCGGCCTTGCTTTCGTTCTGGATCATCGCGGCGAGATCCTGCATCCACTGCTGGTCCTTCCACTGGTCGTTGAGCCAGTAGCCGCCGCAGAGCGTTCCGGTGGAGTTGGGCAGGGAGGGTCCGGAGTTCGCCGTGGAGCAGTAGAGGGAGGTCGTGTCGAACGCGAAGGCGGGCGCGACGCAGACGGCCCACCCGAGCTTGGAGGGAAGCCCCTTGTCGGGATCGACCGTCATCGTCGTGGAGGTGACGGTGCCGCCTTCGTCGACCTTGTGGACCTTGGGCGTTCCGCCGCCGCTGCCCCCCCCTGTCAGGTCGGCCGAATCGACGCCCCGGCACTCGGCGTTGTCGGGAACGCCCATGTTCATGCAGAGCCACCAGGACTTTTCGGCCGCCTTGTCGAGGGCAGGGGCGGGCACCTGCTGCACGACGGTGGCGCCCTGGGAGACCTTGAAGCGGGCGCGGACCGGAAGGGTCTCGAACGCATCCTTGAGCAGACGAGTCTTGGCCGTGAAGGTCACCGTCTCGCCGCCTTCTTCCGGAGGATCTTCGCCGATGCGGGCGGTTCCTTGCCGCTCGTTGCCGTTGCGCGGACGGGGGGAATCTCCGCCGGGTGGGCCGCCGCCCGTCCGGACGATGCTCTTCGGGTCGACCCAGGCCTTGACCTCGAACGGAATCGTGGCCTCCACGGTCAGATAGCGGTTCTTCGTGTCCTGCCCGCCGCGAACCGGGGTGGAATCCGAACTCGTGGACGTGGAGGCGAAGGCGTCTTCGGAGCCCTCCGTCGCCTCCTTGTCACCGAAGGACCACTCGAACGTACCGGCGCTCTTGACGGAATCGCACTTCGCGCGGAGGTCCATGGTTCCGGGCTTGGAGGCGGAGCCGGCCGGCCGGCCGGCAAGCACCTCGCATTCGACCGAAAGCGTATAGTCGGCCGCGGCGTCGTTCTTGCTCCAGTTCAGGTTGAGCGCCATGCCGCCGACGCGGATCTCCCCCTTGTAGGTGATGTAGGACTCCTTCGGGGCCGCGGTGTCGAGGACCGGCTTCGCCTCCGTGATGCACATGTAGGCGTACGCGCGGTCGAGCAGCGGAATCGTGTCGGTCGCCGGAAAGTTGAGCGGGTTGCCCGTCGAGCCCGGCTGCCGGTCCGCGATCTTCTTCCCGGCGACGACCACGGGGGATCCGTCGGAGGCGGGGAGGTCGGGCAGGGAGTCCCAGTAGTTGCCAAATGACTTGTGGCGCCCGGGCATCGTGTCCTCGTCGAGCGCGTCGAGCAGGGCTACGGTGGCGAGACGGGCGCGGGTGACCTTGACGCGATCGCCCTCCTGAAGGCGGGGGAAGAAGGTGTACGTGTCCCGGTCGCTGGCGTCGATTTCGACGCCGGCGTTCTTTCGGGAGAGGGCGAAGACCTCGGCCATCGCACGAAGGGCGCGGGCTCCCCATTTCTTGCACGCGTTCGCGCTCGCGAACCCGTCGGCCGGAAGCGCGATCTTGGGCTGCCCGTTCGGGGCGAGTTCGTCGAGGGAGAGGGAGGAGAAGGAGAAGAGGTCGGCCGGGAAGGGGTCGTTCGTGTTCTTCGGCGGCTCAAGGTTGAGGGCGGGGAATTTGCCCTTCTCGTCGCGCGTCCGGTCGACGTCCTTTGAGGAGCAGAAGTGGCGGAGGTCGGCGAACGAGAGGAAGGACTTGGCGGCGGCGCGGGCGGAGGCGAACTGGGTCGGCGACGTCAAGGAACATGGAATTTTCTTTCCATGGATGTCCTTGAGGTTGTCGGAGTCCGAGGGAAGCTTGAAGGCGTAGGGATCGTCGCCGATCGTGGAGACCCGGTCGTCGGGGTAGCGGTGGACGACGTTGGCGTCGAGGTAGCCCGTCGTGTCGAGCGCGACGTAGGCGCAGCGCCCGACGACGCCGTCCGAGGTGGCGGCGATGGAGGCGCGCAGCGGGGACCAGCCGCACTTGGCGGAGCGGACGAGCGCCACCTGGGCCGGCGTGAGGAACGAGGACATGCCGGGGAACATGACGTGCGCGTCGGGGGCGCCGTCCTCGACATGGCCGGACTGGTAGTAGAGCCCGGAGAAGGCGCCGGAATCGAACGCGGCGACATCGTCCCCCGGCTCCTGCGCCGAGGCGATCCAGGGGTAGGGCCAGCACGGGACGGGCCAGTTGTTGGTCGGATTGTCGAACGACTGCTCGATGGCCTCCATCGCCTGCACGAGGGCGGACTGGAGCGCCTCGCGGGCGATCTGCGAGTTCTTCAGGTTGGTGGTGCCGCCGCGCTCGGTGCGGACGAGGGCGGAGAACGTCACCGACATCACGAGCAGGATGGACAGGATGCCGAGGACGATGATCAGCGCCGAGCCGGAGCGGCGGGAGCGGGGAGGTCGAAGGGAGGGGAAGGTCATGGAAGGTCCTTTCCGGGGCTATTTCTTGAAGCGCCAGGGGGTCAGGCCGTCGGGTCCCCATTCGGTGCTGTTCTCGGTGTAGACGCCGGGCTGGTAGTAGTCCCCGAACTGGTTGGGGAAGGCGACGACGCTCTCGTACATCTCCTTCACGGTGATCGTGCCGGACTCGGAGGTCTCGTCGGTCCGGTCCGGGGATCTCGTGGTGACATGGTAGGGGTTGCCCCACGGATCGAGGTAGAACTTCTTGGCGTCGGGGTTGCCGGGCTCCAGCGATTCGAAGCGCTCGGGCGGGACGGCGAGGTAGACGACGCCGCCTTCGTTCGCGCCGACGAGCTCCTTGAGGTTGTCCTCGTTGAGAGCCTCGTCCTTGACGTCCTTGAGTCCGTCGGGCCACTTGCGGTTGGCGACCCAGTAGGAGCGGAGCGCGGCGGCGACCTGCTGCGCCTCCACCGTGGCCTGGGCCCGGTAGGCGCGCTGGTGCGCGGAGAAGGCGGCGCTGGCCGCGAGACCCATCAGCAGCGCGATGATGGCGGTGACGGCGAGCAGCTCGACGAGGGAGAATCCGCCGCGGCCGGCGGGGGGAAGGGGTTTCGTGCGTGCGTCCATGTCCTGCGGCCTCCGCTATTTCACGACGATGTCGTCGGCCTTCTTCTGGGACTCCTCGTTCGGAACCCCGTCGCGGCCGAAGGATCGGACCTCGAGGCCCGAGAACGTGTTGTCCGTCTCCAGCGAGAGGCGGACCTTGATCGCGGGGACCGTCCAGGCGACCCCCCCGGCGAAGTCGGGCGCGGAGGAGGGCTTCTCGTATTCGCGGCCGGCGGCCGTGCCCGACGAGGCGAAGAACTCGAATTTCGCGTTGTCCACGTCCGCGATGGTGGATACGCCGTTGTCCGTGAGGCTATCGCTGCCGGGGGAATCCGGCAGGATCTCGTCCTTGCGCGTCACGGAGCCGCCGCTGGCAGTGTAGGTGATCCGATGGATCTCGCGCTGGTAGGAGTCTCCCTTCCCCGTGGGCGGCTTGTAGCAGTAGAAGGAGAAGGAGGAGGACGATCCTCCCGGCTGGATGCCGTTCACGGGCCCGTCCCAGTTCGGTTCGAACCGGCGGCCGTCGACGGCCGTCGCGAGGTCGCGCCCGAGCGCGCCCACGACGGACCGGACGACCATCCCGCCCTCGGCCCGGGCATAGCCCGTGTCCCAGAACGAGGAGGCCTGGCGGAAGATGCTGCCGATCATCAGGACGATCACCAGCAGGATCGACGTGGCGACCATGACCTCGATGAGCGTGAAGCCGGCGCGGGAGATTCGCGCGCGCGGGGAGGAAGGGGGTGGAGGAAGCGGGGTCATGGGTCTCTCCCTAGGGGCGGGGCATGAAGTAGAAGTCTCTCGAATAGAGCGGCTCGCGGATGTAGATCTGCGGCTTTCCGAGGTTGGAGGAGACGATCGAGATGCGGTAGACGTTCGGACGGGCCAGCCCTTCGGCGGGCTCCTTCGGCTGGAAGCGCTTGAGCCGGATCAGGTACTGCGGGGGAAGGATCAGCTTGGACTTCTCGCGGCCCCGGGCCTCGTTGCGGGCCTTGGTCGCGACCTCCTCCCGCCCGGCGTACCAGACGTTGTCCGAGGAGCTTTTCGCGACCTCGACCGTCGCGGGGGAGAAGGACCCGCTCGTCGTCCCCAACTGCCCCTTCTCCTTCCGGTGGGAGGACTCGTAGTCGCGATTGAGATCGGAGGCCCGATGGAGAGTCCTCTCCAGGCCCGTGCCCTCGACCGCTCGTTCCCAGAATTTATCGTAATCGTTCCAGACGGCGATGTCGTCGATCCGGGCGATGTTGCCGGCGAGCGACTCCAGCGCCGACGTGCCGAAGGCGGCCTCGACCGTGTCGGCCGTCGACATCTCGCTCTGGCGGAGAGCGACGGGAAAGACGCCGAAGATGGCGAGCAGGCCGCCCGCGGCGATGACGAGCGCCAGTGCGACCTCCACAAGGGAGAAGCCGCCTCGGTTGTCGGTAGGGTCGTGCATGGGAGATGGGGAGAGAGGAGAAGGTGGAAAGGTTCGGAAAGCGGGGGACGGAGGTTATCGGGCCTTCATCGACACCATGCCCTTGGAATCGACCTTGATGACGTATTTCTTCTGGGTGGCCTCGTCGATGATCGGGATGTCGTCGTTGCGTCCCAGCGTCCCGTCCGCGTGGAACTGCACGCGGGGCAGGCGGGGAATGGACGACTTGGGGATGTTCCCCTCCTCGTCCGTCGTGACGTCGAAAACGAATCCGGCGGGCAGGTGCTGCTCCGGCATGACGCTCCAGCCGTAGGCGCTGTCCTTCTTGAACGTTCCCGAGGGGAACTCCTTCCGGATGCCGAACACCCAGGCGTCGATCGAAAGCTCGTACCACGGCGGATACTTCACGCGGGCCCACGCCGCGCCGTCCATGTCGAAGACGTAGACGCCCTCGTAGGATTCCACGTAGCTCTTCAGGTCGTCGTCCGAGGCGTTGCTGTCGAAGCGGTGCTGCTCCCGGGCGTCCGCGAGGTCCGCGTCCTCGTCGATGATCCAGAAGGCGTCGCTGACGGAGATGGAGCTCTCCTCCCCTTCCTTCCGGTACCAGGAGGGGGAGAACGTCCCGTCCTTGGAGTCAGTGATCGTGCTCGCGGCACGGACGACGACGAAGCTGCGGACGCCGGTCACCCAGACGAACGTCTCCTTGCCCGTCACGCAGGCCTCCTGCCGCGCGCGGGAGACGGCGCGGCGGAACGTGTTCTCGCAGGAATCGCTGGAAATGGCGCCCAGAATGCCGCTGAAGCCGCCCAGCACCAGGGTGGACATGAGGGCGATGATGCCGATGACGGCGATGAGCTCCACCAGCGTGAAGCCCCTCCGCCCGTCCGTTCGTCCGCGTGTTCTCGTTTCCATCGTTCGAATCCGTCCTTTCCGTCCCGGAGCCCGTCCTCCGTTCCGCTACCTCACGTTGGGAGTCGACACCTCGACGACGTTGTTGTCGAAGTCGAAGAAGATCCGGTAGGAGTCGTACTTGCCGTCCGCGGTGGGATACACCAGCTCGCAGGGCTTGCCCTTGAGTCCGGAGAGGACGTTTCCGGCGGCGTCCTTGGCGACGCCCTCGTAGGCGACGCCGGCGTCGACCACGTCCGTGGAGCCCTCGTCGGCGGGCCGGGCACGGGTGACGAAACCGTGCAGGTCGAGGAAGCGCTTCGTCCCTCCCCCGGAAAGTTCGCCCTTGAGCAGCTTCTCCACAACGGTCTTGTTCGGTTTGAAAGTTATCCCATGTTCCTTCTCCTTATCTGTCAGCTTCCCATAGATAAGCGAGAAGCGGTAGAGGTGTCTCTCGTCGCTCTTGTCGCCAAAACCTCCTTTATTTCCAAGTATTCGTTGGTCCTCGTCAAACTCGTAGTCGACATTCTGCATCTTCGGCTGGTCGTTGTTTCCGATCGGCCACTCGCCCGTGTCATGCCAGTATTCGACGATGGCGGCCTGCAGCGCCTTGGCGTTGCTGGAGATGCGGTCTTTGTTGGCCTTCTTGGACATCATCAGGATTGCCGAGGAGAGCATGCCGGCGAGGACGGCGATGATAGCCAGGACGAGCAGCAGCTCGATCAGCGTGAAGCCGGAGCGAAGGGAGGCGGTGCGGGGAAGGGTCATGGGGATTTCCTTTCGTTCTACCAGGATTTGAGGATCTTGACGGCTCCGTCTTCGAGCTTTCCCGGACCGTTCTGGACCCAGGCGACGGCGGAGAACGGAAGCTCGCGGTCGTCGGGGCGGCCGAGCTTCTGGGCGACGGCGGCGGGAATCGTCACCTTCCCGTCGCCGTTCAGGTCGATCACGACGCTCACGATGGCTTCGTCGGGAAGCTTGATCTTGGACAGGCCCGATCCCTCGTGGAGGTTCTCCTTCTTCATCTCCGCGAGCAGGACCTTCTTGGCCCAGGGCGCATAGACGCCCAGGTACTTCTGCTCGAAGGTGCGCTCGAGCACGGTGTCGTTCGGCCACCTCTCGACGTCCCGCTGGGCGCCGATGACCGTGCCGAACTCCTTGTCGAACAGGGCGAGGTCGGCCTTGGAGACGGGGGCCGGGGTCCACCAGTTGAGCACCGACGCGATGTCGGACTTCATGAGGAACCCGAGATCCTCCCCCGTGTCGGAGACCTTTTTCTCGATGTACTTCTCGAGCAGGGCCTTGGAGGGATATCGGCCGTTCTGGACGCGAATGCCCTGCCAGGCCGAGGCGACCTGGGAGCAGAGATCCGTCCCCTCCGTGTTGCGGGCGTGCGCCTGCATCCTCCCGAGGATCGGGAACAGCAGCGCCATCAGAAGGCCGATGACGGCGATGACCGACAGCATCTCCAGCAGCGTGAAGCCGCCCCTGCGCCCGAGCCCTCCGGCCCGCGCCCGGCCCGCGCCTTCCTTCGCACCCGTCCTCTCTCTCATTGCTTCTCCGTCCCTTTCCTTTTCTTCGCTCTTCACGCTTCGCCCTTCACGCTTCACTCTGCACTCTGCTTCACTGTTAGCTGTTAGCTGTTCGTTGTTAGCTGTTAGCTGTTAGTTCTGCCCGGCGTAGATGTCATCCCTCGTTCCGTTCTTCCCGTCCGGACCGACCGACCAGAGCCGGTACGTCTCGTAGGGGGGACGGGAGCTGTAGCGGATATCGTGTTCCCAGGCGTCGATGATGGTCGCCTGGAGGTTGGTGACCGCTTTCCGGGAGACGCCGGAAATGTCGATGTCGGTGGTGCATTGCCAGAAGGTGAGGATACCGTTCTTCTCGATCCGTCCGTCGGGACCGAGCTTCGCCTCGAGGTTCGGCAGGATGCGCCGGATGGCGTTGAGATCGCGCTCCGAGTCGCCCACTTCCGCCTGGTCCTCGTCTCCGTCCTTGCTGTTGTAGTTCCACCACTGGCTGACGCCCTCGGAATACCGCTGGCCGCCGCCGAGGAACCGGGCTGGGCCGCGTTCGGCCGTCCCGTTGTAGCGGGGGACGAAGAAGGAGCAGAGCCCGAACGTGAAGATGTGGTTTTTGTCCTTCTTCCACTGCACGGGGCCCGACTTGTCGGAACGGCAGACCTCGGCGGCTATCTGTTCGCCGATATTATCCGAGCCCCAGGTGTTTTCGACCGGGTACTCGTAGCGGACGGGCTGACCAACGCCGTCATAGTTGTAGACAGGGGGATACTTTCCGTAGAGCGCCTTGAACTCCTCCAGCGCGGCGGCCGTCTTCTCCAGCTTGGCCCGGGTGGCGGAGATGTCGTTGCTCTTGCCGATCATGGCCACCATGCGGAAGACCATGCCCGCCAGCGCGACGATGACCGCGATGACGATCAGCATCTCCAGCAGGGTGAACGCGCCGCGCCGCGCCGCCACCGTTCGGGCGGCGCCGCGGGAGGGCGGGTTCGTTGCGGTTCGGGCGGCCATCGCGCTAGCCTCCCGACATCGAGCCGATGATCGTCATCAGCGGCTGGAACATGGCGATGATGATCGTGCCGACGATCACCGCCAGGAAGATGATCATCATCGGCTCGATGAGCGACGTCATCGCCGTCACTGCGTCGTCGATCTCGTTGTCGTACGTGTTGGCGATGCGGTTGAGCATGTCGGGCAGCGCGCCCGTCTCCTCGCCGACGTCCACCATCGAGACCACCATCGGCGGGAACTGCTTGCTCGCCTCCATCGCCGGGGTCATGTTGTCGCCTTCCTTCACCGCCTCGTGGATGCCCTGGTAGGCGTTGGCGATCACCTGGTTGCCCGCCGTGTCGCGCACGATGTCGAGCGCCTGCAGGACCGGGACGCCGCTCTGCATCAGCGTGCCGAGCGTGCGCGTCGTGCGGCCGATCGAGGACTTGCGCACCAGGTTGCCGAAGCCCGGCAGCCGAAGCTTGATCGAGTCGAAGAAGAGCTTGCCCTGCGGCGTCTTGTTCAGGAACCTGCACAGGATGACGACGGCGACGACGCCCACCGCCACGAACGGCGCGTAGTCGATGAAGTTGTGCGCCAGGTTCACGACGAACTGCGTGATCGGGGGCAGCTTCGAGTCTTTGCCCAGCATGTCCGCGAAGAGCTTCTCGAACTGCGGGATCACCGTCACCAGCAGGAAGCCCGTGATGCCGAGCGCGACGCAGAGGACCACCACCGGGTAGGTCATGGCCGACTTCACCTTGCTCTTGATCTTCTGCGCCTTCTCGAGGAACTCCGCCAGGCGGTTGAGCGAGACCTCGAGCGAGCCCGCCGCCTCGCCGGCGCGCGTCATGTTCACGTACAGGTTGTCGAAGACCTTCGGGTACTGCGAGAGCGCGTCCGAGAACGTCGCGCCCCCCTCGACCGACTCGCACATGCCCTGCAGGATCGTCTTGAGCGCCGGGACCGTGCTCTGCTTCGCGAGGATGCGCAGGCCGCGCAGCAGCGGCAGGCCCGACTCCACCAGCGTCGCCAGCTGGCGCGTGAGGACCGTGAGGTCCTTGTTGCGGACGCGCTTGGACTGCAGGAACGCCGGCATCTTCAGCTCGACGTTCAGGCCGCCCTTCTTCTTGCCGCCGGAGCTCTCCGGGACCAGGGACTTGGCGACCAGGTCGTTCTGGCGCAGGACGAGCTGCGCCTCGGCCATGTCCTTGGCCTCGACGACGCCGCGCTGTTCGTTGCCGGCGGCGTCCTTCGCGACGTAGTTGAAGCGTTGCATGTGGGGGTGCCTCTTCGGGTGGGGAGGGTGGAAAATGGGGGGGTGGGAAGGGGAAAGGGGCGCGGTGCGCCCGTCATGGCGCCATTGTAGCAGAAGGGGGGCGCGGAGGCAAGGGCTACGCGAGGACGCCGCCCTCGAGCCGCAGCGTGCGGTCGCAGCGCGCCGCCGTCGCGTCCGAGTGCGTCACCATCACCAGCGCCGGGGGCGCGTCCGAACGCGCCCCGCCCAGGTCGAACACCAGGTCCAGAATCTGCCGCCCCGTGAGCGCGTCCAGGTTCCCCGTCGGCTCGTCCGCCAGCAGCAGCGCCGGGCCGTTCATCAGCGCCCGCGCCACCGCCACGCGCTGCCGTTCGCCGCCCGAGAGCTCCGCCGGCCGGTGCCCCAGCCGGTCGCCCAGGCCCGCGGCCTCGAGAAGTTCGCGGGCGCGCGCGTCGGCCGCCGCGCGGCGGAACCCCGGCAGCGCCATCGCGGGCAGCCGCACGTTCTCCTCGATCGTCAGCTCCGGAAGCAGGTGGAACGACTGGAACACGAACCCGATCGCCTCCGCGCGAAGCCGCGCCCGCCCGCGCTCGCCCGCGCCCAGCAGGTCGCGCCCCGCCACCTCGATCCGCGCCCCGCAGCCCGGGTCCGGCCGGTCGAGCCCGCCCAGCAGGTTCAGCAGCGTGCTCTTGCCCGAGCCCGACCGCCCCAGGATCGCCACGTGCTCCCCCGCCTCGACCGAGAGCGAGGCCCCGCGCAGCACGCGGATCGGCTCCGCGCCCGCGCGGCGGTACGTCTTCGACAGGTTGCTGGCCCGCAGGGTCGTCATCCTCGCTCCTCCCTATTCCTGCCCGATCGCCTTCACCGGATCGAGCCGCGCCGCCAGCCACGCCGGCAGGAAGCTCGCCGCGAAGCAGAAGACGAACACCGTCCCCAGCACCGCCGCGACGTCCGTCGGAACGATCCGCCACGGGATCTCCGGCAGCCCGTACACCGCCTTCGGGAACACCTCCAGGCCGAACCGCGCCAGCAGGTCCACCATCCGCTGCAGGTTGTGCAGCACCAGCGCCCCCAGCCCGAAGCCCAGCGCCTCGCCCGCGACGCACTGCAGCAGCCCGCTGAGCACGAACGCCCCGCGGATCCGCCCCGTCGAGAAGCCCAGCGCCTTCATCAGGCCGATCTCCTTCGTCTTCTGGATCGTGATGACGATCAGCGTGTTCGTCACGCAGAACGCCGCCACCACCGCAATGAACGCCAGCAGGATGAACATCATCGTCTTCTCGGTCCGCAGCGCGTTGAAGAGCACCTTGTCCGTCTCCAGCCACGTCTCCACCGCGTACATCGGCCCGAGCCGCTCCCGCAGCGCGTCCGCCTGCCGCCAGACCTGCTCCGGATCCTCCGTCTGCACCTGCACCGACCGCGCCCCGCCGTCCATCCCCAGCAGGTCCCGCGCCATCCCCAGCGAGCAGACGACCAGCCCGTCGTCGAACTGCATCATCCCCATGTTGTAGACGCCCGCCACCTCCAGCTCCTCGGGGAAGTACAGCTCCTCCGCCGACCTCAGGTTGAGCGGGGAGTAGCACAGGAAGCGCGACCCCGGCCGCGCCCCGAGCCGCCACGCCAGCTCCTTGCCCAGCATCGCCCGGTCCTCCGACGCGTCGAAGACCCCCGCCATCAGATGCGACGCCGCGCTCTCCAGGACCGACGGCCGCTCCGGGTCCAGCCCCAGGACCGTCACCGTCACCGGATCCCCGCCCTCCTCCATCCGCAGCATCGCCGGGAACGCAATCGCGGGGCATGCCCCCCGGACGCCCGGAAGCTCCTCCGCCGCCGCGCACACCGCGTCCGGGTTCCGGATGTCGCCCATCCGGGAGTATACCGTCAGATGGGGCTTGAATAGCAGGATCTTCTCCCGCCAGACGTCGCCGAACCCCGTCATCACCGCCAGCACGATCATCAGGATCGCCACCCCGAGCATCACCCCCAGCACCGTGATCACGGGAATCGCGGAGGCGAAGGTGCGTCGCGGACGCAGGTAGACGAGGGCGAGGAACAGCGGAAACGGCATGGCCGCGGAGTATACCCCATCCCCCCTCTCCCGTCAAAGCCGCCCGCCCCGAAGCAGCTCCTCTCGCCCCGAAGCAACGCCGCCCGCCCCGAAGCAACGCCTCTCGCCCTGAAGCAACGCCGCTCGCCCCGAAGCAACGCCGCCCTTGGGCTTTTCGAATCGCAAGCGGCCGAAGGCTGCGGAATGCAAAGCCGCACCCGGTACGATCGCATTCCCGCGGTTTCACCGAATTCTCACTACATTTTTATGCTTTTTTCAAGGATTTCTATTGCCTTTTTTTGCACATTCCAGCTTCCCCCGCATCCCGCCCAAGAATTCGAGATGCGCCCATTTTCACCGAATTCTCACTGCATTTATATTTTTGATTTTAAGATTTTTCTTGCTTATTTGCTCTCGTTTTCGTATGCTCTCCCCAACCCGAGAGGAATCCCCCATGTACGGCACCACCCCTTCCCGCGGCCACGGCCGCCGCACCCCCTCCTACCTCTGGCAGGAGCGCTACCGCACCACCCCCTATCCCGGGCGCCGACGGCATCGCCGCAACCGCGAGGACACCCGCGTCTTCCACGACGCCCCGCCCGTCTGGCTTGAACCCTCCGTGCTCACCGGCACGGAGGACCCCTTCGCCCGCCGCTACGAATCGACGATCATGCCTGTGATCGTCCTTCTCGCCCTCCCGATCCTGCTCGGCGCCGCCGTCATCTCCCTCGCTTCCTACGGCCTCGCCAAGCTCTACCAGCGAGCCCACCGCAGCGCCGTCGCGCAGGACCTCCGCACGCGCCGTGCGCTCCGCTCCCGGCGCTCGGCCTCCCGCCACGAGCCGCCCACGCCCGAGGCCCTGCTCGACGCCTGGGAGCGCTCACGAACCTCACTTGAGGGCAAGCTCCTGCTCGGCGCACTGCTCCAGGATCTCGAGCCTGCGGTGGACAACGCCTACATCCGCGATGCGGACGGCCAGATCGTCGGGCGAAACCCAGGGCTCCGCGGCTGGCTCCGCCAGCGTTGCCCCGAGCTGTCCCGCCGCTACAAGACACTCATGCGCTACAAGGCGCTGGCCGACAAATTCCTCCGCGCATGCGGGCTCACGGAGCCCTGGACCGCCGAAGACCTTCTCCCGCCGGACCCCGCCACGGAGGTCTCCCCCTCCGCCACGCACCCCTCCCCTCGCAACCGAGTGCCCATTCGCGCAGGGAAGACGGCGGAGGAGCTTCTGCGGGACTTCCGCTCGCTGCGGGCGCTGGACGACGAGGTGTGGCGACGGCTCGGGCTTGTGAGAATGAGCCGAGGTGCGAGGATGGACGCCTCGTAGAAAAACTCCTTGAATAATCAAATAGGAAAATCATTGAAAATGAAGAAAGAAAAAGTCATGAGAATTCGGGAATTTCAAAGGAAATGCGAGACGTTGAAAGCCGTCGGGAAAGCGCTTGTCTCAAGCGCGGGGACGGCGTACGCCGTCGCGCTGGCGTTCTGCCTCGCGGGGACGGCTTGGGCCGAAAAGGCGACGCCGGCGGAATCGGCGTTTTCCGCCGAAAGAACGGAGGCGGCGCGGGGGGAGAGGAAGGGTGCGGACGAATCGCAGGGTTCGGGGAAGACGTTTCCCGCGGAGGGCTGGGTGGAGGCGCCGAGCCGCTACGCGAACCCGGACGCGCCGAAGGGCGGGCGGCTCGTGCTCGCCGCCGGGGCCGCGCCGAAGAGCCTCAACTACTACCTCGAGAACTCCACCTTCGCCGCGCAGGTCTGCTCGA
>Ga0310691_10002704_pt1 | contig 22673 bp, 2 predicted proteins | sample 176DNAGHGlowgp2_FD_203887 | JGI IMG/M metagenome (GOLD analysis project Ga0310691, IMG submission 203887) | Sheep rumen microbial communities from Palmerston North, Manawatu-Wanganui, New Zealand - 1766 DNA GHGlow gp2 (v2) (version 2) | ecosystem: Host-associated > Mammals > Digestive system >...
TGGGGGTGGGGGGGGGGGGGTTGGGGTGTGGGGGTGGGGGGGTGGGGCCCACCCCCCCACCCCCAACCCCCCAATCCCCAATCCCCAATCCCCTTATTTTATGCCCTTTAAATATATAATATTTATAAAATTAAATTAATAATTATTATTTATTTAATTAATATATTAATATTATAAATATTATTAATTTAATAAGACTCATGTTGCAACCAATCAATATTTTTTTCCCAACCTATTAATTAATATTTTAAGCTCCATGAGCTAAATTGTTATTATAAAATTTATATTATATATTCATCTATTTACAGAATATATTATCAATATGTAAAATAAAATAATGAAAAATAATGGCCAATAATCACCAAATAATGGATCAAACAATTAATGCAGTAGTATTTTTAGTTGCTAAGGCATCAAAATTTGATGCAATTTTTATAATAACAAAAATTTAAAGAATTTTTGTAGATTTTTGCTTTGAAAAAATAGTTAATTATTTTTTTTCTTATTGTGTAATAATATAATATATTAAAAAATAGTTAATTTTTGTTTATTTTCTATTATGTAATAAATAATAAAAATTTAAAAATGGTTTAATATTTTTTCAATGCAAAAACTTTTTTGAGAATGTTATTATCCAATAATTTTAACATTTTTGATACCATAGCACCAAAAAATATTAATGCATTTATTGTTGATTAAAATATTCGACAATTGTTGGACTTATTAATTCATATTTTTTTTATCCCCTTATATTTTAGTTCACTAATTAATAATTCAATAAATTATTTCATAAATTTATTCTATAAAATTATATAAGCAATATTGTTAATTTAATTACAAATTTATATCAAATGGATGATAAATTTACGAAATCCCAAAGTAATTCTTTAAATGTGAGTAATGTGAGTATGTCTTCATTGACAGAAGAAACTTCTTCTAACTTTGCTAAATTATTAGCAGACCTTGATATAACTGGTGAAATAACAGATAATAAGCATCCATTAGTGACTTCTCTGACAAAATTCGGAAGAAAATTAGATAAATCAAAGATTAAATATTCTTATACAAATGCTCAAACATCATGGACAGAATTTAAACTACAAGATAAAATTTACTTATTTAGAATTACTAATAAAATTGATAAAAAAATAGAAGAATTAATTAGGAAAGAATACAAAATTCATGAAAAAAATGAAGATTTAAATTGTATATCTCCAGAATTTGTTTGCTTTTATTTTTCAAAATTTTTCAATTTTTCTGTTTTTATTATAAAAGATAGTGATTACTCTACACTTGAGGAAATATTAGAAGATAAGAAATTAGATTCAGATATAGAATTTACTAAAGAAGATTTACTTCTAGCAAGTTCATCAACAATAGAAAATCTTTATCAAGATCCAATTTATTATATATGCCCTTATTTGACACCATATAATTTAATATACACTTCATTCTCAGGAAAAGAATATTTTTTAGTATCTGAAATTTATTTAGAAACTGATTCACCAGAAAAGGAAATTGAGATTGAATTATGTAATAAAGATTTAACTGATTGGAGAGTTCCTGAATTCATTAAAAACAAAGCAAAATTGAATTTTTCTTCTAATATTTATTGTTTAGGAAATTTATTTTATAAAATCATTTTTAATGAAAATCCAAAAAAGCCATTAAAAATTGAAGAGCATTCTGTATATAAAGAATTGATTGATAAATGTATGAATAGATGTACAATAGAAGAAATTCGAAATTATATACAAGAAAATGACTTTGAGGAAAAAGAAAAAGAAATGAGTATTAAACAAATTTTAGAAAAAGAAAATTTAAAGAAAGAACTTATGCAATTAATTGATGAAGAAAATAAGTTAAATAATAAAAAAGATAATATAATTATAGAAAATAGGATTAAAAATATTTATGAAAAAGGAAATGAAGAAGATAATAAAGAACAAAATATTAATTTGAATGAAAGAAAGAAGGATAATAATATTATTTTAAATAAAAACGAAATAAAAGAAATACAAAATACTATTATTAATAATGAAGATAAAAATTTAAAATTTGATGAAAAGAATAATAATATTAAGGATGAAATAATAGAAAATAATCTAAATAATAATAACAAAATAAGTAATTCAGAAAAAAATAATTTTAATAATAAAAACGATATAACATTATTAATTGAGAACAAAAAATATAAAAATAATAATTTAATTGATAATATAGATAATAATGAAAATATTAGAAATGAAAAAAATTTTAATTTCACAAATGATAATAATACTGGTGGCGATAATTTAAGCAATAATAAGAATAAAGATGAAGTAAATGAACATCAATTAGATGTTAATAAAAATTCAATAGAAATTGGTAAAGAAAATAATATTGACAATAAGAATAATGATGTAATTATAGAAAATAATAAAAAAAATTCAAATATTAAAAATCATGAAAAATTGAATCTAAGCTATGAAAATAAAAATGAAATAAATATTAATATAAATAATGGAAAAAAAAATGGAGATATAAATATTATTTCTCAGAATAACCAAAGTGATGAAAATACTGAAAACAAAATTGAAGATATTAAAAATAAAGACAAAGAAATTCAGCAAAATAATCTAAAAATATTTATAAATGAAATTGATAAAATAGCAAAGAATATTAATCAAGAAAAAATAATAAATATAGATAATAATAATTTAGAGAAAAATAAAGAAAAGGAATTAATAAAATTAATTTCAGACAATGAAAAAATTGAAAAAAATAAAGATATTATGAATAAAAATGCAGAACAAAATAAAGGAAAAAAAGAAAAAAATCAAGATGAAAATAAAAATAAAGAAAATCAAGTCAAAAATAAAATTAATAAAATTCAAAATGAAAATAAAAATAATAAAAATCAAGATGAAAATAAAAATATAGCCCAAGATGAAAATAAAAATAATAAAATTAAAGATGAAAATAAAAATAATAAAAATCATGATGAAAATAAAAATAATAAAAATCAAGAAAAAAATGCAAATATAGCCCAAGATGAAAATAAAAATAATAATATTCAAGATGAAAATAAAAATAATAAAAATCAAGATGAAAATAATAAAAATCAAGAAAAAAATAAAAATAATAAAAATCAAGATGAAAATAAAAATAATGAAATTCAAGATGAAAATAAAATGAATAATATTCAAGATGAAAATAAAAATAATAATATTCAAGATGAAAATAAAAATAATAATATTCAAGATGAAAATAATAAAATTCAAGAAAAAAATCCAAATATACCCCAAGATGAAAATAAAAATAATGAAAATCAAGACGAAAATAAAAATAATAAAATTCAAAAAAAAAATGCAAATATATCCCAAGATGAAAATGAAAAATATGAAAATCAAGATGAAAATAAAAATAATAAAAATCAAAATGAAAATAAAAATAAAAATATAGCCCAAGATGAAAATAAAAATAATAAAAAACATGAAGAAAATAAAATTAATGAAAATCAACATGAAAATAAAAATAATGATATACAAAATGAAAATAAAAATAATGAAAATCAAGAAAAAAATAAAAATAATAAAAATCAAGATGAAAATAAAAAAAATGAAAATCAAGAAGAAAATAAAAATTATAAAATTCAAGATGAAAATAAAAATATAGCCCAAGATAAAAATAAAAATAATGAAAATCAAGAAAAAAATTCAGATAAAAATAAAAATTATAAAATTCAAGATGAAAATGAAAATATAGCCCAAAATAAAAATAATGAAAATCAAGAAAAAAATGCAGATAAAAATAAAAATTATAAAATTCAAGATGAAAATAAAAATATAGCCCAAAATGAAAATAAAAATAATGATATTCAAGATGAAAATAAAAATAATAAAAATAATGATGAAAATAAAAATAATAAAAATCAAGATGAAAATAAAGTTAATGAAAAACAAGAAGAAAGTAAAGTTAATGAAATTGAAGATGAAAAAAATAACGAAAATCAAAATAAAAATAAAATTGATGAAAATCAAATTAAGAATAAAATTAATGAAAATCAAGATAAAAATAAAATTAATAAAATTCAAGATGAAAATATAATTAATGAAAAGGAAGATGAATATAAAAATAATGAAAATCCAGATATAAATAAAATTAGACAAAATCAAGACAAACAAAAGATTAATGAATATCAAGATCAAAAAAATAATATAGAAAATGAGAAAAAATATATAGAAAATAAAAATATAGAAAATAAAAATATAGAAATTAATAATATAGAACAAGAAAAAAAATTAAATCAAATTAGTGAAAAACAAAATAAAATAATAGATAAAAATAATAAACAAAAAAATAATTATATTAAGCAAGAGCAAATCAATTTACAAGAAAATAAACAAGAAATAAAACATATCCAAGATATAGAACATAATAATTCAGAAAAGGATAATAAGCTAATAAATAAAAAAAATAATGAACTAAATGAAATTGAAGATATAAGAAATTCTATAGAATTCATAGAAAGTGAAGAAATGAAACAAGTAAGATTAGAAACAGAAAGAATAAATAAATTACTATTAGAAGCAGAAAGAGAAAAAAAAGAAAGAGAAGAAAAGGAAAGGAAAGAAATGGAAGAAAAAAAGAAGAAATTAGAAGCAGAGAGGGAAAAAAAAGAAAGAGAAGAAAAAAAAAGAAAAGAAATGGAAGAAATAAAGGAGAAAATAAGATTAGCTCAAGAAAAAGTTGAAAAAGAAAAAATCGCAAAAATGAAAGAAGAAAACGAAAGAAAATTGAAATTATTACAACAATATAATGAAGAGAGAAAAAAGCATGAAGAAGATAAAAAATTAGAAAAAGAAAAAGAAGAAGAAGAAAAAAGGAAAGAAGAAGAAAAGAGGAAAGAAGAAGAAAAAAGAAAAAAAGAACAAGAAGAATTAGAAGAAAAAAAAAGAAAGGAAAAAGAGGAATACGCAAAGTTAGAAGCAGAAAAATTAGAACAAGAGAATCAAAAATTAAATGAAGATATAAAAAAAAACAAATTAGAAGAAGAGAAAAGAAGACTCCAAGAAGAGGAAGAAAGTGAAAAAAAAAGAATAGAATTAGAAAAAAAAAGAATAGAAGAAGAAAAAAAGCAAGAATTAATAAGACAAGAGCAAAAGAAAAAAGAAAGAGAAAGGAAAGAAAAAGAAAGAAAAGAGAAAGAAATTTTAGAAAAAAAAAGACAAGAAAATATCAAATTGCAAAAAGAAAGAGAAAGACAAGAAAAAGAGAAAAGAGAAGCAATAAAAAGAAAAGAAGAAGAAAAAAAAAGAAAAAAAGAAGAGGAAGAAAGAAAAAAAAAAGAGCAAGAACATGAAGAAAATTATCCTAATGGAATTTCTTGTTTTAATGAAAATATTGAGAACAAGGAAATAAAATATATACATTTAGAAATAAAATTTAAAAATAAAAAGCAAGGAAAAGAGCTAGAAATTTTCGATTTACTTGGTCCATCTAAACCAGGATATAAATTTATAAAATACGAAAATAATAAATACTATGTAGCTTTCCCTTTTTATAGAAATAAATTAAAAAAAATAATTTTTGGAATAAGAGATACAAAAGAAAGAAGATTTATCGATGATAAGGAAATAGTTGGAGATCATTTAAAATATAATAGTAAAGAAAAATATTGGGAATTAAATATATTAAAAAAAGAAAATTATGAAGTGATATTTAATATCTATAATGTCCCAAAAGAAATTAATAAAGTTAATTATTTGAAATTCTTGAATAACTTAAATTTAGAAAATTATTCTTTTTCTGAAGATTGTATAAGAGAAGTTACAAGCCCCTTTAAATATGAAGAAATTTTAGACCTAATAATGGAAATAGGTATAAATAAATTATCGGAAATATTAATAAAAATTATTATTGATAGAAAAATTGATATATATCATATTTCTTCATACTTAGAAAATTATAAAAATACTAAATTTAAAAATAATTATGATAAAATTGCTCCAAATATTATTTATTTATTTCATTCGAAAAATATAATAATAGAAGAAAATAAAAAAACTAATTCTAAAGATGAAAATAATTCGGAAAAAAGATCTTGCTTATTATGTTTAGATAATAATATTCCAATGAATCTTTATCCAGATAATTATCAAAAAGATTTAATTGAAAACACAGCTTCAAATTTGGACAAGCTATCATTAGAATCAAACCAAAATTTGAAAGATAAAAGAGAAGAAATAAATAAAAAATTATTAGAATATAATGAAAACCAAAAATCTCATGGTTTAAAAGAAATAATATGTATTTTAACTGATACAACAGTCAAAAAATTATCTCAATTAGAATATGGAATTAAGGCTAATATACCAATGATAATTCAAGGATTTACTTCGGCTGGAAAAAGTTTTTTATCAACAGTAGCATGTAAAATAAATAAAAGGGAATGCCTATCAACTGCTCTTTCAGAGCATACAACAATTGAAGATTTATTAGGAAGAGATATTATAAAAAGTGATAGTTCCATAAAATTTATCCCAGGTATTTTATTATTGGCATACAAGGATGGAAAAACATTAATTTTAGACGAATGTGATTTGGCAAAGCCTGAAATATTATCTTGTATATTAGGTAGCATGTCAAAAAATGAGTTAATTATATGCAATCAAACTTTTAGAAAAATGGATGGCTATAATGTTATACTAACTATGAATGGAGAAGTAAAGGGATTTAATGAAAAACAAAGGAACACTTTAACTTCAAATATTTTATCTAAATTTAATTTAATTCCATTTGATGAAATGGAAAAGGAAGAATGCCAAGAAATATTCAAAAGCTTATTAAATAAAAATGAAAATTCAAAAGAATATATAAAAAATGTCAATAATTTTATTGAAATTCATCAATTAATGATAAATGAGATGAAAAACAAAGAAGAGATGAAAAAAAATATAAAATCAATCGACCCTATAGTAACTTTAAGAAATTTAAAGTATTGCTGCTATTTAAGTAAAAAAAATATTCATCCAAGAATTGCAGCAGAAATATCATACACAGCAAGATTCCCAAAAAATGAAAGAAAAGATTTCCAAAATATATTAAATAAATTTGGAAATATTCAAGAAGATCAAGTGTTAAATAATGAAATAGAAAAAAGTATTAAAAATAATTTTTTATATTATAACCAAACATATAAAAAAGCGATTTATTTAGCTTTAACTGCTTTAAAAGAGGGATTACATCCTTTACTTATAGGAGAAAAAGGTTGTGGATTGACTACTCTTGCTAAATTAGTAGCTTCTATATCAAATCAAAATTATGAATTTTTGATTTGTTCAACTGAGACTTCAGTAGAAGATTTAATAGGTTGCTATCAACCAAAAATAAAATATGGGGATAATACCCAAGATTTATCCTCTTATATCAAATGGTGCGATGGCCCCGTCCCAAGAGCAGGTAAAAAAGGAGTACCATTAATCTTGGATAATATTAACTTTTCTAAGCCACAAGTAATAGAATGTTTAAATCCTTTATTGGAAGATAATTCAAAATATAATAATGTAGAATATAATATACTTGAAAAAGAAAATGAAGGTCCAATTAAGATGAAAAATGGTTTTACTATTATTGGTACTATGACCTTAGATAAAGAGAATAAAAACTCAATTTCTAAAGCCTTAATGAATAGATTTGTTGCTATTTATATAGATAATGATATCGAAATAAATAATGAAAATTTAAATACTATTATAGAAAATACTGGAAAAAAATTAGATCAACAAATTAAAGAAAATAATAATATTTTAAAGAAAGAAAAAAGAGATGAAAATAATAATGATGAAAATATTTATATTAGTGACTCAAATGATGATTCTGAGTCAGATGAAAATTATGAAAATAACGAAATTCCAAATGATGAAAATATAATAAAAGATGAAAACAATATTGAAGAAAAAGAAATACCTGAATGGTATAATATAAATGGAATATCTGAGCATACTATATTACAAATACATCAATATTTTCAAAAAGAAAATATAAAAACAAAAAATTTTAAAGAAATAATAAAAAAAATAATGAAATTAGCTTTAGTTTATGAAAGAATAAATAAATTTGGATTTTCAATGAAAGAATGTAATGACTTTTTGGAATTACAATTTAATGAAAATAATGAAAATTATAAAACTTTACAAAAAAATATTTTATTAGAATCTAAAGAAGAAAAAAATAAATTCTTTTTCGATGAATTCAACAGCGATGCTTGGAAAATGATAATGTCATTAATATCAAGTAATATTTCAAATACCTCTATATTTCTGCAAGGCTCTCCTGGTTCTGGGAAATCATGTGCAGCTAGACATTTTGGTTCCTATAGGATATTCAAAAATCGAAATCCAATATTATGTGTTAATTGTCATAGAGATTTAAAATTTGATTATTTAGTTGGTAATTATAATTTTAAAGATTCAAAATTTGATTTTAATGAAGGTCCCCTTATAATTGCGATGAAAAATGGCGAATGTATTTTATTGGATGAATTTAATTTATGCCCTGAAAGTGTTTTAATTAATTTATTACCTATTTTTAAATCGAATATTAATGATGAAATATATTTAAAAGGAGTTCCTGAACCAATACGCATTACTCCAGGATTTTTATTAATCGCAACAGGTAATAATTCTAAAGAAAAAGGAAGAAATATTATATCATCAATGATACTAGATGAAATATTGACCTTGGAAATTGATAGCATAAATTTAATGACAAACACGACTTTAATCAAAAATATTTTAGAAAATGAATATAAAGAAATTTATCAGGATGATAATTCATTTGAAATAGATAAAATATCAGCAGAACAAATAAAACAACTAGATGAAATATTAAAGGATGATATTCAATTTAAACTTTCTTTAAGACAGATTAAGTGCTTACTTGAAAGAATATTTAGATTTTGCACAGAAGAAAATTACAATGTAGGTGGTTTTCAGAAAATCCCTGTAATTTATGTCATTATGTCATATGTTATACCTCAATTAAAAATAGGTAAAAAAATGCTAAAAAAATTCTTGAATAAATTGGATAAAATAATGAACTATAATAAACTAGATGAATTACTTGAATTTATTGAATCAAAAGTAGAATTTCAAACGACATATATAAAAATAAGAGATAAAAAAGAAGAAAAAAAATTTATTAAAAAAGGAAATATTTATTTAATAACAAATATGAATGAAAAAATATTTCCTCCAGTGGCTCTAGAGACTTATTTTTGGGTAAGAATGTCTTGTTCTTTAAAAAATGAAAGTCCAAGCATAGAAAATATATTACTTGCAGGAACTACAGGTTATAAAGAGTATCTCTTAAATGAATGGTTAAGTATTAAACTTCAAAAAGATAAAGCTATTGATTCTTTTTCTTTAACAAAAAATACAGAAACCGAAAATTTAATTGGTACTTCATCACTTGATGATGAAAATAAATTAGAAATTCAAATAAAAAATTTAATAGATAATGCCATTCTTTATTTTCATTTGGATTCAAGTAATATAAATGAAGATGATTATGTGGGAAAATTCAAACTTATAAAAAGAAATAAAAAAGAAAGTCAAAGTTTATATTATCTTTATGAGACTATTTTAAAATTAAAAAAATTCAGAGATTCATTTTATGAAAATAATAAACAAATCGGATTAAAAACAGTAACTTCATTTAATTTAGGGATAGTGCCTAAAGCTTTTATTTTCGGAAAAAAATTGATTTTGAAAGGAATTGAAAATCCTGATTCTTCTGTTATAGAAAGATTAAATCCTATTTTAGAAAACCCAAGACATTTAATTATTACAGAAGATAATCAAGAAATTTATAATGATGATAAAATATTTAGGAAAATTTATAAAGATAATATAAAAAGTGTTCCTTTAAATGATTCATTCAGAATATTTTTTACTTCTAGAGAAGTATTTCAAGTTAAATTATCAAAAGCTCTAACTTCACGTTTAACAATTATTAATTGTCCTAATTATGATAATGAAAATTATTTAACAATGAAATTAAACCCTGAAGAAAATTATAAAATAGTATGTGAAAGTATTGTGGAAGAAGAAAACTTGGTAAATGAAATAGTTTATTTTAATAATATCATAACCAAAATTGAAAAAATAGAATTTTTGAGGTTTATAACTTGGTGTAAAACAACAAAAAAAATATATGATAAAATTAGGAAAATAAGCTATAAAACTGTATTACATAATAAAGATATTGTAAATTATAAATATATAATTGGAATATCTGCCTTAAGAAGTATCATAGATAGATTTGAATATAGATATAGAGAAGAACTTATTAAAAAATATTTTAAAGATTATTTACCACAAAAATTATTTAATTTATTGACATCTAATTTTAATAACGAATTTGAATCATGCCCATTAGAATTAATTGAAAAAGAAGGTAAAAAATATATTTCTTCCAAATATAGTGGAATAATTTTAGAATTTCCAGAAAATGAAAATCCTAATGATAATTCCTTAAAAGATATAAATTGGACTAAATCTTCAGTAGATATTGCGGACGCTATTATGGTAGCTTTGATTTCAAATACAATTTTAGTTTTAGAAGGACCACCTGGAAGAGGAAAGACAGCTATATCCAAAGCTATTTATAATTATTTAAATATAGATGGAGATAATCTTAAAAGAATAAACTTTTCTCCTTCAAATATATTAGAAGATGTTTTTGCAAGAACAATTCCGAAAATAGATGGGGAAAAAGTTTCAACAGAAAGAAAGCCACAAGGTCTATTGTCTATACTAGAAAAAAGTAAAAATTCAATAAACTATTACAAACATGGACTAATTTTAGATGAAATTAATTTAGCTTCTGATATATTATTAGAATATATTTATTCTTATTTAGATTCTATCTTAAAGCAAGAAGATTACATATCCCCCGATGGAGTTAAGTATCAAAATATTGGAAATATAGGTGTAATAGCTACTATGAATGATGCAAAAATGACAAATTCAAGAACATCCCTTTCTAATTCTTTTTTGAATAGATGTCATTCTTTTAAATTACCAGATTACTCCCCAAATGAAAAAGTGTTATTGGCTGAAAAAATATTTGATGGATTAGTAGATAATGATAATTTTATGAGAATAATGACATGTTTTAAAGAAGCAGAGGAAATTTCCAAAAAATATTCAGATATTGGAGGAAATACTTTTCGGGAAATATTAAAATTAAGGCAATTTATGGATAAATGCAAAGATATATCTATTGATTATTTATTAGAATTAATTTTAAGTAGAAATATTCCTGAATCAGAAATAGAAAATTTCCAAACAAAAAATAAATTAAATATGGTATCGAATTTGAATAGTTTAAATTTAAAATTTGAAAATGGCTATTTATGTTTTGGTAAATTTGTGAAATATAAACTAAAAAATACAAAAAAATATGAAATTAAAGAGCAATTTACTATATCTCAAAAAGAAGCACTTATGAAAATGATGATAGGACTTCTGGCTGAGAGAGCTATTTTATTATCAGGAGATATAGGGACTGGAAAGACTTTTTTAGTTGAACAATTAGCAAACTTAATAGGTGCTAATTTAAAAGTAATTCAATTTAATTCAGAGACAACTTCTCTAGATATTATAGGCAGATTAGAATTAACTGTTGATCAAAAAAAAATTAATAATTTTCGTGAATCACTTAAAAGATTTATTAAAAATTTAATAGAAATTAAATATAAAAAAATAACAGAAATTATTGTAGAAAGTGAATTACTTGATATTTCAAGAATACAAACTTTTTTAGAAAATGAAAAAGAAGAATTTTATTCCTATTCTGAAGATATAATAAATCAATATGAACATATTATTGAACAATTAGGTAAACTAAGTGGAATAAAAAAAACTCATTTTAATTTTAAATTATCTGCTCTTGTAAATGCAATGAAAGAAGGGAATTGGATCTTATTAGATGACATAAATTTCGCTCCTCAAGAAATAGAAGGATTAATGTCATTATTAGAAGAAGAACCAACTTTGAAAATTTATGAAAATGATCCTGTTTTATTTTTTACAAAAGATGAAAGTAAAATTAAAAATGAAAAAACAGACTTCAAAATTCATCCTGACTTCAGATTAATAATGACTACATCAAAAGATACAAATATTTCTCCTGCAATAAAATCAAGATGTTTATGTATAAAAATAAAACCTTTTAAAGAATCTAAAGATTATGCTGAATTAATTGCTAATAATTTGAAATATACTGATATTGCTGATAAAAACATAGTTGATATTGCCAAAAAAATTGGTTATGCTTTTTATAAATTGAAGCAGGATGAAGAACAATCAAATTATATACTAAAAAACTATTTTTTATCTTCAGTTAATTTAGTCAATTTATCAAAATTGATAATATTTTGGCAACCAATTGATGATAAAAAATTGGCACAAATTATAGAATTTTGTATTTTTTCTTGCTTTAAAAAATGCGAAAAAAAAAGTCAAATCATTGAAAAATTCAAACAATATCTTCAAGAAGATATTAATATAGTAATAACCCCAATTAGAAATATAAAAAGAAGTCATGAATATTATCTAAAAAAGTGTGAAATAAATATTTTTTCTTATTATTATAAGAAAAGAAGTAGATATGGTAATGTATCACAAGATATAAATAAAAAAATACAAGAAATATTTTATGATAACCATGATATAGACAAAAAAATTGAATTAAAAGATAATATAATAATTAAAAATATTAAAGAAGAAGAAATAATTAGAGATATACCAAGAAAGCATCTATTAGAAAATTTAGAATCTTTTACCCTTCTAGACATTAAAAATTATATATCAGATATAGATGAAGTAATTAAAATATTTCAAGAATTTCTTGAAGAAAAGGACGATTTATACAAAAATTTATATTTTTTAATTTATTTGAAAAAAATTTTGGATGATTTAAATCAAATAAAAGAAGATAAATTGGATGGAATAAAATTAAATAAAATGGATTATAATAATTTTTTACAAATTAATAAAAATGAAAAGTTATCTGCTGAATATACAAGAATTTTATTTAATTTTAAAAATATGATATATTTTTTTGAAGAAATAATTCCTAAAGAAATTTCTGTTTTAGAATTAGAAAATTCAATATTTGCCATATATTATAAATATTATAAGAAAAAATATGAAAGACAAATAGAAAAAGATGATTTCGAAGATTATTTTCCTTTTATATTATTGTCAAATAACAATTTAAAAGATGAAATGAAAAAAAAATTACAATTCACACAAAATTCAAAAAGAAATTTGGTTGAATTATATAAAATCTTATCACTCTATGATGGTAAAATTGATTTTAATGTAAATAAAAAAGAAATTATTATAAATGAGCTTGGATTGGTAATATCTTTAATTGAAAACATAAATATAGAAAAAATACAAAAAAAATTCAAAAGAACAGGTAATATAATATCTTCAAAAATTTATTTGGATAAAAATATCATTAAATACTATTACCCAAATCAATATTATAAAGAACAAAATCTAATTCAAATATATTTTTTCTTCAAATTATTTATGGAAAAATATATTACTGATGGAGAACTTAAAAAAATAATTCCAAATGATTTATATGAATTTAATCTTAAAATAAAAAATCTTTTAAATGAAAATCAATATTTTATTGATAATGGTGAAAAAACTATTTTTGAAAATAAATACAATTTTGTGGATATTGTAAAAATTGGTTATAAGTTATTAGAAGCAATTTGCGACATTAAAAACGATAATATAAAATTCAAAAAAGGCATTAATTTATTTGAAAATAAAAATAACAATATGATAAAAATAGATGAAGAAAATATTAATATAATTATCGAGAAAATAGATATAATAAAAAAATATTTAAATAATGAAGAATTGTGGCCATCTATTGAAGATAAATATAAAATTTTAGTAAAAAAGAAAAAGCAATTTATATTCGAAAAGGAGAAAAATAAATTCAAAAGAGATTTAATTGATTTACAAAACAATTATAAAGATATTTTAAAAGATGACACTTATCAAATTTTAGAACAAGATATAGAAAAGCTTAAAGAAGATATAGAAAATGATAGTAATAAAAATAAAATAGAAGAAAGTATTAAAGATTTAAAGAATAAATTAGATAAATTAAGAAAAGCTAAAGAACAAAAAGAAGAAATTCCAAAAGATTCTATAAATGAAAAAAAAATTTCTTCTTTTGCAAAAATAATATATACTTATTCAAAACTATTTTCAATAATTGAAGAATTAAAAAATATAAAATTAGATACCATCTTTTTAAATAGGGTTGATAGATTTCAAAAATTAATAAAAAAAGATAAATCAAATATAAATATATTAGCTGCTTATAAAAATCAAATATTTACTGAATGTAAAGATAATTCTTTTGTCTCCCAAGAAATAATAGAAATATTTAAACATATAGCTAATTCGAATCTAATTAGCAAAATAGTAAAAAATAATTTAGAAAAAACATTTGTTGAAAATTTAAAAAAAATTATGAATATTGAAGAAAAAATATTAAAAGATATTAAATCTATATTTAGTAATGAAGATTATATTTATTTACCTAAATTAAATCCTATAGATATTATCTATTGCTTTAGTTATGGAAAAGATGAATTTAATTCAGGAGAATTAAACCAAACTAAATGGAAGGAGATTGTTATTAAAGAAAATAAAAATGTTTCAAGGGAAGAATGCTTAAATTATGTAAAAGAATATTTTACAAATAGAATAGAAGAAAGAGATTTAAGACAAATTAATTTATATTGTAATAAAATTGATACTTTTTATAATAGTATTGAAGAAATAAAATATAATATAAATTTTAATTGGCTTATAAATTCATTAGAAGAACTTAAAGTTGAAGCGATAAAATATCCAAATAGGATAATAATAAAAAATAAATATGGATATTCCAAAGAGTCTGAAAAAAAAATTTTTAATGGAGAGAAAATATTAGTAAATGCACTTCAAGCTTTATTTGAAGGAAATCAAAAGATTCCAACAATTTTCAAAGAGGGAGTAATATTAAACAATATAATCGATGAAATTATAAATTCTAATAAAAAATATGATTATGGATATAGAATAATGGAATTTTATGGATTTTATTTATTTGAAGATAAACAATCTACAACAATGAAATTAATTATGGATACAATTAATCAAATTTTAATTAGTGAATTTAAAAAATATTTAAAAAAAGGAATAGATGTAGTAAATATGCTTAAAAATATTTATAAAGAATTGATAGAATTAGTATTTTCATCAGAATCACCAAAATTTGAAGAAACACAAGCAATTCATTTTTTTGAAATTTTATTCTATTCATTTTTAAAAAAATTTAAATTGAAATATGAACAAGTAAAAAAATTATTTGGAGAAAATAAACAAAAATATTTAGATATAATTAACATCATTATAAATCAAATAAGGCAAAAAATAAATTCAAAAAGAGATGAATATCAAATCAAATATAATCTATATAAAGATGATCAAAAAAAATATGAAGAAGAATTAAAAGAAAATGCAATAAATTATTTTAATAATGATAATATGAAAAAAGGAATTTTTGGAAAACTATATGAAAAGGCGAAAGATTTAGTAGTAACAAAAGATGTAATAAAAGAATATAAAAGCACATACGATTTTATTTATTGGAAAAAACACAGACAGTCAATAGATGAGCCGCATGAGGATACTTACTGGAAAAAATATGAAAAAAAAGAAAAAGATATCATAAAACATATAACTAATCTCAAAAATGAAACAGATATGATTAAAATTCAAATTATTGTAAATAAAGCTCTAGAAGAAATATCAAATATTCCAAAGGATTATATTGAAAGCAATAATTGGAATCAATGTTTGAATTTAGTTGATGAAATAAATTCAATTGTTAAAGATTTAAAAAGAATGATTAAATCCGACATATTTATAAACAAAAATATTCCAGATAATATTATACTTTATAAAATCAAAGAAAAAGATTTAAATTTTATATATGATATAATTTCCCAATGCGAATATACTTCTCATTATTTTTCTTTATTTAAAGTGCAAGAAAATTTAATCAGAAATAATAATCTTGCAAATTATAATTTGAATTATGTTTATGCGAAACAAGATTCAAATTTTATATTTGCCAAAGATAATAATAAGCCTGTATTTTTAAATAAAAGAATGAAAATTAATTTAGGATTATATGTACTCGGTTGTGAATTAAAAAATATCGGCTCTATTTCTATAAAAAATAATTATAATAATATATTAAATTATTCAATAAATCAAGAGCCTAATAATGAAATAATTGCTTTTATTAATAGTGATAAGGAATTAAATCCTTGCCAAGATTTGAATATTAATTTTAAATTAAATATTCCTAAAATAAAGGCTGGATTTTTTTCCTCAAAATTTGATTTAATCTTAATATATGAAAATAAAGAATTTGACAAATGTGAAATTTATACTTTTATTAATGTAATTCCATTAATTATTAAATTTTCAATTCCAGATGAAAGATATTCTCTTTCCAATGATTCTGTATCTATTTCGCATGATATCAAAAATTTAAAAATATTTCATTCTTTCCCAGGAAATTTATTCTCAGAAAGTTTAGGAATTAAATTAATAAATACAAATATTAAATGTAATATCCAACAAAAAGATACACAAAATAAAGGTCAAATAATTATTTTACCGAAATTTGATAAAGATGAAGAAAATATAAATTTTGAATTTAATTTAACTTTACTTTCTACAACATTACTTAATTTTAAAGTTGAATATAAAAATCCTTTATTTTTTGGTTTAATAATATTTAATGAAAAAAAAATAGACATCAAAAAGATAATGGTAATAAAAAATATGCAAAAGTCAATATATTTATTTAATATGTCAAATGAAAATATTGATTTAGACTTTTCATATAATGAAAATGAAATTGATATAATAGCTTCAAAAAAAAAACTTATATCAAAAGAGGTCTTAAAAGTTGAAATTAAAAATAAAAATATTACATCTAGTAGTAAATTAAAAATTAATAATCACTTAATTAAGATAGAAAATATAATGAATCCAACTATAAATATATATTCAAATTTAAAATTCTTTTTCAATTGGGATGACTTTGAAAAAATTAATGAAAAAGATAAAAAAAATTTCAAATTAATAATGATTAATAGATATTTCAAAATAATAAAAGAAAATATTCATTCAAATTATATGTATAATTATAATATATTTTCAGCCTTTATTATATTCAAAAATGAGATAATTGAAAGAAAAGTAAGTAGATATTACACAGATAAAGAAAAAGATTTTAAAATATATGGTTATTCAGATGAAAAATTTGATGTATTTAACATTAAAAATAAAAATGTAAAAATAGCTCTATCACGTCAAAAAGAACAATATAAAAGTATTTTTAATGATAAAAAAAGATGTAATTTTAAAAATAAACTAGAAAAAAACAAAATAAAAATTATATCTAATAACATAAATGATATAAATGAAAGCATTAGTGATATAATTAATCAACCAATAGATATATCAGATGATAATTCAATAACTAATTTACAAATATCAAAAGCTAAAATTTCAGTTGAAAATATTATAATATTTTTATTAAAATATTCTTTAAAATATAAAACACCTGATGAATTCAGAGAATATTTACAAAATATTTTTAATCAAATATATGTTTATTCAAATAGAGAAATAAAACAATTTTTCAAATCAAAACAAAAAGATGAAAAAATAAAATTAATATTAGATAAATTAAGTTATTTATTTTCATTTTTGTTTTTAATAATATCTCCTGGGGAACTTTTAGAATATGAATATAAAGAGGATGAAAACAAAGATATAAAAAATGAAAATGAAATAAATATTAAAAATTGTGAAAACTATAAGAAATTGGAAACTAAATTTGATGATTATATTAGGGAGTTACAAAAGGATAATATTTCAAATAAAGAATTAATTTATTATAATGGAAAAATATCATTACATGAAGAAAATGATGAATTTTCAAAATATGAAAAACAAATAAATGAAAATGATATTAAAATTGATGAAAAAACGGAAGAAGAAAGTGATGAATTTGTAAAGTCGTGTTATGATGAAATTAATAAAAAAATTAGTGATATAAATAATAATAATATAAATATATCAAATTTACTACAATTTTTAGAAAGTTCGAAACAAATACTAATGAAAATACCATTTATTTTATCAAAAAAAGATAAGGAAGAACAAATCAAAATTTGTATTAATGGAATTAAAATGATTCAAGTTTATCTAAATAAACTAATTGAAACTAATATTAAAAATACAAAATTTGGAAAAGTAATCGAAAAATATAAGAAAGAATTTGATAATTTTAATTCAGTATTTGATTGTTTTAATACAGGGGTGCAAAATATTTCAAAAAATATTCATCTTGATTATATAACAAAATGTGAACTACCTTCAAATAATAAAATTGAGAATGTATATAATGAAACAGAAAATAAAAATAAGAGAGATTATGATGAGGGGCAAAACTATATTGAAAGAATGGAAATGGAACAATTTAATCCAGAAATACTTGAAAATGAATATGAAAATTATGAAAATAGAAAGGATTTAAATTTGAACAAAAATGAAGACAATATTCAAATAATAAATACAATAAATAAAATAAATATATCTGAACAAGAAAGAAAAATAATAACAATGGAAGGAATATTAGATGAATTCAAAAAAATAGATGAAAATAAAGAAAAAGTTGCTTTAAAGAATGTAACAGATATCCCAGAAGAAGTAGTATTTGAAATTAAAGATATTAAAAAATTATTTGGTGATCTTAAAAATATATCAGCAACTAAATTTTTAAGAGATATTATGAGCATAGTTGCAGAAGATCCAGATTATTCTATCATAAAAGATATAAATAAAATTAGTGATTCAAAGCAAAAATTTGAAAATTCAGAAAATATATGTAATTCTGAATTTTATTCTTGTTATTCAAAATCTTCGTCTAGATTGCAGAATATCATATCTAATTTAGTAAGGAAAAAAATTTTAGTATTTAATGAGAATGAAATTTTACCACAAACATTGAATAAAAGCTATTTAGATATAGTAATAGATATATCTGCAACAATGTCAGAAGATCAAAGAATAGCATCTTTAATACTTAGTACTGGGTTATCATTAGCTTTAAGCAAATATGGTGTCAAAATAAGAATTTCAGTTTTTGCTGAAAGAAATAATGTTTGGGTATTAACAGACGATTTTTCAACTGAAAATTTAAAGCAACAATTATCCAGATTAAGAGATGCTTTATCTTTTAAAGCAAGATTTTTATCATTTCCAGCTGATGCTTTAAAAAAACTAAAAAATGAATTTGATTTGAAATATAATAATAATGAATATAATAATAAATATTGCCAAATTTTAATATCTAATTTAATATCATCTCAAATAGTAGATAAAAATTTAAATTGGAATAATCTTGGACAAAGAATAATAGTTTTCGGATTAAAGTCTATTTTTGAAGAAGATTTTCAAAAAGAAAATAAAGATTTATATGATAATTTATTAAAAGTACCTACAAGTAATCAATATCAAATAACTCAAGAATTTTTTGAAACTTCTGAAATAATCGCTCAATTAGATAAATTAAATGAAGTATATTCAATAATTATAAATGCAATTTTAGATACTTTATTAGATAAAAATGAAGAAATAGAAAATAATAGTATAAGAAATATTATTATTAATCATAATCATCATGGGGATAATAAAAAAGATAATAATATAGAGAAATTAAAAGCTTTAATAAGTAATAACCTCAAAGAACAAAAATATTTTTCACAAAATATACCTTTTTCAATGATGAATTTATCCAAATTTAGCCAAAATATAATACCTCAAAATGTGAATATTCCTAGTTCAGCTGAATTAGAGAAACTAACATCAAAAAATAATTATAACAAAAATTATTCCTTAGACGAAATAATTACTTATATAATAAATTTATTAACTCCACTTTTTAGACAAATAATGCCATCAAATATAGCATCTGGAAAAATCCCTTGTACATCTGGAGGTAGTCTTTCAATTCAAGGAATTAAAAAATGGATATGCTCTGGTTTTACTTATACTTATATTTTTGAAAAACAAGGAGGTAAAAACAAAAAAAAATATAATCTTTCATATGTGATTGACTTATCAAAATCTTCACTTTTATTATGTAATTATTCCCATTGTATTGCAACTATAATACTTTTATTAATTGCGCCATCTACTGTAGAAGATAATGAAGATATATATATAGATGTTATAATTAATACTGTTGATGGAGTAAAAATTGTTGATTTTAATTCAAAATGTACAATATTTCAAAATATTTCTAAAATTAATGAAATTTTAAATATTATAAACGAAGAAATTAATTTTTCTTGTTGCCCAGGAAGTTGTACTTATACAGCATATAAATTATTATCAGAAAGAAGAGAAGATAAAAAAATATTTTTAATTACAGATGGTTTTGTTTCTGATAAAAATGAAATTAAACTAGTTTTACATTTGATAGAAAATTGTGAAAATGAAGGTATTGAATTAGTAATAATAGGAGTAGGGTCATATCCTAAAGGAATAAAAGAGATATATCCAAATTGTTGTTATGCCCCATCAATAAGAAATCTTCAAGATGCTTTATTTTCTTGTTTTTTTTATTCAAAAGAATCATATTCTAATTCTTTTGATCCAAATTTAATTTTGGTAGATTTTAATGAAGAAATTAAAAAAAAATTATCAGATTTTATAAAAGAAAAGCCAAAAGATAAAAAATTAGAAGATAGTATAACCAATGAAGATTTAGGTAGCTATTTGGATATGATATGCACCAAAAATTCTACAATTATAGAGGGGTTAGAAAGAAAAATAAAAAATCCAGAAGAAGAGCCATATCGTGATGTATTTTATGACTTTAAAATTTTAGTTGTGATTTTATATTTAGGGAATAATGAGCACGATAAAAATATCACTACAGAAGTTTTTGAAAGTAATGCTGGTAAATCTTTAAAGAAAAAAGGATTTAAATATGATGTAGTATATAGTTATGGAGATACAATACAAAAATTATCAATTAAAGAAAATAATAATTGCCCTTATTCAGAGTTATGGATTTTTTGCAGTAAAGGAGATGGAAGCCTTCCAGAAAAAGCCCAGGATAAAGATTCTAATAAAATAACAATATTTTTAGAAATGGTTGCTGATTTTAATAAAAAAGGTGGCTCCTTATTTTTATTTTGCGATAATTATCCATACGTTTTGGAGGCAAACCTTCTTTTAAAAGAATATCTATTTGAAAAAGGCAAAATTAATTTTGAAATGAAAGGAAATTATAATAATAAGGATCCTGAAAGAAGATTTATTTACGAAGAAGGTACGAAAGATGTAGAAAATGGTTTTTTTCAACATGATCATTTTCTTCCTCCTCCAGGTAAAGCTGATAAAAGATTATCATTAAGAATAGGATTGCATAAATTTAGTGAAGGAATTACTTTATCTTATGCTGAAAAAATAGATAATTCCAAAGAAGATTATACTCCTTTTACTCCTTTTGCATATTTATCAGACCCTGAAAATAAAAGACCTTTTATATTATATTATGATCCAAAAGTAGAAACAGGTCAAGGTCCTATAGTTGTCCATGGAGGATTTACATCTGCCTTTTATGATTTTAATGAAGATGGAACTGGGAGACTTGTTATTTCTATTGCATGTTGGCTTATTAGAAAAGAAGAATATACTTGGAATATTAGTAAAGGAATAGAAAAATTTATTCCAGTAATTCCTATTCCTGTAGATAAAAATATTAAATTTGATAAGTGGATTAATGTAAAAGGTAGTGGAAATATGTTTTCAATTTTAATACTTGATGTTTCTGGATCAATGCATAAAAAATATGAAGCTCTTTTTAATTTAGCAAATAAAATAATTTCTAAGCAAATGATTAATAAAGAAAATGAAGGCGTAGTAATTTTATTTGGTGATTGTGCGAAAGCAATTATAAATGGGCAATATAGATTATTGACTTTAGAAGATATTAAAATAGCAAATGTTGGTACTGGAACAGACTTTTATCATGCTTTCAAAGAAGCAGAAAAATATATCAATAATAAAAATAAATTTATGAATAAAAGGATATTGTTTTTAACAGATGGAATTTCGAGTTCTTCTCAACTTAGGCCAATATGCAATAGAATGACAAAAGAGAATTTCCAAATAAATATAGTTGGATTTGGAGATGGTTCTAGGTTCGAACATTTAAGGCAGTTCTCTTCCCCAAATAGCTTTTTTACTTCTCAAAATTTCAAAGAAATAGAAACTATTTGTCAAAATATTTTTGCAGCAGAATATTAGAAAAAATAATCAATATAATTATAAGTAAATAATTATATATAACTTAAATAGTAATAATAATTTAATTAATAAAATTTAGGATATTCCCCATGGGGATTGGGGATTGGGGATTGGGGATTGGGGATTGGGGATTGGGGGTTGGGGGTTTGGGCCCAGCCCCCACAACCCCAACACCACAACCCCAACCCCAAACCC
>Ga0310691_10002706_pt1 | contig 22662 bp, 43 predicted proteins | sample 176DNAGHGlowgp2_FD_203887 | JGI IMG/M metagenome (GOLD analysis project Ga0310691, IMG submission 203887) | Sheep rumen microbial communities from Palmerston North, Manawatu-Wanganui, New Zealand - 1766 DNA GHGlow gp2 (v2) (version 2) | ecosystem: Host-associated > Mammals > Digestive system >...
CCATTGGTCTATCAATATTAAGAAGTGGTAAGATAATTTCGTTTATATCGTCGGCGTCATGGTCCCTGAACTCATCTAGAATGCCCGCGGTCGCACGGTTACCACGAGTTGAGTTAATAGGCGACATTATATCCATTAAACTACCATTTCTAAAGGTTAATTTAACATAGTCTGCTCCAAAATTACCCTCTCCCACAATTTCAGCTTTAAGTAGTGGTAATAAGTCCCAAAGCTAATGAATTTTCTAGTTAGCAATTTTTGCACCCTATGCTTTACCAGGAGCACATTGGAAAACGTGACTACCGGGTCTAAACATACAAATTAAATATAAAGCTAATAAACAAATAAAACTCTTGCCGGCGGCACGGGGTGCTATGGTTAATATACGGCCGTGTCGTAAACAAGCTCTTAAAAATATAATCTAAAAAAATTTTAATCTAAATTTTGAAGTAGTTGGAGTAATTAATCTAATATATAAGTCTGGATAAGCAGACCATAAAGCACAATATTTACTATATAAATCGAAATTTTTCTCAATTCTTCGAGCCGAAATAACAGCACTCTTTTCTAGTGGTATTCCATTTCTATAAAATTCTTTTGAAGCTTTTTTAACTACATAGTGCACTGTATTTAAAATAGCTTGAGGCATTTGTATATTAATTTCCATATACTATCACCTTATATATCTGGTTCAAACTCTTCTTCAAGTAAAGGAGCCGAACCTTGTTCTTTCATATATTCTCTAAATTCATCTTCATTAAATGTACCACCAGTTGCTCTCGCGGCACTCTTTAAATTTTCAATACGCTACTCAATTTCTTCAGCAACACCAGTTTCATTTACATATAAATATTGTAACCAATATTTTATATCTTTTGCCGTATAATCCGCTTCATCTCTTACGGCTCCATCATAGAATTTATTAACCCAACCAAGTTTCTCTAAATAAGCAAAAATTTCTCCAGTAGAATTAAACTCATTAGCATCTTTAATAGCTTTAGGAGTTAAATTTGCTAATTTAGACAAATCATCATAGGCTTTTAAATCTTTTGAAAAATCGGAGCCATCTCTAATTTTTTGTTCTATAATTAAAGAAATCTTACACAATTTAAGGGCCTAGTCCTCATTTAATGCTCCAACAATATTTTGTGAGTTTAATAGCCCCTAGTGCAAATTTTCTAAATATTCTAATTCGCTTCTATCATAATTCTATCCCCACTTTTGTAAAAGTTTTCGTTCTTCATACTATTTAATTGTAGGAATAGCATCTGTAACTCTTTGTTCTTCTTCAATTTGTAAATAAACTTCATTATACATCTACCAATCTAAACTTGCATATTGCTAATCTCTAAAAATACTGGCATATACTCCAAAAGCATCTTTTCCGTGTCCAGCATAAATTTTTGCCCACTAATCGGGAACAAAAGGAATATCAGCCCATTGACAAAGTTTATCAACCGTATTCCAGTTTTGCTCTGGGGCGGCCGCAGCAATAATTTTACTAATACAATCTCTACAAATTGGCAAACTGCCATTATGTATAATGGAGTTACAAGCTATATAATTTGCTGTAGATTTTTCTTCTCCACATTTTTGGCATTTTTTCCAAGCCATATATTCTCACCTCATTAAAATTTCGAGTCGTTTTAACTCGTATCTATAAGCCACGGCGGCACAAATAAATTCTAAAAAAATGAGAACTTAATTCTTCTATTCTCGAAGTTTCTTCTATGCTTTTTCTTTAGCAATTGCAGAATTAGCATTAGTAACATCTTTTGCTAATTTTAATAAGGCTCTTCTTTTAAAACGAGTTTCCTTAAGAAAAGCTTCACAAATTTTTGTTACATAATCTTCAAAAGGATCAATTTCTTCAACTCCGAGTATATTACCAAAAGCAAGAATATCTGTTAGTTCAAATTTCTAAAAATATTCAAGCAATTTTTCAATCTAATGCATCACTTCACCTTCTATATTTAGTCTAAGTTAATTATTTTGTTTAATGGCCGCGGCCTCAAAGTTTTCTTTAATTCTAATTAAGTCCTTAGTTTAAAGAAAACTTTGAGGGGCGGCACCCGTAGTTTATTTTCTTTTTTGTCTCAAATCTTTATCACAACACTTACATCTTCCTGTAAGTCCATCAGAAGATTTTGTTTTTCTAACAAAATTTCTAGGATCTCTAAGCAACCATTTTCCACATCTATTACATTTCTTCCAAGCTTTCTAATAATCCTTACACAAATATTCATCATAATTAAGTTCAACTGCTTCTGCAATTAACTTAACCGCCTTATTCCAAATTGTACTAATATAATTTTCCCTATGTTCAATTCCCAATTCTCTAATCAAATGTTCTCTAATATCCTTATTAGGAATTCTAAACTTCTTATCATTAACAATTAAAAGTTGCTAATCACTTAAATTCGCCTTATCAATATAAAAATCTAAAGTCCAAAGTAAATTGTTAATAAGCGAGTCTGGATGTTTGCTAACCTAACCTTTTAAATCCCCATAATGCTAAATTAACTAGTATAAATGCTCTTCGTTTCTAAAATCAAAATAAGGTTTTCCCGAGTTAATAATCTTCTCTTCGTCTAAACTTGTGGCCGCGGCCTCAGATTTTGCTTCAAATGGATTAGTAAAAGTTAAATCGTCTTTTTTGTTCATAACTCCTCTAGGTAAAATTGGATAAAAACAATGGGAGTTAACTGAACTATCGTGAAATTCTGCTTTGTTCTTTTTTCCTAAAATAGTTGGATGTTCACTATCAAATAAATAATACTACTAAGTTCTCATTTCAATTAATGTGTGTCGTAAGTAGTAAAGCTAAGTCTGTGTTAAAGTTGGTGTATCGTTAGTTTTTTCTAATTTGCCTGTGTTCTCGTCTAAAATCCTCTAAAGGCGGTCAATATCCTTCCAAAGCTCTACCATACCTGGAATTTTTTGTGCCTACTCTTCATTAATACTCGGCTAAACTTTTTTATAAATTGTACGGTCTTTCTAAAAAATATTTTCGTCGAAAGTAGGAGATTCCATTAAGCCTTCTAAGCTAACGGTTTTTTCTTTTTGGAAGGATTTAAACTTAGGTTTAATTTGAATTTCTTTTCTATCTACAATTGATGTTCCATCTTCGTCTTTTCCATATAATATATAATTTGTAACTGTTTCTAATTCTGTTTTAGTTAATGAAGCTAAGTCTATTTTTTTAACAGCTTCTAGTCGATCTTTAGATGAGTAAATGTTAAAGTCTAAATTAAATTTTGACATTTTCCCACCTCCGTTAAGTATATTATAGCAGAATTTCGAGAGAAAGTCAAATAATTGACTTTAGATCTAAGTTGAAAAAATTTGGGGTGGAAATTTGTTGCTAGGCCCCGCTGAATTGAAAATCACCGGGGGAAATTTTCCGAAAGTACCCCCCCTATATTGTGGAGTTAGGCAAGGCTAACACGCTACATATTGTGGTGCTAGGCTGGCGGCTCGGCATTTTGCACAAACGGCTCAGTCTGTTTTTGTGCATTCCTACAAAAGCGTCGCAAGGTTCAAACTTTTTTTCAAAAAGCTATTGACAATTAGTGTATTATGCTGTATAATAGGTAATGTAAACAAGAGGTTTGCAGGCTTTTCGGTTAGCCTAAATATGAACCGTCGGCTTTCACCTTATTTAGCCGTAATATGAAAATAGGTATACAAAAATTTTAATGTAAAGGGGCTGTCTTTTATGACAAACACAGAAAAACTTTTCGGACTGAAAAACGCAAACGGCGATATTATCAATTATTTTCCCGTTCCATTCGCAAACGTCAAAAAGCTTTACGGTTCAGCGGGCGGGCTGGAAATTGTAATCAATGCAAGGCATAAGAATCATTATGTTGCCGTTTATCACTTTCCTACAAAAGTGCTGAAAAATGATGAGCATTTAAGGGCGTTGCTTTTCGGGCGTGAGCATACTCACGGACACTTTATTGGCAACGAAACAACGGCAAATGAGCTCAATGAGTTATACGCTGAGGACTATTGCGTTAATATGGTAAAACTTGAGGACCTTGAAAAGCTCAACAATAACAAGGGAATTGGGGCTGAGTACGTCAACGGATATAAACACGCTAGCGAAAAGCAAGACAAAAAGCTGAAAATTGACGTAATCGACAACGACGGTCACTTTTGGCAAACTAAAACAAGTGTCGCAAGTGAGGACACAAATTGGAGCTATGGAATAACAAACGGTAGTGTGTGGGATTAATCCCACACCTACCACAACATTAAAATGAGGTGTAAAGCTATGAAATACCATTATAGTATTATTAAGTATCACGGTTATGTTATTGAGGGAATAGGTACAGAATACAAGCTGTACCATCCTGATGGACTTATTGGAACGTTCTCAACTAGCAAGGAAGCTAAAACTTACGTTGACAGAGAACGCAAGGAAGCTGACAATTTATGGAATAAAGCAGTGTTAGAAGATAGTATTTAATAAAGGAGTTGTAAGCTATGAAAAATTTAGATTTAAGACTTTTTTCAAGGTATATGTGCATTATTGACGATTTAGTTAATCTCAATCCAACAAGCTATGATTGGAACGGAGCAACTTGTAACATCTATGTAAAGTATAACAAAACAGCTAATTACAAGGAGATTGCAAGCGAGATTGATTTTTTGCAAGATGAAAAAGGTTTTAGCTACACTGAAATAAATCCGAAAAAGTGTATACTGTTCGACGGATTTTTAAGTATCACAATTGTAAACGAATAAGGTTAAAAGCTTGCTAGTGCTAAATACTAGCACTAGCAAGCACAAATTAAATGAAATGAGGTATTAAAAATGTTTGAAATTATGGAAAAAGTAATCAAGTATATGAGTACTATGTACAGTGACGAAATTCAGTTTACCACATCTTTACACGGATTTGAAGATTTATTCGGAGTGCATAAAACATATAAAACCTGTGCTTATGTATTCGATAAAGAAATTTTCGAGATATTCAAAAGCAAAATCAGTACTGCAATAGCAAGTACAATTGACTTTAATATCACGTCAGAATTTGCAATCGAAATTACACCAAATAGAATTGTACTTAATTACCCTGATAAAAATGATGAAGATGAAATCGTATTTGAATTGCATTACATCTAAAAAAATAAAGCCCCTTGAATAAAGGGGCTTTTTATTTTAATCCCTATTTAATTAAAAGTTTTAACCAAATCGAGTTTTGCACTGCCGTCACGTTAATAGTCTATTCACATTTTCCAGTCTGCCGTCACCTTAATAGTTTATTAATATTCTATTTAGTTAAAAAATTTAATTAAAAATCGTTTTAGTTAAAAGTTTTAACTAAAAATATCCGACCCCTTTAGTTAAAACTTTTAACTAAAAATAGGCAAGGTGCCGTCACGTTCACAGTCTGTTCATATATAAAATTTCTATTAACGAAACGACTGCCCTTGACAATTGTTTGTGAATATGTTATAATATATATGTAAGTTTGAGAACGTTCACAAATAGTTCATAATTCGGCTCGGCTCGGTCAGACCGCTGAAAATATCCGACCCCGAAACCGCACCGAGTCGGCGTACCGCCTTAGACATAAATTGTTAATATTTAAGCGAGCTGGAGCTAGAGCTGAGCGAGCTAGATTAAAGTGTCGAGCCATTAACAAAAAATTTAATTTTAGGTACTTGACATTTTTTATATTTTATGGTATACTATTTATAGAAACTTAGAAAGGATGTGACCCCTTATGAAAAAGATAGGGAATTTATTTACAGTACTTGGAGTAGTTTTTATGGTGTGGCTTTTTGCTAGTTGGATTGATACAATCAATCATAACAATCCGATGAATGAAGAAACTTATCAGAATTTTTCAAAGTGGAATTTTTTTGATATAGTGTTTATGATAGGGGAGGATTGAAAATGAGAAAGAACACAACCCGAAGAACTTTCAAATGTGATAAGTGCGGTTATATTGCAATCGCATATAAAAAATCAAGTAGGCGAACAAGTGTAGGACACTTGAAAAATATGTATTGTCCTTTTTGTAAAGATACGCACAATTTTATACAAATTTCTGATTATTAAAATTAAAGAGGTTAGATTATTCTAACCCCTTATTTAAGTGTCGCAACGTTCACAAAATAGTTACAGAAATTTAATAAAATATTCATTGACTTTTACTCTATAGTATGTTATACTTATATCATAGAAGAAAGAACAAACCCGAAACCTTAAAGGAGTTGTTAGTATGAGAATTATTGAAAGTAAGTTACCAACCGTTTTAGACCCAATCATACCTTTTGAAAAGGAATTTTTTCCATTATTAACAAGATTAGTAAAAAATGATATTCCTTTTGATGTTAGAAGATTATATGAGGGTTTTCAGATGTTTTATCCTAATATTGAAAATCAAGTATGTGATGTTATTATTCATAATAGTTCTTGTGGACATCAAGAAGGTTTACTTGAAATAATGGGATTGATAGAAGATGAAGGCGGAGATAGTGTTGTCGGTTATCTTCACGAATATGATATATTTAATGCAATCTTTAATCATTATATCAATAATAAGGATAGTTAATCTATCCTTATTTCCTTTTTACTCTGCCGTCATCTTAATATTTAGTTCATAAAGTTATAGTGTCGCACTATTAATATTTAGTTAATAAAAAGAGGAAGTCTTAGACTTCCTCAATTGTTAGTACACTGTACCACTTATCACCGTATTCCTTTTCAACCTTTTTGTCTAACCAACGTTCAACTTTAAGGTCTCTCAATGCTTCCTTAATATTGGTAAACTCACCGTTAGAATAACTCTCACCACTCTTTACATCGAAATGCTTAATTCTGTATACTGCCATAACTGACACCTTCCTTTCTGTTTATACCTCTATTATAACAGATAAATATGAAAAAATAAACAAGATTATATTAATTATTTGTGAACACTTCAAATTGTTTTGACCCCTTTTTGTTTCCATTTTTGTCGTGCCGCCGCCTTAATATTCTATTCATATCTACCCCTCTTTTTTAGAATTAAATTCCAGTGCCGTAGTATTAACATATCGTTTACATTTGACCCCTATTTATTTACAAACTCAAATGCCGTAAGGTTAATAGTTTATTCATAATTATAATAAAAAAAAATAGGGTTTTAGCAAACCCTATTTGTCAAGTTCATCATATTTGTAACAATACCGTTTTTCATTTCAAACTGCATTGTCAGTTTATCACACTTGATAACTTTTGTAGTGTAATTGTCTCCGTCAAAGTTTCTATCCACTACTTTCAAGATATCACCATAATGGATAAAGTAATCATAAGTCTTTCTAATGTTTTCAATGTTTCTCATAAGAACATCTCCTTTTGTTTTATTGTACTTACAGTATAACATATTTTAGAGAAAAAGTCAATAGTCATTTTGCACAAAAATATACAATAGTTTTTGTAGAGAAGAAAATGCCAGTGTCGCACACTTAATATTCTATTAACATTTAATCACTGCCGCCAAGTTAATACTTTCTTAATAAAAGAAAAGTGGACTTAAAGTCCACTCTTCAATGCCCTTTCATATTCGTCTATTAAATACATAATTTCTTCTTCTTCTATTACCTCATCTTCATAATTTTCAATTAACTTTTTTATTTCTTCTTCAATCTTAGTTTTGATAATGTTGTTACCTATCCATAAATAAGTATCTAAATCTGCATTATACTCCACATAGCAAGGTACTTTTGCTTTTGCTGTGGGTGAAACCTTTTTCAAAAACTTAATATCTGTTGCGTTCTCTACAAATAAAAATCTGCCAATCTTTTTCATAGTTGACACCGTCCTTTCTTTTACTATAATCATTATAACATATCTTTAAGAGTTTGTCAAGTAAACATTTTATTAATTAGTTAAAAATTTTAATTAAACTCACAATCACTAGTGCCGCCAAGTTAATAATTAATTCATAATCACAATGCCGCAGTGTTCACAAAATAGAAATAAAGGGAGATTTTCTCTCCCTTTACTCAGCGATACAAAGTTATTATCTTTTTCTCTTTATCAACATCAACGCAACCTTGAACTGTTGACTTCTTGCCGATTACATAAGCCATAACATCATAACAGTAATGAGTGTATCTGGTATCAGAGATACAAGGTGGGTCAACCTTTACAGTGTAATCGGGATATTCCTTGTTAAATTCTTCTTTAATCGTGTACCAATTCATAGTAACAACTCCTTTTCTTTTACTATAACCATTATATCACATTATAAGAAATTTGTCAATAGGAAAAACGTAAACATTTTATTAATTAGTTAAATATCTTAATTAATAGTAGTTTTGGCAGTGCCGCCACCTTAACATTTCATTAATATTTATAAGAAAAATATAACCAAAAAATATATTAGAAATTTGTGCAAAATGACTATTGACATTTATCGTATAATATGATATACTAGTATCATAGAAGAGGGAACAAACCCGAAACACTAAGGAGGTTGTCACTATGACAGATACAATTACTATTACAAGAGCCGAGTATTACGAGATGTTGGTTGAATGTTTAGCACGTTCTACTTTCGTTAGAATGTTCGAGTGCGAGCCTGCAGATATTTACAGCTTCGACTATGATTTCAGCAATGTTGAGTGGAATCTGGAACTTGAATGTGCTTATCAGGAGTACTTAGAGAGTTGTTAAAACTCTCTTTTTTTTAGTCAGTGTCGCAGTCTTAACATCTTGTTAATATTTTGACTGTCGCCACCTTAACATTTTATTAACAGTATTATTAAGTAATCATTAACTTAACGGCAGTTTTAACTGTCGCCAATGTAACATTTAATTCACATTTGGTCTGTCGCACACTTAACATCTTGTTCATATCTTGCCGTCGCAGTGTTCATATTCTTTTAACAAAAGCAAAGCGGTGACTATTGCCACCGCCCGCATTTAGGGGAAACATCTTATCCCTTTACTTGTCCTTTACAGTTCTGATAATAAGGACACGCTCTGCCGTCGCAAAGCCCTGTTAAATCGCAAAGGGCTTCGGGGTAAGCTTCTTCGATTTCTTCCTCGGTGAAAATCGGTTCATCATCATACATTGTGTACTCTTTATATGCCATAACTAGCACCATCCTTTCTTTACTTTATTATACTATACTTTACCCTATTTGTCAAGAAAACTTTCTGTTAATTAGTTAAAAATTCTAACAAAATCAACAATGCCGCACTCTTAATACTTTGTTCATATTCTAACGTGTCGCAGTATTAACATTTAGTTCATAAAATGATTATAGAAAAAAGACGGCATTTCTGCCGTCCTTTGCGGTTTAGAGGGGTGTCCGCATACATCTATAAAACCGCCGTATGCTCGCTCTACTTAACTTATATAGCGGTGCTGGCTCTTGCTGAATTAAGGGTCTTATACGTCACGTTTCCTGACTCCCTTCCGGTACGCCCACCAGTGCCCACGGAGTTCTTACCACCGCTTGGGATTTCTCCCTTGACTGTATCTATAGTATACCATATCTACGCCAATTTGTCAATGAATAATTTGTATTTATTAAAAGAACAATTTGTTAATTAGTTAAAAATTCTAACTAAATTACAAGTGCCGCAGTCTTAACAATTCCTTAATATTCTAGTGCCGTCGCAGTGTTAATATTTCGTTTACATTTGTTCATAAAAAGTTAATAAAACAAATACACTTTCTTAACCACTTGACCTCTATTATATGTTATAATATAGTTACAGTAAAGGAAGGGGCAAGCCCCACAACCCGAAAACATTTTAGGAGGTCGTCATTATGACAAACACAAGTTATCAGAGAAGAACCGCAACCGCTAACATCAACCGCTATAACCACAGCACTGACTACAGACTGGAGGATGTCTATGGTCGCTACTCAGCCGCAAAAGCTAGGGCATGGAATTATTGCCTTGAGCTGATGAAAAAGTATGACGGCTACGGACTGAAGGTGCTCAGCTCAAATACTTTTATGTTTACAGCAGGCTTTCTCTTTGTAGACAAGGACACGGGCGTTATTCAGTTTATGTTCATAACACCTAACTATGATTGCATAGTTGACTATTAAAGATTAGGGCGAAAGCCCTTTTCTTTTTTTTCAGTGGTGCCGCCGCACGATTAATATTTAGTTCATATTTACAAGTGCCGCAGTGTTCATACTCTATTAACATTTGGTGATTATGCACAAAAGCAACAATAAAACTTTGTGTATTTTGCCGATTGACTTTTACCCTCTTATATGTTATAATGTATACATAAGATAAAGGAAACCCCGAAACACATAAGGAGATGTAAACTATGAAAAAGTATTTTGTTCTTGATTGGTATGAGGACTGGAACGACCCCGAGTTTATCGGTGAGTTTGATACTGTAGAGGAAGCTGAGGAAGCCTGCGACAACTGGGAAGCTGAAACAGACGGTGAGTGCGATTGCATTATTTATACTACAGCTATCACACAAGAAAGACAGCCTAAAATTTATCAAATGGCAATGAGAAGGAAAAGAGAGGGCTAACCTCTCTTTTTTTCTTTTTTGGACTGCCGCAGTATTAACATTTACTTCATAATTACAAGTGCCGCAGTGTTCACAATTTGGAAATAAAAATAGGGGATTTCTCCCCTACTTTAGTATATTAAAGTAAAATCTCTTTTTGATATTCAAAATGAATTTCTTGTATCGGTTCTCTATTTAGCCAATCACAATGACGTTTAGCCTCCTGCTCATCTTTGAATACTCCGTGAATAAACAATATTGAACCGTCATCACTATCACAACAAACAATAACGAATACTTCCATAATTAAACCTCCTCTGGTATAATCATTTCAACAAGATATGTAACATCAATATTCATTGCCATTGAAAAACAGCGTATATATTTTTCAGAATAATTATTATCATTTATATACGCCGTTCTAATTGTTGCCGCCTCCCTCAAAGTTAAGTTTTCAGCAACAACACATTTATTAATGTGGTCTGTAATGTATACTTTCAATTCGTTCATAGTGATTACCTCCTTTTCACTATAATTAGTATAACATATTTTTATTAATTTGTCAAGTTAATTTTTTGTGAATAAGTTTGAAAATTCAACTGTCGCCGCATTCACATTTACTTCATATTTAAGGGGCGGTCGCCCCGTTCATAAACTCTTAATAGTTCATAGAAAATTAATAAAATAACTATTGATTTTTAATAGATTTTATGGTATAATAAAGTTAAGAATTGTGAGGAGGTCTAACTATGGATAAGTGGATAATAATTGATTGGCATAGTAGTGAGGACACCCCTGACTTCATAGGGGTTGCTATGTCTGATGAACAAATTAATGATGTTTGTGACGAGCTAGAAGGTGAGCATGATATTGTCTGTTATAAAACGAGCTATGAACCTACCAAAGAGCTACTTAAAAAGCTAGAGAATAAAGGTGTAATTCCAAAAGGCATAGTTTAAGCTATGTCTTTTTTTCTGCGGGCTGCCGCCTTGTTCATAAATTAGAAATAAAAAGAGGAAGATTTAATCTTCCTCAATAAGTGTACCGTCAACATTAACATTACCAAAAGGATTTTCTTTGTTAAAAAGTTTTTCAAAAGAATCTTTTTTTACATAACAGATATGAGTTAAAGGACACTCTGTACAACCATAATGAAGATGAAAAAGCCAAAATTCGCAAAAATCATCAAGCCTTTTCAGGGCGTGCCGAACGTTGCCGATTTCAGCACGAATTTCTTTACTATTTTCTTTTTCATAATCTTTACATTTCTGTTCATTATCAAACTCTTTTCCGTCAAATGCGATATACTTTACTGTCATATTAATGACCCCCTTTTCTTTACTATAGTTATTATACCATATCTAAAGCGATTTGTCAATACCTTTTTTGTAAACAATTTGTTAATTAATAAATTAAATTAACTAAAATCAAAGTGCCGCCCTATTCACATTTACTTAATAATTAACTTATTTAATCAATTAATAAAAAATTAACTTGACATTTTAATTAAATTATGTTATAATAATTATAGTAAAAAGAAAGAGGGTATGAAAATGAAAGCTTATAGAATGTACTTTGGTGTAACTACAGGTGACGGCAAGTTAGTAGGTATTTTCTCTAATAGAGTCAATGCTCAAACTTTTATTGATAATAGTCCACCTATTTTTACAAGTGAGCTACGCATAACAGAAATTTATACAGATTTGCTAACCACAAAGGAGTGATTAAATTGAGGAAAATTTGTTTTAAGCTAGGACAGCTACCACTTCATTTTTACGAGTTTATTGTTCTTTATTTGTACTATTTGAAGGAGTTGATTTAATGGCAAGAGGAAAGACAACCACAATCAAGGGTATTCGTTACACTGATGAAAACGGTAAGAAAACGGTTTTAACTCAGGAAGAGTTCAAAGCAATTCTTAAAAAGTTAAACCGCAAAGCACAGGCAAATAGAACAATCAAGGCAATTGAAGAAAGTGAGGTCGAAGATTAATGGCAAAGTATGATGTTTACATCGAGTTTGAACCTATCTATGTAAAGGAGGTTGAAGCAAATTCTCCCGAGGAGGCAGAGGAAATTGTAATTGAAAACGCAAAATATACAGTTCAACTGTCAGAAGTACTTGACAGTGAATAAGTAAAAGGGGTAAATCTAATTTACCCCTTTATTTTCGTAGTGCCGCCGCACAGTTCACAAATTATTCAAACCCCTTAACGTCGCCTTGTTCATAATTTATTAAAAAAAAGGTTGATTTTACTCAACCCCTATTATATGACAGACAGTCTATTGGTATCTCATATATCTTTGTATAATTGAATTGTATCATTTGGTATTTGTCACAATAACTAATTGCATCCGCTTTATTAGTAAAGCAACATACTGGAACTACTGTATTACCATTCCGATAATATACTAAATAACATACTTTTTCAACTTCACCACAATAATGTTTAATACAACTAATATTATTTGTCATATTAATGACCTCCTTTTCTTTACTATAATTAGTATAACACATTTTAAGTTGTTTGTCAATACCCTTTTTGTAAATAATTTATTAATTAGTTAAATAAACTAATTAAATAATAGTGCCGCCCTATTCATAATTTATTAAAAAGAAAATGGTTGATTTTACTCAACCATTTCTACTTGAATATCCGCAAAGTTATACAAACGACATTTACTGTGTTCCTCCTTAACTGCATAGCAATTACTATCAGGAATTTTACACAGAAAAACATATACGTTATATTCATACCTAAACTTTTCACCGTATTTCATTTCACTAATGAAACATTCGGTAATTTTAGGTACTTTAATTCCAAGACAGCGTGCAGTTGCAATTGCTTTCCCCCATACAAGATTAAATTCGTCATTTGGATGACATCTTGCAATGCCTACTTTATTTGTTTTCTTATCATAGCACATTACAACATTCTCGCAATGGTCTTCAGGTGGGAGTACATAGGTCATAATTCTCTTATAATCAATCTTCTTAATTATTTCAAGTGCCCACTTGTCAAATCCTGCTTTGTTCATAATAAAACCTCTTTTCTTTAGTCTCAGTATTTCCTTTACTGTAACTATAGTATAACACATAACAAAGAAAAAGTCAATATACAAATTGTACAAATTATTACTTTAACTTTTGTCTAAAACGCCAATTGACAATACCCCGATTATATGTTATAATACTAATAGAATAAAGGAGGTAGTTAAAATGAAATATTATGAAATCTATATTAAAAGAATAATTAATCATACTTGTTATTCAATGACGGAAGTTATAGATTATTTAGTTTGGTATATTAAAGAAATTCAAGCTAATTACGGAATATTCAATTCAAGAGAATCTATTCTAAATCATTTAGATGAATATAAAAAAATATATAAAATTAAGATAAAGGAGGTAGTTAAATGAAAAAGACTTTTGAAAACTTACAATACTTTGTCTTAATGGGTTTGATAATCGCACAATGTGTTATTGGCAAGTGGTATTTAATAGGTCAAGGAATTTACTTACTTTGTAATGTAATTTCAGTTGTAAGAGATTATATTCTCGATCGACCCACGGCAGATAAAGTAAAAGATTATTCTTGTTCTGCAATCACAATAGGACTTATATTAATTGCTTTGTGGTAGACTTGTTCTACCACTTTATTTTATTTAATTAATTAAAAAATTTAACTAAAACTCTGCCGTCACATTCACAATTAATTCAAATTACTAGTGCCGCGGCATTAACAATTTGGAAATAAAAAGAGGGAATTACTTCCCTCTTATAAACCAATTCACAAGACGTACACGCCAATTATCTTCACCATATTTCATTCTCCACTTAAACAAAAGTTGTTTCATTTACTTTTCCTCCTTATTCATTAATTCGTCCTTATTTCTCAATTCGTCAATAGTCCAATCGTGTAAATCTCTTTGCATTATTGCAACAAGTTCAAAAAGTACAATTACTTCTTCTATTCCACCAGATACATGACCGTATTTATGAGTACCCATATTATCAAGTACATCATTATAAAGATGTGCGGCAATTTGCCCTAACTCTCTAATTCTTTTTTGTGTCATTTGCTTTCCCTCTTTTCAATTCGGACACTTTGAATTTTATACTCATTATCATTTTCAGCGTGATTTATTTTGTCTATTCTTATACAATTATCCCTATATTCTAAAGCATCCTTTAGAGTATAGAAAACGTCAAGAAGTCCAAAACTATCACCTTTATACCTATACATTAAAATATATACTACCATTTTAACAACTCCTTTTCTTTTACTATAATCATTATACACTATCTTCAATAAAAAGTCAATATACAATTTGCACAAATTTTAATGCCCGCTATTGTATACTTTGTCGTGCCGCAGTGTTCACATTCTCTTAACAAAACTTAATAAAATAACTTGAAAATGTTCACAATTTCTTAACCACTTCAATCTAATTATATGTTATACTATAATTACAGTAAAGAGAGAACACAAAAGAAGATAGTTCCTCACAACTGATATTAAATCGCCCTAAAGGGCAGAAAGTAGGTATATTATGACTAACACAAATCTTATGGAAATGGTAAGCAGAATTATTGAAAGCGGTGAAAACTCAAAGATTAATGCACTTGAAAGACTTTGCTTTAGCTGTCAGATTGAAGATGAAGTTTTTGAAGCTATCAAGGCAAACTACAATATTGAGAAGCCAATTCCGAGAAGCGTATTCCGCACAATAGCAAGAGAACTTGAAAGAAGTATTGAGCAGGTAGCTTGGTATGTATATGCTCTTGTAAGAGAAAAGAAGATTAAGCTTGAGCCTGCACAGCAGGGTAAATCATATAGAATTTATAATCAGGTAATTCGCTATATGAGTAATAATAAGATAGGTACAGTAGACGGCTACAAGCTTGCTAAAGAACTTAACTATTCAATTAGTGAAATTCGCAACGCTATTTATAAATGTGACGAGGGAGTTCTTACAGTAGGTCAGATTGACCACATAAAGGACGATAGAGGTCGCACAATTGTAACAATTTATTGTAAGCTTTATTAAAAATTAAAGAGGTAGTTTAACTACCTCTTTTCTTTTTTTATTTTTAGTTAAAATTTTTAACTTTTGAACTGCCGCAGTATTAATAATATATTCACAATTCTCAGTGCCGCAGTGTTCATAATTTAGAAATAAAGAAAGGTTGATTTTTAGTCAACCTTTTTTCCAATAGTTGAGAAATTCATATTTTTCGGGGTGCATTTCGATTTTTTTCTTGGTAATTACTTCTCCACAATAGGGGAGACCATGATAATTTGCTTTTGTAATTTCAACATAGTATTTTTTATTAGTTGCAGTCTCAAATGTTTTTGCTATGTTTTTGTCAATATAAAAAGTTAAAACATTTTCGTTTTGTGTTATAAAATCACATTTCAAATACTTTGAATAAAAATGGTGAATTATGATTTTTCTGATAAGAAATGCAATCGGTAATACAGTTATACAGAATAAAACAAACCAAACACCGAACAGAAAATAGTTCGCTTTTTCATTGTCAAAATCTGTAATTGCACCAATTACCGAAACGAACAACTGCCAAACTACCATACCTATAATAATACCTATAATAATATTTGTCATATTAATGACCTCCTTTTATTATCAGAAATTGTTTTTTACAAAAAGATATTTTTCATATCTCCTAGTTATCAAAGTATTAGCACATTTTTCAAATTCTTCACCTTGATGATACCAAGGGTCATTAGCACACAATTCTTTTTTCTTTAGATATTTTTCATAAAGATAATTAAGCGTTTCTTCTTTTGTTCTCCAGTGGGGCAAAGAGGGTTTACAAAAAAGTCCTTCTTTTCGTTCACAAACTATTATTTCGTCAAAATCATTAGCCCTCTCTCTGACTTGCTTACGAGTATATATTGCTCCTCTTGCCTTATGTTCTGTATCATAATCATAACACCAAAAATATTTTTCATTATTTTTAATACCGACAAGAAAATACATATTACAACCTTCTTTCTAATTTTATAGAGTTTATTCTCTTTATCTTGATTATATTATACCACATTAAGTTGAATTTGTCAAGTAAATATTTTATTAATTAGTTAAAAAATCTAACAAAATCCAAAGTGCCGCCCCGTTCATATTCTCTTAATATTTGACAACTTGCACAAAAATTTAATTTAACTTTGTCTATTTTGCCTATTGAATTTTCTCTAATTCTATGTTATAATATCTATAGAAATTAAAAAGGAGGTCTTACAAATGGCAAGATACGAAGATTTAATGGAGTTCAAAAACGATACCGAGCGAATGAATGTAGTCCGTGAGCGTATATCAAAGGTATGCTATAATGCACTTATGGCTGAGTGCGGTGAGGACTTTGTACGCTTTATTCCCGAGGATATTGGTATAACTCCAAACGCAAGCAAGGTAGCTAAGAATACAGTAGTAGCTGATGTCGGTGACGTTCTCGACAAAGACAAGTTTCCTGTGGGAGTTTGTGTTGAGGTAACTGTAAAAGTTAAGAAGTGGAACACAGTTACAACCAAGTCAAACAAGGTTACTTATGGAGTAAGTCTTGACGATTATGACGAAAGCTTGAAGGCAAAAGCTGAAAGGAAAAAAGAGGGCTAGCCCCTCTTTTTTCTTTAATTAGTTAAAAATTTTAACTTTTTGTAATGCCGCCCCATTAACAATTTGGTAATAAAAAAAGAAAAGACAGACTTTCGCCTGTCTTTCCCGAAAGGAGGTGTATTATGAGTTCAACTTATACGCTTTAATCAAGTAGTGTTTCAGGTGCAATGTAAACTAAATCCTCAACCAAAAGGTCTTCATTAAGTTGTGAAATAAAATCAGATTTATCTGTTTCATTAAAATTACTTCTACTACAAATCTTTTCAAGTTCCTTTATAGCACACTTTTTAGCACTCTCCAAAGTACGATAAACTCCTACAATCATGTTGTCCTCATCAAACACAATATAAACCTTTTCCATTTACTTTTACCTCTTTCCTTTTCTTTAACTTAATTATACCATACTTTCAACTAATTGTCAATAGTCATTTTGCACAAATTTCAATTTTATCAACAGACAATAATCCGTCTATAAAAGAGAAATCATTATCAGCAAACTCCATTAAAAGTCTATCCCATTTTTCTTCATCTTCATAGTAATCTTCAATGAAATCCCGAACGGCAATCATTACATCATAGAAATCCTCATAAACTCCATGAATGTGAGTTTTTCCACACCATGAACCTTCAATAATAAGTGCATATTTAGTAGTCATTTGAAATACCTCTCTTTCTCTTTTACTATAATAAGTATACCATACTTTCAACTATTTGTCAATAGTCATTTTGCACAAATTTTAATCTTTTGTTTTAACAATCCAAAGATGGTAGATATTACCAAAACCGTTCTTGTAAACCTTGAACATTTTTGCGGTATTTGTGAGGTTAGGAAGTCTATCAACCTCCCAGACGTCAGCCTTCGGACTACCTTTCCACTTTGCAAGAATTATATACATAATTTCGACCCTCTTTCCTTTTCTTTAACTTAATTATATCACATAATAACTAAAATGTCAAGTAAACCTTTTATTAATAAATTAAAAATTTTAACTAAAACCAAAATGCCGTCACGTTAATATTTAATTCAAATTTGAGGTGCCGCAGAGTTCATACCCCGTTAATAATTAAAACTTTTAACAAAAACGAAAAAAGAAAACGGAATTAAATTCCGTTTTCCTCTACAAAGTTCTTGACTAACCTCCAAGGACTTGCTATTGTGCCGTCAATCTTTTTCTTACTCTTAAAAGCAGTCATTAAAATCTGATATTCAATCAAACAATCAGCGTGTCCTGTGTGTTCTTCTTCAAAGTCCTTTTCCCCGATAAGATAAGAGTAAACAACTTCTGCACTTGTCTTTATATTCCCCTTGTCAGTTACAAAGTCATTTTTACGGCAATATTTGACGTACTTTTTTGTACAACATCTAGTCAATACTATAGCCGACCAAATATCAAGCCAAGTAACTTTACACAGGTTAGGACAAATATTTTCATTTCCCTCCAAGAGTTTTGTTATACCCGACTTGTCAAAAGAACAATTGTACGCCCATATCTCAGAAATTTTGTGACGAGTAATCACATTTTCAAGAGTGCCTAAAACCTTTTCTATAGTGTACCATTCATACTTGTTAGGACTTCTCAAAATTTCCTCAATGTTTTTGTGGGTCATTTCTTTTACTCTCTCTTGCGAGGTTATGAAAGTTGTGCTTAAATTCTCCCATATACACGGCAAGCAAGCGAGTGAATACTCTTCATATATTGCCCCCTTCTTATCCGCAACGATAAACCCTATGTCATAAGGTCTTTTTCCACTCATTCCCTCTATATCGAGAACGAGAATTTTAGTTGACTTTGGCATTGTCAATACAACTCCTTTTCTTTAGTATGTATACATTATATCATACTTTTGACTATTTGTCAAGCCTTTTTTGATAATTTGTCATATTGCACAAAAAAGTTAAAAACTTTTGTACATTCCGCCGCCTTACCATATTTTACCAATTCTTCCAATTTTTGGAAATGTGACGGAAATGTTAAGGCGGCGGCACAACAAATTTGAACAAAGTATTAATATGACGACACCTATTTAGTTAAAATTTTTAACCAATTAAAGAAAAAAGAGGGGACTTTAGAAGTCCCCGAAACCGTCATAATCATTCAATATCTTAAAAGTACACTTAAAACCATAATCTCCAAGGCAATCAATGTCTTGTTCTACCCACTGTGCGATAAAATCCGCCACAAGTTCAGGGTCATTGTCGGTATATCCGTGAACATAAAAATATTGAAGCATTCCTTCAAGAATATCACTCCTGTTTTCAGTGTTGAAAACTCCGACTATCTTGTTGTTTTCCAATAAAGTAATTACATAAACGTTCATTTGCTTTTACCTCTCTTTCATTTTCTTTAACTATATTATACCATACTTTTGACGATTTGTCAATAGGCAATTTGTAAACCTTTTATGAATTAGTTAAGCTTTTTAAGATATTAATAATATTGTCAACTCCGTAAGCAATACCATTATTCCAAGCTTTTCTATTCCCCTCTTCGTCATCAAACAAAATTCCACTTGCAAGACTATGTTTTGGTACTCCGTGAGAGACAATAAAAATATTATCAAAGCAAACACTTTTTAAGTGAGTATGCAACCATTTTAATTTTGCCTGCTTAATTCTATCTGAGAAATCTTTATCCGCTTTTCGTGATACATAAGAAATAATATTAACAGTATAACCTTTTGTTTGAAGTTTGTTGATAAGTCTTGCTAATACTTGCATATTAACAAGAGGTTTTGCAATTTCATAAGGTCTTGTATTACCATTATACAAATCATCAAGCCAACCTTCAACACCATAAAAATCTGCTATTGTGCCGTCCATATCAAAGTTAATAATCTTTTCCATTGTTTTAACAACTCCTTTTCTTTACTGTAACTATAGTATACCATACTTTAACCGATTTGTCAATACCTTTTTGTAAATTTAGCAATTTAACCAAAAATATTCAACAATGTTAAAAACTTTTGTCTATTCTGCCGCCCTACCAAAATTTAACTAAAACTGGAAAAAATTGGCACTGCCGCAGTGTTAATATTTGCTTAATAATTAACTGATCTAACCAATTAACAATTAATTAAAATAACCTTAAAAGAAAATACTTGATTTTACTCTTAAAATTTGCTATAATATTTATAGAGAAAAGGAAAGAGGAAAAACCTCAAAGCCGAAATTCCTTTACTTTAGGAATTGACTAGTCACCAATTCCGATTTGTTAAAAGGTTAAAACAAATTCACAAATTGTTTACAAAAAACCTCTTGACAAAATCAATCGTTTGTGGTATAATTAAGTTAAAGAAAAGGGAGAGAACAAACTTCCGAGGTTCGCAAGTAAGTTCAAAAAAGCTTAACAAAAAGTTCATAAAAAACCACTTGACAAACCTGAAAAAATATGTTATAATAATAACAGAGATAAGGAAAGACCTTATCAAAACAACTTTCAAATGACAGCCGAAGTCGTTAAAACGGAGAAAGTAGGTATGGTATGGCAAACGCAACAATGACAAACAGACAGTTCCTGACAGCAATCGTTGAGAACAAGGTAACACCTGAAATCGTTGAGTACGCAAAGGCTCAGATTGAAAAGCTTGACGAGAAGAACAAGAAGAGAAGAGAGACAGGTACTGCAAATCAGAGAGCTAACGAGGGTATCAAGGAGGCTATCCTTGGTGCAATGGAGGCAGGCGTAACTTATACAGCCGCAGAAATTGTTACTTTCGGAATTGACGGTATTACTTCAACTCAGAAGGTATCACCTCTTATGTCTCAGCTTTCGGATGCAGGCAAGGTTACAATTTCCGAGGTTAAGATTAAGGGCAAGAGCAAGGTTAAGGGATATACTCTTGTAAATCCCGAGTAATTGAAAAGGGCGGTCAACTCCGCCCTTTACAACTCAACACTAATTAAAGCAGTTTAGATTTAACTAAACTGCTTTTTTATTTGTACGAATTTGTTAGAAATTTTAACTAAAACTCCGACTTTAATAAAAAAAATTAAAATTTTTAACTAAAAACTCTGCCGCCGGCTTAATAATTTCTTAATTTATTAACGAAAAATGAACGTCGCGGCACCCATTGCGTTAAAGTTCTAAAGTTTAACGTGTTAAAGTGTTAAATTACTGCCAATTGTCCAGTTTTTTGGACATAAAATTCTCAATAAACTTAAATCTTTTTACTAATTCCAATAAAAAACGTTAATTTCTAATCGAAATTTAATATTTAATTCGCAAATTCTTAATAAAATCAAAGCAAATTCTTTAATAAAATTTTAATAAGTAAAAAATTTTAACTAAAACAAAGTGCCGCCCCGTTCACATTTTGTTCACACATTGGCAAGTCTTTGCTCGTCCCGAAGTTGTCGCTTTGTCGCACCGACGCCCCGCGAGTCAAATATTCAAAACTGTCAAATATTCAACGAGCTGCGAGCTGCAAAAGGAGCTGCGAGCTGGGCATTTTTAATTTAAGGGAGCTGCAAGTTAGCCAAATTTTAAGGCGAACATATGTTCGAAGGAAAATTTTAGCGAGCTGTGATCTTCCCTGAGCTGTCAATTGTTTGACTTTTTAAGTCAAATATTTGACTTTTTCGCCGCACTATTATATAATTATATTATAATAAATATTTGACTTTCTAGTTTATTTGACTTAGAGCTTCGCTCAAGCGTTTGAGCTGTGTTGTGCCGGCCTCCGATAGTTTATATATTTGACTTTATTATATAATTGACTATTGGTGCGTGAGCTGTCACGATACATTTAAGGCACTAACGCAATAATTAAAGCACATACAATACTTTTAAAGTGTTAATACTTATGAACAAAAACACCCCTATTTCCACCCACAAATTCGCCCTATGAAATTTTTAATAGGGCAAAACGAAAGAGGTATATGCCCCCGCGAACATTTGTTTGCTGGATCGCACATACCTCTTATTTTTTTTACGTTTTCTTTTTAGTAAGCCCCTTGACCTAAGCCCTACTTATCTAAACAATAGGATTAAGGTTTCAACTAGTTGATAGTAAGCTTTAAAGCTTAGACTTGTTTTAATTTGAGCTTTTACGTTTTCGCTTTTACTTTCTCTTAGTACTATTATTTCTTCATTATAGATATAACTAAACTTTTGTTCTTTATAGACAACCTTATTTCTTTTAAGTTTAAGCTCAGTTTCAATTTGAGCTATTACTTCTATAGCTGCTAATACTTTTGCTATTCCTTTACTTTTACTTATACAATACTTTCTTTCTGCTTTATTAAAACTTTCTTTTAAACTAGTTATATTATTAATTAAATAAGTTTTAATTTTAGTTTCATTTGATTGTTCCTTTTTAAAGACTTCTTCAATTAAAGTATCATAGTAAACTTTTGCCTAGATATTATCTCGTTTGTCTTTAATTGGAAGAGGCTGATAGCTTCGATTATAAGAACTTATTCTATTTGAGTTTACATCAATTTGATGAGCTGCTACTTCCCTTCCTACTTTAGTCTAATAGTCTATTGGTTTATAGACTTTACCGTTATAGTGTACTTCCTTATTGG
>Ga0310691_10002707_pt1 | contig 22661 bp, 38 predicted proteins | sample 176DNAGHGlowgp2_FD_203887 | JGI IMG/M metagenome (GOLD analysis project Ga0310691, IMG submission 203887) | Sheep rumen microbial communities from Palmerston North, Manawatu-Wanganui, New Zealand - 1766 DNA GHGlow gp2 (v2) (version 2) | ecosystem: Host-associated > Mammals > Digestive system >...
CACGGCGGCCACGGTGCGCTTGTCCATCTCCACGGTGTCCTTGATGGCCAGGTCCGAAAGCGTCAGCGGTTTCACCTGCTCAACCTGGATCTGGTCGGCGGGGATCAGCCACGGCGCGCCCTGGTACGGGGGCTTCACGTAACTCTCCAGGAACTTCTGCCGCTGCTCCGGCTGGGCGAACATGCCGTTCGTGCTGTCCACCTTCACGATGATCGACGGCTTCCATTCGCTGGACAGGAAGGCCTTCTTGGTCTTCTCCGCCTGCTTCAGGTTCCCGGCGATCTCTTTCAGCGTCACCGTCGCGCCCCGGCCCTTCCACGGCCAGGCGGGATCCGGATTGTAGGCAAAGTGCATCACATCCTCCGGGTTCCTCGGCTGCCCGTCGATCATCACCCGGTAATCCCGGCGGGAGTTGCCCACGGCCCTGAATTCCACCCGGTCGGCGGCGATGGGCTCCATGCTCTGCAGGATGCCCTTGTGGGTGTGGGGCACCACCACGCTGTTCCCCTTCAGCAGCAGCGTCATCACGATGGCGGTCATCCACTGCATGCGGGTCATGGTCCCGTTGGGCTGTATGTCGATGGCCCGGGACAGCTCGTTGATGATGCGCTTATCCCCCTCGGCGGTGTTTTCCATCAGGTGGATGGTCATGCCGCCGATCAGCTCCGCGATGCGCAGGCACGCGGTCTGGATCTCCGGGTTGTCCGACAGTCGGGTATAGCCCGGCAGGCAGTCGTCGCCGTCGTGGGCCAGCCAAAATGCGGCGTAGCTGTCGGGCTTGTCCCGCTTGTTGCGCAGTCTTTGGAGCAGGTTCAATTCTCTCACCACTTCCATGATTTAGTGCCCTTGGCCGTCTCCTCCAGGCAGCGGATCGCCGCGAACACCGAAGCGTCGAACAGGTCGATGCGGTGCTTCGGCTCCGCCGGGTCCTTCCCGTACTGGATCAGGTCGTCGGTCTTTTCCACCGCGTGGACGTTGGCCACGCAGTACTCGTAGGCGTCTGAGTGCAAATAGTACAGCTCGCCGTCGTTGGCGGCCTTTTCGATGTGCCGGAAGCCCCGGCTCTTCAGTATGTACAGCTGGGGCTGGTTGACGATGTTGAAGCCCGCGCGCTTCATCAGCGGCACGTACTCCTCCCCGGCGAACTTCATGTCGTGGCCCACCGCCGCGATCTTGAAGCCCCTGGCCCGCATGTCGATGAACCAGCCCACGATGTCGGCGTAGTTGACCGTCGGCGTGTTGCAGATGGTCAGCCAGCCGTCGTCCTCCCAGCCGAACAGCGGTATGTCGTCCTCGTCGGCCTTCCGCGCCGCCTCGGTGCGGGGGAAGAAGCCGTGGGTGATGCAGATCTTCACGCTGCCGTACACGCCCCACAGGGCGGCGGCGGTCAGGTCGTGCATCCTGGACAGGTCCGAGCCGCCGTACCAGCTGATGGGCAGCTTCGCCAGCTGCTCCAGCGTCCAGTCGTACTTTGCGTCGGACTGCTTGAACTTCGCCAAATCAAACCAGGCGTTCAGCGCGGTCGTGTAGATGTTGAGCGACCGGCTCAGAAAGTCCTTGCGCTGCTGCGGGTCGTTCTGGGCCTGCAGCGATTCCTGCAGCATGTCGGCGGGCCGGATGGTGATCCCGTAGGATGGGTTGGCTTTGGCGTGCTGGATCGGGTCGGTGTAGTCCACGTTCCCCTTGTCGTCCTGGTCGGCCCGGCTGATGAACACGAACAGGCTGTCGTCCTTCACCTGGCCGGTGACCACCTTCACGCCGTACTCCACGCGCCGGTAGCAGAAGCTGTTCACGTTGTCGCCGGCGGTGGTGATGCCGATCATCAACTTGTTGGTGTAGGCCTTGCCCGCTTCCTTGAAGCGGTTGTACTGGCTGGCCCGCTTGAAGGCCTGGATCTCGTCGGCGATGGAGATGGGCGCGTTGAAGGAGTCCTGTGCGTCCGGGTTGGATGCCAGCGCCTCGATGTGGATGTAGCCGTCCGGCAGGCCGTCCTCGTCGGTGAAGTCGTAGTGCACCGAGTGCTCGGCGTTGTTGTTCCGGATCCGGAACTCCCCGGCCATGCCCCGGTAGCGCAGCGTGTACAGTATGTCCTCGAAGCTCTCGCACGCCTGCTTCATGCTGGCCGCCACGATGTAGATCGTCACGCCGCTCCTGCGCTCCAGCAGGGCGATGCCGAAGGCCAGCGCCGCGGCGAACAGCGTCTTGCCGTTCTTCCTGGGTACGTAGATAAATGCTTCCTTGTACCGGCGCTCCCGGCGGCCCTTATAGTAAAACCCCAGCAGGTTGTACACGATGAACACCTGCCAGGGCAGCATCCTGAACGGGGTATTGGTCAGCGGGGTGCCGTCCAGCGCCTGGCCCTGCTTGTGGACCATGATGCGCTCTATGATGTTGCAGACGAAATCCGGCTCCTTGGTGCGCAATGTCAGGTCCTTGCGCTCCAGGTCGTCGAGGAAACGGCGAGCCGCCGCGGCGACCTCGGCGCCGCAGATGTTGATGCCGGCGGCCTTCGCCTCCTCGGCGGTCTTCCACGCCACCTCGGTGGAGGCGGCGCAGGCCCGGGCGTAGGCGACGGCGATCTTCTTGTATCGCTTCGCTTTCTTCGGCTTAGGCAAGGCCCTTCAACGCCTCTCCCAGCGCCGACTTCTTGCGCTGCTTCATGGCCCCCTCGTCAATGCGCTTCAGCCCCGCCGGGGTCAGGCCCAGGTCCCGCCAGTAGGCCAGCGCGTCCCGGTTCAGGTCGTTGATCATCCGCAGCACCGGGTTCTGCTCGATGTTCGTGGCGCCGCCCTTGTTCGTATGCTTCACCAGCACATTGCCGCCGCCCGCCTCGAACAGTCGCTCTGCCTCGTCCCTCCGCTGGAGAATGTTGGCCAGGGTGTCGATCACGGGGCTGAAATACTCCCGATAGGTCCCCGCGTCCCTCATCGCCTGCACGATCCTGCCCCGCCACTCGTCTGCCGTCACCCTGGTCACCTCCTCGTCATTCGTTCAAAAGCACGGCCTTCTCGCCGGTCAGCTTTTCCCACCGCGCCACGATCACGTCCACATAATGCGGGTCGAGCTCCATCATGTAACAGTTGCGACCGGTCTGCTCGCACGCGATCAACGTCGAACCGCTCCCGCCAAACAAGTCGAGCACATTCCATCCGCGCTTGCTGCTGTTGCGAATCAACGGCACGAGAAGCGCCTGGGGCTTCACAGTCGGGTGCATGTCCGCCGCATTCGGTTTGTCCGCGCGCAGCACGCTCCCCGCCTGGTTCTGCCCCAGCAGCTTCTCACACAGCGCGATCAGGTCGCCCTTCTTCATCGTAGACAGTTTGACGGCCTCGTCCTCTATCACCGTCGATTCTGCGCGGCTGTCCGTGAAGTAATGCGCTGCGCCTTCTTTCCACCCGTACAGGCAGCACTCGTGCATCCACTGATAGTCCGAATTGCGTCCGAGCACAAAATGGGATTTCACCCAGATTAATTGTTCATGCAGCTTGAAGTCCTCTACTGCTCGAACCGCGCTCTCGAACTCGATATGATGCAGCCCGGCATACCAGATATAGTATGCTGCACCCCCCTCATGCTCCGCTCTGCGTTCCAGAGTGCCGATGTGAGGAATGGTATAAACTCGCTTTCAGGCATGGAGTCGTTGAGGATGTGTACTCCATCGTTGGAACTGTGAGGCCGCTCGCAGCTCCCAACGTCGCAATTATACGGCGGGTCGGTCATGAGCAAGTCGATCTCCGCACCGTCCAGCAGCTTGTCCACGTCGTCTGGGTCGGTACTGTCGCCGCACATCACCCGATGCCGCCCGAGTTGGTATACGTCGCCCGGTTTGGCTGTAGGTTCCTCCGGCGGCTCCGGCGGTTCATCCTCCTCGATCTCCTCGTCGTCCGCCTCGTAGGTTTCCATGTTTTCAAATCCGAACAGGCTCATATCCAGCCCCGTGATACCGGACAGCTCCAGGCTTTTCGCGACCTCGTCCCATTCGGACAGCTCCGCCGTGCGGTTGTGGGCCAGGGCGTAGGCGCGGCGCTGCTCGTCGGTCAGGTGGTCCAGGCGGATCACCGGCACGGTCTCCATGCCCAGCTTCCTCGCGGCCATCAGCCGCCCGTGGCCCTCCACGATCACGTTGTTCTCGCCCCACACGCCGATGGGATCGTCGAAGCCGAACGCCCGGATGCTTTCCACGATGGCGTCCACGTCCGCGTCCTGGTGCTTCCGGGCGTTGTTCTCATACGGGGTAAGCCCGTCGATCGGCAGATATTCGATCCTCAAGTCCTGCATGTATTCGGTATCCAATCCCACGTTCTTACCCCCTTTTCCCAAAAACCCCGCGCACTTGGAAAAACCTACCCCCGCCGGTGATCGGCCCCCAAAGTGGGGGCGGGTGACCCGGGGGGGTATCACGCGCGCGCGTTATCTTGTAAAGAATACGTGAAGCGCTGGCATTTTCGCCCGCGCTTCGTCCGTTTGTTATGCAACAGTAAACTTTTTAAAACTTCCCGCCGCCATCCTCGCGGTAGCGCAGCGGGATCTCCACGCCCTGCCGCCTCGCGGTGCGCCTCAGCAGTTCCGCGCCCCTGGCGCTCAGCGCGTGGCCGGTCCTGTCGTGCATCTGGTCGTGTACGTCCCCGGCCAGGCTGACCAGGTTCCACGGCTCCCACTGGTACTCCGGGAACTCATCCCGCGGGAATATATGGTGCACGGTCGTGGCCTCGGCGCGCTTCCCGAACCGCCTGGACTCCATGCACATGTACCCATCCCGCCGCAGCACGGCCTCGCGCAGCCTTCGCCACCTTTTCGTAGCGTAGAACGGGTCCGTGTACTTGTATCTCATGTCCTCACCCCCACGACAAAGGCCGCGACGAAAAGCCCTAAACGTCGCGGCCCGACAGGGAGAATGACGCCGCCAGGCAGGGCGTTGGCGCATCCATCCCGCACAGGGGAGCGGGAATGTCCCCACCTGTCGACGATGACATTATAACCCGTGTGCAGTCCCTTTTATTGACCCTTTTTCAGTCGTCGATCCGGCTGTCCAGCTCAATGAAGAACAGCTGGCGCAGCACGTAGAACTGGCGCTCCCCGATGGCCGGCCGCACCTGGTAATATGGCATGCCCTCGCAGGCGTTTTTGATCAGTGCCTCGGCGATGTTTGGCACGGCCACGGCGTTGGCGCTCTGTTCGATGGCCCGCATACGTCTGACGAAGGGCAGCGCCGCCAGCTGTATGGCCGTGTTCCCGGTGGGATCCGGCTTCCGCCACGCGCCGCTGCGCCGCCTGGGCCTGTCCACGATCCCCGCCCGGGCCCGCTCCAGCTGTCGGCGATACTCCGGGTACTGCCGGCACACCGCCCGCAGCTCGTCATACCGCGCCGGCGATATTCCCGCCTCCAGCAGGCGGCTCGGGTGCTTCCTCATTCGCTCTCCCTCCGTTTGCCCTTCCTGTTCAATTTCATATATGCTCCATTCCTATCACACCAAGCATCGCCGGTGTCTTCGTGATAGCATGGACATTCCCGTTTCATACACGGCATAAACGTCTCGTTGTAGTAATATTCTTCCGGAATCGTGCAGGATGCTTTTCTTTCCCCATGTACTCTGAACGGGCACGGTTTCAGTTCCATGCTGTCGCCCTCCTCTGTTCTTCGGTCGGTTCACCTGTCCAGCAGCGCCACTTCTTCCCGTACAGCTCCACGTTGGGCCAGATCGTCACGTGCCCCGGCTCCGTGACGCCGACCCTCGTTCCCGTGATGCCCATGCCCGTCTGCACGTCGTAGATGATCACCCATCCGGTATACAGCCTGCCGTTCCGGGCTTCAAACCACGCCGGTTTCCCCCGCGCCCGGCACAGCTCCTCTACCGTCATCACCCTCGGCTCCATCTCGCGCAGCGCCTGGGCCGCCTCCTCGGCGCAACTCATCCAGTTTCCCAGCAGCATCTTGCCGTCGCCGACGGCCATATCGAACCGTCCCTTGAAGAACACCCCGATCTTTTCCAGTCCCCTCACGACCTCTTCCCGCGTCATGCTCATCCCTCCATCCTCATGTCCTTTCCGCAGATGGAGCAGTGGCGCTTGTCGTGTGGGTTCCGGTGGCACACCTTCCCGCAGTAGGAGCAGCGCCATCGGGCCTTCCCCTCGTCGTTCAGGTAGTACTTCCACACGGCGCCCTCGCCCTCCCGCTTCAGCAGCGCAAGGGCGTCCGTCTTCAACCGCCGGAAGCAATCCTTCCCGTCATACGGGCACTCCTGGCACTTGTCCATGAACCGCGAAAACCCGCAGCACTCCATCCCTTTTATGACCTTCTCCCTGTCCGTCATTCCCACCGCACCTTCTTCCCGCACTTCCCGCAATACTTCCACGTTTGCACGCTCACCCCGGTCAGCGGGTGCATGACCCCCACCGTGTACATCCCGCAGCTGCCGCAGACGTAGTTCCCGCCAGACTGTAGCTCCGGGGCCACCGGCTCCTGTTCGCGCAGCAGCGCGAGGGCATCCCGCATCAAATCTTGTTGACGAAAGCAATACCACATATCCGGGCTTTTGTCCCTGTATGGGCACACTGTGCAAAAATCGTCTCGATGCTGATTGCTTCCCAATTCTGCTGTGCAGCACTCCAGCCCCCGGATAACCTCTTCCCTCGTCACGTCATTCCCTCCTCATCCTTTTCTTCGGCATTTCAGCGAACGCCCGGTCCCAGTCCGGCGACAATACCTCCTCGACGGTATGGTCGTGCTTGATCGTGTTGCACCACTTGTGCGCCAGCCGAACGTTGTCCGCTTCATGCTTCCCGCCCTTCATGATCGGGACCATGTGGTCCAGCGTCGGATAGCGCCAGCCGGTCACGAAGCCCCCGTTCTTCCACGTGCAATCCCGTGGATCGCAGGGCTTTCCGCAGAGGTAGCATCTTCCCCGGTTCGCCTCCCATATGCTCCTCCATGTCAGGTATTTGTCCGACGGTCCATTCCTCCGTTCGCTCTTGGCGTCCTGGACCGCCTTGCGCTTCTGCCGCATTATGGCGGGGCTGGCATGGGCATACCTCGCCTCCCGCCTGATAAACGCGCCCTTTCCCTTGCAGCGCTCGCAGTATTTCCGTGTCGGGTTGGCGTTTGGCATATCCGCCCCGCATATCACGCACTTCAGCACGCTCCCCACATCATTCCCTCCTCCTCGTTCTCTCCCACGGCACAATGGCCGCGTCTATTTTCCGCAGCCGGGCGGATATGTACGCCCCGGCGACGAAATCGCTGTAGCGCACCACGGGCTCCTCCACGCACCGATAGCCCGGGTACAGTCGCTCGAAGATCTCCCGCCCGTACTGGCGCACGTCCTCGGCCACCCGGGCGGCCCGACGCCTGGACACCTTCCGGTCGCTGACGGTCTCGGTCGGCTCGGCCAGGTTCTTACTGTGCCCCCAGCGGCGCAGGCGCTTGCCGTCATTCTCCACGGCCTCGGTGGTGTGCTGTTTGGTCATGTAGCTGGCCAGGCGCGCCGGTCCCTCGTCCCGGAAGGACAGCCGGTCCGCCCGGACGAAGCCGTGGGGCCAGAGGGCCTTGATGTCCGTGTCCGACAGCCCCGGTGCGTGGAGCACCAGGTGGAAGTGGTAGTGGTGCCACCCGCCCGCCTTGGGTTTGGTGATCTCCAGCACGTACAGGTGCATCAGCTCCCGAGGATCCCGCCCCAGCTGGCGCAGCCTGGTCTTCACCCGGCGGTAGAAGTTGTTCAGCGCCCGGCGGGCGTCCTCCTCCTGTTCGGGCAGGCCCAGCTCCCCGTGCAGCCGGTCGGCGTCCTCCCCGCTCATGGTGAAGCGGTCGATCTGGCCATAGTCCCAGGTCAGGGTCAACACCCAGTCCAGGGGCGTGAAGTTCGCCTCGATGTACCGGCGGATCTTCTTCTCCGCGTTCCTCCGGTTCAGCGCCTCCTGGCAGGCCCGCTGCTTCCTGCGCCGCTGTGCCTCCTCCCGGGCGCCGCCCCCGATCCTGGTCAGCGGGTAGCACTCCACCTCGATGGTGTCCCCCGCCCGGATCGTCCGGGTCCGTATGCCGCCCACCTCCCCGGGGTTGTACTCCCCCGCCTTCAGGTCATACAGTATCTCGTACTGGGATGTGTCCGCGTACATCGCGCCCTCCTGTGTATGTCTGTCGAACCGTCAACTTATAAATACGGTATACAAGCCCGCGCAGGACCATCCCCTCAGGTCCTGTTTATATAGTAGAAATTCGGAGTTCAAGGCTCCGGCAACGCCGAAGCCCTCAACTCTGAATTTCTTCCTCGCTCCCTTTCGGGGCGCTCGATCGGCGCGGGCGGGTGGGGTTTGCATCGTGGATCCGAAAAACCATATCCGTATTCATTTGTCAGTCATGTGCCGTGTGTGCTCAATGATCCCGCCCGCGCTTCATCGTCTACAGCAGCTTCTTCATCCAGTCACCTCCCCGAATGGTCGATCATATGCAGGATCACCATCACGGTGATCAGGATACACAGTTCAATCCCGGCGGCGGTCATGCCCCCACGGTCATGCCGCCCAGGCCCTTCCGCTCGGCCTCGATCTTCGCCAGGGTACGGCCGATCTTCTCGTCCACGGCCCGCTCCACCTCCGGCGCGTTGCCGTAGATCAGCTGCAGCTGGCCCAGCATGATGCAGCAGTCCGCCATCTCCTCGGCGATGTTCATCCGGTCGCCGTCGCCCTGCAGGTCCCGGCTCAGCGCCTGGGCCAGCTCGGTCAGCTCCTCGATGGCCTTTCCCTTCTGGTGGGCGTAGCCGTAGTGGGCGATGATCTGCCACAGCTCCACGCAGGTCCTGTTGTCGTCGGTCAGGCTCACACGCCCGCCCCCTCTCCGATCATGTCTCGTTCCATGGTGTTTCCATCCTTTCTTCGTCGGTGGGCCTGTCCGGCCACACCCGCCACTCGCGCCCGTAGAACTCGTCCACGCGGCTGTGATCATATCTTCGTCCGTTGGTGTATGTGTAGCTGAAGTGAAACACGTCCCGCCCGGTATAGATGCTCCGCCCGAACAGGCTGACGTCCGCCGGGAACAGCTCCAGGAAGCCGCCCTTCCCGAAGTCCCGGTTCTCGATCCACACATGGCTCCGGAAGGGTTCCAGGGCTCGCACCTCGTCCAGTGTCAACGGTTTCAGCGTCGCCCTGGGCACCTCCACCGGCTCGATCACCGGCGCGGCCATCAGCACGTCGAACACGCTCAGCTGTCCCTCCAGCTGTCCCTCCATGGTGTCGCCTCCATTTCCTCAGTCGTCGGTCGCCGATCCCAGCAGCGCCAGGTGACGCCGTAGCCGTTGGCGCTGTAACTCTCCATCTCGCCGTGCTGGCGGTAGAAGCGGGCAATGTGGATCTGTTGGTTGTCATCAATGTAGTCCACGAACATCCAGGTGTCCTTGAGGGTCACCCGGTTGTGGTTGTACTCCACGAACACCGGCCCGTCCGGGCTGTAGAGCTCCTCCCAGGTGAGCAGGCGGGCCGCCCCGGGCCGGTCATTCAGGGCTTCCAGGGCGGCGTCGCAGATGGCGGCGATCTTCGGACAGTCATTCCGGTCGATGATCTCGCAGGTCGCCCAGGTCCAGAGGACCTTAAGGCCGCTGATCAGGTCGGATCTGGTCATACATTCTGCCATGCCATTTCCCTCCGTTGTTCCTCGGTGGGCACGCCGGTCCAGTAGCGGGCCACGCCCATCTCCATGTCCTGCAGCGCCTTCCCGTACACGATCGCGGTCCACCCACACCTCCGGGTCTTGCTCCGGCTCTCCTTCCAGCATGGCAGCACTCCGTCATATGCCGGGGGCTGGTCGAAGTCCTCCCGGGTCACCAGCCTGGCCTCCGGCTCCATCATTGCCTCGGCGGCCTCCTGGGCGCACTTCATCCAATTCAGCAGCATCATCTTCCCGTCGCCCACGGCCATGTCCGCCCGGGCCTCGAAAAAACCGGCGATCTTCATCAGACCGGCAATCCGTTCTTCCCTGGTCACGCTTTATTCCTCCTCTTGGTCGTTCGGTGATGGCTGGCGGCGAAGCGCCGCCCCTACAGGTCGCGGGTCCGGGACTCAAACCGCCGGTAGCACTCCTCGCAGCCGACGGCGTCGATGATGCTGCACTGGATATAGCCGTCCTGGTAGATCACCACGTTGGCGTCCAGGCAGCTTTTGACGGCGGTCTTGTCCCGGTCGTATTCCACGTAGTGGTCGCAATGCCTGGCCGGGTAGAAGGCCCCGCCCCGGCACCAGTGGGCCTGCTCCCCGGGAAGGTTCCAGTCGCTCCAGCTCCGACGTTCTGGCCCCGGCCATGGCTGGACCTTCGCCCGGTGGTCGTCGAAGCAGCCGCCATAGGGGCATCGGCTTGACCACCACAGCAAGCAGGACCGGCAGGGGCAGGATCCGCAGGTCAGAATGTTCAGTTCGTAGTTTTCCATGACGCTACACATTCGGCCATGCCTGCTCCCTCCCTATTTAACCCAGCTCCAGCCGCGCCCGCCGCTGGGCCTCGGTCATGTCGTCCCACTCCTCGGCGTCTATGAACGCCAGGTCCACGCCGCGCACATACGGGGCGTTCCGCCTGCCCTGGATGCTCTTGCTGATTGTGCTCTCGGCCACGCCGGTGTCCACGTGGGCGTGCTTCACCATGTCCCAGCGGGCCACCTCGTGCCCCTCCCGGTCCACGGCCACCACGCCCCGCTGGTAGTGCACGTGCCTGACCTCCTGTGCCTTCCCCTCTGGGGCGTCGAGCGCCCGGGAAACAGCACTGTGCGCTGTTTCCAGCGAGACGGGGACGGCAGTCCCGTGGACAGGTGGCAGCGCGTCAGCGCTGACGGATGAGGTCCCCGTCCTCCTCCCCGCCACGTCGGCCCGCCGCTCGGCGTCGGTCATCCTGTCCCACTCCTCGGCGTACCTGAACGTGAACCCCAGCGCCCTGAACTCGTCCCGCCCCAGCTGACGCAGGCACCGGCTGTATACCATCTTATGGCTCACCCCGCAGCGGGCGGCGGCGTTCTTCACGCCCGCGAACCGCATCACGGCGAAGCCCGCCCGGTCCACGGCCACCACGGGGTGGTGATGTCCGTCGTTCTTCGGCTCCGGCTCCTCCTCGACGGGCGCCTTCGGCTTCGGCGTCGGCTTTCGCCCGGGCTTCGGCTTCCACGTGCCCCGGTCCTTCTCCAGCACCAGCCGGTCCCGCTGCTGGGCCGTCGCCCCGCAGGCCTCGGCGATCAGGTCGGCGATGGCGGGCACGGTCCTGAACTTCGGCTCCCCTTCCAGCCGCTCCAGCAGTATGTCGCTCACCGTGATCTCCGGGTGCTTCTTCCTGCCCAGGCGGCGTATGTACGCCCCCAGCTCCTCCAGCGTCAGCCCGTGGGCCCGCCTGAAATCCTCTAACCACATACGTCATTCCCCTTTGTCGTCGTCAGAACTCCCTGTACCCCGGCGTCCCCGGGCCCCGGTGGCGGCTGTTGGCCTTCGCGATCTCGTTCACGATGATCTCCCGCCGCCCCATCAGGTGGCGCAGGAAGTCGAAGTCCCGCGCCAGTGTGTCGTCGTACAGCTTCCCCGCGCGGATGTCAGAGATCATGTCCTCCAGCGCGCGCTCGGCGGTCCCGGCCCACTCCTGGAGCATGGACGCCCACGTCTCCCTCTCCGGCGGCCTCGGCGGCGCGCCGTCTCTGTGCTGCAGCATCGTCCCGCCTCCTGTCCAGCTCGTCCCAGGCCTCGCCCAGGTAGGTGAAGGCGATCACCACCGCCCCCGCCAGGATGCAGAAGGCCCCCATGGCGGCGACGAACCCGATCACCCATGCCGCCGCGCCCATGCCGGCCAGCAGCTGCTTGCTGATCTCGATCACGCTATGATCTCTCCCTTCCCGTTCTTCACCACGAACTCGCTGTAATTGCCCAGCTTGTCCACCATGCGCCGGGCGCTCTTGACCCCCGGGAAGCGCTGGGCCTTGGCCCGGTGGCGCGTCCACTCGGTGGCCAGCACGCCGGGCCAGTCCGGCAGCTCCGTGGCCCGCTGCAGGTACTTCCCCGCCTCGGTGTCGTAGACGGTGTATCTCGGTGTCGTCATGTCATTCCATCCCTTCGGTTGATCAGATCCAGGCACCGGGCCGCCTCGCCGGTGACCACGGTCACGGGCTGGCACGGATAGCCGGCCGCCGCGCTGTCGTACAGCTCCCGGTTCAGCCGCCCGGCCATCTTCTGGGCCAGGCTGGGGTTCTTGTAGGCCCGGGCCAGCCGTATGTCCGGCGTCCACCGGCAGTACAGCCGATCCGGGTCGTCCGGCCTGCGGCTCGCCCCCGCTCTGGACGCCTGCCGCAGGAACTCGTGCTTGACGTGGTGGTAGATGTACCACTGGCCCCGCCACAGCGCCCCGGTCATCGCCGCGCCCCCAGCAGCCGCTCCTGGCTGTGGTAGGCACCGGCCACGGCCCAGCACAGCAGCCCGTACCAGCCCAGCACCCGCCGCAGCGCCCGCCTCACGGGCCCCGGCGCGCGGCTGTAGCGGGCGCAGTCGCCCCGCACCTTGGTCACCATCAGGCTGTAGTCCTCCGGGGTCTTGTCGTTCCCCACCGCCACCCGCACCAGGCTGGCGACGATGTGCTGGCGGTCTATTTCCGCCTCCACGACCTCCACCTGCTCCCTGGGCAGCTGCATTCCTAAGCCTTCCCCTCTGGGGCATCGAACGCCCGGAAAACAGTCCAGCGGACTGTTTTCAGTGGGATGGGGACGGCAGTCCCTTGGAACGGTGGCCCGGCTTGCCGGGTCGGATGAGGTCCCCGCCGCAGCGGTCACCCCCGTCCCCGCCGCAGCGGTCACCCCCGCCCGCGCCGCCAGCATCCCCTCGGCGATGGCCCCGGAGATCTCCGGGTCGCCGCGCCGGATCATTATCACCGCCCCGCGCCTGTCGCTTCGCTCGGTCGCGGGTTTCGCGCCCGCACAGCCGGTGTGCTGGGCGCTCAGCCCTCCCGCTGGTCGGGCGCTCTGGCCCGCCCCGCGCTTCATCTTGCTCATGTGTGTCACTCCCTCTGTGATCCTCTCGTCACATTGCCCGGCGCTGGGCCTTCCGGGTCTGTCTGGCCCGCTTGTTCGCGGCCTTCCGCCTGGCGGCCAGCCTGTCCTTGTGTCTCTTCCAGTTCAGCGTCCCCAGCCACGGGTGCCTGACCCTCGGCGCAGGAACGAACTTCGCGGGCTCCTTCTTCCTGCCGCTGTTCTCCGCCGCCTGTATCTGCTTGATGATCTTGATGTTCTGCCGGATCTCCAGCTCGACGTCCCGCTTCTTCTCCACTTCGTTGATCTCTTGCCTCATGTGTGTCACTCCCTCTGTCTGTTCTATTTCAACCCGCAGGCGTCTGCGGGCCGGTGTCCAAAGCCTTCCCCTATGGGGAAGGTGGCAGCGCGCCAGCGCTGACGGATGAGGTCCCCGCCGCAGCGGTCCCCTCCGCCACCCTCCGGGCGTGGTTCCGGTTGATCTGCCAGATCACCCGGTCCACCTCGGCCCAGCGGCGCTCCTCCTCTTCCCGGCTCAGGCCCGCGCAGCAGCTGTCGTCTATGTGCACCACGGCGGTGCCGCTCACGATGGTCTTGACGATTGCCATTCGATCACCTCTGTTCAGCCTATGCGGCGGGTCCTGTTCGTTGGTCGGTTTGGCGCTTTCGTTATGCGTTGGCGTTCGTCTTCATCAGCGTTTCCATCTCCATGTCCGGAAAGAAAACGCCCTTGATCGTCACGACCTCCGGCCAGGTGAACTGTGTGCGCCCCGCCAGCTTTTCGCTGAAAGCGCGCGGGGTGATGTTCAGCCTGGAGGCGATGGCCGCCTTCATTATGCCGCGCTCCGCGATCTTGCCCTCCAAAACCGGGTAAAACACCTGCCTGCGTTCCATTTTTTGCCCTCCTCTCCATCGGAAAATATTGTGACTGTGGTCCTATTTTGACGCCAAAAGTACCGTCTACGGTCCTTTTATTGCCATTATAGTATAATTTATGGTGCTTGTCAACACTTTATGCCTTATTTTGGTTCCTTTCCCGGAACTTTTTTTCTTGACGTGTATACAAAAAGATGCTATATTAAATAGGAAGAGGAAGGGAGGTATTGAATTTGGAATTTTACGAAATCCTTTCAAATCAGAGAAAGGCCGTCGGCATGTCCTTTGATGAATTGTCCGCCAAATCATCCGTGCCCGTCAGCACGCTGAAAAAGCTGCTTACCGGCGTCACCAGAGACCCACAGCTGGAGACGGTCCGCGCCGTGACTTATGCCCTCGGGCTCACCTTGAACGACCTGGACGACAAGCCCAACGAAGTCACACCCGCAGAGCGTGACATGATTTACAAGCTGCGCACCCTCGACGGCTTTGGCCGCCGCGCTGTCCGCGCTGTGTTCGACGTGGAGCTTGCCCGCATGACGGCAACCGTCCCGACCCCTGCCCCCGTCATCTCCCTGCGCCGTTATAACGAACCCGCCGCTGCCGGCGTTCCTCTTTGGGCCGAGGACGGCTTCGATTACATCGACATCCCCGCCGATCAGGTCCCGGAAGGCACCGACTATGCCGTCGGCATCAGTGGGCATTCCATGGAGCCCGACTATCCCGACGGGTGCACAGTGTTCGTCCGGCGCTGCAATCGCGCCCACGACGGCGACGTCGTGATCGCGTGGCTGGACGGTGAAGGCACCGTCTGCAAGCGCGTCGTTGCCCCGTTCGGACGTGTGGAAATACTGGAAAGCATAAACCGGGATTACCCCGACTATACAGGCAAGCAGTTGGATGGTATGCGCATTTACGGAAAAGTAATTGGATATGTAATGTGAGGAGGTATTCTGATGAAAAAGTTGTTTGTAACCGTATTACTGTTGATGTGTCTCGCCTCTACCGCTATTGCCGCTGACTACACGAATCTACATGACCTGCAGGACGTGATCTACCGCCATTCTCCCGCAGAATTGGAGGCCAACAGTGTCCACGCCACCATAAAGGGCACGATCATCTCCATCGAAAACGTCACCGGCAATCACTATAACATGACGATTCAGGTTGATGATCCCAAGGCCACCCCGCCTCTGGGGTCCGATATGCCGCTTGTCGTCGGTCACTTCCGTCTCCACCTGCCCAGCCTGGACGATTCGCCCTTCGCCGTTGGCGGTGAAGCACTCATCGTTGGAGAATTGAACTCGGCCTATTCAACCTGGATCGTGCCGTGGCTTATGATCGAAGAAGTCAACGGCTACGACAGCGACGAGTATTGATGGGGATACTATGAACAACCTCAACCCCAATGGCCTCTACTGTGCCTATCTCCGCAAGTCCCGCCGGGACGTGGAGCTGGAGGCCATGGGCCAGGGCGAGACGCTGGCCCGGCACGAGAAGCAGCTGACCGACCTGGCGGCGCGCCTCGGCATACGCATCGCCCGCACCTACCGGGAGATCGTCTCCGGCGACACCATCGCCGAGCGGCCCCAGGTCCAGCAGCTGCTCCAGGACGTCAACGCCGGCCTGTGGGACGGCGTGCTGGCCGTGGACGTGGACCGCTTCGGGCGCGGCGACAGCATCGACCAGGGCGTGATCATGCAGTCGTTCATGTACGCCCGCGTGCTGATCATCACCCCCGACAAGATCTACGACCCCGCCGACGATTCCGACGCCGAGTTCTTCGAGATCAAGCTGTTCTTTTCCCGCCGGGAATACAACATGATCAAGAAGCGCATGCAGCGCGGGCGCCTGGCCTCGGCGGTGGACGGCTGCTACATGGGCTCCCGCCCGGTCTACGGCTACGAGCGCGTCAAGCTCCAGGGCCGCAAGGGCTGGAGCCTGAAGGCCGTGCCCCAGAAGGCCGCCATCGTCCGCAGTGTGTTCGACTGGTACGCCCACGGCATGGACGGCCAGGACGTTGGCGCGGCGGTGATCGCCGACCGGCTGAACCAGATGGGCCTGCGCACCGACCTCGGCAACCGCTTCGAGCCCTCCTACATCCGGCACATGCTGCAGAACCCGGTCTACATCGGCAAGGTTCAATGGAACCAGCGGACCACCAAATACGCCATCCGGGACGGCAAGCGGGTCCACTCCCGCCCGAAGAACGCCGACCCCGTCCTGGTGGACGGCCGCCACGAGGGGATCATCGACCCGGCCCTGTTCGCCCGCGTGCAGCAGATGTTCGCCAGCCATGAAAAGCGCCCGAAGAACAAGCAGGCCGACGTCGCCAACCCCCTGGCCGGTCTGATCGTGTGCGCCCAGTGTGGCCGCCATCTCCAGCTGAAGGGCGACAAGAACCGCCGCGCCGGGTTTCTCGGCTGCGTCACCCAGCGCTGCCCCACCTGCGCCACCTCCATCGACGTGGTGGAGGGCGTCGTGGTGGACGCGCTCCGGGGCTGGATCAGTGCCCATGAGGCCCGCGCCGACGCGCCCACCCCGCAGCCCCGCGCAGACGTCTGCGCCACCGAGGCCGCCCGCGCCCAGCTCACCGATCAGCTGATCGACCTCCAGGCCCAGCGGAAAAAGAACTTCGACCTGCTGGAGCTGGGCGTCTATGACGTCCCCACCTTCAAGGAGCGCCGCGCTGATCTGGAGGCCCGGATCTCAGAGGTCCAGTCCGCCCTCGCCGCCCTGGACGCCCCGCCGAAGCCGGATCCCGTTGCCGTCATCCTCCCCCAGGTCCGCACCGTCCTCGGCTCCTATGACCTCACCGCCACTCCCGCCGAGAAAAATGCCCTCCTCCGCAGCGTCATCGACCACATCACCTACGCCAAAACCCAGCGCTGCTTCCGCAATAACGCCCCCACCGACCACCTGTCCCTCACCCTCTACCCCCGCGTCCCCTCAGACGTGGACGATGTTTAATGCTGCCTTTAGTGGTAGCATAGTGTGAAGCACGAATCTTTCATGTCATGCTACTATAAAAACCGCCCCGGGATCATTCCCGGGGCGGTTGACTTTTCGAGCATCTTTGTCCCCGCTGCATCGACTTTTAGCTTCTTCATCCTCGGCCTCGTCCATGCCGCTCTTGTTCCGTCGGCAGCAGTCTAAAATCCGCCCGTTCGTCCATGCTTACCTGCGGTCCATCCTGGCCGCCAGGCGCTCCAGTTCGGTGCGGGTCTGCTCGTCGGGCGCCATGGGCATGGCCCTGCGCAGGGTATCGGCGAAGCCGTCGGCATAGGAGCGCCGGTTCGGCACGTAGTTGTCCCACGGCTGCATATAGTAGCGCCCGCGCATGCTGGCGTCGTTCATGCCATCATCGTAGGACCTGCCGTAGCGGTGGGCGTAGCCCTCGGCCTCCATGGCCCGGTTCGTCAGCACGGACTTTTTGTAATGCTCCAGCATGTCCGCGTACTGGATGTCGCTCATGGACGGGTCGCCGCTCTGGGCCTTGCGGTCCAGCTCGTGCAGTTCGTCGCAGACGTACTCAAAAAGGCTGTTGTGCATCGTCGTTTCCTCCTTCCCTGCTTAGTTGCCCGCCGGCGTCGTCGGCGCGGTCGGCGCGGTGCCATCTATGGACGGCAGCGCGTTGTTCGGCGAACATGCCGGCGTGCCCAGCATCCTGAACGTCGCCCCGACGGCGGACGTCACCACGCGGGTGGCGTACCGGGTGCGGGTGCGCACGCCGCAGGCCGTCACCTGGGCGCAGCAGCGCGTGGTCAGCGGATACTGCTCCGTCCCCTCGCCGATCTGTATCACCACCGGGGCGGTGATTGTCGTCTCCGCCGGGATCGCCTGGGCGATGACCACGCACACCTTTTCGCCGTTCTGGTATGTCGCCGGCGGCAGCGTGACCACCAGGCTGCCGTCCGTGAACGCCACGGCGGTGGAGATCGCCAGGTGGTTGCAGAGCCGGCATACATTGCTACATGCCATATTAATCCTCCTCAATACGGGGAGGGCCGGAGCCCGCCCCGTAGAATCTCAGCCCGTCAGGGCGATGTCAGCCCAGCTGCACGCCGCCGTTGCAGCCGCAGCCGGTGCCGCCGTTCAGGTTGCTGGTGCAGCTGAAGATCGGGGTGTTCCCGAAAACCGGCACCGTGCCCACCGGGCAATCCTTGAACCGGGCATAGGTCCGGTCGATGATGGAGTCAGCCTGTGCCAGACGGTCTGCCTGGTTGCGCAGGAACTGGTTCTCGGACCTCAAATTCTGGTTCTCCCGGCGCTCGGCGTCCAGGCGGTCGGCGCAGAACTCGTCCTTCAGGCTCTGGATGCCGTCGCGGATCGCCGTCATCAGCGCGTTGGTGTTGGTCATCTCCTGCATGGTCTGCTGCTGGAGACCCTGGGCCAGCGCGGCGCGGTCGTCGCAGTTCTCCCGGGCGATGGTGTACTTCAGGTCGGCGCCCTGCGCCTGCACGCCGTTGAGGCCCTGCATGATCGCGGTCTGGATGCCGAAGCCCTGCTGCATGTTCGCCATCTGGCGGCCATTTGCGGCGATCTCGGCGGCGCTGAAGCCCTGGTTCATGGCCTGGGTGATGCCGTTGCCGGTCTCACAGACCTGGCGGCCCAGGCCCGCGATGCCCAGCTGCACGTCGCTGAATCCGTGGTTCACATCGCTGCGCAGGTCGGAGATGGAATTGCTGATCTGCTGGGTCTGGAAGCCGTCGTCAATCTGTCGGGAGTTGGACAGCCACGGATAGAGCCAGTCCATGCCCATCATGCCGGCGCCCATCATGCCGCCCCAGCCGCCCATGCCGAAGCCGCCCCACATGCCGCCGCCCAGCAGCAGCAGCAGGATGATCCACCAGCCGTCGCCACCGAAGCCGCCCAGGCCACCGCCGTAACCGTAGCCGCCGCCGTACATGGGCGCCACGGGCATGGTCATGGTGTAGCCGTTGTTATCGTTGTAGCCCATAGTGTCAATCCTCCATGTTTGAACTATACAAATCCCCTCGCGCGCCGGGGCTTGTACGCACATTGACAGGATCGACGCATCGCTGTATAATTGCCTTGGTAGAGCGTGGCAACACGCCGATCCCTCGGCCCTTCCGGTGCTGGTAACGCCGGTGGGGCCTCTTTTTATCTGCGACCCATCATGCGGTCGATCAGCGGCTGGATCATACGCAGCCGCTGCTGGGGCACCTGGCCCGACTGGATCAGGTGCATGGCCATGGCGCGCGGATCTCCCCGCAGGTTTTCAGGGATGTCCACGCCAGCCCGTTCGATGTATCGCGCCGTGTCGTTTTTCAGCCCCCGGGCGTCCCGCAGGAAGGCCTGCTGCATCTCCTGCTCGGTCATCTGCCCGCGCTGTCCCGCCGGGGCAGCGGTCTGCCTGTCAAAGAATCCCATCACGCATCCCCTCCCTTATTCGCGGCCCCTCGGGCCGGCTTTGGGGCCGTTATCGCCGCCAGGCGTTCTTCCAGCCCGTCCCACGTCACGAACTGTGCCGGGTCTATGGGCGGTTTTTGAGGCTCTGGCGGCCTGCGGTCATAGATCATCAGGTTGTATCCCGCCTGCCCCTGCTCCTTTACGATGAAGGTCATGCGGTCCGCGGTATAGAACATCTGGCTCTGCCCCGGGTCCATCCTGAAGGCCTCTGCCTCGGCGACGGAGCCCACCTGGAGCATCCGCGTGTCGATGAATGGGGTCATCTGGGGCGCAGACGTCTGCGTTTGCTGGAACTGCCGCCCCTGCTGCTGATTGACCCATGCCACATACTGCGGGTCGTCCTGCATCCTCTGGCCCGGATAGTCCGGGAACCACTGCTGCCGATAGGGATCTACCATGTGTGTCACTCCTCCTTTGTCCAGTAGTACTGTAACGTTTCCCCTGTGGAGTCGAATGTGTCGTACACGTGGCCGCCGATCGCCACGGCGGTATGGTCGTCAAAGCCCAGCACGTGGGTGCCTGTGGGGTGGTCCCGGCAAAAATCCTCGGCGGTGTAGCAGTCCGGGCAGGTGTCCGGGATCACCTTCCGCCGAAACCCGAAGGCGTGGAGCACGCTTCCCCACGTGCTGTTGGCGCTGGGCATGCTCTTCAGGTCAAACCCCATTGCGGTGATCAGTATGTATGCGGTGTTCCACCCCACGCCCAGCGCTCCCGCCACGGCCCGCACGGCGCAGTCTATGGTCCGCCGCAGCTGCGGGTTTGGGTTGTATTCGATCCATCTGCTCATGGTAGAATTTTAGACAAAAAAAGAGCGCCCCGCCACGAAGGCAGGGCGCAGTCCGGGCGCAGTTTCAGCGCAATATGGACGCAGTTTTCCGGAATCGCCGTATGATGGTGTCGATCTGTCTGGGCGACATGTCCACCTTCTCTGCGATCCGCTCATGGGTCATTCCGTCGATGTATTTCAGCTTCAATATCCGCCGGTCCCGGGCGTTGTGTATATTCTCGTCGATATACTCCCGCATGGCGGAGTTGGTGTAGTGCGGCATGGACGACGCCTCCGGATGATGTATTGCACCTCACGGCGTTCGTCTTTGGTATTTCTCAATCTTTTGTGGCCTGTTCTGTTGTTTTATTCCGGATCAGGCGGGTCGTCTTCCTGTTCCCTCATGGTCTCAAGTGCCTTTTTCAGCTTCGCCGGGAATTTGACACCCAACAGCGCAGCGTTCTCCAGGATGCTCAGGCCCTCGTTGGCAATGTAATAGAGCACCAGGGACGACTGGAACACGGCGGTATCTCCGCCGATGACGCGGTCAAGCAAAGTGGCCAGGAGCACCAGTATCATAATAAAGGCCTTCTTCGCTATGCCGATGAAGCCGATCTTCGAGGACAAGCCGCCGCCCTCGGTCTTCGGGCTCTTGCCGCACCAGGCGACGATCCACCCGCTGATATAGTCGGTCGCCATCATCACGCACAGTATCGTCAGCATCGTGTTCCACTCTCCGAACAGGCCGCAGATCGCGCCGGCGACGGCGGCCAATACTTTCACGATCTTATCCCATGCCATGTGAATCATCTCCTTCGATCTCGTACCAGGCGCGCGTGCGCCCGTCAGGCCGTCAGCACCTTGGAGTATTTCGAGGACACCCAGGCGTTCTTGCCCTGGTATTCCACCAGGTACCAGTCACGCCCGTCCACCTGCCGGGTCTCGCCGCCGTAGGGCAGCGTGTCGCCCTTGTGGACCACGCCCAGGATCTTCGTGCCGGAGGTCCCGGGAGCGGTGCGCACGTTCAGGCCGGCGGTGATCTCCACCACCTTCGCCTTGCCGATGGAGGTCAACGCCTTGCGGGTGGCCTCGTCATAGATGCCGGTGACAGGCAACCCAACGTCCGCCTGGAAGGCCATGACGGCCTTCTCTGTCTCCTCGCCGAAGTCCCCGTCCGCGCCCCACTCCAGAAGGCAGTCGGGCTTCCAGATCAGCAGCCCCCGCTGCATCTTTTCCACCGCGCTGCCCTCGTCGCCCCTGTGAAGCCCCTCGGGTTCAGCGGGAACGACCACCACCGCCCCGCCGCTGATGGGCGCCAGCACCGGCGCAATCTTGGGCCGCACGCTCTTGCCATAGCTGATGTTCGTGGCTGCATGATGGCCCTCATATAGCAGTATGTCGCCGGGCAGCAGGTAGTTGGCATTGTTCAGGTACTTTTTATCGGTCAGGGCCAGGAAGCCAGCCTTGACGAACGTGCCCTTCATGCTGCCGCTGTACACGCTGGTAGGCAGATTCTTCAGAGCTTTGATTCCCATGAGGTACCCCGCCGCCTTGCAGTTGGCAGTCACGCCCGCCGTGCAATCCTCCTCGCAGGGCGTGGTGATCTTCGACGGGTCGTAGCCCACCTTTTCAAGCTGCGTCCAGTAGCTCTTGCGCTGGTACTGGTCATAGCCGATCTTGTTGTTCAGGCACATGGCGATGCCCAACTGGGCGATCAACAGCCCCACCGCCGGGTCGGGCCAGCGCAGCACCACGGTCCACGGGCGGCTGTACCAGCCCTTCAGTTCAGCCTCGTGGCCGGTCTGGTCCCCCGCCTTGCCGCCGTGGTACTTCTTGTTCTCGTCGCTGCCGGAGTTGGCGATGTAGTGCGTGCCGGTCGACATGATGTACTTCTTGAAGTCAATGGCCATGCTCGTGCCCTCCTTATGGGGTAATCATCCGCCTATGGCGACCCATGTGATCTCAGGGATGCGGGGCGAAGTGTCGCTGTTGTAAAAGCGAATCGTGCAGCCTGTGGCCGTGATCGACCCGCTGACCACGGCGCACGAACAGCGCCCGAACTCCGCCGCCTGGGAGCCGGTGCGGAACCCGACCACCACGGTTGGCACTGATGCGAACGCGGCTGGGAAAGTGATATTGGTGTCCGTATAGGTTCCGCCGCTCGTGGATGCCACCGTGAACGCGCCTGACTGAATCCCCATTGCCCTGCGCCAGCCCCCACGGTTTTCAAGACTGATGCTGCCGTCGCTGGAGATGCCCATGGCGTTTGCCGCCGACCCGCCCGAGAGTATGCGGACGATCTGGAACAGGTTGTTATATGGCCTGATCTCAAACACTGTCCCGTCTGCGGTGGTCCACCGGATGCGCCTTGCCCCGCTCGTGGCCGTAGACTGGCCCATGTCGATGTCACCGGTCATCTTTCCGCCGGAGAGGGGCAGCGCCCCGATCCCCGCCGGCGTTGCGCCTATGTTCTCCCGGACCTGGGCTTTCTGCGCGCTGGTCAGGCTCTGTTGGCTGATCGTCACCACGTCGGTGCGCAGCTTGTCCCGCAGGTTCTGCCCGTACAGCGTCATCAGCACCGGGGCCACCTCGGTGCCGGTCACGTACTCCATGCCGTG
>Ga0310691_10002709_pt1 | contig 22650 bp, 12 predicted proteins | sample 176DNAGHGlowgp2_FD_203887 | JGI IMG/M metagenome (GOLD analysis project Ga0310691, IMG submission 203887) | Sheep rumen microbial communities from Palmerston North, Manawatu-Wanganui, New Zealand - 1766 DNA GHGlow gp2 (v2) (version 2) | ecosystem: Host-associated > Mammals > Digestive system >...
AAGGATTGAGCACCGAGAGGAGGAAATAGTCGTCGCTCACTCCGCCCCATCCCCAGTTGATATGGAAATAGTGGTTGCTATCATAGCCATCGACCACGAAACTATGTCCACCACCTGTCGACATGCCATTAAAGATCACAGGATAGCCTGTTGCAAGTTGCTGATAAATGGAATCCTCGAAAGCCACGAGTGGATAGTTCTTGCGATAGAGTTGGGTGGCCTGATAGTCGAAACAAGCGCTGATTCCAGGGACCATATCCTGGCTGAAGACACCCGAACCCATGTAGTCGTAATCCATCTTGATGCTTTGACCCACATAGCTCATCAGTTCGGCAACAGCCTGTCGCGATGCGCTGCTCGAATTAGACTTATAAGTGTCAATCATTGAATCCCAGTCGATTACAGTACCTTCAGGAACGGCATCCATATGGTAATGACGCGATGATGTGTAATAAGAAGGTATCTCGGCTATGGTGGCAGCAGGCCATTTGTGATAATACATGACCTGAGCTGTCGATGTGGCAGCACAACCTGTAGGGCTTCCACCAGGGCAGAGGGCGTTGTAAGGCGAGCCCTGGTCCCAATGGCTGCTCAGCAATGGCTCGATGGGATCGTAATCCTGTTCTTCAGCACGACGTGGTGCACGTTGAACCTCGGAGATTTTAGCATCGTCGAGGTATTGGATTTCGTCGGCGTAAGTTTGAAGAAACGACTTGAAATGCATCGGCAATTGCGACTCATCGAATGTTCCCTTATAGGCATAACCAAGAATTTCGGCAGTGCGGTCATCACCCGACACAATCACATATCCTCGGTTCTGCGGAGCATTGAATACATAATAGTAAGCATTTTCATCGGCAACCTGTCCACGGCGGGGTGCCTTGAAAGCCATCTCGGCATTTTCGGTTGTCATGCCCTTTTCAATCATGAACTGACGGGCAATCTCCTGAGCCTGTTGACGGGCAACAGGGGCAGCGCTGGCCAACACAGGAATCGCAACCAACAAAGTGGATAAAACAAGAGTCCTATTATACATTATAAATATATATTAAATAAAAACGGGCGCAAAAATACTGATAATTTCAACAAAATGCAAGTTTTGAGAAAAAAAATGATATAAAATAACCGTATTTTTGTAATTAATTTCCCCAAATGCTTTCATTTGTCCACGAAAAAAGAGTTGTCATTCTTCATTTACTTCGAACAGTGGACCTACAAGTATATCTTCCAAAGGGACCTTGTTCCACGAAAATTCCGATACAAGTTCCTGTGCTGATACGGGTTCCGCATGGTCAATGATTCCTGCATAGAAGGCTAGTTTCCCAATCACCGCCTCAGGCAAATGTCCGGCCTTGCGTATCTCTCCCAGGTCAAGGCTCTTGTCGCGCTTGCAGAGACGTTGCCCAGCGAGGTTGCAAAGCAGTGGCAAATGACAGAAAGTGGGAGCCGCGAAGCCGAGCAGACGATACAGGTAGATTTGTTGGGGTGCCGAGAGTAGCAGGTCTCGCCCTCGCACCACCTCAGTGATACCCATCAAGGCATCATCGACCACCACCGCCAACTGATAAGCCCACGCTCCATCAGCACGCCGCAAGACGAAATCACCGCAGTGACGGGCCAGATTGACCGATTGCTCGCCATAATGTTCATCGACGAAACTTATCTCTTCGTCAGGAACGATAATACGCGTAGCAGGTTTTCGGCCCGAAGGATGTGCATCGATGTTGAGCCATGCCTCTTCCAGTTGCTTCGGACGGCATGTACCTGCATACACTATCCGACCATCCGACTCATGGGGTGCCTGTGTAGCCATGATGTCGGCGCGTGTGCAATAGCATGGATAGGTCAGGCCCTTTTGTCCTAATACATTTAAATAATGTGTATAGAACTCCCCTCGTTCACTTTGAACATAGTATTCGTCCCATTCCAAACCCAACCACCGGAGGTCGTCTTCGATCTGACGGGCAAATTCACGACGCGAACGTTGGGGATCCAAGTCTTCAATGCGCAGCACCCACGCACCGCCCTGGCTCCTGACCGAAAGCCAGGAGAGCAGCGCCGAATAAACGTTGCCAAGATGCATTCTTCCCGTCGGAGAGGGGGCAAATCTTCCTTTCATGGGCACAAAGATACTACTTTTTTTGTTCCATCGCACAATTTTATGCAATAAAATGCGGAAAACTACGTTTATTGGTTAGCGTTCATTTCGAAAAACGACAAAAGGATATGCAGAAAGCATCACAAAGCATATATATTTGGCAAAAGACAATGGGTAACTTGTGTGCCATCGTCATGCTCTTTTCTGCATCTGTCCTATTTGCCCAGCAAGACACCAACGAGAGTATGTATTGGGCTACTCCCACGCTTTACAACCCTGCCACTGCGGGCAGCGACTCGGCGCTCCACATCACAGCGTTCGATCGTATGCAGTGGGTGGGCGTAAAGGATGCTCCACAAACGTTCTTCGTCTCAGCCGACCTTCCCATTATGCTTGGTCGAAAACGCACTGGCCTTGGAACCACCATTCTAAACGATAAGGCTGGTCTCTTCACCACGACCTTTGTCAGTTTGCAGGCTAACTACAGTTTAAAACTATGGGGTGGACGATTTGCAGTGGGTCTTCAACCCGGTTTTGTCAACCAGACCTTTGCAGGTGGCGATGTCTATATTCCCTCGGGCGAAGCCTGGGATGCTGCTGACGATGCCATCCCCACAGGAGACGTCTCGGGAATGACGTTCGACCCTTCGGCTGGTGTTTATTACGAACGAGGATGGTTTTACGGCGGTTTCAGCGGCCTGCACCTGATGGGAAGCGAGATAGAATTGGCCGATTACGCCTATTTTGAACTATCTCCAACGTTTTATTTTCATGCGGGAGGCAATATTCCTTTAAAACATACGTTATTTATATTGCAGCCTTCGCTACTGGTGAAATCCACTTTCCAATTCACGCAGTACGATTTCTCGCTCAGGATCACCTACAACGAGAAATTCTGGGGAGGTCTCTCCTACCGTCCAGGCGATGCCGTCGTGGTTATGGTAGGTGCCGACATCAACCACGTGCGTTTGGGATATGCCTACGACATCCCTATCTCGCAGATAGGCATTGCAGGTGGCGGTTCGCACGAGATACTGGCGACCTATACGATGCACATCGACCTCGACAAGGTAAAGTCAAGGGGAACGAAGTCAATCAGAATACTATAAACATCGGCCTCACGGGTCGAGCAACGTAACGCTAAACAATAAATACAAAGATATGAAAAGAATCTTTCTGGCAATCATCGTGGCCGTCATAGGCTGCACAATGCTGACCAGCTGCATGAAGTCGATGGGCGGACAGGGCGGCGAAGTCACGGGCGTGCGCGGACGTTCATGGAATGAACCACAGCCCTACGGCATGGTGCTCGTCAAGCGTGGTTCGATGGAAGTGGGCGCACAAAGTCAGGACTCGCTGTGGGGCGATCTTCTGGATGCCAAGGGCATTTCGGTCGATGCCTTCTGGATGGACGAGAAGGAAGTCTCGAATGCCATGTACCGCCAGTTTGTCCACTACGTGCGTGACTCCATCATCCGCGAACGCCTGGCAGACCCTGCCTACGGTGGCAATGAAGATTTCAAGATCGAGGAAGACAAGTACGGCGAGCCCGTCACTCCGCACCTCAACTGGTCGAAGCCCATTCCCTGGCGCAAGCCCAATGAGGACGAACAACGCGCCATCGAGAGCGTCTACCGCACCGACCCCATCACAGGCAAGAAGATGCTCGATGCGCATCAGATGAATTATCGCTACGAGGTTTTCGACTACAATTCCTTCGCTCAGCGCCGCTATCGTCTCAACCCCGAACTGCGTGACCTCAACACCGATCATGCAGTTGACTACGATGCCGAGGTCATCATCTCGAAGGATACTGCCTTCATCGATGATGATGGCAACATCGTGCGTTCCACCATCGTCCGTCCGCTGTCGTCAGAATGGGACTTCCTCAACACCTACATCGTCAACATCTACCCCGACACTACCGTCTGGGTCAACGATTTTGCCAATGCATTCACCGACCAGTATGCACGCTACTATTTCTCGTCACCCATCTACGACGACTATCCCGTGGTGGGTGTAAGTTGGGAACAAGCCAATGCCTTCTGCCGCTGGCGCACCGATTTTCTAGTGGCAAGCCATGGTATGCGCGGCATTCAAGTTGAGCCCTATCGTTTGCCCACCGAGGCCGAATGGGAATATGCAGCACGTGCCGGCAACAACGACCAGACCTTCTCGTGGAAGACCGACATTCCGCACACCGACAAAGGCTGCTACAACGGCAACTTCAAACCGGGTAATGGCGACTACAGCCGCGATGGTTACATCATCACTTCGCCCGTCGGAGCCTATCCGAGCAATGATTTCGGACTCTACGACATGTCGGGTAACGTGGCCGAATGGACTTCGACAGCCTGGACTGAGTCGGGCGTCCACAGTGCCAGCGACATCAACCCCGACTACCAGTACAACGCGGCAAAAGAAGACCCCTACCGCATGAAGCGTAAGGTGATTCGCGGAGGTTCGTGGAAAGATGCCGAGCATTACGTCCGTGGTGACGTCCGCTCGTGGGAATACCAGAACGAGCATCGTTCATTCATCGGATTCCGCTGCGTCCGCACCTATCTAGGCAACAACAAGGCCAACGTCAAGACCAAAGCTGCCAAGCAACCCAAACAGAAGAAAGAACGCGGCAGTGCCGGTGGCGGCAGCCGCTCAGTAAGAAGAAGATAATCAGTTTAGCAATCTAGAACATCTAGACAATCTAGATAATCTAGAACATCTAGAGACTCTAGAAAAACTAGAAAAACCAAAAACCACAAACAATATGAACTTCCGTAATATCCTTCATATTCTTCAGGTCTTCAAAGGCGAGAAGGGACAGAAACGATTCAACTACCTCTACTCCATCGGTGCCTCCATCGTCATCCTTGGCGCACTCTTCAAGTTGACCCATGTTCCCGGCGCCGACCTTATGCTCATCATCGGTATGGGCACCGAAGCTGTCATCTTCTTCCTCTCTGCTTTCGACACGCCAGCACGCGACTATAAGTGGGAGAAGGTTTATCCCGAACTCGACATCCCCAACAAGGAGGAGGCGGCACGCAATCGCCTCGACCGCATGAAGGATGGTGGTCCCGAGCCACGTCGTCGTGGCACTGAAACCGGCACAGGCAATGTCGCCGGCAACGTTACCATCATCGGCGGTGGTATGCCGGCAGGCGGAACCATCGTCGTAGGAGGAGGTTCTCCTGCGACAGGCACTGCCGCAGCCGTAGGTGGGTCAGCACCTCTCGTTGCTTCGGGCAATGTGGGTGTAACTCCAGAACAGGCCGACCAGGTGACCGAAGCCACCGAGAAGTATGTGAAGCAACTCAACGAAATCAGCACTGCTCTCAGCAAACTGCAGGAGACCATGGCTGCCCTCGAGACCACGACGACCTACGCCGAGCAGATGGCTACGCTCAACCGCAACGTACAAGGTCTCAACACCATCTACGAGATACAACTCAAGAGCGTCAGCGCACAACTCGGCACCATCGAGCAAGTCAACCAAGGCCTCAATAACATCCGAGCCCTCTACGAAAGCGGTCAGAATGATTCGTTCCGCATCCGTCAGGAGACCGATCAGATGACCCGCAACCTGCAGCAGCTCAACGAGGTTTATGCACGTATGCTCCAGGCCATGACTGCTGGCTATGGTATGCAGATGCCTCAGCAGCCCATCGGTCAGCCCAATATGGCCTTCAATCCCCAGCAAACCCTCTACGGCCAGCAGCCCCAGCAACCAGGGTTCAATCAACAGCGCTAACCTCTCTGTCTCCGTGGCAGCTATCTTTGGCTGCCCTCAAACCCTTCAAACCTTTCGAACCCTTCGAACCTCTCTTAACCCAAAATAAATGAGTGCCAATAACAGCAGACTGTCGCCCCGTCAGAAGATGATCAACCTGATGTACATCGTCTTCCTGGCTATGGTGGCCATGAACGTATCAGGCGATGTCCTCGAAGGCTTCAAGCACGTCGAGGATGCCCTCGATGCCAGTAATGCCGGTGCGCAGTCACGCAATCAGAAACTATACCAGGAGTTCGACCTCGCTCGCGAGAAGAACCCCGAGAAGGTGTCACGCTGGTACAACCACGCACAGGAAGTGCGTACGAGCGCCGAACAGTTGGTATCCTTCATCGATTCGCTCAAACTCGAGATCGTGCGCTATGCCGATGGCAAGGACGGTGATCCCAATGACATCGAGAACCGAGAGAATCTCGAGGCTGTCAACCAGGTTATGCTCTCTCCCATCAAAGGCGAGGGCGCAATCCTGCGCAAGCGTCTTGAAGCCTACAAGGAACAACTCGTGGCATTTCTTCCCGAAGCTGATGCACGTGTGGTAGCCAACTACCTCAATACGTCAAAGACCGGCTCGACGTTCGCCACCTGGGAAGACCAGATGTTCGAAAATATCCCCGTCGCTGCTGCCGTCACCATTCTTGCCAAATTGCAGGGCGATGTCCGTAATGCCGAAGGACAGGCAGTCGAAAGCCTTATGCAGAGCGTCGATCGTGGCGATGTGCGCGTCAATCAGGTGAGCGCCTTCGTGATCCCCAATTCGCGTAACGTGATGCGCGGTTCGGTCTATGAGGCACAAATTGTCATGGCTGCCGTCGATACTACCCAGACACCCACCATTTACATCGGCGACAAGGTCTACAATCCCGCCAAGCAGGGCTACTACAGCGTGACAGCCGGTCGCGAAGGCATCCAGACCCTTCAAGGCTACCTCGAAGTCGATAAGCCCGACGGCACTGTAGAGAAACTACCTTTCGAGTCAACCTATTTCGTCAGCGAACCCGTGGCCACCGTTTCGAACACGATGATGAACGTGATGTACGCCGGCATCGACAACCCGCTGTCTATTTCCGTGCCTGGCGTGGCTGCTGGTCAAGTCAGCGCATCAATGACCAACGGCACGCTCACCCGCACAGCTTCGGGTTGGGTGGCCAAGCCAAAGACCGTTGACCAGGATGCCGTCATCACCGTCACTGCCAATCAGAACGGTCGCACTATGACCGTCAGCCAGACCTCCTTCCGCGTGCGTCGTCTCCCCGACCCCACTCCTTATCTATTATGTAAGGATGCAGCCGGCAACTCGGTTCGCTACAAGGGAGGCTCACCGATCTCCAAGCAGGCACTGCTCAATGCAGGCGGCATACGTGCCGCCATCGACGATGGTCTGCTCAACGTTGAGTTCACCGTCAAGTCGTTCCGTATCGACATCTTCGACTCGATGGGCAACGACATTCCCGAGGACAGCCAGACATCGGCCTACTCCGATCGTCAGCGCACAGCCATCAGCCGTCTTCAGCGTGGCAAGAAGTTCTTCATCACTCGCGTCAAGGCTGTAGGTCCCGATGGCATCGAGCGCACCCTTTCGCCTATCGAAGTCATCGTCAATTGATGGTCATTTCTCGACTAACACGAATTGTTAATTGTTAATTATTAATTGTTAATTAATCAATGAAACATATCCTCCGTCTGATTATGCTCACGCTTATGCTGGGCATCGTTATGCCTGAAGCCACTGCACAGGTTAGCGTACGTCGCTCCAGCAGTTCCCGCAGCTCCTCTTCCTCTTCATCAAAGAAGAAGAGCGATGACAAGAAGAAAAGCGATGACAAAAAGAAGAGCAAGGAAGCTACTTCCAAACCCGTCGAAGTCAAGGCGACTCCAGTTTCTTCCACCCCAGCGTCATCTGGCGATGGTCAGGTAGCAAGGCCGACACGCCGTCCCGAAGGCAATATTCAAGATGGTGCATCACCTGCTGCCCGCGTGACGCCTACCCGCAGGGTGCAGAAGAAGGAAAATCAGCCCATTGTCGATGGCAATAGCCAGCGTCAGCAGTCGTTTGCCGAATACCAGCGCAAGGAAGACGGATTCATGCCCTGGCAGCATATCGTCTATCGCGAACTTGACATGGAGAACCCCATCAATGCTTCGCTTTACTATCCCGAGGAACCTATGGACGGACTGACCAACCTCTTCCGTGTCATCCTCGACGGCATCTGCACGGGCAGGCTAAAAGGCTACGAATACCTTGATGGTCGCGAGATCTTCGATGAGAAATATGTAGTCAATCCCCGTGACATCCTCGACAAGTTCCAGATTCTCTATCAGGAGAAACCCGCCGTCGGACAAAACGGCAAGCCCACCTTTGTAGTAGAAGAGATGGACGTACCCTGCAACGAAGTGCTGAGCTACTTCATCAAGGAACGCTGGGAGTTCAACCAGAAGAACTCAAAATATGGTCCCCGCATTCTTGCGATCTGCCCCGTGCTTCATCGTTCAGGCGACTTTGGAGGCGACCTGGTCAAGTACCCCATGTTCTGGCTCAATTATGAAGACCTTCGTCCCCTGCTGCGCGAACACCTCATTATGAGTGACGGCATGAACAACACCCCACGTTTCACGATGGAGGAGTTCTTTACCCTCGAACAGTACAAGGGCGACATCTACAAGGTGCAGAACACACGTGGCCTTTCGCTGATGCAGCAGTATCCCAATCCCGATACCCTCAAGATGATGCGTGCCAAGATAGAAGCCGAACTGCGTGGTTTCGGCGACAGCATCTGGGTCTATGAAGAGACCGAAGCCGACCTCGCCGTACAGGATAGCATCCGCGCTGCCCGCCGTGCCGAACGTCGTGCCCGTCGCGGCGAACCTGCAACTGCCTCAACAGGCGATGGCAAGAAGAACCGTCGTACCAAGGCCGAAGTCGATATGGATGCCGTCGAGGAAGCCAGGGAGGCCAAGGAAGATGCCATCGACAGCCGCATCGAATCAACCGGCAAAGCCCATTCCGCACGCCGAAGAAGGTGAGCCCCATTCGTTTTCGTGGCAACCAAGCTTGGCTGCCCCCATTTTACTCATTAGCCACATAATTCCCATAAATAATCTATGACTCAACTCAAGACCCTTCGCGACTCAGCCGCCCTGCGTTGGACGGCGCTACTCCTGTTGGCACTGGCAATGTTCTGTGCCTACATCTTCATGGACATCCTTTCGCCAATCAAGGACCTCATGCTTTCCGAGCGTGGTTGGGACTCCACGGCGTTCGGTACCATGCAAGGCTCTGAAACCTTCCTCAACGTCTTTGTCTTCTTCCTCATCTTCGCAGGCATCATCCTCGACAAGATGGGCGTTCGCTTCACTGCAGTTCTCTCCGGAGCTGTCATGCTGGCAGGTGCTCTCATCAAGTACTATGCCATCAGCGAAAGTTTTATGGGAAGCGGACTTGAGACATGGTTCACCAACAATCTCAACCACATCCCCATCTTCGAACAACTCGGCGTATCACCTTTCTATGAGGGAATGCCCGCTTCGGCCAAGGTTGCTGCCTGTGGCTTCATGATCTTCGGCTGCGGTGCCGAAATGGGCGGTATCACCGTTTCTCGTGGTATCGTCAAGTGGTTCAAAGGTCGCGAAATGGCGCTTGCTATGGGTTCTGAGATGGCACTTGCCCGCTTGGGTGTTGCCACCTGTATGATCTTCTCGCCCTTCTTTGCCAAGTTGGGCGGACACGTCGATGTGTCTCGTTCTGTAGCTTTTGGCGTAGTGCTCCTCTGCATCGCCCTCATCATGTTCGTCGTCTATTTCTTCATGGACAAGAAGCTCGACGCACAGACCGGCGAAGCCGAAGAGAAGGACGATCCGTTCAAGGTGAGCGACATCGGCAAGATCCTCAGCAGCATGGGCTTCTGGCTTGTCTCGCTGCTCTGCGTGCTCTACTATTCGGCCATCTTCCCCTTCCAGAAGTATGCGGTCAATATGCTGCAGTGCAATCTGACTTTCTCCGAGGTTCCCGCCGATTCGTTCTGGGCTTCCACCTCAGTCACCATCGTGCAGTACGTCGTGATGCTCATCGTGGCAGCCACCGCCTTTATGTTCAACTTCATGAAGAACAAGAATATCAAGTACGGTGTGCTCTGCATCTCCATTATCGCCCTCATCAGTTATTGCTATATGGGCTATATGCGACAGTCGGCCGAATCCATCTTTGCCGTGTTCCCGCTCCTTGCTGTGGGCATCACCCCCATCCTGGGCAAATACGTTGATTACAAGGGTAAGGCTGCCTCGATGCTCGTGCTGGGCTCACTGCTCCTCATCGCCTGCCACCTCACTTTCGCCTTTATCTTGCCGATGTTCAAGGGCAACCAGGTGGGCGGCGTCATCGTGGCCTACCTCACCATCCTCGTGCTTGGCTCTTCATTCTCGCTGGTTCCCGCATCGCTCTGGCCCTCCGTACCAAAGCTTGTTGAACCTAAGATCATCGGTTCGGCCTACGCCCTCATCTTCTGGATCCAGAACATCGGCCTTTGGCTCTTCCCGCTCCTTATCGGTAAGGTGCTCGATATGACCAACGAAGGGGTCACCGACCCGACCAAGTACGACTACACCTGGCCGCTCATTATGCTCGCCTGCCTCGGTGTTGCTGCACTCGTCATCGGACTCATCCTCAAGGCTGTGGACAAGAAGAAGGGCCTTGGTCTCGAATTGCCCAATGTGAAGGCATGACGCGCCCCCGTTCCGTTCATAATACCATCGCAACGCTACTATGGCTACTGGCCATGGTAGCGCTGTCTGCGTCTTCAGCAGTGGCTTCTGACAGTTTGCAGACGTCCTGTCCTCTCCTACCGTTGCATGCCCAGCGACTACCGGACCTGAACCTGCCGCGAGCGGGTCATAGTGTCTTCTGTATTAACGGAGAAATCACCATTGTAGGAGGTCACACCGATGGTTTTGTTCCAACAGCCACGGCCGAATATTACAAGGATGGAGCCTGGCACCTCCTGTCGACTGCCTACGAACACGACAATGGCTTCGCCGTCGTTCTCTCGTCGGGCAAGGCACTCATCGCTGGTGGCCACGAGAAGCATCTGGGCATTGGTCAAACCTTTGTGGCCGAAATGTACGATCCCACAACGCATAGCTTCGAAGGCTTCGGATGCCTAGACACCAAACGCAGTCTCGCCAGTGCCATCGAGATGGACAGTGGATACGTGGTGATAGCAGGTAATCATTATACCGACGATGCCATCGAATGCTTCGATGGGCAAAAGAACTTTACTTATTTAAAGGATGTTTCAGCAGGGCGATGCCGTCCCTACATTCTCCGAATTGCAAATAACGATGCCCTCGTCTTCGGAGCCTTCGATACAAAGGACAAGCCTCTTCCTGAACCCTCTTTGATTGACCGTATTAAGGGCGAACCTTTCCGTGAGCCTTTGCTCGACACCTGGCATCCGCTCGGCTTTGAAGGGTTGGACCCCAACGCCATCAGTTTCATCGGTGACGAAAAGGCAGGCGATTATCGCCATCTGCTCGCTGCATGCAACGACGAAGGGCAAATAGCCATCATTCAGGTCTGCGACACAATCTTCTCCATCCTCCCCACCGATGTCCCCATTCCTATGGAAAGCTCATGGGGCAAGATTCTTTATTTCAGTCCGCTCATTGTAGATAGGATGGAGCAAAAGGGTTACATCCTGGGCGTTGACAACGACAAGCGTTTCTACGCACTCTGCATCAATTACAACGCAGTTTCCGACAGTACTCCAGCCTCTCTTACACTCTATTACACCGACCCGTTGACCGATGCCGGAACTGCTTCCCCTATCCTGACTCCCGAGGGCAACATCTTGCTAGCGGGTGGCATCACTGATTCCAACTTCTATCCCTATCGAACGGTGCACCTGCTTCCCTTAGGGCGACAAGTGGAGGGGGCATCCTCTCCTGTTGGACTCAAGCCCTACGACGTGGCAGGATACGTCTGCCTTGTGATTTTCGAACTGCTTTTTCTCAATTGGTTGCGAGTGCGACGCAAACAAGGCCACACTTCACCCGATACTCCTCAGGGTGGCAACGCTGCACCAGCTCCAAACGCCTCACGCCTGATGGAACAGATTCATCAGGCGATGGTCGAACAAAAACTCTATTTGAACAATGACCTGAAGCTAACCGACGTCGCCGCCCTCCTCGACACCACGCCCCGCAACATCGCCGAATACATCAGGGAATGCGAGAATTGCTCGTTCACGCAGCTGGTCAACAATTACCGCATCGAGCACGCTAAACGTCTCCTCGTCGAGCAGCCCGACAAGAAACTGATGAACGTCGCCATCGAATCAGGGTTTGCCAACGAGACCTCCTTTTTCCGTACCTTCAAGTCGGTCACTGGTATGACACCGCGCGAATGGACGGCCCAAAAGAAGTAACTGCGTCCCTCCTTTTTTGTACGAATATACCACCAAAAGACTAACAATTTCTGCATTGTTAGTCTTTTTTCAATTTTTGTAAGTCCATTTTGTCCGTTATTGGCTATATTTGCACCATATTTCACATCAATTAGCTCACTTACTTCACCCCCCAAAACACTATTGTATGAAAAACATCTACCTCTATTTGCTTGCGCTTCTGTCGCTCGCAGGTCCCGGCATCGCCACGGCACAGACCCTGGAGAACGGCGATGTGAAGACGGGACGCTTCACCGAAACACAACACGAAGTATGGTACACCCTCACTCTCCAGACCGAAGGTGATGCCTCCATCGCCGTCAATTCGGTCAGCAACGTCCGTATCGATGGACTCGACCTCTATGCAGAGTACAATGGCGAAAATCATTGGCGCACCGGCTCTGTGTGGATCGAAGGTGGACGCATTCTCACCTGCGCCGATATGGGCATTGGCACCTACAAGGTGAAGGTGACCGGCCGACCCACCAACAACGCCACAAGCGGTACCTTCCAAATCACCTGCTTGCTGAGCCAGCCTTCTTACAAAAGCGACCCGGAACCCAACGGCATCTGGCAACAGGCAGCCTTCCTGACTCAAGGCGCAACAATGCCTGGTCGAATGGGCTATCAATTCTATAACGACCGCGACAACACCGATTGGTTCCGTCTCGAGGTGCCCGAGGACGGCAAACTCACTTTCGAGACCAAGAGCGACCAATCCCTGCGTTTGGGCAGCCTCAATCTCTACACACTCAATGCCGATGGGGCCGACGTTTCGTGGCGCACGTCTAAGGATATGGATGGCTATGGCCGCGACACCACCATCGTCTTCGAAATTCCCAATGTATCGGCAGGCACCTACTACGTCCGGCAGGATCGCTACACGGGCGTCGGCAGCTACCAGTTGATCTATTACTTTACCTCGCACAGCCTCAACGCCGATCCCGAACCAAATGGCACTTGGAAAGAGGCCATCGAACTGAATGCCGGACCTTCGGTCAGCGGACAGTTGGGCTACGACTACCAGAACTCGACCGATGGTGTCGATTGGTACAAGATCGAAGTACCCGACGAAGGAACTGTCATTCTCAACACCTCTTCCGAGACCACCCTGCGCCTGGGCAGCCTGAACCTCTATACCTACAATGCTGACCAGAGCGACGTTTCGTGGCGCACTTCGAAGGATATGGACGGCTATGGCAAGGACACCACCGTCTTCTTCACCATCGTCGATTGTGCTGCCGGCACCTATTTCCTGCGTCTCGACCGCTACACGGGCTATGGCACCTACACGCTCAAATACACCTTCAATGCCAACAGCCATCAGAAAGACCCCGAGCCCAACAACGAATGGACAAAGGCTTCCGAAATCAAACTTGGAACCACCCAACAGGGGCGTTTGGGATACTTCTACTACAACGACCGCGACGGCGTGGATTGGTACAAAGTCGAAATTCCCGACGAGGGAACTCTGGCACTTACCACCACCTCCGAAACTACCCTGCGTCTCGGCAGTCTCAACCTTTACACCTACAATGCTGAACGAACCGACGTCTCGTGGCGTACCTCGAAAGATATGGATGGATATTCCAAGGACACCACCGTCGTCTTCACCATTTCCGATCTTGCTCCAGGCACCTACTTCCTCCGTCAGGACCGTTACACCGGACAAGGAGGCTACAAGCTGAAGGTTGAGTTCACGCCTAATCCCTATGGCCCCGATTCGTTCGACAACAACGCATGGGACAAGGCCACAGAAATAACTTCGGGCATCACTCAGCAAGGTCGTTTGGGATACTTCTACTACAACGACCGCGACGGTGTGGATTGGTACCGATTCGAGATATCAGCCGATGGCGAGGCTGTATTTACCTCCACATCCGAGACCACGCTGCGTCTGGGCAGCCTTAATCTCTACACCTACAACGGCGAACGCACCGACGTCTCCTGGCGCACCTCCAAGGATATGGACGGATACTCCAAGGACACCACCGTAATCTTCACCATCTCCGACCTCGCTCCAGGCACCTACTTCCTCCGTCAGGACCGTTACACTGGTCAAGGTGGCTATGCCCTAACCTATCGCTTCAACCCGAACCCCTATTGGCGCGAAAGAATCGACAACAACAAGTTCGATGGCCGTCTGGAGCTGAAGAAGGGGAAGACCGTCTATACGACGCTAGGCTTCTTCTATTACAACGACCGCAATACCGAAGACTGGTATGATCTGGGCACCTTTAACCGTGACGTCATCGACATCACCATCTGTCCCGACACTACCCATTCGCTCAATATGAGCAATGTCGATTGGTATCGTTGGGATGGAACCTACAACGACAACGGCTCGCCACGCCTCTCGTGGATCAAGGGCGACCGTATCGAACGCAGCCGCATCACCTCTTCCTATTATAACAATACCGACGAGGAAACCCACCTCATCCTGAAAGTGAGTCGCTACACCGGTCAGGGTGGTTACTCCATTGTGATGGGCGAAGACGAGGAGGAAGTGGCAGCACGCGGTCCCGTCTATGCCAACTATCTGGGTCTGCATATCATTGTCGGTGGACGCAACACAGTGCGCAAGGGCGTGGCTTGCTACAACCCCATCACCATCTGCAACACGAGCAATGTGCGCACAATGCCAGCTGCACTGGTCATCTCCGCTTCGAGCGACATCAACATCCTCGGCTTCGAGATGCCAGGCGATCTGGGCACCACCTATCTGCCTGCCGACAGCGTCCTCGTCGAGGGCGAAGACTGCGAGGGGACAGCCGTCTTCATTGTGCCTGGTCTTGATCCATGGCAGTTCTACACCTTCAACCTCATCAGCGAAGGTGTGGGCGACATCAACTTCATTCCCGTTCGTCCTGGCGAAGATGTTGCTGAGAGGATTCGTGCCTTCGAACCCTTCACCACCGCCATTGTCGTGGGCTTCGTAGTCGATTGCGCTTGGGACATTGTCCAGGACCAGCTCGGCATCGACCATTTCGTCTCACGTACCGCTGGAGAAGTGCTTGCCCTCAACGAGCAGGAGGAACGCCAGTACTGCAAGTTCCTCAACCTCACCTACGAGCAGTATCACGGCGAACAGCCTGGTGTGGCAGCCTACACCGCCAAGTCGGTCATCAAGACCGCATGCGTCAAGGGCATCGAAAAGATACCCGTCATCGGCACAACCATAAAGGCTGTAGGAAGCGCAATCGAAATCATGCAGAACATCGTGCCCAACCTCCGTCGCCGTCTGTGGTACTGGATCTACAAGGACCTTGGCTACATCAAGGATGACCTCGAAGTGAGGGATGGCAAGCAGCCCATCAACGGCGTCGTAACCTCGTGGGATCCCAACGAGATGTGTGGTCCGCAGGGTGTGGGCGAACAGCACTACATCGCTGGCGAACAGACCATCGGCTACACCATCATGTTCGAAAACAAGGCCGAAGCCGGCGATGCTGCCTATCGTGTGCGCATCAGCGACGTCCTCGACGAGGAAGTCTTCGATGTAAGCACAGTGAGATTCGGAGGCACCAGTCACGATGGCGTGGGCTACAATTGGAAGATGACACGCGAAGGCAATCGCCTGTCGTGGGATATCGAGGGCATTGAGTTGCCACCTAATGTCAATGCTCCCGAGGGTGAGGGCTTCGTCACTTTCACCGTGGGCCTCAAGCCAGGTCTGCCCGATGGCACTGTCATCCGCAACAAGGCCGAAATCATCTTCGACAAGAACTTCCCGATTGAGACCAACGTGTACACCAATACGCTCGACCTCACGGCTCCTGTCACCACTATGTCAGAAGCCAACTACGACACGGCCAACGAGCTCATCGCCATCAATTGCAGTTCCTACGATGCTGCTTCGGGTGTCGATAGTTACCAGCTCTTCGTCTCGAAGGATGGCGGCGACTACACCTGCGCTGGTCAGTTCCCCGACCAGGTATTCTACAGCGTACCTGCAGGCGATGGCGCAACCTATAGCTTCTATGTGCTTGCCATCGACCGTGTGGGCAATGCCGAGGTCATCATCCCCGATGCCATCCCGTTCACCAACGGCATCCGCATCATTCGCGCCGACGATCCCTCACTCATCCGTCGCATCTACACCCTCGACGGCAAGTATCTGGGCGACGACGTCAGCACCCTCCCCGCCGGCATCTACATTCAAGGTGGTAAGAAACTGATTGTGAAATAAACCTATCATCATACCATAAAAACATGGGGGATGTGCCTCGCGAGGCATATCCCCCTTTTTATCATCCTTATCTATCATCATTTTTTATCACCTCCATCTGCCATCTCAACCCTTTTCTTCCCTCTTTCCAAGGAAACGTTGTCAAAATATACTCCTTTTCGCAAATTTTGCGTATATTTGCACCGAACCAAACAAACTCAGAACCCATGGCATTCGCAAAATGGATAGGAGCCTTCCTCGGCCTGCTCTCAGGAGGCGCCTTTGGAGCAATCGCAGGCTACGCCCTCGGCTACATCGTCGACGACTTCATCAGCAACGGAAACCAACTCACCTCTGGCGAACAGGAACCCTTTTCGCAGCAGAGGCGCACCACCTACACCCGTCGCACCACCCAGTCTCAGCGTGGCACCCAGCAGGAAGGCGAGCGCAACAGCTACCTCTTCTCACTGCTTCTCCTCTCGTCTCACATCATCATAGCCGACCAGAAGATCATGCATTCCGAGATGGAATATGTGCGCCGCACCCTGCGCAACAACTTCGGCACTGCCGCAGAAAGCCAAGGAAACGAGATCCTGCTTCGTCTCTTCGAACGTCATAAGCAACTCGGCACAGCATTGTGGACCGAGCAGATACGACAATGCTGCTACCAGATGGTAGGTGCCATGAGCGTCGAAGAGCGCCTCCAGCTCCTTGCCTTCCTCTGCGAAATTGCCAAGGCTGACGGCTCGGTGGTACAGGTCGAGGTCGATCGAATCCGCTCGATAGCCAATTGGCTCAGCATCAATGTTGACGAAGTTGACAAGCTTCTCCATCTTGGCTCCAACAAGATTGAAGACGCCTACAAGGTGCTTGGCGTCTCTCCCGATGCCACCGACGACGAAGTAAAGAAGGCCTATCGCAAGATGGCCCTCCAGTATCATCCCGACAAGGTTTCCACCCTCGGTGATGACGTAAAGGCTGCCGCTGAAAAGAAATTCAAGGAAATCAACGCCGCCAAGGAACTCATCTGGGCCGCTCGCGGCCTATAACCCGCCCCTTCCCTTTTGTTTCCGTCGCGGCCATGTTTGGCCGCAAATCACGCCATGCGAACCCTCGAAATATGCGCCGGCGACCTCGCCAGCGCGCTTGCAGCCGCTCAAGGCGGTGCCCAACGTATCGAACTCTGTTCTGCCCTCCAACTTGACGGGCTTACTCCCTCGGCCGAAACGATCGAGGGCGCTCGTCGTATCGAGGGCCTGAAACTCCACGTCCTCATCCGTCCGCGCGAAGGCGATTTTGTCTATGACGAAACTGAGGCCAAAACGATGCTCCGCGACATCCACCTTGCCCACCGACTCGGTGCCGATGGCGTAGTTATCGGTGCATTGACCTCCGATGGTGACATCGACATCCCTCTTTGCCGCCGTCTCGTTGATGCCGCCCAAGGTATGCAGGTCACCTTCCACCGCGCCTTCGACCATACCCGCGACCCTTATCAAGCCCTCGAAAACATCATCGCCCTGGGCTGCACGCGTATCCTCACCTCTGGACAAGCCCCCACGGCCGAAGCCGGCATCCCCCTGCTTCGCCAACTCGTCCTTCAAGCCAAAGGACGCATCATCATCATGCCCGGCGCTGGCGTCACACCCACTAATGCTCGCTGCATCCTCGACGCCACTGGTGCCACCGAGATCCACGGCTCCCTCCGTTCCCTACACAACGGACTCCTCATCACCGACCCCAGCCTCGTCCACCAAACCGTTCTCGCCATCAACCAGTCTTAGCCCCCTCTAATCCCAAGACCCCGTGTCCCAAGCCTCCCTCGTCTCCCCATTTGTCCTTGTCAGCAGCCATGTTTGGCTGCTCCCATCTCTCCCCTTTTCAACACGCAGCGGTTGAACCGCTGCCCCCATTAACATGAAGCCCCTCCTTCCTCTCCTCGCCCTCCTCTCCCTCGCCTCCTGCACAACCACGCCCGAGACCACCCGTGACGAAGCCCTCGCCTTCCTCTACGCCTCCATGCCCCTCCCCGACAGCGTGGACTATAGTCGTGACTTCTGGCTCCAGAATATCGACTGCGCCCTTCAGGCACGCCGCGAGATGCCATGGGGCAGCACCATCCCCGAACGCGAGTGGCGCCACTTCGTCCTTCCCGTGCGTGTCAACAACGAGAACCTCGACACGTGTCGCATGGTTTTCTATCCACAGCTCAAGGACCGCGTCAAGGACCTCTCGATGGCCGAAGCCATCCTCGAGGTGAACCATTGGTGCCACGAACGCGTCACCTATCAGCCCAGCGACGAACGCACCTCATCTCCCCTCGCCACCATCCGTACAGCCTATGGTCGTTGCGGTGAGGAATCCACCTTCCTCGTAGCAGCCTTGCGCAGCGTCGGCATACCTGCCCGCCAGGTCTATACCCCACGCTGGGCCCACACCGACGACAATCACGCCTGGGTCGAAGCTTGGGCCGACGGCGAGTGGCATTTCCTCGGTGCCTGCGAACCTGAACCCGTCCTCGACCTCGGCTGGTTCAATCAGCCTGCTTCGCGCGCTATGCTTATGCATACCAAAGTCTTCGGCCAATACGATGGACCCGAAGAAGTGATGCAGCGCAACGCCTGCTTCACCGAAATCGACGTCACCAGTCGCTATGCTCCCGTGGCTCGCAATTATGTCCAAGTGCTAGATGCCGAGGGGCATCCCGTGCCCGATGCCACGGTGGAATTCAAGATCTACAACTATGCTGAGTTCTACACCGTCCTGCGTCGTCAGACCAATGCTGAGGGCATTACGTCTATGCAGGCAGGCTTGGGCGACCTCATCTGCTGGGCTCACAAAGGCGACGCCTACGGCTTCCGCAAGATTCACATCGGCGATACCGACACGCTACGCCTCACGCTCAATCATCATCCGGGCAAACGTTACAGCATCGATCTCGACATCGTGCCTCCTGACGAACGAAACACGTTGCCCGAAGTCTACCCCGAACAACGCGCACTCAACAACCAGCGTTTAGTCTATGAGGATTCCCTCCGCAACGCCTACGTCGCCACCTTCCCCACGTCCGACGACCCGCTCATCCTTGCCTCACGTGGCAATTATGAGGTAATCAATCAATTCCTGAACCAAAATACCATCGTCGGTGAGGCAATCAGCCCCAATCTTCGTCGTTCATTGCTCAAGGCGCTTTCTGCCAAGGACCTCCGCGATGTCACGCCCGACGTACTGAGTGATGCCTTCTTTGGCTTCGAGCCTGCCGGATTTGATGCGATGGATGACTTCAAGATGCAGTACGTCGTCAATCCGCGCGTTGCCAACGAAGGACTACGTCCCTACAAGGCCTTCTTTGCCCAGCACATCAGCGACGAGCAGGCCAAGGCTTGGCGTGCCGATCCGCTGCAGCTTGCCTCTTGGATTGGCCAAAACATCGCGCTCGACACCACGCGCAATCCCCAGAACCTGCGTATGACGCCCGTCGGAGCCTGGAACAACCGTTGCTGCGATGCCACCTCGCGCGACATCCTCTTCGTCGCCATCGCCCGCAGTTGCCACATCCCCGCCCGGATCGATCCCGTGACCCGCAAACTCCAGTTCGCCCAAATGGGAACCACGCCCCTCTGGACCGATGTTAACATCAATGACCCAACCCTTGCTCCGTCCATTGACCCCGCTCCTTCCATCAATCCCGCTCCATCCGTTTCAGTGGCGACCAAGCTTGGTCGCCCATCGCTTCAGGGCGCCCTCTCCCTCACCTACCTCCCCTCGCGCTTCAATCCCGATCCGAAATACTACACCCACTTCACCCTCTCGCAAATCAAGGATGGCTCGCCCGTCCTACTCAACTACGGCGAAGGCGACACCCATCAAAGCCTTTTCGGCAACAATGCCACGTCGTTCGATTGTGGCGACTACATGCTCGTCACGGGCACACGTTTGGCCACAGGTTCCGTGCTCACCCATATCGAGGTCTTTCCCATAGTGAAGGACCAGATGGTCAAGGTGCCGCTGATGCTACGACAGGCCGAAACGGGATTGCAGGTCATCGGTAACTTCAACAGCGAGAATCTTTACAACGACCTCTCGCAGGGCACGAAGTCCCTGCTCTCCACCACAGGTCGCGGCTATTACATTCTCGGCATCATCGCTCCCAACAACGAACCCACTAACCATACGCTGCGCGACATCGCCCAGTGCAAGCTAGCTTTCGATCAATGGGGCCTTCCCTTCGTCCTCCTCTTCCGCAACGAACAGGACGCTGCCCGTTTCTCCGACTTCCCCGCCCTCCCCGACAACACTTTCTTCGGTACCGCCCTCCCCGACAAAACCTTCTTCGGCACCGACATCGACGGCAAGATCCTCGGCGAACTATGCGCTGAGATGCACATCAACAACCCCACCCTCCCCATCTTCATCATCGCCGACACCTTCAACCGCGTCGTCTTCCTCTCCGAAGGCTACACCATCGGCCTCGGCGAACAGATAATCAAGGCAGGTGGTTTTGAAATCATAGATGATTAATCATCAACCGCACTGTCTCTTCGCGGTTGGGGAATTCTTAAAGGAGATTCAATACCAAGAATCAAACAAAAACCTACTACGAAATGGGGGAGCTTTGCCAATGCAAGTAAAAAAGCAGCTCATACGAATTCTGTCAATCAGAATACATTTGAAGATGCGAAAATGATCTTCAATCAATTCAGACATTCATATATTCAGGAGTTATATGCCCTGAAATCTTTTTTGTACTCTTAATCCTCTTTGAATACTATGGCTGTCAAATAAAACTAATGAATGCTGAGGAAAGCATGGTCAAATTGTGAATCTTGATCAACTTAATACTAGTATTATTCGAAAAAAGCAACACATAGGTAGGCTTTCTATTTTATCTTTTCTTGTGTCCACCGAAATGACAACCACGAAAACGAATGGATTTTCTGTTTTTCGAATAACTTCCACTTCGTGTGGTGGTAAAAAATGGGCAAAAATTTTGTCATATCATAAAAAAAGTGTATCTTTGCGGCGAAAAAAATATAAATAACCATTTTTCGTATGGATACTGTAATTATTGGTCAAGGTTATAATCTCCAAGAAAACACCTCTGTAGGTAAAGAATTAATAGAACAATTCAATTCCAAACGATATGATTCTTTCACATGTCTTGTGGCTTTCGCAAGTTATGGAGGAATTACTGCATTATCACCTTATATCAAAAAGGAGAAAGAACGAGGAGTTAAGATTAAGGTAATCCTTGGGGTCGATCAGAAGGGTACTTCCAAAGAAGCTTTGGAGGAAGTTCTTTCCTGGAATGTTGATTCGAAGATTTATCATACTCAATCAATTAATATTTTTCATCCCAAGATTTATTTGTTTGAAAATATAGATATCTTCACATTAATAGTAGGCTCCAATAACTTGACTGAAATGGGATTAGTCAAAAACATTGAATGCTCATTGATGATAAAAGATATCAAAAGCAATCCAGTTCATCGTAAATTCTATGATTATTGGAAATCCATATTAGATGGTACAGAAGTGAATTTATATACAATTACACAGGATTTAATTGATAGACTATTTGCCGATGGAATCATTACTACAGAAGAAAGGCGTGCGGCGAGATATGATAATGGAAAAGATGGCACATCATCATCTTCTACACGTACGATCAATTTCAAAAGTGCACCTATTCAGTCGAATCCTGATGGATTTATACCAAGAAGACGAATTAAAGCTAGACAAACAATTCAAAATCCGGACCCATCAAGTTCTTCTTCCACTCAAGCTGCATCACGAGATATAACTATGGCGATTGGAGAAGAAGTACTAATCGCAGAAATAGGAGGAGGTCCAAGATGGAAACAAGTTAATTTCCCAATTGATATTTTTGAAAACTTCTTCGGTGCTACAAGAGGGGACAATACTTATACCATTCAATTGCTCAACATAGCTCAGGATGGTTCTCTTGGAGAAGTAGAGACTCGACAGGCAGTGACGGTTAGCAGCAACAATTTCCGATTTGAGATAAATTGTGCAGAGACTGATTCATCATATCCTGGTCCTACAAATCGCCCAATTGGAATCTTTGTAAAATTGGGCTCACGAGAATTCGTATATCAAGTTCTCCTGCCAATACATCATGCTTATCAAACGATAAAAG
>Ga0310691_10002710_pt1 | contig 22642 bp, 17 predicted proteins | sample 176DNAGHGlowgp2_FD_203887 | JGI IMG/M metagenome (GOLD analysis project Ga0310691, IMG submission 203887) | Sheep rumen microbial communities from Palmerston North, Manawatu-Wanganui, New Zealand - 1766 DNA GHGlow gp2 (v2) (version 2) | ecosystem: Host-associated > Mammals > Digestive system >...
TATATGTGTGGATAAAGTATCCTTTTCCTGCAGCCGGCTTGTCATAAGTATATGTAAATCTAAGGCATCTTGATGCATCACCCTTATCACTCTTAAGAATAGACATCGATATGTCATAGTTACCATTATCAATGTGCATAAGGCCTGAAATACGAGGTGTATAGTTCGGAGCATCGGGCTCAAATTCTCTTGTTCTAAGTGCCTCTTCAAAAGACTGTCCTGCTTCCATGAGATCATAAACTGTGTCTGTCTGGTCTCCGTTGGTTACGATAGTGTAGCCACCTCTTACTCTGACAGGAGCATAGATTATAAGGCTGGGATCTTCGAGCTTTGCGGGATCAAAAGCTTCAGTTCTTATTCCCTCACCCTCCGTTACAAAAATTCTGTTTCTGCTGTTTTCACTTCTTCCCATAATAAAGTAAGCAGTTACAGCATACTTTCCATCAGCGCTTCTGCCGATAACGATTCCGCGTCCCGGATATTCGTTTGATTTAAGTTCCTGTTCAAGATTGATCATGTTTCCTCCAAAAAAAGTTAGATATAGAAAAACCGCCTGAGCATACCACAACAGCGGCTGCCCAGGCGGTCGACAATTCAAATTACCAGTTATACTCCCTTGTGGTTACCCACATATCCGCCAGTCATATAACACATTTAATTTACCCTATCTTTTCAAAAAAAGCAATTACATTTTTGCATCAATTATTTCCTGTTTTTGTGTACGAAAATCACTGTATTTTTAAAGATGAAAATTCATATAATTAGTTATGCTTCACTTATGGTTACAGGAAAATGTTTTTATCACTATTTAAAGGGGATATTATCTTATGGAAACATTGAAAAATTACAACATGGAAGAAAAACTTGCTGAAATTGACAAGGTAATAAATCAAGGTCCTTATACCGACACTTGGGAGTCACTGTCAAATTACCATGTGCCCACCTGGTACGATGGAATGAAGTTCGGTATTTTCATTCACTACGGCGTATTCACTGTTCCGGAAAATGACAACGAATGGTACTCCAGAAATATGTACGTCAAGGACTCCGACGCATACAAGCACCACATAGAAACATACGGAAAACATACAGAATTTGGATACAAAGACTTTATTCCTATGTTCAAGGCAGAAAAATTCGATGCAGACAGATGGGTTTCTGTTTTTGAAAAAGCAGGAGCACAGTACGTTATTCCTGTTGCAGAGCATCACGACGGTTTTCAGATGTATGATTCCGAGCTTTCATCCTACAATGCAGTCGACATGGGGCCTTGCAAGGACTATCTGGGACTTATGAAAAAAAGCTGCGAGGATCATAAGCTTGTTTTCGGAACTTCATCTCATAGAATCGAGCACTTCTTTTTCCTGGGCGGAGGAAGAGATTTTGACAGCGATATAAAGGGAGAGTTTAAACGAGGTGATATGTACTGGCCTTCAGAAAAGGCACCTTCAGATTTTGACGCTTGTGACGGCGACTGCTCTCCCACAGAAGAATTCATGCAGGACTGGCTCATAAGAACCTGCGAACTCATCGATAAATATCAGCCGAACATGCTCTATTTTGACTGGTGGATCCAGAGAGTTGAGCTTAAGCCCTATCTTAGAAAAATGATGGCATTCTACTATAACCGCGCAAACGAATGGGGAAAAGAAGTTGTTATAAACTACAAGCACGATGCTATTCCCTTTGGCCTTGCCGTTCCCGACATAGAACGCGGTCAGCTTGCTTCCCAAAAGCCCTATAAATGGCAGAGCGATACATCGATGTGCTTTAACTCATGGTGCTACACCAAACAGAATAAATTCAAGGAATCCAAGGATATTCTCTGCGACCTCGTGGACATTGTATCCAAAAACGGAACAATGCTCTTAAACATCGGTCCCAAGGCAGACGGAACTTTTTCAGATGAAGAGACGAAAATCCTAAACGATATCGGTGATTGGATGGATAAAAACCGTGAAGCCGTGATAAACGCACATCCATACAGAATCTTCGGAGAAGGCCCTACAGCCGTTGCAGAGGGCGGTTTCCAGGATGGCAACGTAAAGCAGTTTACTTCATCCGATTTCAGATTTACCGCAGGCGACGGAAAGCTCTATATCATCGCAATGACTTCATCTGAGGCCGGAAAATATCACGTTAAAAATTTTGCCAAAAAGCAGGGCTTCTACAACGGAAAAATAAACAGGATAGTCGCACTTGAAAACGGAAGCGGCCTGTCATTTGATCACAGCAAAGAAGAGCTCACAATAAATTACAAAACAACAACTAAAGCTCCCGTCGTATTTAAACTGGAAGTAGAATAAATGAAGATATAAAAATAAGCCGACATCCTTGCCGGCTTATTTTCATATGGATAATTTTTATTGGTTTAATTTACTGTTTTTTAAGTTCGAATTCTGCGCCGTTTAATGTAGCGGAGTCAGTTCCGATGTAAACTGTAAATTTGCCATCTTCGCTGTCCCAGCAGTTATTGATCGTATAAAAGCAAAGCATATCTTCTGTAATATCAAAGGATACTTTCTCAGTTTCTCCGGCGCTTAGCGAAACCTTTTTAAAGCCCCTAAGTTCTTTTACAGGACGTACCCTGCTGCCAGCCATATCTCTTATATACAGCTGAATAGTCTCTGTCGCAACGCTATCCCCGGTGTTCTTAACAGTTACGGAAGCTGTTATCTTATCATCTTTTCCAAGTACCTTCTTATCAAGCTCAACCTTTGATACTTCAAAATCAGAATATGTAAGTCCGTAGCCGAAAGGATATCTTGCTTCATTAGGGCAATCAAGGTATCTGGTCGTAAAGATCGTAGGTCTTTGCTGCGGTTTAGGTCTACCGGTATTGTAAGCATTGTAGTTTAAAGGCTCCTGGCCAACGCACCAGGGGAAACTCATAGGAAGCTTGCCCTGAGGTGAATATTTTCCGGACAGGACATCCATAATACCGTGTCCGCCCTCTGTTCCGGGTCTGAAGCATATAAGGAGCGCATCCGATTTTTCGGGAATCTTCTTAAGGTCAAGAGGTCTTCCGCAGAATACAAGGGTTATTATCTTCTTTCCCATGTCAGCCATCTCTTTGAAAAGTTTCATCTGAGGCTTGGGAAGGTCTATCATAGCACGGCTCGTTGATTCACCTGACTGTCCTATATGTTCGCCAAGGCACAGTACAATCTCATCAGCCCATTCTGCAAGGTCGATAGCCTCATCCAGAAGTTTCTCGTTCTCTTTCTTCTCCTTTTTGACTTCGTATACACCCATTCCGAGGTCTGTGCCGTTTTTAAGCATGTTGCAGCCCTGAGCTGTCCTGAACACAACATCTGAATCACCGTAGCATTCCTTTGCAGCATCAGCTATTGTAACCGCATCCTCGGGATCACATGAGATTGCCCAGGTACTGTGCAGATTCTTTTCGTTTGCATAAGGTCCTATAAAGGCGATTCTCTTTCCGCTAAGAGGCAGAGCATTTTTCTTATTCTCAAGAAGGACAAGAGATTTTCTTACTGCATCTCTTGCAATTTCTCTGCTCTCATTGCTAAGAACAACTTTTTTAAATTTCTCATCCGATGCGCCATGGTATGGATCTTCAAAAAGTCCCAGATCATTTTTTAGTTTGAGAACTCGTAAAACAGCTTCGTTAAGGCCATCAACTGATAATTTGCCCTCCTCGATCAGCTTCCCAAGGTTTCCGCTGTAAGCTTCTGTACACATATCTATGTCTACTCCGGCCTTCATTGCCAGGTCTGCAGCGTCTTTCAGATCCTCTGCAAATCCCCAGCTCTCCATTTCGGCGATCGCACCCCAGTCAGATATCAGAACTCCGTCAAATTGCATCTCTTTTCTGAGGATATCTCTCATAAGATATGTATTTCCGGATGATGGAATTCCGTTTAATGTATTAAAGCTTGTCATCACAAGCTTAGCTCCGGCCTTGATGCCCTCTGCGTAAGCAGGAAGGTACTGCTCTCTTAATGTGTGCTCAGAAACTTCCACATTGTTGTAGTCGCGTCCTGCAACTGCTCCGCCATAAGCAGCAAAATGTTTTACACATGATGCCAGATGATCCGGATCAGAAACATCTTCTCCCTGATATCCCTTGACCATAGCTGAAACCATCAGTCCATTTAAGTACGGATCCTCACCGGTTGATTCCACAACGCGTCCCCATCTTGCATCTCTTACAAGATCGCCCATGGGTGAAAATGTAACCTGAACACCGTCAGCTGCTGCCTCTTTTGCCTGAATAGAAGCGCCTTTTCTTGCAACCTCTGTATCAAAAGTTGCACCCTGCCCAAGCGGGCAAGGAAAAACTGTCTTATGTCCATGTATTACATCAAGCATGAAAAGAAGCGGAATATGATGTGGATGATTTTTCATATATTCATCCTGGATTTTCTTTACCTTGTCAGCACCGTAAATTCCAAGGGTACTCCCGGCAAGCCTTTTCATATTTTCATTTTTGGCATCATCTGCAAGACCTGTAACTGCAGCACCTTCCTCGTATGCCCATCCGGGAAGCTGTACCAGCTGCATGATCTTTTCTTCAAGTGACATCTCATCCAAAAGTTGTTTTAATTTTGTCTCATTCATAAGTCTTTGTTCTCCATAAGTCTATTATTTTTTTACGTACTTCTGCCATCTCTCATCCCGGATAATTCCGCTATGGTCAAGGCCGAATCCAAAGTCATAAACATTCCCTTCGGAATCGGTATAGGGTTCATAATCAAGAGGCACATCTTCGCAGTGCTTTTCCACTGTTTCCATATCCTTAGGAAGCTGCACAGGAAGAAGTCCCGAAGGATTAGCTCCTCCGCTTATAACAGTAAGTATCGCCCTTGTTTCAACTCCAAAATCAACCAGAATAGCATCCGCATATTTTTCAAACTCAGATACTACGCAGGGATTGTTCATTCTGATGACTACGATCACGGGCTTATCACCCATCTTCTCTTTTGTATTTATTACAGCATCGAGGTCGCTCTCATTTGCAGGAGTATTTGTTTTTCCAAGGTAAGATCTGTTCGGGTTATCCTTTTCCCTGAAATCTCCCTGTCCTATGCTTTCTTTTCTTGATGCTGTTGCAGTATATGGTCTGTATTTAAGAGTGATTGGTCTGTAGCCCGTTTCCTTCGTGTATCCGTCGCTCATCGGACTTTCTATGAAGCAGATTGCAAAATCGGCATCTTCCGGTTTATCAACAGGCTCGTAAAACTTTTCTACCACTTTTACATCAGCACCCGGAATATCCATAGCAGGTATCATGTTTCGTATAAAGCCCTTATGCGCATCTATGTGCCTGCCCGGTATGTACACTTTCTTTTTGCCGCTTGCAGGAAGAACGCCCTTGTTTTTGATCATGACTATGCTCTTTAGCTGAGCTTCAAATCCCTCATCCACGAATTCTTTGCAACCAAGGATTCTTCTGCTCTCATCAGGATCAAGATAAGGATTTTCAAAAAGTCCGCATCTAAAGCTGTTAAGCAGAAGTCTCTTTGCGCTCTCCTCGAATCGTTTTCTCATGGCTTCCTGACCGTTTTTCTCGCAGCCTATGCGATATGCCTCAAGAATTGGTTCGATATCATTGTTACCGCCAAACTGATCAACTCCGTTTTCGATTATTCTAAGATGTCTCTCCGCAACAGACAGATTCTCAACCCCGTAGCATCTTGAGCCAAATGAATCAAGTTCGGGATCGGGGTCACCCGTGATCCCCCAGTCTGTGCATATAACTCCATCAAAGGAGTATTTGTCGCGAAGAAGATCCTTTATCACATATTTACTGTAGCTGTTTCCGACCTGATTTCCCGAAGGATCAAGTCCGTAACTTATTGTGTAATAAGGCATTACAGCTGAAGCCTTCTTTGTTCCTCCATCCAGCTTAAATGCACCATCAATAAAAGGCTTTAAGTGTTCCTTGGCATTATTTCCGGGGTAAACAGAAAACTTACCAAATCCGTAATGCGCATCTCTTCCGGATTCGCAGCTTCCTCCGCCAGGCCAGTGTTTTACCATCGCCGCAACGCTTCTTTGTCCCCATCCATCGCCTGAAGCGCTCTCAGGATCTGTCTGAAGCCCTTCGCAGTAAGCTTTGGCATAATCGGTAACCAGTTTTGTACAAGGTCCAAAAGTATCCGGAACTCTTAACCATCTGGGCTCGCATCCAAGGTCTATCTGAGGTCCAAGTTCTGTTGTTATTCCAAGAGCTCTGTACTCCCTGGCAGCTACTTTGGCAAATTCTTTTACCAGATCCGGTGAAAAAGTAGCAGCAAGTCCAAGTCCTAAAGGCCATTTGCTCGTTCCCTGCGCCTCAGATTTAAATTCAACAAAAGAAGCGCCTGCGCCGTGCCTGGGGTCTGTACTGGTATTGACCGGTATGCAGTGAGGCATGTCCTCGCATAATGCCTGCATCTTATTGTTCCATTTTGCAGCTGTTTCACCATCTCTTAATGTCACGGCAAGAACATATCTTACGTGGTCTTTTGTAAGGAACTTCCTTTGCTGATCGGTCAGGTCAGATGGCTCAGCTTGGCTGTCTGCAAAGCTCTTTCCATCATAAGTTCCTCCAAATGGCCCCGGTGAATCTGCCGGGACTACCTGATGCGAAGAATACATCATGAGTCCTGCAATCTCCTCTGTTGTAAGGCGCTTTGCAAGATCTTCTGCCCTTTCTTCGGGTGATAATCTCCAGTCTTCATACGGAAGAAGTTCCCCGCTTCTTTCCATATCCTTAAAAAATAACCCGTCCTTTTCAATGAGTGGAACCGTCGTATACCCAAGTGTAGGTCCTCCCTCATTTTTCATTGTCTTAAACTCTCCCATTTCCTTCTCCTTAAACAAAAAGTTCTAATAACCTTATGCGTAATATTTTACTTTATCTGCAATCCACTTGCATCACAATAATATTTTTTCAAGTCTTCCAGCGAATAAAGGGCAACACATGATGGCTTGAATTTTTAACTATTTACATAAAACCATTACAAAATTAATCAATTTATTAAATTTTGATTAATTTTGTCGTCTTTACTATAGCACTTCAAAGTGATAAAGTTTTCCCTAAATTATTTACTTCTCCGAAAGAAAGGAGGCTCATGGTGACGCCTGAAACATATTTGGAAGAACTGCTTCTTAGATATAGATCAAATTTTGATATTACAAAAAACTATGAAATCGGCACTGAGGTTTTTCCCGCCTACGCATACTTTAGTTCTTTCGGTGAAAGATATGTATTGAAAAAAGAAGCAAGACTATGGGCAATAAGGGCTTATGAACATGTCTTTTTCATGAAGGAAAATATGGTATCTGAAGATAGCCTTCAAAAAATAAAGTCTCTTATAGAAGAGACAATAGAGCCTGTACTTGTACGAAAGAACATGAAATATCCCGAAAAAGATCACATGTGCAGCTATCTCACCTTTGTGATCATTTCCGATAAAACACCTGATAAAGAGACGCAAAAAGCTATCAGGAAATTTAGTTTCGATAAAGGCTACCTCTTTAATTTCAGAGGTCACAGCGAAGCACGGGTACTTGTTGCCGGCCTTGATACTAACTCTGTTTACACAAGCAGAACCGGGAAAGAGCTTCGAGAAATGTTCGAAGATGCTTTTATAAACAAAAAAATGTCAGCATGACAAGGAGGAGAAAGTTATGAATGCAGCAGTATTACTTATTGCAAGTACATTGATACTGGTTGCCGGATATGTATTTTACGGCGGATGGCTTGCAAAACAATGGGGGATTGATCCAAGTCGCAAGACTCCGGCTCACGAGCTTGAGGACGGAATGGATTATGTTCCCGCAAAAACACCCGTAGTTATGGGACACCACTTTTCATCGATCGCAGGTGCAGGTCCTATAAACGGTCCTATTCAGGCAGCTGTTTTTGGTTGGGTTCCGGTTTTACTTTGGGTTCTTATCGGAGGTATTTTCTTTGGAGGTGTCCATGATTTTGGCGCACTTTTCGCATCACTTCGTCACAAGGGGCAGTCCATCGGCGAAATCATTGATGACTCCATGGGAAAAACCGCAAAGAAGCTGTTCCTTACATTTGGTTATCTCACACTTCTACTTGTAGTAGCAGCTTTCAGTTCAATCGTTGCAAGCACTTTTGGTTCAACAACATCACAAGGCGCAGCAGTTGAGGGTGCAGCTCTTGCAGCAAATGAGTCTACTGCAATGATTTCAATTCTGTTCATTGCACTTGCCATGCTGTTTGGCTTCTTCGTATATAGAAAGAACGCAAATATAGGCGTAGCTTCCGTAGCAGGATGCATCGGCATCATCGCTATTGTAGCCATTGGTCTTAACTTCCATCCTATTTCACTTTCATACAGCACATGGATGTGGGTAGTTGGAGCATATATCCTTGTAGCATCCGTTACACCTGTATGGATCCTGCTTCAGCCAAGAGATTATCTTAGCTCATTTCTTCTGTACTTCATGATCGCAGCAGGTATTGTTGCTGTCCTCGGTGCAGTATTTACAGGTCATGGTCAGTTCAGTATCCCTGCAATGGGTGATGCATCACTTAAGGGAACAGGTGTATTTACAACAGGAACAGCTTTCCCTGCATTGTTCGTAACAATAGCTTGCGGTGCTATTTCCGGTTTCCACTCACTCGTATCATCAGGCACATCATCCAAGCAGCTTGATAACGAGAAAAATGCAAAGCCTGTTGCTTACGGTTCAATGCTCATCGAATGTATGGTCGCTGTTATCTCACTGTGCGCTATCGGTTTTGTATGGGCATCTGCAGCAGACGGAACATACGCAAGTCCCACTCAGGTATTTGCAGGCGGTCTCTCAGCTATGATCGCATCATTTGCTCCCGGGGCTCAGAACATAATGTATCAGATGCTTATCCTTGCAGTTTCAATCTTCTGCCTGACATCACTTGATACAGCTACTCGTCTTGCAAGATATATGTTCCAGGAATTCTTTATCGAGCAGGGGCAGACAGCAAAAGATCTGTCAGGCTATAAGAAGGTTCTTGCCAATCCCTACGTTGCAACAGCAATCACAGTTGTTCTGGGTGTAAGCCTTGGTATGACCGGATACACTAAGATATGGCCTCTCTTTGGCGCCGCTAACCAGCTTCTTGCTGCAGTAGGACTCCTTGCTGTATGCACATGGCTTGGCAGCGTAGGCAAAAACAACAAGATGTTCTACATCCCTATGGTATTTATGCTTGCTGTAACTATCTGCTCACTTGTTCAGACTATCACAGCTAAGCTTACTGCTTATACTTCAGGTGCAGCAGACATCTGGGCACTTATCCAGGCTACAATCGCTGTACTTCTTGTAGCACTTTCACTTGTACTTGCAGCAATAGCAGGCAAAACCCTCTATGCTCAGCATGTAAACAAGAACACTAAAAAAGATGAAAAGGCTGCATGATAATATTGCTCCATGATCTATAAACATTAGGAAAACCCGCAGAACAGATGATTCTGCGGGTTTGAATTAATAATTCAAACTATATACTTCGAAATAGCATCGGCTACTGCAAGCTTATACTGGTACCTGCTGCCGCCGCCTTTTAATGTTATATCCAAAAGCTTAATACTGTTTTTTCCGGTATTACTCGCAACTGCGCAGTATACCTTTCCGGGAATGCTGTCGCTGTTTGCGGGATCTGTATTTCCAAATGTTCCGGTTACACCTATCCCTATGTCTGCTCCATATTTATGTAATATGGTTTCAGCCATGGCACCTGCCGTTTCGATAGAATAAACGCCATACTTTTCTATAATATCTGAGGAAACACCTTCTTTTATCTTGGCTTCATTACTGTAAGTTATGGCTGCTCCCTTGATTATTGCAGACGATCCTTCCGTGTCTGTTATAAGTGATGCGATCTGTCCGGAAGTACAGCTCTCCATAGTAGTTATATACAATTTTTCCTTAATAAGTGTTTTCGTTATCAAGTTGTATGAGAGCCTTACATCTGCCTCACTAACCTTGGAAACATCTATTGTTATCTTAGTAATATCATTCATTTCCTGTTCTCATCATTATGAAAAACAAAGCAACCATTACCAGCAAAATAAAAACGAGAAAAACGATAGTCAGAATCTTACCGAACTTGGAATAGCCCTTCCATTCGCCGTTAAACATTACTGCCCTGACAACTATCAGGAAAAACAAAAGCAGTGCTACCGCAATGCATGCATCAAAAACAATATTCAGTATGAATTTGCTCTGCGCCGCTGCCGCCATGATCATCAGTACCATATTTTGTGACATAACATCAGTTTCCCCTCATAAGTTTTATTTAGAAATATTTTACCACAATATTACTGCCAGATAGCAAAAGACTGTGCTCCAAGGCAAATATTTCCGCTAGATATATCGGCACTTCCAAGCTTAAAAATAAGATTAGTCTTCAAATCCTGTGCAGGAATTTCTGCAGATACTTCCTTAAGTCCCGGATTTACAGCTATAAGAAGATCTCCTCTTTTATAAACAAAGATTCTTTCGCCTTTTTTGGCATATACTACCTTAAACTCGGCATCAGCCTGAAGATCCTCGTATTTATGACGAAGTGCAATAATATCCCTTACAGTGTGTATAAGAGAGTTTTCATCCTCCTCACAGGTCTTAACCGATGGAGCATTCTCATCCTTATCTACCGGTATGTAAAGCTTATCAAAAGGTGCATCCGAGAATCCAAAGTTATCAAGGCTCTTATCCCACTGCATAGGGCTTCTTGAACCGGTTCTCTGGAAGCCTCCCTCCTTGGTCCTTACATAGTCAAGGTATTTCATCCCGATCTCATCCCCGTAATATAAAAACGGAACGCCGGGCATTGTAAAGATAAATGAATATGCTATCTTAAGCTCATCAGGTGTCATTGTCCTGGTGCATCTTGGCGTATCATGGTTACAGGTAATAAAGCTTATGTAACCATACTCTTTGGAGTTATTGTAGCGGCCAAGATAATCATCCAAAAATCTCATGGAATCCTCGTCACAGTTCTTATTAAAGTAGCTGTTATCAGGTCCTTCTGTCTCATTGTCCCTGAAAAGGACATTGTATCCGTTTCCGTGATGATCAAGATAAAAATCAGCATGGAATCCGTACTTTAGTGCACATTCGGGATTGCACCACTCTGAAACAAGGGCTGCCTCCGGATAATCCTTATCAAGCATCTCTCTGATATTGGTCCAGATCCTTCCTGTTGCGCTCTTTTTATCATCATCCTCTTTTACAAGAGAATCCGCCATATCAACTCTGAAGCCGTCACATCCCTTATCAAGCCAGAATCTCATAACATCCTTCATAGCTTCACGCGTGTCTATAGCCGCCTCAGAATCGCAGGGAGTCTGCCATTCCTCAGTCTTATTAAGAACACCATAGTTAAGAGCCGGCTGACATTTAAAAAAGTTAAGCATATAGCAGCCATCTCTTTCCGCTTCGCCGCCGATATAAGGATGTCCACCTATTCCGCAGAATGCTCCGTTTGTCCAGATATATCTGTCTGAAAACTCGTTTCTGTCTGCTTCGCAGCTCTTTTTGAACCACTCATGCTCCTCTGATGTATGACCGGGAACAAGATCAAGAAGTACCTTTATTCCCTTCTTATGAGCCTCCTCAAAAAGTCTCACAAGATCCTCATTTGTTCCGTATCTTGGAGCAACCTTCTTGTAGTCGCGTACGTCATACCCTGCGTCCTTAAATGGTGAATCATATACAGGATTGAGCCAGAGTGCATTACATCCCAGGCTCTTTACATAATCAAGTTTTTCAATTATTCCCTCAAGATCACCAATTCCATCACTGTTTGTGTCCTTAAAAGATTGTGGATAAATCTCGTAAAATACTGCATCTTTTAACCATGCCGGCATACTTTTTCCTCCTAAAAAACGTTTTCCAAAAATCATCAGAATGGATTATATCACATTTGCGCGGTATAATAACCCTATGTCTTACATAAAAAAAATCATTTCAGAAAATAAATATTCATTTATAGATTCAAGCTTCCTGAAACTTATCGCTCTTATCACCATGTTTATTGATCACATAGGTGCCGGGCTCTTATATTTCATGGTACTTGGGGAAATATACCCTTTTGGTCTTAGCAGGGAAAGCAGCGTAGTTCTCTACCAGAATATACGCCATATAGGAAGAATTGCCTTTCCGCTTTATTGCTTTTTGCTGGTCCAGGGACTCCTTCACACCAAAAACATCAAAAAATATGTGTTTAACATGGCTCTATTTGGACTTATCTCCGAAATTTTTTTCGACGCAGCACTAAGAGTGCGGGAAGATGTAGCTAATCCCGATATATTTAAACTTCTTGCAGGTAACACTGAAAAGATTTTTTCTGCATGCAACGTTTATTTCACACTTCTTGTAGGACTCATAGTCATTGCTGTTATGAATTATGTTGAGCGAAATCTGTTTTTTGAAGGAAGCGATATTAACCCGGAGCTTTTTCCTAAGTACACCTACTTCCCACTCATATATGCACTAAAAAATCCCCTGCACTTAGTTCTGTATCTGATACCGCCCGTTGCAGGAGGGCTGTTATGCGAATACATATCAAGCGACTATGGTTATAACGGCATACTTCTTATAACCGTTTTATACCTTTTCAGAAATATGCCCTTACTTGCATCATGTGCAGGATATTTTTCCTTATTAACCATGTATGGCGAATTATTTTCGCTACCCGCATTTATTCTTATGCTTCTTTACAGCGGAAAGCGCGGCTTTATCACCTCAAAAACAAAATACTTCTTCTACGCCTTTTACCCATTGCATCTGCTTTTGATCTATATTTTGAGATGCTTCATAATGAACTGAAAAAAGAGGCAAAGCTTTCATTTTTAAGCTTTGCCTCTTAAATTATATTTTTAAGTCGTGAATACTCGTCGTTATTCTGAATTTTGTGGATCGCGGTATCTGTGAACACATTTGCCTTTAGAAGATCCTGCTTGTCAGGATGTTTTTGTCCCTCATCTATTATTGTCATCATTCTGTTAAAATCCGAATCCGGCAGCCTGTCCCTGTAAGTCTCATACTTTTCTCTGATAAGTGCAGGCATAGATCCCTGGCAAAAGTATGACCCGATAAAAAAATTGTCATCGGCGAGCCACAAAACGGCGCTTTTTTCCAATAGCTTGTAGTACTCTGCGTCGTTTCCAAGTCCGCACGTTCCAAAAAATGCCACGTTCTTTTTATGAAGTGAAGATATCAGGTCTATTATCTCAAGGGAGCAGGTTCCGCGGTTAGCCCAAAAGCCGATAAAATAAGTTTCTGCATCATGCCTGCCGTTCCAGCTGCGTACATTTATCTCCTCTTTGGAATCAGACGGAAGGGCATAAAATATCTCATCGGCAATTTTCTTGGTATTTCCGGATTCACTTGCATACACTACTAAATACTTATGCATTCTTTCCTCGATATACGCAAACCCTCAGGTATCCGGTAGTACACTAGTGAAAATCAAAAGTTTACGAGTGCCTGATAAATTCTTTTTGGCACTTTGGACATTTCACTACGATTTTCCCCTTTCCCCTTGGTATACGTATTTTCTGCTTGCAATTGGGGCATTTATAAATATGGTATTTTTTTCGCTGAGAAAAGTTGCAGCCAATACCTCTAAAAAAGTTGACCATACGATCAATGACTTTGACAAATGCCTCATTTTCCTTATACCTTGCCGGTATATTCTTAGAAAACATCCTGAAGTAACAATAAAACAGCAGCACAAAGGCCAAATAATATAGAAATCCCAGGGGAGTTGCGAAAGATAGCACTAACAGAATGACAGCTATCGCAAGCATAAACTTGGTCAGCTTGTCAGTTCCATAGGCTCCATATCGTCCCTGAAAAAAACGATAAAGAAAATCTCTCATATTAAAGTAATCTCCTTATAACATTCATCCCCTCACTAACAAAAAGTATAAGTATCATCCGTTGAAAAAACAATGAATGGCATATAAATTAATCTAAAAAAAGGATAAATGCTGGGTTTTTAACGATTAATTTATAAAAAATCCCTAATCTATGCGCACTTTCTATATATTAACAGAAACTGCCCAGATGCGGAAAGTTTCAAATATTAATACTTAATATGCTTAGTTGTGGTAGAATATACTCAGTATGTTTAAAAAATTGGAGGCATAAAAATGCAGATTATTATCGTTGGCTGCGGTAACGTCGGTGTGGCGCTTACAGAACAGCTTAGCGGAGAAGGTCACGATGTTACTGTTATTGAGCAGAGACGTGACGTCATACAGACTCTGGTTAATAATTTTGACGTTATGGGCATAGTAGGAAATGGTGCCAGCTATTCCGTAATGAAGGATGCAGGCATAGAGTATGCCGATCTTATGATCGCTGTAACAGGAAATGATGAATTTAACCTTCTTTGTTGCCTTATCGCAAGAAAGGCCGGTCATTGTAACACCATTGCGCGTGTTAAAAATCCCATCTACAAAAAAGAAGTTGATTTCATAAAGGAGGAACTCGGATTATCACTTATTGTTAATCCTGAGGAATTATGCGCTAACGAAGCAGCAAGACTATTAAAATTCCCTGCTGCAACTAAGATTGAAACCTTCGCAAGAGGTCGTGCTGAGATAGTTCACATGACTGTGACTGAGGACAGCAGGATTGCAAGCAAATCCCTGAAGGATCTGCAGTCCGAGATAAAAAGTAAGGTCCTTATCGCAGTTGTAGAAAGAAATGACGAAGTATTTATTCCCCGCGGTGACTTTATTATTTGTCCCGGAGACGAACTTACTATTGTTGGAGCTTCAAGAAACATCGCTGACTTTTTCAGAAAGATCGGTCTACCCACCACAAGAGTGCGCTCTGCCATAATCGTAGGCGGTGGTTCAACCGGTTATTATCTTGCACAGCAGCTTATTACCTTTGGAATAGATGTTAAACTTTTTGACAGAGATATTGAGCGTTGCAAAGCTTTGTCGGAGCTTCTGCCTTCAGCACTTATAATCAATGCAGACGGAACAGACAAAGATACACTTATGGAAGAAGGACTTATGGGAACAGAATCCTTCGTTGCAACCACCAACGTGGATGAAGAAAATATAATGCTCTCTATGTATGTAAAGAGCGTCAATCCAAAAGCAAAGCTCATAACCAAGGTTCACCGCGTAAATTACGGTGATATCATCGATACTTTGCAGATTGGAAGTATTGTTTACCCTAAACATATCACAGCTCAGAGGATACTTAAGTACGTGCGCGGAATGAGCAATTCCCTGGGGAACAACAGTATCGAGGCTCTCTACAAGATGAACGACGGTAAGGTAGAGGCTCTTGAATTTCTTGTCACCGAAAACTCAAAAGTTATCGGAGTTCCTCTTGCAGAAATGAACCTGAAAAAAGGTGTTATCGTATCACTTATCAACAGACATGGAGAAATCATCTCTCCTACCGGCCAGAGCACAATTCAAGCCGGAGATACTGTGATCATCATTACAAGCTGTATGGGACTTCAGGATATTTCCGACATCCTTGCATAAATAATAAAGTTGGGAGATATATTTTTATGAATTACGGAATGATTCGTTTTCTGCTATTTAGAGTAGTGCAGATAACGGGACTTCTTATGTTGCTGCCACTTGTGACAGCTCTCATATATCATGAGACTCTTTGCATTATTGTATTTATGGCTATTTCCGTTTCCTGTCTCGTAGTCGGCGCCATAGGTGTTTCCTTTAAGCCGGCAAATGTGGCACTATACGCGAGGGAAGGCTTTGTTGTCACCGCTCTTACCTGGATCATAATCAGTTTGATCGGTGCTCTTCCCTTTACTTTGACAGGAGTTACTAAAAGCTATGTGGATGCTTTATTTGAAACCATTTCCGGACTCACAACAACAGGTTCCACCATTCTGTCCAATGTTGAAATGTATATGAGTGTCCAGTTCTGGAGATGCTTCACGCACTGGATTGGCGGCATGGGTGTTTTAGTCTTTATTCTTGCAATCATGCCTATGTCCGGTGGATACAGCATGCATCTTATGAGAGCCGAGTCACCCGGACCTTCAGTTGGCAAATTCGTTCCGAAGGTCAGAGAAACAGCCAAAATTCTATACCTTATATATTTTGGCATAACTCTTGCGCAGGTGATCTTACTGCTTTTCACAGGACTTAACCTGTATGAAGCACTTGTTACAACATTTGCTACGGTTGGTACCGGTGGCTTCGGAATAACAAACGCAGGTATCGGAGCATTCAATACTCCTTCACAGATAGTAATAACCGTATTTATGATTCTCTGCGGAATAAACTTCAGTGTATATTATTACCTGATAACCATGCGTCCAAAGGAAGCCTTTAAAAATGATGAAGTAAAGCTCTACCTTGCCCTTATGTTTGGATCTGCCACCATAATCGCAATACTCATTTACAGAGCCAATATCACCGCAACACCATTTGAATCGTTCCACCACTCTCTGTTCTCAGTTGCTTCAGTCATGACTACAACCGGCTTTGCCACACTCGACTTTAACACATGGCCGCAATTTGCAAGAACACTCCTTGCTCTGCTTATGTTATTCGGAGCCTGTGCAGGTTCAACAGGAGGCGGATTTAAGCTCTCCAGAGTGCTTATACTACTGAAGGCCATCAAGAATGAACTTATTTACATTGTTCATCCCAAATCTGTAAAAAGAGTATATATGGACGGACAGCCTGTTGAAACCACAGTTGTAAAGTCCGTATCTGCCTACCTTAGTATGTACGTTATCATATTCATAGTTTCTACTTTGATCGTTTCAGCAGACGGATTTGATTATGAGACAAATTTTACTTCTGTAGCAGCTACTCTTAATAACATAGGACCCGGTCTTGGCATGGTAGGACCCACAGGAAACTTTGGACATTTCTCTGTATTATCCAAATTTGTCCTGATGTTTGACATGCTTGCAGGAAGACTTGAGCTGCTGCCAATGCTCATACTCTTCTCACCGGATACCTGGTCAAAACGATAAGATAAGAATGTCGCTCGCGACATTCTCGCGGAGCATTTTTATTTCATAGGAAAGCAATTTATGATATAAAAACAGCTGGAAAAATGATTTATCTCATTTTTCCAGCTGTTTTATACCATTCCTCATAAGCAGTAGGATTACCTTTATCTTACGTGAATACTTTCTATGCTCTCTGCAAAGCTTTCTTCAAAATCATCATCATCTGCCCGGGAATAAATTATGCTGAAAGCCTTGTATCTGGACAGGATGATGAAAATCTTCTGGTAAACTGTCTGAGAACCTGTGGGAGTTAGATGCGTTTCGATCATATATCCGGGATATCCATCGATAGTGTTTTCATTAAACGAATCTACTCCAAAATCCACATCCTTACCATAGAGATTTACATAGTTTTCCTTTTGTATTTCCTCATAGATATCTTTTGTAAGATTATCATAAAGTAGTTCTTCATCGCTTTCGGTAGCTGAAACACCATCAGCCTTTTCTTTGTTGGTGAGAACCTTTTCCTTTGGAAGATAGCTGACTTTATAAGTAATATTAGCGGATTCAAGCGGATAGTGTTCATTGACAAAAACGCCCTCGTCAGCTGTCATAACAAAGCCTGCGGGCACAATAAAGCTGCATCCCGAAGCTTCGCTCAGATCCTCAACTTTTGCCTCGGCTTTTATTCTATAGCTTACCTCCGCGCTCTCCAAGAAACCTGCAGCTATAGCTGCCGTCATAAATATAGCAATTATTTTCTTTCCGCTAAATAGTCCCTTTTTCACAAACTTCTCCTTATATGTTCAATCTATATATGTCGCCTGTTTATTCAAAGCGAGAGTTCAAATACATCAAACCAGTATCTTTCAAGCAGGTAACTGCCTTTGTTTTCACTCTTAATTCCGGCTTCGTTCTCCCATTCTTTCAGGAGGTCTTCTCTGGAATTAAAGCTTCCCATAAAGAGAACTTTTTTCCCTGATGATAAAATGTTCTTTATGTCTTGAGCATTTTCGATATGACCTGCCTTGGGAAGCATATCCATGATCAGCTTTTCAGGCTCCATTCCGTATAAAAGAACCGGCATATCGTCTCTGCCCTCTTTCTCATCAAGATAATAGGCCATAAGACCACAGACATGATCAAAATTGCAGATAATTACCGGAGCATCTTCCTTATCTGAAATCTCAGCAAAAAGCTTTTTCGTCTCTACCATATTTACTTTTCTGTACAGCTCATTTCCCCTGAAAGCCCAGTAATCTCTGATACTAAATATGATCATAAAAAGCGCTGCAGCATAAGGGATTGCCCTCATAATGCGCCATAAAATACCGGATCTTTTTATGTCATTATCCAGAATTTTTCTGCATCCGATTATAATGCCCAGCCAGAATGCGCCCATTCCGGGAAGCATATATCTGTATATAAAAATCGGTCTGATAAGCATAGATGCAGCAAAACCGAATGCTACAATACCTGTTATGGGCATGAACATCAGCCATACCTTTGCATTCCTTATATTCAGGATCACTACAGCAAAAACAAGGAGTGTCATCAAAACTGCCAGAACAATCGACAGCTTATCATTAAAAAACGATGGCTTCATCAGATACTTCACAACACCGCCAAGGCTTCTTATAGTCAGCTCCTGAATCCAGTAATTTTCTGATACCGTTCCTACCTGTGATAACACTTTTCCTATCCAGGGATAGTAGCATATAACCGTCAGATTTCCGCTTATAAGCAAAATACCAAGCTGCATTATATTTTTTCTGACCGACCATACAACAAGGAACAAATACACTGCAAAAACGGCCACAGCAGCATAATACTGGATATAGCATGCAAGAAGTCCGTATATAAACAGAGGCGCTGCTTTTCCCCACTTAAGCCCTCTTATCTGCTTATCCTTATCCTCTTCAAGAAACGGCAGAGAATGGATGCAAAGCGCTGTAATAAAGAATATAGCAATGCTATACATTCTGATCTCAACCAGGTATTCTGAAATATTTGGCATGCCTAAAACTGCCAGTGAGAAAATCCCACCTGTAAAAATACCGAATCTTTTCCTTACTGAAGTAATGCCGTATATATACAAAATAATAAATGGCACTACGCTTGCCAGCTTAGCAGCTACTACAGCATCAATATTTATTTTTTCAAATATAAAAACGAAAAAATGTATGACAATGTAATACAGCGGCGGGTGAACATCCGCCGCTGTTAATTGGATCATTTCCGAAATATCACGGCAGGCGAACTCCATACTAAAAAGTTCGTCGTACCATATATCAGTACTCATAGAAAGAAATACCGAATATACAAGCATCGCTGCAGATACGAAGTATGAAAAAATACCTGCTGCCGATAATATCTTCTTTTTATAACCTGTTAAATCGTTAATGGTATCCATTAATCTCTCATTCACTATAAAGTATTATTCTACAGTATCGATAAGATCAAGGAGATGCTTTTCATTCATAGTCTTGCACATCTCAATAAATTTATCGAGCGGTACATTCTGAAGCTGTTTGTTTGAACCGCGAAGGTTGATAGATACTGTGTTCTCAGTTGCTTCCTTATCACCAAGTACGATGATATAAGGATCTTTGTAGTTCTTGAACTTCTTGATCTTTTCCTTCATGTTGTTGTCGGAATAATCAGCTTCTGCTCTGATACCGTTGTCCATAAGAAGGTCAGCGATCTTCTTAGCATACTCATTGTGCTCAACACGGATAGGAACAATACCTACCTGATAAGGGCTGAGCCAGAACGGGAATGCACCCTTGTAGTTCTCAATGATGATACCGATAAATCTCTCAAGTGAACCGTAAATAGCTCTGTGTATTACAACAGGCATTTCAAGGCTTCCGTCCTGTGCCTGATATGTAAGTCCGAAGTTATGAGGAAGCTGGAAGTCAAGCTGGATAGTTCCGCACTGCCACTCTCTTCCAAGAGCATCCTTGATCTGAAGATCGATCTTAGGACCATAGAAAGCGCCATCACCCTCGTTGATCTCGTAGCCGCCTTCACCGTATTTATCATCAAGAATCTTCTTAAGTGAAGCCTCTGCTCTGTTCCATACTTCGATGTCACCCATGAAATCATCAGGGCGTGTTGAAAGCTCTGCTCTGTAGGTTACACCAAATGTAGAATAGATCTCATCTGCAATTGAGATGATATCCTCGATCTCTGATTCAATCTGTGACTCCATTACAAATGTATGGTCATCATCCTGACGGAATTCCTGTACTCTGAAAAGTCCGTTCATCTGTCCGGATTTTTCTTTTCTGTGAAGAACATCATATTCACTGTAGCGGATAGGAAGTTCTTTGTATGAATGAACAGTTCTCTTATAAGTCATCATGGCATTGGGACAGTTCATGGGCTTAGCTCCCATTGTGTCGATCTGCTCACGATTATAGATCACAGAACCTCTCTCAATCTTTACAGGAGCTTTTGATGCATCCTCTTCCATGCTCTCATATACATCAGCAATCTCTGTATCGGCATGAACATTACCTGCAACACCGGGAACAATAAACATGTTGTTGATATAATGAGCCCAGTGTCCGCTGATAAGCCAAAGCTTTTTGTTGTCGATAAGCGGAGCTGCTATTTCTGTGTAGCCATGTCTATCCTGAATGTCTCTTGAGAATTTAAGCAGAGTCTGATACATTTTCCAGCCTCTGGGAAGCCAGTAAGGCATACCGGGTGCTGTCTCGTCGAACATGAAAAGATCGAGCTGTGCTCCAATCTTCTTGTGATCGCGCTCAAGAGCCTCCTGGATCATCTTAAGGTGTGCCTTAAGCTCATCCTTTGAAGGGAATGCATACAGATAGATTCTAGTCATGGAATCTCTCTTCTCATCGCCTCTCCAGTAAGCACCTGAAACAGCTTTGATCTTATATGATACATTCATAAGTTCCTGAGAGTTGTCCACATGAGGTCCTCTGCAGAGGTCGATGAAGTCATCACCTGTATTGTATGTAGTGATAGTCTCACCTTCCGGAAGATCATTTATAAGCTCAGTCTTAAACTTCTGATCCTTAAATATCTCCAGAGCTTCCGCTTTAGAAACTTCCTTTCTTGTCCAGTCCTCTCTTCTCTTGATGATCTCTCTCATCTTATCTTCGATGGTCTTGAAATCATCTTCTGTCACAGCCTTTGGCAAAACGAAATCATAATAGCAACCGTCAGCTACCTGCGGACCAATTGCATACTGGGTTTCTTTTCCGTAAAGTTCGATTACGGCTTTTGCCAGGATGTGTGCCAATGAATGTCTGTAAACTTCCTGAAATTCTTCTTTGTTCATTTTTTCCTCTTTCTACCGTACCTACCGGGTACAGTCATTTTAGAATTTGCCCTTACCGTGGCACTTCTTATATTTCTTTCCGCTTCCGCACGGACAGGGATCGTTGGGATAGATCTTGTTTTCTTTTCTTACTGTCTGAGAAGCCTTCTGCTCTTTGTAAAGCTCCTTCTGCTTCTCCTCAGAAAAGATCTCATTCCACTCTTCAAGACCATAGAGCCAATCTGCACCTGCAGCTACCATGTTCTTGTAAAGCAGTTCCTTATCAAATCCAAGCTGAACCTCTGTATCTTCTTCCATATCATCGATAGGGTTCTGCTCTTTAAGTGAATCATTGATACCATCAAGGAATCCTGTCATAGTCATGATATCAACGCCATATTTATCAGCCAATTCCTTGACTGTACCCTTTACTGTCTCATCAGGGTTCTTAAGAAGGATTGCGTAGATATCACGCTCCTTCTGAAAATAATCTGTCCAAAGTTTCTGCAGCTGTGCCTTATCAGCCTTCTCTGAATAAGCCATATCGCGCCACTGTTTTAATAAAGCCATATTGTAACCTCACTTCCAATTTTTTAAATACTGATGATCCGACAATTAATGTCATAATCCTACCTATTATATTATCTTTTCACTGTATTGTAAATCAAAGTGTGGATAATATGAGCCAGATCACACATAATTGCCATAATATACAGTGATGTGCTATTATATCATAGAAATAAAGGGGGGTTTTTTTATGACTGAAAATAACAAGCCCAAAAAGCACAGACATAAAAGACACTATACTATCATGATCATCTCCGGCGATTCTGACGCAAGCAGCGGAAGTCTCCACCTCGGCCATGTTGCCACGCAGGTACTTGCTTTTTCATTATTTGCGATCCTGGTTGCCATCATATGTTTCATAGTTGGTACATCCATCAATATCAAAAACCTAAAAAACACATCTGCCATGCAGGTTGCACAGATACACGATCTGGAGGAGACCAATGCCAATCTTGCTGCGACCAATTCAGAGCTGCAAAGTGAAGTATCACAGCTAAGCCAGGCACTCAATCAGAAGGTTGAAGTTGAAGAGCAGACAGCAGCTGAGGCTGAAGAGCAAAGCCAGCCCTCACAGCTTCCTATCCTTGATGGAACCGCTTCTATGACCAACACGCTTGATGATCCTAATTCAGCAGAGATCACTCTTCCTGATGAAAATACAGATGACGAAAATGCTGAGGGTGAAGATGGTGAAGATAATGAAGACGGCGAAGGTGAAGCAGCCACTGAACTTACGGGCAATCCAATCCTTATATTTAAAACAGCCGAAGGGTCAACAATCGTTTCCTCCGGAGCAGGAACCATTACTTCCGTTACTGCAGATGTAAAATATGGAAACA
>Ga0310691_10002711_pt1 | contig 22633 bp, 20 predicted proteins | sample 176DNAGHGlowgp2_FD_203887 | JGI IMG/M metagenome (GOLD analysis project Ga0310691, IMG submission 203887) | Sheep rumen microbial communities from Palmerston North, Manawatu-Wanganui, New Zealand - 1766 DNA GHGlow gp2 (v2) (version 2) | ecosystem: Host-associated > Mammals > Digestive system >...
CCCTGACTGCAATACCTTTTAAGAACAACGCACACCTCGTTGGTTCGCGTAAGGATGTTTTGATACAGGGGGATTCGTTTTATGAGGAACTCATACCCCGTAGCTTGCTGCGGGGTGCGTTGATTTACTCTTCTGGACGGTACCCTTGTACGCTCTGCCATCCCTTTCTTGGCTAATTCGACCGGATGTGCCTTTCGTCACCGCCCATCCGGGGTTCCGCTTTCGCTCCATTGCTCCGCAACGCACTCCGTGCGCCCCTACTCGGCAGCGTAGGTTGCATTCGGAATTTTTTTGACAATATTACGTATACGTAGTAAATTGGTTTTTATGGAGGCTAATATGAATAAGTTCTTCCGGTTTAATTTTACATAGGATTCATGTATTGTTCTGTTTATTACATCACACAAAACCTTCTGATAATATTTCCTTTCTTCTGGGAAGTTGGTGCTTTGTGGGATGTGATTGTCTCATCTGAAGCCGGGCGTGCCGAATTAAAGTCTACAATCTGTGCTCTTTTTGAGCGTATTGATTTTGATTCTGTTTGGCTTTGTCTTGCGGTGATTTATTCAGCTGTGCTTACAAAAAAAGAACTTGAAGAAGAAAAGAAACTCTTGCAAAATTATGAAATGCCAATTTGAGCAGCCTGTGTGGGCTTTCACATAAGAGGCTCTTGGCAAAAAAAAGGCCCTCCGTCTGGAGGGCTTATCTGCGCTGGTCAAATTGATACATAGCGCTTCAGATGTGTTCCTGCTTAACCGCAGGCGGCTTGGGTCAGCGGGTCCCTGTCAAGGGGCGCCCTATCTTTGTCGGAATTTGCATAATCGCCTCCGTCGATATGGCGGTCTTCAGGCTCCTTGTTTCCTGTTCCCTTACCATCTGAATTTAGTATAGCACAGCTTTGAAATTGCGCAAGGGCAAAAATTATAACTTTTTGTTATAAATATTTTATTTGATTTTATGCTGTATATTATAAAAAGTCCGTGTCTGTTGGTCACAATATTAACGCACTTTTATAAAAAAGAGGGTACTAATGGAAGAGCGCAGAAAAAGAATCTTAGCCTTAGCCATCTTTGTTCTGGCCGCTGGATTTATTGCCATGATGATGAATTTTAGAGGTTCTGCCACACCAGGTTCATCCGCAAGGGGCAACATCATTATTGACGCAAAGGAATTTTCCAAGACCAGCGAAGTTATAGTCATTCCACCGCGAAAAAAAGTTACCATAAGTACAAGTGACGACACAAACTGGAATTCAATTGTTCCAGAACAAAAGGACAAAACCTTCCGCGGACTTTTTACAGGCAAAAGAAAAATTACGCTAAGTCCCTTTGCCATGGCTCAGTATCCTGTTACACAGGAACTCTTTGAAAAAATCATGGGCTACAATCCAGCCCTTTTTAAGAAGGAAAACCTTGGAGAAAAATATTTTTCCGACTGTCCAGACGAAAATCCCCTTCTCCGTCCAGTAGAAACAGTCACTTGGTTTGAAGGAATTGTATTTTGCAACCTTCTTACAGAGCGCACAATGAAAAAATCAGACTGCGTTTATTATTCCGACTCAGAATGTAAAAACATTTATACCAAGGAAGACCTAAAAGCACGCATCATCCCTGTTGTAAACCAGACAAAAAAAGGATACCGGCTGCCCACAGAAACCGAATGGGAATTTGCTGCGAGGGGAGCAGCCTACCAAAGCACTGAATGGTTCAAGTCTTTTTCGGGAACAAACACGGACGGCTTGATTGATGTCCTTAACACAAAAAACTCCCTGGTCATGGACAAGAACCTGGACAAGTATGGATGGTACCGGGGAAACTCCAATGGCATGACACACGAGGTAGGAACAAAGCTGCCAAACTCAATCGGGCTCTACGACATGTCCGGCAGCGTATGGGAATGGCTCTACGACTGGTACGACTACAATATTGAAGGCGGGGAAGTGGTCAACCCCACAGGCGGAAAAACAGGCCTTTCCCGGGTTATCAGAGGAGGCTCATGGTTTGATCCGGCATACGACTGCCTTGTAACAAGACGCTTTAACAACAGCCACCCCTACATTCCCCATTTTTATTTTGGATTCCGCTATTGCAGAAGCCTCTAGAATGAAGGAAACAATACAGACATTCGGCAGGTGTGGAGCAAAAGAAAAGGCAGTCCAAAACGTAAGTTCTGAACTGCCATTGGTCGGGCTATCGGAATTCGAATCCGAGACCTCTTGCCCCCCAGACAAGCACGCTAACCAGCTGCGCTATAGCCCGATGTGCTGCAAAAGCAAGATGCAATTGCAACGGAAATAATAGTACACTATTTTGCTTTTTGATTCAAGGGGGTGTGCCGAATTTCTAGAATGCAAGTGCAAATCTTAATGGAAGTAAGAAAATGTAAATGTTAACACGAAAGCACTTCCATTCTCGGCAGGAAACGCGTCAAAAAAGCCGAGCGCGGATATAGGGTATCTGACTCCCTTCGGGGCTTGAAGCTACGCTGCCGGGTTCGCACCGCGCAAATGCTTTTTTGCCACGTTTCCCGCCTACATTCCAGTGCTTTCTTACATATTTTTACATTACAAGTATTGAAAGCTTGCACTTGCCAACAAATAAAGAGCCATGGAGGGATTTTTGGTTCTTACTTGCCAATTCGTAAAAAGCCATGGATGGATTTTTTTGGGGCAAGTCCTACGCGGGATTGTAGGGGCCGCCGCAGGCGGTTGCGTTAGCAATGGAGCGGGAAGGGCCCCGCGGAACCCCGGAAAGCCCGTAAAAAATGGCATGTCCGGTCGTATTAGCCAAAAGGTATATGGTAGAGCAGAAAAAGGTTCGTCCAAAAAAAGAAAATATTGAATGTTTTTACAAAACACGGTATATTTATTCTATTATTGTAAATATCCATACGGAGGAATATTTTTATGATTAAGACAGTAAAAGACGTTGATCTTAAGGGTAAGCGCATCATTATGCGCGTAGACTTCAATGTTCCTATGAAGGACGGCGTTGTTCAGGATGACACACGCATCATGGCAGCTCTTCCTACAATCAAGTATATTCTTGATCAGAGCCCACGCTCTCTTGTTTTGATGAGCCACTTGGGAGACCCAAAAAAGGATGTTAAGAAGGCAGCAGAAAAGGCAGAAAAAGCAGGCAAGCCTTTTACAGATGCAGATAAGGAAAAATTCATTAACGGTAAGAACCGCATGAAGCCGGTTGTTGAATACTTTGCATCTAAGCTTGGAAAGAGCGTTACATTCCTTCCTGATGCACTTGGACAGAAGGCAGCAATTGACGCTCTTCCAGAAGGTGCAGTTGCAATGCTCGAAAACGTACGCTTCCACGCAGAAGAGACAAGCAAGGATACAGCTGAGCGCGAGAAAATGGCAAAGGAACTTGCAACATACGGTGACATCTTTGTAAACGATGCATTCGGTACAGCCCACCGCGATCAGGCTTCTACTGCTACAATTGCAAAATTCATGAGCGAAAAGCCGGTTGGCGGCTTCCTTATGGAAAAAGAAGTTCAGAATATTGAGCCAATGGTAACTAATCCTCCAAAGCCACAGGTTGCAATTATTGGTGGTGCAAAGGTTTCTTCTAAGATTGCAGTTCTTGAGTCTTTGATGAAGAATGCAAGCGCACTTGTTATTGGTGGCGGTATGGCATACACATTCCTTAAGGCTCAGGGCCACAAGGTTGGTAAGTCTTTGGTTGAAGATGATTTTATTGACACAGCAAAGAAGCTTCTTAACGATGCTGCTGCAAAGAACGTAAAGATTGTTCTTCCTGTAGACCATGTTGGTGCTGCTGAATTTAGCCCTGATGCAAAGCCTGAGGCAGTTGACGGTGTTGACATTCCAGAAAACCTTATGGCAATGGATGTTGGTCCTAAGACTGTTGAGGAATACAAGAAGGTTCTTTCTACTGCAAAGTCTATCGTATGGAACGGTCCTGTTGGCGTATTTGAATTTGACGCTTTTGCAAAGGGAACAGAGGCTGTTGCAAGGCTCGTTGCTGAAGCTACTGGCCGCGGTGCAATGACTGTAGTTGGTGGCGGTGACAGTGTTGCTGCTGTTAACAAGTTCAAGCTTGCGGACAAGATGACACACGTTTCTACAGGTGGCGGTGCTTCTCTTGAATTCCTTGAAGGAAAGACACTTCCTGGCATTGCAATTCTTGCACAGAAGTAACTTCTAAGAAGTAAGTTTTTCTGGCAGTAAGCATAAGGTCTGTTCTGGAAGAAGCTTCCGGGGCAGGCCTGTCGCAGGCGCAAGTCTGTGCGCTGGCAGTTATATTGCCGGGTTCTTTTGGCAGCTTGCTAAGCCCGGCAAGACTTGCGCATGGTCTAAAAGCGTGCGTCAGTAGCGGTGCCCCGGGAAACCACTGATTAATAGCGTAGTGTCATTGCAGGGGTTGACGTGAGCAATCTTTAATTGTCAATAATGCAAATAATGGCATTGTTCTGAATTAATCAGTATTTCCCGAGTTTTTGTGTTTTTTTCGAAGCAAAAATGGACGCCCGTTGCGAGCAAGAAAAACTTGCCGCGAATGACGTAGCTGTAAAACAGCCCGAGTTTTCACGTTTTTTTCGAAGAAAAAATGCGAGCCCTTTGACAGACAAGTGAAAACTCGCCGCGAATGACGTAGCTGTAAAACAGCCCGAGTTTTTCGTTTTTTTCGAAGAAAAAATGCGAGCCCTTTGGCGAGCAAGAAAAACTCGCAGCGAATGGCGTAGCCATTCGCCTGTTACTTTTTTACCCAAAACTTGTTTACATTTAAAAATACATTTGTTCATTTTATGGAGAAGTCATCATGAATTCCTTTAAAAAGATTTTTACCCTCACAGCAGTTCTTGCCTTTACGCTTGTTTCTTCGCTTTCTGTTTTTGCAAGAAATTTTGACTACATTCAGCAGGGAGAGTATGCCTATTATCTGGATTACCGTGGAGGCAACGCCTTCTACCGCGGCTACCTTGTCTTCCACATGGATGACAACACAACTCAGGTTATTTCCAGGGCGGTGGACTTAAAGTCAAAGAAGAGCATGAACTACGTGTTTGTTCTAAAGGAAGAGCAGGGCGGAATGCCTTCTATTGTAAATGAAAAAGGTGTTCCGGGTGACAGTCCGCTTTTTTCCCAGAACGTCGTTGACTTTTTGAATTTCCATATTATGTATGCCCAGAACGACACAAAGATTGGCTACAACACTTCCTTGAATGACGACTGGCCTGATTACACCCAGGTTTACCACTACAACAAGCTTTTGCCCATGTTCCGCTTCCTTTACATTTCCAACGACAAATATCCTATGGCAGACTACCGCCTTAACAGGGCAGGAGTTCTTTCTGCAAAGGATTACAAGGCTTTCTTTAAGATGCAGCCTGCAGTCTTTAAGCACGGAAAGCAGAAGGCTGGCTATTCAATTCCTGATGCAGCAGAACAGACGGTTGAATTTGGCTCTCATTCCGTAATCCTTGACCAGAACTGGAAGGTTTCTTCTGCAAATGGCGGTAAGGTTGCTTCTATGGGTATTGTCTCCGACTTGGATGCACAGTTTTCCGTAAAGCCGCTTTCTGCAAAGGGTGTGGATCTTTCAAGCCAGCTTACAAAGGAAGAAATGCTGCGCACGCTTCTTTTGCGCTCAGCAGATAACGCAGACTTTTCAACCCTTAAGGTTTCCAATGAAGACAACGGGCTTGCCCTTAGCATAGAAACTTTTGACGAGTCTTCTAGGGTCTTTAACTTTAGCTACATAAAGCTTTTGGACGACGCTGTTGTTAACCTTACGACTTTTGACTTTGCCTACGAAGCGCAGAAAAAATACTTTAAGAAGATTCTTAATTCTGTAAAATAATTACGAATTGGAAATAAATTTTTAAAGCTCATTTTATGATAATAATGCAGTAAATCAATTTTGTGCGGAACGGAAGGAAAATTTGGCAGAAAGGCCCTTTGCGCGGGCGAACCAGGCAGCGTAGCTTCAAGCCGCGTAGCGAGTCCTATACCTAATACGCGCAACTGAGGCATTTCTGACACTTTTTTCTGGGAGTGGAGCACAAAATTGATTTACTTGTAACAGCATTGAATTTTCTATCGATTTGATGTAATATTCGGTAACTAATTGAATTTACGAGGAGCTAGACAAATGGCACGTACACATTACATTGCAGGTAACTGGAAGATGAACACCAGCAAGGCTGAAGCTGTAAAGCTTGCCCAGGACTTGGTTGCATCACTTAAGGGTAAGACAAACAAATACATGGTTGGCGTTCCCTTCGTATACCTTGACGCTGTAGGACAGGCTTTGAAGGGAAGCAACATCCTTCTTGGCGCACAGGACTGCGCTGCTACTGCAAACGGAGCACACACAGGCGAAGTTTCTACAGAAATGCTCAAGGACCTTGGTGTTAAGAGCGTAATCCTTGGCCACTCAGAGCGCCGCCACGAAATTGGTGAAAGCGATGAGCTTATTAACAAGAAGGTTCGCCGCGCACTAAACGAAGGCCTTGAAGTTGTTCTTTGCATTGGTGAACTTTTGAGCGACCGCGAGGCAGGCAATGCTGAACAGGTTTGCGCATTCCAGCTTTCTGCTGACCTTGCAGGCGTAACAGAAGAGCAGATGAAGAACGTAACAATCGCATACGAACCAGTATGGGCAATTGGTACAGGAAAGACTGCAACTCCAGAAGACGCACAGGCAATCCACAAGTTTGTACGCAACTACATTGCAAAGCTTTACAACCAGAAGGTTGCAGACGAGACAATCATTCAGTACGGTGGCAGCATGAAGGCTTCTAACGCAAAGGACCTGCTTGCTCAGCCGGACATTGACGGTGGCTTGATTGGCGGTGCTTCTCTTAAAGCAGACACCTTTGAGCCAATCTGCGTTCTGTAATAAGGCGTTTTGAAGCTTCAATACAAAAACGTAAAGAAGTAGCTTGTAATATCGTCTCCGCCCTCGCCGGACAGTTCAAATGAATTTGTGTGGTAGAGGACGGAGCATTTTTTTTGCCCGCCTGAATTTTCCCCGGCTTCTTTGCAGAAGATGTTTGCCATTGCGTACATTCCCTGCCTGTTGTCGCACACGCAGAAAAACCAGTCCTTTGCAGAAGGGGATTCAAAAAACTTGCTTGAGTAGCCGTCCTTTTTCTTCGTTTCTTCCGCGTTGCCGTGATGGGAAAAATCGCTTGAGATGATGAGGAAATTTTCCCTGCACTTTTCCCTTGTGAAGTAGGGTAAGAGGGCATCTGTCAGTTTCTGTGCCTGTGCCTGCCGCAGGGGCGGCTCTCCTTCCACTGCCATTGCGCAGACTTTTGCACCGGGAAAATACTTTGCAATGTAGGGCATGAGGGTGGAAAAACCGTGTTCGATTCTAAAGGCGTTTTTGTCGTATTCAACGCCTAGGCTTTTGCAAAGTTCCCTTTCTGTTTTTGCATCCGTATGGACAAGGCCATACTCTCCTGCATCCCAGTTGCATTCGCAAAGGGACCATTCCTGGGTGGAAAGGCCGTAGTGGGACGGACTTATTATAAAGAAGGTTTTCACTTTTCTTGCTTTTGCCAGGGCTTTGAACCAGCCGTCTATGTACCTTCCCGCAAGCAGGTGGTGGCTTACAGTTCCAGCAAGGGGAAATGCATCTTTGGGAAGAGCTTGGCATTCATTTACGGTGGCAACGGAAGGTTCTGTTAGTCCCTGGGAAATCCATGTCGGGAAAGTGGGTGCGTCCGTGACGGCGGGGGCAAGAGTGTGTCTGCTGCAGGAACTTGTACTTGCAAAAATTAATAGTGCTGCAAAAAAAGAAAAAATATTTTTTTTGTTAGCAAGATGCGGCGTTTCTTTTGCAAGGCAAAACCTACCCCCTCGGAAAGAAATTTCCTCCTTGCAATTTCTTTCCGCGAGTTTTCCGGTGGAAAACTCGGTTATTCTTTTTGCTACGAAGATGACGCACCCTCCATGGTGCTGCTTGTTTACAAATAAAGCCCTGGAAAGCGGGTTGGCATATTGCCCCTGGTCCAGAAAAAAAGGAAAAATCACCATAGCCTAAAGGAGTCGTCGTCAGGAAGTACGCAGTTCTGTTCCCAGAATGGCATTAGGGAAGCCAGGTTCGCGTCCTTTTTGTAGACGGTTTTCTTCCACTGCTCGTCGGTGAGCCTTTCCGTCATGGGCTGCTCAAACTCGTAATAGCTGAATCCGTAGCCAACAGCAATTCTCTTTCCGCCTTGGCTGTCGTTGAGCGGTATGTAGAGACGGTAAGGAACTCCAACGCCGGTTTCCAGGCAGATGCTGATTTCTGCATTTGTGAAGACGTCTGCTATGCAGGCCATCTTGAACATGTCCGGGTCGTCACTGTATGTTCCGTAGCTGCCTTTTGCGGCATGAATCAGGACAAGGCTTCCCAGGTTGTTTGCGACGGTGGAAATCCACTTGTTTTCCTGTGGGGTGATTGGCTTGTTCTGGCATTCCTTTAGGGAGATGTCCAGTGCCTTTGCGTAGATTTCCTTTAGCGTGTTCAGGCAGTCTTTCGTATCTTCGTCCATGAGCTTGTGGTCTGTGTAGACGGAAATGAGTTTGTCCACAGATGCGAGAGAGCATTCCCAGAAGGCCACATTTGGTTCTATATAGTGTACGGGTTCGGGGAAGGGCTCCGTCCTGTATGTTGGCTCTATGGAGTCACCGCCACCCATTTCTGCACAGGACTGCTTTACGTAAAGAATCGTGTCGTGGCGGAGTTCTGCCCATGTTCCGTGTGCGGAAAGCATGCTCTTTGTGTTCCATGCGGGGCTTTCCGTAAAGTAGAAGCCTGCACCCTGCTCGAATGTGGCCTGCGTCCTTATCTGGTTGAGTATCTGGTTGTAGTAGGTCATGTTCCAGAATTTTGCGCCAGAGGAAGCGAATTCCTTTTGCAGCGCGTCAAGCCTTTCTTTTAGGGCAGGCATCTTTTTGTATTCTTCTATTGCAAGAAGGCTGTCTGCCGTGCGGGACCCCAGAGCCTTCATTATGTCAAGTCCCGTGACCACCATTCTGCCGTAGAGCCTGGGGGAGGAAACCTGGTCGTGGACGAAGGAGTCGTATGTGAACCTTTGGCCAAGGAGCTTCCATCCCATGGGTGGCTTTCTGTTTCCCTGCTCGTCCTTGTCCGATGCTGCGTAGAAGACGGAGTTGGAGCTGATTGCAGGCGGGCGGAGCTTTTCGTGGCAGAGCTTCATAAAGGCCACGAGGTTCTTTTCCTTTTTTGCCCATGACTTTAGGTCGCTTACGTTCTGTTCCTTCCACAGAGGAAGCACTTCCTTAAAGCTAAGGTCGTCGCTTAGGCCGATGAGGTCTGTCATAGGGGCAAAGATTTCCTCCCATTCGCTAAGCAGAGAGGGATTTTTGTGAACCGTGTCAATTATGAGCAGGGCTGCGGGAAGAAGGCGGAGCGAATCCTTTATGGCTTCCTTGTCTTCGTCTGACTGGCCAATAAGGAAGTTGATCCTTCCGTACCACATCTGGGCGCGGAAGTAGCTTTCAAGAATTCCGTTCTTTGTGTAGTGGCCGCGGGGCTTGTACTGGCTAAAGTCTTCTTTTGTTCCTGTTACTTCAGAAACCATGCCGCTTGCGCTCATTACTTGCCTTATGTCGGTCTGCACGTCTGAAGGATACTTTGCAATTATGCTTTCCCTGTCCTTTTCCTTGTAGGTAACGGTCTGCTCCCAGTCGTCCGCAACGCTTTTTTCCGGCGTCATCTCAAGGACAGCCTTTGCAACCTGGAAGTATTTTATTGCAAGTGCCTTAGCCTCATCGCTTGCCCCCTGGGCGGAATTAAGGGCTGCAAGAAAATCGTCCGTAAGCTTTGAAAGCCTTGGCAGGAAATATGTTTCCTCCGTATACTGGAGAATCCTGTCAAAAATCAGGTGCTGGGCATGGGCCGCAAGGTCCGTGGTAATAAAAATCGTCGGCTTCTTTAGGTCGCTGTTCAGGGCGGTGTAGAGGTTAATCATGTCATCAGGATTTGTGTATTCCTGGGGAGCCGTCTGCTGGATTGCAAGCCTGTTCTTTTCAAGGCTGCCCGTAACTGCGCCGGAAAGCTTTATGTAGCCTGCATAGGGATAGAATTCCTTTGGAACCCCTCCCGTCCTGTAGATTTCTGCGCTTATCTTGTTGTCTTCTATGTCCGTGTAGAGGGTGAATGTTGAACCGTACAAGTCGGCACCAAAAATGTAGCCTGACTGCCCCTGGTATTCAACCGGGTAAAAATAGTTGTAGTTGTCCTGAAAAAGGAAAAGGCCTTCGTATTCGCGGTTTTCATTTTCAAGACGCTCTCCCGTAAGCTTTACTATGGAAGCAAAGGGAACTTCTGTGCCTGTAATTTCTGCCGGGTTCTTTATGCTGCCGCCGTTTTCCGAAACTTCAAAGGCATCCTTGGGGTACAGGCGGCATACCTTGCTTGCAACTACCGCAGTGGCTCCGTCCGTTATGCCCTGAGATGGCAGTTGTGAAAAGATCATCTGGTCAGAAAGAAAGTCCTTGTGGGAGCTTGTCGCCTGGGATGCAAGAATTGCGTTGGGCGAAAGTTCCTCTTCGTGGTCTTCTGCCTGTAAAGCTGAATCATCTGCCGCAGAAGAAGCCGTGTTTTCTGCCTGGGCGGTTTTTCCACCCTTCTTTGAACAGCCTGTAAATGTAAGTGCCGTTGCAAATGCAAGCGCAGTAGCAAGTGAGGCTGCAAAGGAAAGCGCAGCTGTAGAGGCCTTGCGCAGCCTGTAAGTCTTTTTCATCTGAAACTCCTGTATTTGTAAAAATATAATTGTTTTTGCTGAATTACAGACTAAATTATAGAACATTTTTGCCTGAATGTCATGTGGTGGATTTTTTTTCTTCTTTTGGACGGTGCTTCTTCCGGCTCTACCATCCGCTGCTCGGCTAGAATCGGCTTTTTGCCATTTTTAATGCTTAACAGTGCCATGGCGAGCTTCCTAAGTCCGGTCCCTGAGGCACTCGAAGGGCCGTGCAAAATCATAGTAAAAAATGGCAAGGAGGCCATTTTTTACGGGCTTTCCAGGGTTCCGCCTCTCGGCTCCATTCGCTTGCGCGAACGGCTGCGTCGCCCTTCCAATCCCGCGTAGGCTGGTGCGGTGCTTCCTTAAACCGCAAATTTTTTAGTTTACAAAATGTAAATTTATTTTTTTATATATTGATATTTTGTAAACTTCTGGTATAATAAGTTGAAGGTCGAATTTCCTTGTTGCAGCAGGGAAATTGGCGGAAGCGATTTTTGAACCGAAAAAAATTCTGCACACACGGTATAGCAAGTGCGTTTACCGTGCCCGAAGGGAGAACGCGGAAGCCTTTTTTCGGGGCAAAAACCGCTGGGAGCCAATTTTTCTGCTGCAAATATAAAACTCGAAGTTTGGCCTAATAACTTGAAGGTCGAGTTTGCAAAAATAGAAGGAGGCTAGCCATGAAGGATGTATTAAAATATCTTAGGCAGACAGGCGGTTTTACTCAGGCGCAAGTTGCCGCCATGCTGGGTGTCTCAAGGCAGTCCTACAGCAAGTACGAAAAGGGAAGCATACTTCCGTCAGACCAGCTTGTTGCAAAGCTTGCCAAAATCTATGGCGTTGACGAAGCTTTTATCCGCGCCAATAAGATTCCTTCAGTCAGCCATTCGTGCGTGGAATATAAAATAGAAGATAATGCGGACCTTCCCCTTGTTGCCTCCCCGGAAAAATCCTACGATGCCTATTTTGACGGAAACACCGTCTGCGTCATAGGGGATGCAAAGTTCTACCAGGGCCAGCGCTTTAAGCTGCTTCCTGTGGATGATGAAAAAAAAGATGATTCTGATTGGACTGCTTTGCAAGATATATTGTCAAAGCACAAGCCCCTTGTAATGCCTTCTGACAAGGATCCATTTTACAAGGAAATACTAAAAGAAGCTTTTGAGGAAAAATATGGATATACTGATTGATGCAAATATTATTCTGGATGTCTTCTTCCAGCGTTCTCCTTTTTATGAAAAATCCCTGCAAATACTGCAATATTGCGAAAATGGCCGTGTTGAGGGATTCGTTTCCGCCCATTCTGTTACAACTATGTGGTATGTGCTCCGCCATGAGTTTTCCCTTGAAGAGCGCCGGAAAATGTTCAAGCTTGTCTTTTCGTGGTGTCGCATTGCTTCCGTTGGTCAAGGTGAACTTCTTTCCGCACTAGACCGCTGCGACTTCTCCGACTTTGAAGATTGCGTCCAAGACGAATGTGCCTCAAGCGTCCATGCCCGCTACATAATCACCCGCAACAAAAAAGACTTTGCCCATAGCAAAATACCCGCCCTCTTGCCTGCGGAGTTTATCCGGCTTATGTAAAAATGTGTAAAATAATATAATAAAAGAATATGAGTTCGTCTGTCATGCTGTTCTCCCCGGATGCATGATGATTTGCACGGGGCACCTGTTATGCGTAGGGGCAGTTCAAAAACAGGCGAGGGAATGTTCGCTGAGCAGCTTCCTGCTGGCTTAGCCCACCTTGCGTGGACTTGTGCTTGGGCTAAATCATGGTGCGAGTAATTGACTAAAACCCTTTATTTATATAAAATGGATAAAAATTTTGTTAAATTAATCCGGTTTGTCTAGTGCCGGGATTTGGAGAAAAAAAATGGGTGTTGTTGGAACAATCCTGCTTGTTGCATTTGTAATTGTTTGCGTTTTGCTTGTTTTGATGGTTCTTGTTCAGAATGAGGATTCAAACGGCATGGGAAGTCCTTTTGGCGGTCAGTCTGCCGCTTTTGGTTCACATTCTGCCAGCGTTCTTACCAAGACAACTGGTGTTTTTGTTGCGCTGTTTTTAGTACTCGTTTTTTCGCTCGCACTTATTAACAAGGCTCCAAGTGACGGTGGTTCAATGTCTGCCACTGCAAAGGAAGTACAGGGAGCATCCCAGGAGCCGGAAAACAAAGCAGGTTCTTGGCTTGATGATGTTAAGGAAGAGCCAAAGGTGGAAGTAAAGCCTGCTGATGACGGCTCTGCTTCTGCAACTGAAGTTTCTGCGGGAACTGCTGCAGACGGTTCTGCAACAGAATCTTCTGCCCAGTAAAAGGTGGCTTCCATGATCCTGGGTAACGTCTTTTCGCCAAAGGGGATTAATCTTAATCTTCAGAGCAAGGATAAGGATGAGCTTTTTGAAGAAATGATAGAATGCCTTGTCGCGGTTCAGCCCGGAATCGACAGGGCTCAGGTTTTGGCCGCCATTAAGGAACGCGAGTCAAAGATGAGCACGGGCATTATGCACGGCATTGCCATTCCCCACGGAAGGTGTGCCTGCGTGGACGGTATAATCGGTGCTGTTGGCATTAGCCGCCAGGGTGTTGACTACCAGTCTTTGGACGGTGCCCCGGTTCGCCTTGTCTTTATGTTCGTCTGCGGAGAGAATGAGGCGGAAAGCCATTTGGAAGTGCTTAAGGAATTGGCCTCTGTGCTTCAGGAACCGTCTTTTTCCAAGTCAATGATGGAAAAAACGTCTGCGGAAGATGTTTACCAGATGTTGAAATCTTTTTAACTTATCCTTAGGAGGAATTTGGGCTGGCTTTTTTGCCGTTCTCTGGATTCCTGCCCAGGATGCCATGATAGCGGGAACTTCCGGCTAAAATTGGGAGTGCCTTTTTTGCGGGGGAGAAAATGTCTGAAGAAGTTGACATTATAGAACACCTTCTTGAGGTTGAGAGGGAATCGTCCCAGATGATTCTTGATGCAAGACAGGAAGCCGACAAGATTATTGCTGAATCCCGTGCCCGCGCCGAAACTTCTTTTAAAGAACAGTACGATTCAATTCTTAAGGATTTGGAACAAAAGGAAGCTTCTGCCAAGGAAGAGATTTCCAAAAGGCATGAAGAGCAGCTTTCTGAATACAAGCAAAGCCTTGCTTCCGCGGAAAAGGATGAAAAGGCTTTCCGTTCTTTGCTTGACTCACTCCTTTTCGCCTGACAGGCAGGGGGAATGGCAATGGCAATGGACAAATCCAGCGCAGATGCTTATGTCTATGTAAAGGCGAGCGGTATTCTTGCCCGTTCCTTTGTTGGTGCAAAGGCCAGAGAGCTTTTTTCCGTTCGCTCTCTTAAGGAACTTTGGTCTCTTATCTTTAAGAAGGAAGTTCCTGCGGTTCCAGAGACAATGCTTGCTGCCGCCCTGGAGAAAGAGGCAGTTTCTTCTTTTATTAACTCCTACAAGCGTCTTATCCTAAACTACGAAAAACCGTCTCCTCTTTTGATTGAGCTTTTGCGTTTTTATGACTACGAAAACCTTAAGCAGTTTGGGGCTGCCCTTTGCACTGGACAAAAAGAGATTCCTTCTTATACCGACATTTCTCCGCTTAACATACTGAATTATTCCAAGTGGCCGGATATTGCCCAGATAACAAAGAATTCACCGCTTTCCTGGTACGACCATGTTTCAACCGTCCAGAATCAGCAGATGGATGACTACCGCATGGACTGCCAGTACATTGCCGAGCTTTGGAAGGCACTGGACCACGTGGATTCTTCCTGCCGCGAAGACATAAGGGCACTTTTTAGGGAAAAGTTCTCCCTGGAAAACATTCTTTGGTCTCTACGCTTGCGCATATATTACAACATGGACAGCGATGAAATCCCCATGCACCTTTCCTATGCGGAAGGCAATGCGGCTAAGAACGACCCGATTGCATCCCCCGCGCTAAAGACCCTGCACTGGGCTACTGACGACTGGGATACGTGGAAGCACTGGCAGTTCTCCGAATTCTTGAATCCGCATGAGGAAGGAACTGTCTGGAACATAGACCCCCGGTGGATAGCCGGAGCATACAAAAACCATTATGTGGAAAAGGCAAGGAAACTCTTCCACCGCTATCCTTTTACGGAGTGTCCTTTGGTCTGCTGGTTCATTATAAAAAGAGACGAGCTGGATGACATCTGCACCGCTTCGGAAAGTCTTAGGATGAATATCCCTTCTTCGGAAGCGATGCGTGCAGCTGGGGTTCAGGAGGTATAAATTGGCAAAAACGACTGCGATGAGGCTCTTGGAGCTGATTGTTTATAGAGAAGATATTAGCAAAGTTCTTTCTTACCTTGGCAACCTGGGGGAATTCCAGTTCCAGCAGGATTTTGACAAGCCATCTTCTGCTTCCGGGGCACCGTCTTCATCCAAGTCGGAGCTTAACCCCGATTCAGATATTTTCTACAAGCTGGAGCAGGCTAGGAGCGTGCTTGGCATACCGGAGCTTGATCATTACACGATTGCGCCTTCCATTCCGACTGAACAGGACGAGAAGGATGCTCTTGAGCTTATAGACAAGGCAGAAAGCATCCACGAGAGGGAAGTGCAGGCCGGTGAGAATGCAAAGCGTGCCGCAGACACCCTTGCAGAGGCAAAGGCCTTTACCAACCTTAAGGTTTCTTATACAGAACTGGAAAACCTTTCCTTCCTTACTATGCGCATAGGAAAGATTGATCCGGAAAATATTCCTTCGCTAAAGGCAATCCTTGGCGTAAGGGCCATGATAGTTCCCCTTGGTGAAGACAAAAGCCGCGTTATGGTTGCATCAAGCAAAAAGGCCCGCTTTATGGTGGACACTGAGCTAAAGAACGCAGGTTTTGTAGAAATCCAGATTCCAAAGGATTTTAAGGGAATCCCCGACGACATGCTGGAATCTTTGCAGGAACAGCAGGCCCAGGCAGAAAAGGTGCTTGAGGAAGTTCAGGTTGAGCGGAAGAATTTCTCTGAGACCCACAAGGACGCCCTTCTTCGCTGCCTTCAGCTTTATTCCTTTGCTTCCCAGATCCGCGAGACGCAGAACCGCCTTGAGTCAACCGAATACGTTTACCGCATTACCGGCTGGATTCCCGCATATCTTTCCCACAATGTTATGAAGAGCCTTGATGAGCTTACGGAAAGCAGAACCGGCATCCGCGAATTCCTTCCGAGCGAAGTTGCTTCTATTACAAGCGGTCAGGAGCAGGTTCCTGTTCAGCTTAAGCACGGAAAGATTGTAAGTGCCTTTGAGCGCATGATATTCAGCTACGGTGCGCCTCTTTACGGCACTGTAGACCCAACGCCCTTTGTTGCCATTTTCTTTACGCTTTTGTTCGGAATAATGTTCGGTGATGCAGGACAGGGGCTTGTCTTCCTTTTGGTCGGTATTCTTATGTGCATGGGCAAGATGAAGCTTATGGGCTGGGAAAAATTCTCCCGCATATTCATCTGCATTGGTGTAAGCAGCACAATAATGGGCCTTTTGACCGGCGAATTCTTTGCCAACGAAACCCTTCTTGAACCTTTCGGAAAATATGTTACCGGTCTTTTTGGGGAGCCAAGAAGTCCTATACTTTCCATGATGCCTACAGGTTCCAAGGAATCCATTACGCGCATGTTCATGTTCTTTGGCTTTACCATTGCGGTGGGCTTTGTAATCAACACATGCGGTCTTCTTATTAACATAATCAACCAGTTCTCCCTTAAAAATTACGGACGCGCCCTTTTTGGAAAGACAGGTCTTAGCGGTGCCGTATTCTTCTGGTACGTTATAGCCTTTGCACTCCGCATTGCTTTCCTAAAGCATGTGCCTGCCGTCTATGACTGGATTGTAATTGGAACGTCGCTTACACTTACTGCCTTCTGTGAGCCTTTGCAGCGCATTGTTTCAAAAGAATCTCCTGTTTTGGAGAACGGCCTCTTTAGCGCTATAATTGGCGCCCTTGTAGAAGTGATAGAGGTTTTCTCCTCCTACATTTCCAATACGGTCAGCTTTGTCCGCGTTGGTGCCTTTGCCCTTGCCCATGCGGTTCTTGGCTTCTTGATCAACATGATGGCAGAACTTGCAGGACCTGGCGGAATACTTGTCCTTATACTGGGCAATGCAATTGTAGTCGTTCTTGAGGGTATGATTGTAGCAATTCAGGTTGTGCGTCTCCAGTACTATGAATTCTTTAGCAAGTTCTTTACGGAGACTGGTCGCGAATTCAAGCCTTTCCGCTTTGAGTACAAGCCGGTGCTTAAGTTCTAGGCGGTATGTTTGTTAAAATCCTTGGGCGTAGGTCTAAGGTTAAAATAGATTTTTTTATAGAGGTATTTTTATGAATAAGAAATTTTTTGCAACACTTTTTATGATGCTCACAGCTGGTGCCGTAAGCGTATTTGCACAGGGCGCAGCTCCTGCCGCTGGTGGAGATGCCGTTAAGTATTTGGCAGCCGCAATTGCCGTAGGTGTCGCCTGTATTGGTGGCGGTATTGCCGTAGGTAAGATTGGTGCCGCTGCTATGGGCGCAATGAGCGAGAACGCAGAACTTTCCGGAAAGGCCCTTCCATTCGTTGGTCTTGCAGAAGGTATCTGCCTTTGGGGCTTCCTTGTTGCCTTGTTCATCATAATCATGTAAGAGAGCAAATGGCGTGGACTATTTTGTAATAGGAGAGCGCGAACTTGTCCTTGGCTTTAAGCTGGCAGGCGTGCAGGGGGCTTATGTCTCAAACCGCAACGAAGCGTTGGAGGCTTTCTGCAAGGTTACCGGAAAAACAACCGGCAGTCAGCAGATAGCTACAATGGCGGCTCAAGACAGACCCAAGATTCTCATTCTAACGGAAGATGTTTCCGATATGCTGTCTGAAGAAGTTACCGAATGGCAGATGAAGGGAAGCTCTCCTTTGATTGTAGAGATTCCGGGGCTTAACGGTCACATAAAGGGGCGCAAGACTCTTACGGATTCAATCCGCGAGGCGATTGGAATTCAGGTTTAGGAAGCTATAATGGAAGAATTACGTTCAACAGATATTCTCGATCAGGAAATCAAGGCCGACGTTAAGAAAAAGGCTGATAGAATTCTTGAAGATGCAAGGCAGACTGCGCAGTCTCTGGAAGCAGGAGTGACTTCCCGTGTTTCAGCTGCCGGGGATGAAGCAAAAAAGTCCAGCGAGGCAAGGATTGGCTTTTATGAAAAAAACATCAATGCCTCCCTTCCGCTGGAAAAACAGCGCTATTTTGTCTCCTTCGTCAATAGTGAAGTCATAGGGGCATTCAATTCATATTTTAAGGATTTGGGGCCTGCTAAACGCTTGGACATTGTAAAAAAACTTGTTGAACGCTCAAAGGACGAGCTTAAGGGCAAGAACGTTAACGCCTTTGTAATTGGTTTTAATAAGGCTGATGCGGAAAAGATGCTCAAAAGCCAATTTGGATCTTCCCTGCTTTCATGCAAGACCGGAAATGAAATCATGGTTGCAGACGAGGCTGTTGAAGGCTTTGAATTCCGCGAAGGGCTTGTCCTTGTTTCCGAAGACGGAAAGACTGTGTGCCGTCTTACTCTTGATGAAAAACTAAAAGAAGTGTTGGATTCTAAATCCTATGAGCTTTCTTCTGCTCTGTTTGCTGGGAGGCTTCCCGAATGATTACAGGAAAAATAACGCGCATAAGCGGCCCTATTGTTTATGCAGAAGGCTTGGATAAATGTGGCCTTTACGATGTTGTAGACGTTGGCAACGCAAAGTTAATCGGAGAAATAATAAGGCAGGATGCCGGAAAGGCAACCATAGAAGTTTATGAAGACGACGGCGGTATGCAGGTTGGTGAGCCTGTAGTTAGCAATGGCCGTCCACTTTCCCTAAAGCTTGGCCCCGGTCTTGTAGGCACAATCTACGACGGAATCCAGAGGCCTCTTAAGCAGATGTTCGAAAAGGGTGGGGCATTCCTTCTTCCTGGTCAGAGAACCGAAAGCCTTGATGCGGAAAAGAAGTGGGAATTTGAACCTTCCGTAAAAGAGGGCGATGCAATAAAACCAGGCATGGCATTGGGCTTTGTTCAGGAAACAGGTTCCATAAAGCACATAATAATGGTTCCCCCCGCAACAAAGGGAAAAGTACTAAAGCAGTTCAAGGGCAAGGGAAGCTACACCGTAGACGAGGTTATAGGTCTTACGGATTTGGATGAAGAAATAAAGCTTTCCCAGTATTGGCCGGTTAGAAAGGCACGCCCCTTTATGCAGAAGCTTGAAGTTTCACAGCCGCTTATTACCGGTCAGCGCGTTATAGACGTATTTTTCCCGCTAAGCAAAGGCGGAACCGCTGCAATCCCGGGTGGCTTTGGTACGGGAAAGACAATGACCCAGCATGCCATTGCAAAGTGGTGCGACGCAGACTTAATCGTATACATTGGATGTGGAGAACGCGGCAACGAGATGACGGACGTTCTTACGGAATTTCCCCAGCTTATAGACCCGCGCAACAACCGCTCCCTCATGGAAAGGACAATCCTTATTGCAAACACTTCCAACATGCCGGTTGCAGCCCGCGAAGTTTCCCTTTATGCAGGAATCACACTCGCTGAATACTACCGCGACATGGGGATGCACGTTGCAATCATGGCAGACTCAACTTCACGATGGGCAGAAGCCTTGCGCGAACTTTCAGGCCGTATGGAAGAAATGCCAGCAGAAGAAGGATTCCCCGCATACCTTCCGACCCGCCTTGCAGAATTCTACGAAAGGGCAGGCCGCGTAAACACACTCAACGGACAGGAAGGCTCGGTAAGCGTAATCGGTGCTGTTTCACCGCCAGGCGGAGACTTCTCAGAGCCTGTAACCCAGCACACAAAGCGCTTTATCCGCTGCTTCTGGGCACTTGACCGCGAGCTTGCAAACGCACGCCACTATCCTGCAATCGGTTGGATAGACAGCTATTCTGAATACGCAGACGAAGTAAAAACCTGGTGGGACAAATTTGACCCCCGCTGGGCTTCCATCCGCATAAAGGCACTCGACCTTCTAAAGAGGGAACAGAGGCTGCAGCAGATAGTCCGCCTTATTGGACCCGATGCGCTTCCAGACAGTGACCGCCTTGTTCTTACCGTTGCAGAAATGATAAAGAACGGCTTCCTCCAGCAGAATGCCTTTGACGACATTGACCAGTATTCTGTTCCCCAGAAGCAGATACTCATACTTCTTCTTGTAATGGATTTTTACGAAAAGGCTCTTGCCGTAATCAAGCAGGGCTGCCCGCTTACAAAGATAATGGAGCTGGACGTAAGGAACGAGATTATCCGCGCAAAGTCTGTTGTTCCAAATGACAACATGGAAGATCTAACGGCAATTCAGAACCACCTTGAGCAGCAGATGGGCGAACTTGAGCGGGTCTACCGCAAGGATGCAGCAGTATGAAAGGAATAGAATACAAGGGGCTTGAAAAAGTAGACGGACCTATTATCGTGGTAAAGCGCACCCCCAATTCATTTTATGACGAGGTTGTGTATGTCCGCGACAAGACCGGCGAAAAAAAGACTGGCCGCATTATAGACTTGAACGAAGACACCGCAGTAGTACAGGTATTCGGCAGCACTACAGGCCTTGACCTGGAAGACACGTCTGTTGAATTCCTTGACAAGCCAATGGAACTCCGCGTAGGAAAGGGGCTTTTGGGCCGCATCTTTAACGGACTTGGTGAGCCAATAGACGGTTATCCGCCTGTAATATCAAGCACAAAGATAAACGTAAACGGAAACCCAATTAACCCCTATGCCCGTGTTTACCCAAGGGACTTCATCCAGACAGGCATTTCTTCCATAGACGGAATGAACACCCTCATCCGCGGACAGAAGCTTCCTATATTCTCAGGAAACGGTTTGCCCCACAACCGCCTTGCCGCCCAGATAATCCGCCAGGCAAAAATCCTCAACTCCGACGAAGACTTCGTAATGGTCTTTGCAGGCATGGGTATTAAGTACGACGTTGCCCAGTTCTTTAAGAACACATTCGAAGACTCTGGCGTTCTAAGCCGGGTTGTAATGTTCCAGTCGCTTGCAGATGCACCATCTATAGAAAGAATCATCACCCCGCGTTGCGCCCTTACCGCAGCGGAATACCTTGCCTTTGAATGCAACATGCACGTTCTTGTTGTAATGACTGATATGACAAACTACTGCGAAGCCCTGCGCGAAATTTCAACAACGCGAGGGGAAGTTCCAGGCCGCAAGGGCTACCCTGGCTACCTTTACTCAAACCTTGCAGAACTTTACGAGCGTGCTGGAAAGATTCAGGGAAGCACAGGTTCAATCACCCAGATTCCAATCCTTACCATGCCAAACGACGACATAAGCCATCCAATCCCAGACCTTACCGGTTACATCACGGAAGGCCAGATTGTTCTTGACCGCGAGATGAGCCAGAAGGGACTCTATCCGCCGGTAGCAGGACTTCCAAGCCTTAGCCGCCTTATGAAAGACGGTATCGGAAAGGGAATGACCCGCGAAGACCACGCAAACGTTTCAAGCCAGCTCTTTGCATCATACTCAAAGGTAAAGAGCATAAGAAACCTTGCCGCCATCATCGGTGAAGAAGAGCTTTCTCCACTGGACAAGCTCTACCTAAAATTTGGCAACGAGATGGAAGAAAAATTCTTTACCCAGGGTGAATACGAAGACCGCTCAATAGACCAGACCCTGGACTTGGGCTGGAAAATACTTAGCATTCTTCCGCGCGAGGAACTCTACCGCATAAAGGACGAGTTCATAGAAAAATACCTTCCGTCAACTTACGAACACAGCGACGAAGGTTCGTCTGATTAAGGAAACGCTTAATGGCAAAACTTAACATTGCGCCCACAAAGTCCAATCTTCTTTCTCTAAAGGAACAGCTTGCCGTAAGCACAGAAGGCTACGACCTGCTGGAGCAAAAAAGGGAAATCCTTGTAATGGAGCTTATGCATCTTGTTGAACGCGTAAAGCTTTTGGAGCGCGACATGGACAAGTGCATTGCAAAGGCCTATCCTGCGCTAAAAAGGATGCTTCTTGCAATGGGCGGTGAGCGCACGGAACGTCTTGCAATGGCGGTAGACTACAAGTTCGAGATAACCAAAAAGCCTGTAATCATTGGCGGAATGAATTTTACATCGCTGGACGTAAACCTTCCAAAGCGGGAACTTTTTTCTTCCTTCATGGGAACAACCCCGGACAACGACGAGGTAATGGCAGACTTCTTTGAACTTCTTGCACTCATTACCCAAATGGCAAGCATAAGGACAATCGTCTGGAGGCTTGCAATGGAAGTAAAGAAAACCCAGCGCAGGGTTAACGCACTTGACAAGATGGTAATACCGCAAAGCAAAGAAACTGTTAAGTATATAGAAAGCGTTCTGGAAGAGCGCGAGCGCGACAACGTGTTCGTACTCAAGGCATTAAAAGGTAGGCAGGGGCGTTAGAATGATAAAACCTTTATTCCAAAGAATTCTTGTAGGCTACAACGGAACAAAATCCTCTTTGCATGCAGTAATGTATGCAATCCTTATGGCAAAAATTTACAAGTGCCACGTAAAGGTTGTCTATGTTGTAGACACCGCCACAATCAAAAGGCTTTCCCTTACAAAATACATTGTTCCAGAAGAAGGAGACGACTTGGGTGGCCGCCTGCAGCAAAACGGAGACAGCTACCTTGACTATGCCTCTGACCTTGCAAAAACAAAAGCCGTCAAAATAGAAACGGAACTTCTCAAGGGCGAAATCTGGTCAGAAATTATCCGTGCCGCAGACGACTACAAGGCAGACCTCATTCTCCTTGGCGGAAAAGACCTTTCAAACTCATATTCATCATTGGACAGAAAACTTGCAGGCGAGCAGCAAAGCGAAATCATCGGCAGCGCCCATTGCTCCGTACTTGTGGTTCGCCAA
>Ga0310691_10002712_pt1 | contig 22631 bp, 18 predicted proteins | sample 176DNAGHGlowgp2_FD_203887 | JGI IMG/M metagenome (GOLD analysis project Ga0310691, IMG submission 203887) | Sheep rumen microbial communities from Palmerston North, Manawatu-Wanganui, New Zealand - 1766 DNA GHGlow gp2 (v2) (version 2) | ecosystem: Host-associated > Mammals > Digestive system >...
ACTTGTGATTCTCCAGCTTCTTTGGCTCTGCCTTCGGAACGCAGATGTTAAGAACACCGTCCTCAAATTTAGCCTTTATATCGGCTTCGGTAACAGTATCACCGATGTAGAAGCTCCTCTGCATTGCGCCTGCATAACGCTCCTGACGGATCAGCTTGCCCTTCTTGGACTTTTCGTCTTTGTCAAGTCCCTTTGCGGCGCTGACAGTCAGATAGCCGTTCTGAAGCTCAAGATTGATCTGGTCTTTCTTGAAGCCCGGCAAATCGATAACGATCTCATAGTGGTCGTCATGCTCATGGACATCCGTCTTCATAACCTGCGCAGCGTGCTTGCCGTACAGCTTCTTCTCCACGTCTCTGCCGAAGTCAGGGAATCTGAAGAAATCATCGAATAAGTTTTCACCGAAAATGCTAGGATACAACATAGGTCAGTCCTCCTTTTTACTCGTCACATTGTTTCCATTGCTTCGAGCAAGGGGACGGAGAGTTCAGCACCCGGATCCTTTGGTGCTTCTCTGTTCCTTTGTTCTGACTACATTATAGCACTCTGAATTAGCACTGTCAAGGGGAGAGTGCTAATTTTCACATAGGTTTCAAATTTTTGACAGAAATGTCACATTAGCTTTTCAGGAGGTATGCTATGGAACAGCAGAAAATCATTGACGAAGTAAACTACCATAAGGCACAAAAGATCACAGAATCCCTTTACAAAAGCGGACTTATTTCCTTTGACGAGTATGACAAATTGACACAGTTAAACAGGCAGTCTTTCTCTCCCCTTTTTGTGGATCTATTGCCGAAAACGCTTGATTTATCAAAAAGTCAGAGCTAATATAGATACCAACAAAAGGAGGTATTTCCATGAACATTCGAGTGATCGAAGCGCAGAAGCCGAGTGTAAAAAAGAAGAAACGGCGTGTGGCTGCATACTGCCGCGTCTCAACTGATCATTCCGATCAGCTTGAGAGCCTTGAAACACAAAAAGCACATTATGAATCATATATCCTGCTTCATTCAGAATGGGAGTATGCCGGCCTGTATTACGATACCGGAATTACCGGCACAAAAGCTGAAATCCGTGATGGGCTGCAGAATCTTCTGACAGCCTGCCGTATCGGAAAGGTGGAGCATATCCTTGTGAAATCCATCAGCCGCTTTTCCCGAAATACCACAGACTGCCTTTCCATTGTCCGGGAACTGCTGAATATTGGTGTGACGATCTATTTTGAAAAGGAAAACATCGATACCGGCGATATGGAAAGTGAGCTGATCTTATCTATACTCAGCAGCATGGCAGAAGAAGAATCTGCTTCCATATCAAAAAACGAAAAGTGGTCGATCCAGCGGAGAATGGCAGCCGGCACTTTCAAAATAGGCTATGTTCCCTACGGATACCAGCGGAATGATAACGGGGATATGGTAATTGAACCCGCCGAAGCCGGCGTTGTGAGATTTATCTTCAGAACGCTTCTTGCCGGAAATAGCACTGATACAATAGCATCAGCTCTGCAGCAGCAGGGCATCCCTACGAGAAAAGGCGGAAAATGGTCAGGCTCGACTGTGAGAGATATTATCGTCAACGAAAAATATGTCGGCGATGCATTGTTTCAAAAAACCTATACCGACGAATCCTTCCGACGCCACAACAATCACGGCGAGGTTAAAACATATCTGGTGTCCGAGCATCACGAACCGATCATCAGCCGCGGAGATTTCGATAAGGCAAATGCCCTGATCAGACAGCGCGGAATAGAAAAGGGCATAGTAAGGGAGAACGGAAAGTATCAGAACCGGTTCCCTTTTTCGGGAAAAATCACCTGTGGGATATGTGGCGGTAAGTATAAGCGGCGGATCCACAGTCACGGTGCTGAAATAGCATGGGTCTGCAATACACATATAGAGGATATCCGAAGATGCTCCGCCAAATATGTGCGTGACGATGTACTGAAAGCTGCATTTGTAACGATGCTCAATAAGCTCATATTCAGCAGAAAGCTGATCCTGAAGCCGTTGTACGATACGCTCAGAGTTGACAGTACGGATGAAAGCATTAAGAGAATGCAGGAGCTTCAGAAGCTTCTGGAAAAGAACTCCGAGAAAAAGCACACCCTGCGGCAGCTCCGTGCGCAGGATATTATCGATAATGTGATGTTCAATCAGGAAATGAACATGCTGAGAAAGGCAGCAGAAGATTACAGAAATGAGCTTGCAGTCCTGGGAACATATACATCTGCTGAAGCCTATGAGATCACAGAGCTGGATAAGCTTCTGAAATTCACTGAAACAACGGCATTACTTGACGAGTTCAGCGATGAGCTATTCACTGCTTTTGTAGATCACATTATAGTATATAACCGGGACTGCATTGAGTTCAGGCTGAAATGCGGGCTTACGCTGAAGGAGGTGCTGTGATGGGTCATACACCATACGGATACCGTATCGAAAACGGTGCTGCTGTGATAAACGAAGCTGAAGCAGAGTGTGTCAGACGCATTTTCGATAACTACATCAGCGGAATGAGCCTGAGAGAAGCCGCCAGTGCCGCCGGACATCCGCTCGTACACAGTACAGTGAAACGTATGCTGACAAAGAAGTATTACTGCGGAGATGATTTTTATCCGGCAATTATTGATATATCTACATTTCATACTGCGAACAACGAACTGAAACGGCGGGCTGATAATAAGAACCAGACAGGTAAAACACGAAGGAAATCTCCGGAACCTGAAACTGAGTTTACATTATCTGCCCCACAGACACAGTACGACGATCCATACGAGCAAGCCCAGTACCTGTACAGCCTAATAGAAAGTAAGGTGGTCAAATGGCAAAAGTAACGGAAATACCGGCAAAAAAGCAGATCGGCAGTCTGGCTCAGAAAAAGGAAGTCCGCAAGCTGCGTGTAGCTGCATATTGCCGTGTTTCCACAGACTACGAAGAACAGGCGTCCAGTTATCAGACGCAGATAGAGCACTATACCGATGTGATCGAGAAAAATCCGGACTGGATACTTGCCGGCATATACGCAGATGACGGTATCAGCGCAACATCGACAAAGAACAGAGAGCAGTTCAATGAAATGATCCAGGCCTGCAAGGACGGAAAGATCGATATGATCATTACAAAATCCATCAGCCGTTTTGCCCGCAACACTGTGGACTGCCTGAACTACATCCGTGAGCTTAAGGCACTGAATATCCCGGTATTCTTTGAAAAGGAATCCATTAATACAATGGACGCCAAGGGCGAAGTCCTTATTACCATTATGGCTTCCCTCGCCCAGCAGGAATCCGAATCGCTCAGTCAGAATGTAAAGATCGGTATCAAGCACCGTTTTCAGCAGGGAAAGGTCATGGTCAATGCAAACTGCTTTCTCGGCTACGACAAGGACGAGGACGGGCATCTTGTCATAAACCCGGAACAAGCAGAGATCGTCAAACGTATTTTCCGTGAATATCTGGAGGGCGCAAGCTGTCAGCAGATCGCAAGAGGGCTGGAGCGTGACGGTGTTCTGACCGCAAGAGGAAATAAAAGATGGCACGACAGCGCGATCAGACGCATCCTTGAGAATGAAAAATATATGGGCGATGCACTCCTGCAAAAGACATATACTGTGGATTTCCTTAACAAAAGGCGTTCAAAGAACAACGGAGATATTCCGCAGTACTATGTAGAGGATGATCATGAAGCAATTATCCCGAAGGAGCTTTTTATGAAAGCCCAGGAGGAAATGGCATGGCGCGGTTCGCAGGTTGACTGCAAGGGCAGAAAGCGCGGCTTCAGTTCCAACCACTGCTTCTCCGGACTGGTTTACTGTGCCGAATGCGGTGAACAGTTCCGTAGGATTCACTGGAACAACCGCGGCTGCAAGTCTGTAGTATGGAGATGCATCACAAGGCTCGACAGCTCCGGCGATTGCAATGCAAGAACAGTCTATGAAGAAGAGCTGAAAAATGCCTTTGTAGATGCCCTGAACAACCTTATCTCTGACAGTGACTCATATATCCCCGTCCTGCAGAACAATATCGCATCGGTCCTTATGACAATGAATCCGGAGTCCGCCGAAAGTATTCAGGCTAGGATCAGTGCGCTTCAGCAGGAGATCATAGATAAGGCTAGCCGTCAGGAAGACTACAGCGAAGCTGCACAGGAGTTGCTCAGACTCCGTCAGCAGAAAGAAAACGCCCTGCAGAATGATACTTCCCGAAATGAGCAGCTTGACAGGATCCGTGAGCTGCAGGAGTTTATCGCAGCGCAGCCCAGTGAGATCACAGCGTTTGACGAAAGCCTTGTGAAGCACCTGCTGTCAAAAGTGACTGTATTTGAAGGCAAGCTCGTATTTGAATTCAAATCGGGAGTGAGTGTTGAAATTGAAAACTGAATACTGCGCTTTCCCCTCCTCCGGTTTAATTATCGCCGGCGGAGGGGATTTTTTGTTTTATGCTGCTTCTTCAAAGCACTCGGGGTTATCTGTCGGATTTACATTCAGCTGATAACTATAGGTCTTATCTTCGTTCGGCGTGCAATCCAGGAGCTTAAGCATTGTGAACTGATGCAGGATTCCGCTTACATATGACGTACTATAGTCAAGATTTGCAACGACCATTTCTGCTGAGAACATTCCGTCTCCGAAGAGGTCATAGAGTGCTGAAAGCGTATTTTTTTGTGTACTCCTCAGTTTTTCATAGGAAACGTCTATTTCTGTGTTTATCCGATACTTGCTGGTGCCGAGCTTCGTTACCAGTCCAAGCTGAGCGGCAAAACTCATATCTGTGCTCCATTTAGAAAGTTCTCCATCAGTTGAATAATCTTCTTTGGTGACAATACCTTTTTTGAGGCATTTGCTGAGTATTCTTGCGATGCGCCGGTTTTTCTGAGATGTAGCTGAATTCTTTAGTTCTTCGATTTTCCCCAGGATTTCCGATGAATAGTGCGCTTTAGAAGATGCCTGTATCAATTTCTGTTTCTCGTCGCCAATATCGATCTGGTAGTAAACATCACCGGCGTCATGATTAAGGAGCCCCATTCTTAAAAACGGTCTGAGAGCATTATGTAACTGTCTGTTGTTCATCCCCGTATGTTCCGACAACTCCTCTGATGATACTTCATATTTACCGGACTGTATAAGATCCATCAGGACACGGGCAACCGTATTGCGAGCGTAACCGTTTTCTTCAGCGTACTGAATAAGCCTTGGGCACGATTTGCGCAGTCTTTCCATATCGACCCCACGATTGCTTGTGACAACAGAAAAGAATTTCAAATTTCCGACTTTCCCGCTCGTGTAGAGAATACCTTTTTCAACAAAACTTTTCATAAAGTTATTGACCGATTTGCGAGAGACCCCAAGATCACGGGCGATATCGGTTGCTGAAAATGAATCGATACCGTTATTCAGATATGACAGGATCTGACCGGCAATACTACCTGTTACCTCGGCATTAGTGCCGTCCTGTAATCTGCGAAGCATCTCAATAGCCGGCTGTGAATCTTCTATAGCACTCCCGCTACTGACTATGTCCGGTTCCTGAGGTGATGATGCATGTGAAAACATCACGGCATTTTCCTCGTTATCGTCTGTAGATTCTCTGAGAAAGCTGAATTCATAGATGAAAAATCGATTTCTGTCGTCGATTACCCGAATGATATCATTATCCAGATAATACCGAAGTGAATTTCTGACAGAGACATTCGATATATTCAGGTTCTGTGCAATATCTTCTGTAGAAAAGCGAAATATTCCGGCAGATATTTGTTTCAGTAAGCCCCGTGCTACGATCGCTGCATTCTTCGTTCCGGCTTTGATGCGTCTTTTCATAGCTGAGATCGCATTTTCCCTGAGAGAATTATCGATCTCGACGCTTTGATTCTCAACAAATGATGTCTGCCTCTCATCTTCAGGTGGTTCTGACTGTCTGAAAGCGTAGATGTTGCCGACCCGGGATTTCCGTATTGCAAAGATATGTTCCGCAGCCTCGTAAGGCAGAAGCAGTTTGCTTATCATTTTCCTGTTTATGCCGGTGATCGCTTCCAGATCCGCCAATGTAAACTGCTCATATCCCTTGTGTAACAGCTCGTTCAGTGCGGCTTCTACCTTCTTAACATTTTCATTATGCTTGATGTGACTTATCGGATTTCCCTTTAACCGCTTCTCAGCAACAACAGCAGGTGCGGCCTGCAGCGGTATTCCCGCCAGCTTCTGCTCTGCTTCGATCACGTTCTCGGCCTTCTGCTCCCGTCTTGTCCGCATATCGTTGACTGCTGATGACAGGGCTACCAGATAATATTCAAGAAAATAGGTCAGGTCTGCTCCGTTTTCAACACGCAGGATATTGGCAATTGCGCGGAAATACTCATAGCTTGTCCGTGCAAGAACGGACGATATGCTGATTTCTCCGAAAAAGCTGTATCCTGCCCGTATCAGGATCACGTTCGACAGAAGCCGTGCAAGCCGCTCGTTGCCCTCCGGGAAAGGACGGTATGCTAATACCCACGCCTGCGCTGCAGCCGCCTTAATAAGCGGATGTGTGGCCGTGTCGGCAAGAAATCCTGCAAACCGTTCTGTCTGTTCCGGTATCATTGCCGCAGGCGGCAGCTGTACTGTTTCGCCCTGCAGTGACGGTATCTCAAGCGTATCTGTTATACGATAATCTCCGCCGCCGTTGTCAAGCCCGTCGGTCAGGAAGTAAGCAAGGTTATGCAGATAGTTACTGTCAATTGCGTGATACATATTCTCAGCAGCAAAGCCGGCTGCCTGTCTGCTGTTCATCAGGATCAGCTCTTCTACGCTCTCCGGCTCTCCGCCGCTCTGCAGAAAATCCATTGCATCCTGTACAGAGATCTGAGCGCCCTCCATAAATCCGGTGTAATAAACCTCCTCGATCGTCGATACTGAACTCGTATGCGGCACTGCGGTATTATCCTGTTCCATCAGTTCATCCACGATCACCTCGCTTGCAGATATCATCTTGTTAGTCAGGATATACCAGTATGTATCTCCGTTGACATTTGTAAGCGGCAGCTCAATGCACCGTTCACGTCTGCTCTGCAGGATTTCTGCCCAGATCACATCAGCATTCTCTCCTAGTGGAATATTGGGAATGATCTCACTTTTAGAACTGTACTTCCGATCAAGATATCTGAAAAGGCGCTCTTTATCCATGACAGTCCTCCGTTATGCGAGTTTTACCCGATTCAGGTCAAAGCAGACTGCTTTGTGGTTCGGGAGATATGTGCCGGGACAGATCCTGCTCTCCATACCTGCCCAGCCCATATTCGTGCGGATGTTCTGCAGCAGCTTTCTGCCGCTGATCTCTGTTGAAATAATCGGAGCCGTCGACAGGAAGATCGGTTCAGCGTCCTCCGCACTACACGCACGGAGGACAAGCTTTCGCTGCTGTGTGTTGATGAGAAGCTGTACCTGCTTCGGTCTGCCGAGCGCATCCAGCGTTGCATCATCGAGCACAAATAGATCGTTTTTCATGTCCATTGTTAATATCATATAACTTCAGCCTTTCTATTCACTTTCTTCCTGTTCTGCGGCGGCTTCCTCCTCTGTAACATCCGAAGGCATCAGGAATCCGTCAAGGAAATCCACTTTTGTAGACATATCGTGCTCCTCTACGGACAGTCCGTAGCTGCCGCTCCAATGTTCGGGCAGTACCGGTGCTGATACAATACGTTTACCATTCTCGTCCTTTTTCATGGGAGCGAAACGCTCATCCGCACTCAAGTCGAATAAATACATTTCATCTTGATAATACTTGATACGCATTCCCTGAAAGCGGTAGCGGAACTCAGCATCCCAATCCATCATAGAGAATAATCTCTCTGCAAAGGGCTTACAGGTGATCTGCCTGCTTTTTCTGTCAGCGCCTTTTACCACACACCAACGGATCGCATCACGTGCTCCGATCTCACAAGGGCGCACGATCAGCTTCTTTTCCGTGGGATTGATCAGGAACTGAACATAGGTCGCGTTTTCAAGTGCCTTGATGCAGGCATTGTTGAAGGTGATGCTGCCTACTCGGACAGTCATCGCAGGATCAAAGCGGTGCGATACGAATTCGCGCCGTACCACCTGATATCCTGCATAGCTGAAATTACTCTCCTCCGCCAGCCTTCGTGCCTCCAGCTGTTCCTCCCGGCTCAGCGGAGAGGCCTGTGAACGCTGGATAGACATCTGTGTCGGCAGAGGTTTCGGGCGGTTAAAGCCGGTCGCCCAGGGCTGCACAACATCCATTATGCATCCTCCTTTACATGTATTTCCTGTGCTTCTTTTCCGGCCAGATCTTCTCAACGAGCAGTCTGTCCAGATCCGCACAGATCTCTTTTGCACAGTCCGACAAATTTCTATCATTCATTGGACTGTTGACAACATCGGTATATGCTTTCCGCATGATATCCTCAGTAAATGCACTGTATACCATTCTGCTTGATTCGTCGTGCATGATGCACTCGCAGCGGTAGATGTACCCGAGCCAGTACGCATATGAAAGATCATCAATATCGCTGTTTTCTGTCTCGGGTAATGCAAGCAGTGCTTTCGGCGTATGCTTCATATCTGCTTCATAGGCGTGAGCCAGCAGCATACTCTTATTATCGGTCTCATCTGCATCTTCAAGGATCTCCTCGATCCAGTACAGCGATTCGATGATTGACCGCGGATTCTGCATAAGCGCCGGGATCTGCAGCAGGTCCTCCAGTGCACTGCCGACACCATTTGATGACGAGAAGTTATAGTCGATCACACCTGCAAGCTGGCTTGTCATGTACAGCGGAACAAAGGAGCTCATCGGGAACCCCATTGCCGCAGCTTCCATGAACAGCTTGCCCTGCTTCTGACAGTATATCGTGTCATTCTCCGTCCATACACGCTGTGCGTTCAGGACATTCTGATTACGCGGTGCGGCTCGTTCCAGCCACATCATACGCTTCACATTCTCGGAAAGCGGTCTGCTTTTAGCAGGGTCTCTTGACATTACTCTCCCTCCTCTCCGGCATTTGTTACACTTGCTTCAATTATACTGTCACCCATGCATTCCGGCTCGGGCGGCAGTTCAGGCGGGTCCGCCTGTATCCTCCGGAGCATCTCATCTACCACATCGGCATCATATCTGTGATTGGTATCAAGCGGCCTTGCAGGTGCCATCCACTCCTCCCATGTGCCGTTGCCGTCAATGCTGCGGAATGTAGATGTATGTTTGAAGGCGGGTATCCCGAAGATCTTCTTGTTGAGTTCAAGTGCCTTCTGTACTTGCTCGGCCATTTCCACAAGCTCCTCGGGTTCTTCATCTTCGTCCGGCGGAAAATAGTAGCTTTTGGCCTCTTCGGCAAGTTTGTCCTCGCGCTCCTGCTCCTGCCGTGCCTGAATGATCTCCTCCCGCTTATTGACTGCTCTGCCGATATAGTTGTCAAGGTCAAATATGAGCACCTGCTGAACTGTATCATCCGGTGCTGTCAGTATGATCGGCTGACAGGGTATCCGGTAGGAGTATTCCGCATCCCAGCCCATGCTTTCATACAGTATCCTGCAAAGAAAGCTTGCACCGCGGCTTTTACCGCCCCATTTGATCGCGTTCGGATTTTCCTTATTCGTTGGTCTTACCACGATCATGCGCTCAACCGGGTTAAACAGTATCTCTGCGTACTGCGCCCGCATTTTTGCAACGCAGTTGGAGTTGAACAAAATGTCTTTCTGTCCGATACGAACGACCGGCTCGTTGATATTGCTGAACATCTCACTGCTGACGACCTGAAAGGTCCTGACAGTCTCCGCCTGCTCCTCCAGTTCCTGTTTACTGCGATCAATGCCTTCCAGCTCGTCTTTTACGCGCTGTTCTGCTTCCGTAAGCTCACGGGCGATACGGGAGATACCGTGATCGTCCATCAGTCCGGCGAGCCTGTGACCGCCGTCAGGCAGGAACTCATTGTCAAGATCATCGTCCAGTTCTTCATCCAGAAGCCCCATAGCGATCTGTGCTGCACGGTAATAGTCCTCCGCATCAAATCCCGCCCATGAACGGTTCATGGAGATAAATCCGGTCAGCACGCCGCTGTCTATGATATGCATCGGCAGATAGGAGCCTTCGTGACCGTAACGCCTGCTGTTCAGTATTCGCTGTGCGGCGTTCCACACCCTGCGCGGCACAATTGCTTCGTGGTGATTTGCCTGAAAATACTTATTCTTTTTGCCCCTGTTCTTTTTAGACTTATGATCCTTGAAGTTCGGAGTATAGGTCTTACGTGATAATACATCACCACAGTAACGTTCATTTCGCATCAGCGTAACAACACCGTTGCTTGTCCAGCGCGTATTCAGGGAACCATCCTTGCGTCTGCCGCCTGTGGGTATCTGAAGTTCTGTCAGGACGCCCGCGATCTCCTCCGGCTTACTGCCGTTGACAAGCATCGCATATATCCATTCAACGACCTTGCCCTCCTGTGGATTGACCATCAGTGTTTTCTTCTTGCTGCCGAAGCCGTCCGGAACTTCAACCTTATCGTAACCAAACAGTGCCGGTGTCAGAAAACGTCCGCGGCTGAAGCGCCACTCCAGTGACAGCAGCATCGCTTCACTCTTCATATGGCTCTCTTCTTCAGCTACCATTGCAAGAACGATCAGGATAACGCCGCTGGTCTGAAGTCCGGTATCAAGCTTTTCCTGCTCAAAGTAAACATTCACAGGCGGATTCAGATTCTTCAGCTCTTCAACATACTTTATGCAGTCCATCAGGTTTCGGGCGAATCGGGAGACCGCCTTTGTGATGACCATATCGATCTTTCCGGCTCGGCAGTCCTCAATAAGCTTCATGAAACCCGGTCTGTGTGCCGTATTTGTTCCGGAGAATCCGTTATCAACGTACATACCGGCAAATATCCAGTCCGGATTCGACTTGATCTTTTTCTTATATTCCGCCTGCTGCAGGTGTATCGATATTGCCTGATCGATATCGTCCGTGCTGACACGGCAGTATGAAGCCACACGCAACTTTCGGGGAGTACCGTCTGTCTCGCTAACAGCTGCGATCTTTCTGATCTGACAGCTGTCCAGAGCGTCCAGCTGCATTGTGAGCGCTGCCTTCTCCCTCTTTCGGTCTGATTCAAAGCTGCTGCCTGCAGGTGTACTGCTCGGATGTGCCGCACGGTCTGCAGCTGCTTTTTTTACATCATTCAAGTGCAGCACCCCCTGAGTATCGGCACGACTGAATGAATGATATTTGAGTCAAGCATGTCTCTTTCAAAAACGACTGTTACCGGATTCGGCAGCGTCAGCAGCATCTCAATAGCCTGTATCGTATCCTCCGATGTCGGTGCAAAACGCTCTATGCTCTTTGTGATGATAAACTCAAATTGGCCGTTTCTTGCATCTTCCAGCATCTTTTCAAACGCTGGGCGTTCTGTCTCAGCATTGTATGCGTGATCGACATATACATCGCTCAGCTGTATTCCGTAAATATCCGCAGTGTGCTTATCAAGATGCTTCATCAGCTCTGCCGTTACCGTCTGCTCCACAGGATCCGGGCTGAGATTATGATAGAATGCTGCCCGGAACTGCTGTGCAGTGTGAGAGGAAAAACCTCCCCTTAATAACTCAACCAATATATGACCTCCTCTTTTATGTTCTTTCTTCCTTGTTCCCCCATATCATACGCATCCCTCCATAATTATGTATTTATAGGCTTTTTAGCCTATTGCCATATTACCATAATCATATGTCAAAGTCCACAATCTACGAGTTGTATTCTGCATTTTTCAGATGTAGAAATTTTCAGTGCAGAATTATGGTAGTTTATAAGGAATCGACAAAGTGTACATTTCAGACCTTGCTGACTTTTTTGACCCAGTCCGACTCTTTCTCAAAGACAAGCTCATACGGTTTAAGCTCAAGCGCAGCACAGAGCCTCAGTCCAAGGATCATGCTGCTTGTCGAGACCTTGCGTGTACCATATTCAAACATCTGATACTGCTGCAGCTGTATACCGATGGCGTCAGCAACCTCGGTTTGCGTCAGCCCCAGCTCTTTCCTGCGCTTTTTCAGGATCATTGCTTCCCGTCCTATATTCTTAGCCATTGCAGTTTACCTCCTACTGAATGTGTTTGTACCAGACATTATACCAACACCTGTATGTAAAGTCTATTCACAGGAACCGACAAAGATAATCCGTTTATTCCTGTACAGATGTATCAGATATTATAAAGTCCCCTCTGCTGGTGAAGCATATTCACTGGCGGAGGGGGATTTTTTACATATATGAGGAAAAACAGGTTGCTTTTTGACGAGATATGAAGTATAATAAAAGAAGATAAGAATTGTACTTGGAGCATATCAGAGCCTTTTATAAATTGAATAAGGGAGGAATGCTAGGATGAATAATACCGATAATAACAATTTAAGTTTGCTTGAAATGTTTGGTTTATCACAAGATCAAGTAAATTTGATGCTTTCAACTGAACATTATATTACTGAATGTGACATAAAAAGCACCAATAAAAAAGAGCCTAAACAAAAATGGCTTCAAAAATGGGAATCCAAATGTAAAGAGCAGGGAGCAGAATTTATACCTGAATCCGAATTACATAACGCATTTTTAAATGAATTATCAAAGTCACCAAATCGAACTTGGTATTATATTATTGTTCTCGAATGCCTCGCATTTTCCGCATATACTGTACTTGACCCAGATAAACCAAAGGAGTTCAAGGGTTGGGACTATCGCTTTAAGAATCAGACTGACACTATAAAAGAATTCTTTTTGAAGCATAATATTCTGAATGAAGACAAAATAGATTCATTGTATAAGACGTTTAAGAAAAGCTATTCACATTTATCAGGAAAGATTGAAAAAATAGCAATCGGTATATTGAGTGTAATTGCGATAGCTTCTCTTGCGGCAGTCTTATGTTCTCTAAAGGCCGATAAGATAGCAAAAAAGTTCTGGGGAAAGCTATTCCCAGCTTTACATGGTCAAGCTTTATCTAATGCGTGTTTGGCTTACGTTGGTGGAGGAGCTATAAAATTTGGTGGTCATGGAGTACAGGGTGGCCGAATGATCATTGCTGGTGGTGGTGCTTTGTTAGGCCTTTCAATCGGAGGAACTGCTACTGGTATATCTTCAGTATTACTATTATCTAGCCCTCAATTTGCTTTGACACAAGCTGCAAAATTAGAAACCATTTTGAAAGAGATAATACTAAATGAGCAAAAAGATGTGATTACAGCCCAAAAGATAATACAGGGACTTCAATCTCAAGTTGATGAGTTGAATTCTAAGATTACCGAATTGGAACTGAATAATAAAGATAACGAAAAAGAAATTAAAAATATTAAAAAGAGTGTGGATTACCTAATCAAATCTGGAAAAGAAATGCAGCGATTCACTTCGTCTTTTGATATTGGTTTACATACCACAGAATAGACCGGAGGTTGAATATGGATGACAAAAATAAGATTATATCCTTTCAACCTGACTTTGACAACTTAGAAAGCAATCTAGCAGAAGTCGAATCTAAAGAAAAGGAAGTTAGAGCAAAAGTACATTCTACATCCGCGGAAATTAATGAAGTCTATCAAATGCTCGGGCTTCACGTTCCAGAATTAGAATTAGATTCTGATTCCTCGGATACCGACTCTCTTATTGACTTAAATAGAAGCTTAGCCGATATATCAGAATTACATTCTCATTATGGTTTACACCTTTCTGCTATTGATGTCTGTGTTTCTATTATAGCTGGAGCGGTCGCTTCAGTAATCGATATTCTCCTAGTTGGAACTCCGGAAGTAGTAAAAATTTACAGAGGCGGAGAGAATTTTGACGGAAGCAAATTAACTTCCATTTTAAGAAAAATCGGAAATGGCGATGATAAGATTTCTGAAATACTAGAGTGGTTCTGCGATAAATGCAAAGTCCCTTATGATATATCAGCGGTAAAAAAAGTTGTTACTCCTAATAATCACCGTCTACGTAATTTCGCTCACGATCCGCTTTTGGGCGTTTTATTTGCAATCACAGATATATTAATGGGAACTGCAACGTTTGTGGATAATGATGGAAAATTAAGAATTATTGTAAATCCTAAGGATTATCCCATTACACAAAAGTATCTTGCTCTATTTTATTACATTGGGCATCTGATATCAGATGTTTGTACAACTAGAGGCCTTCCAATCCCTGGCATGTTTTTAACACAATTCTTTACTGCCGAGATTTTTTCTGATGAGTCGCTTGCTTCTATTGTTGAACAGATGTACAAAGATGGATATGATTTACGACATCTTACTTCAATGAGCACCCCTGTCGCCGTAAAGAATCTGATTATAGAAATCTATATAAGACTGCAGAAAAATAATGTTGCTTTATCAACACAAACAATTGTGGCTAGAGAACTTCAATTACAGAAAAGCAAAGAATATAAGTATCGTTTAGTGCTAATCTCAGATGCTGTATGCTGCAGCGGAAATATCATAAAGTTTTTTGTTCCGCCTACTGCAGGAAGTATAACTGCGTTAAACTTACCAGAATGGTGTTCGCTAATTAAGCATACAGTGAACGAATTAAGATATCAGTTGAGAGACAAAAGTGTTGAAAAGGTCATTTCAAATCGCGATACCATAGAAGCAAACTGGATTAACCTTCTATCTAATAACACATAAGTATCTTCTTTGATAGATATATGCACATAGGTTATATGTAAGTTTTCTAAAATTCCAAATTCAATAACTGTGTTTGGCTAGGGTGCGGCTTAATTCATCAGAGGAGAAGAAAAGCGTGCATCTCCCGCAACGGTTGGCAGTTGTATGAGCCGACTTTAGTATCAGTTAATCGATAATAACGAATGGAGAATCAATTATGGCAAGATATAAATTATTGTATATATGGATAAATGATAATGACCGTTTGAAGAACAAGGGATTTCATTTCAATAGTAAATATCACTTTTCTTATAATATGAAAAGCTGCGAATTATCTGTAACAGGGCCCGAAACATCATATATTGATGGTTTTTACTCTATTGAAAACGAGACAGATGATTCTGAATCTCCAAAGCAGGAACAGAACTGTAATTCAATAATTGATTTTTCTGCCATAGTTGGCAATAATGCAGTTGGAAAAACAACACTCCTTAATTTCATTCACAAATATGCTTCAAATCCAGGCAGATTGGTAAAAGATGCGCATTCTAATTTAAGCAACTATGAATTAAGTCAGTTATTTCCACACCAGTATATTATGGTTTATCTTGATCTGGATTCAATAAACAAGCCCTTATACGTTATACCTTACAATGTCAAAGTAACTAATACCGATAAAACAATTACAATAATTGAAAAACTTCCTGAATTTCATCCACAAACTGTATATCTGACTAATACATTTAATTACTCAGATTATGTAAAAGCTCAGCATTTTCACGATGATTTCAATTTGGCAACAGGATACCTTATGTTTTCATTCGCCAGGCCAGATAAAACTGAATTCACAACTGATCCAATAATCAGATATGAACACAAAGAAATCCTTAGGCAATCAGCTGTAATACGTTCTGTAAATGAGGATAAGAATTTTAGTGACGTATTTAAAAAAATAGGGCTAAATATCCCCCGAAGCACAATATTTGTATTAAAGAATTATTACTGGGATGGAGATGACTTTCCTGGGATAGATTACGATTTAGAAAGTCCAGAAGAAAGTAATGGTTTGCGAATTAAAGCGGTTAATCTTAAAGAGAGTTTAAATATCTGTGCCAAGTATTCCTACTCCAATTTAGAATTTCCGAATAATGACCATGCAAATTTAACGATAAATCTATGTCATGTACTTATTCAATCGCTTATTGTATCAATCTCAAAAGCTGCGCCATCTATTATCAAAAATGTACTTGCAATCAGTTATGAATATTGGAAAGATTATTCATCAATTATCGCATCACATTATAAAAAAATCGAAAATGTAGTAGAATTTGTTAAGGCGTACTTTAAAAAATTATATAACGATATTAAAGACAAAGAGGTTGTTTCAACTTTAATTGATAACCATATGAACTTCTTAGACGTTTTTATCAAATGGATAAATCATAGATTTGATACTCATGATAGTATTACACCACAAATCTGTATCAGAACACCAAATTATATCTCCAGAACAGATTTTGAAAAGCTTGATCTTGAAGATCACCATTATACAAGTAAAAATGATCTGTTTTCTGTTACACTATTCGGAGTATCCATTGAAGAATTTATTGAAGAATATGATAAGATATCAAGTTACTTCGCTTCATTCAGTTTTTCGTGGGAGGGGCTGTCATCAGGTGAAAGCGCATTTTTATCTCTATTTGGTCGATTATTCAGTATAAGAGAAAAAATAATAGATAATACAAATCTGATTCTTCTTTTAGATGAGGCTGATATGTTATTCCATCCTGAATGGCAAAGAAACTATATCGAAATACTTCATAAAGTGATTCCTATTATTTTCCCTAATAAAAACATTCAGGTCATTTTAGCCACTCACTCACCACTTATGCTTTCTGATATTCCTAAACAAAACACACTTTTTTTGCAAAAAAATAAAGATACTGGAATAACTGAAGCTATTGAAGGTGAAAACACCTTCGCCGCAAACATATTCTCTCTCCTCAACAATGCATTTTTCTTAGAAAAATGTGGAATGGGAGAATACTCATTTAATAAAATAGAATGGCTAATCAATCAAATACATAATCCCAAGATATGCCCAGAAGATATATTAAAATATATTGATTCCGTCGGCGACCCATATCTTAAAGACAAACTATTGCAAGAATATAAAAGCAAACTTGGGAAATTCGAAGAACTAAGCCGTCTAAAAATAGAAATAGAGATGCTTGAAGCAAAGAAAGCTAAACTAGAAAGTGAGAACTTATCATGAACCAACTAAAATGGTACTCCTCAGAAATATGGGATCAGGAGAAATATGAAAAATCAAAGTCTACATACAATTCACAATCTGACTGGTATACTTATTTGACTACATATTTGACTACAAAGAAATCAGTCGATTTGGGGGAATACGAGTATGGGGAATACGAGTATATTCTACAAAACGTCATAAAGCAAAATGGCACTATGGAAATTAAATTTTTGAAATTCAATTCTCGTTTATACGGTATTTCTGCAGATGTATTACTTACAAATACAAGGGACAAAATTATTGAAACAAGAGGAATCCCAGTGTATATGGCCATTTGTAGATTATTAAGGATACTAAATCAAAAATATAAAGGAACAAGAACTCCTTTAACTTCAAGCACTGTTATTAAGAAAATACATGATATATTTCCAGATACATCTGCTATTACAGATTTAAGTATTTTGATAAATACCATTCTTACACAGCAAATTTCTTCAAGATCATCTGAACAATTATTATGGAATCAAGTCATTAACTACTATTTTAGTAACGTATTTTCAAGTACACCCAATACCATCGTTGATGATTTTGAAAATGCATTAAAAACAATGATAGGAGAAATGGGAAATAATCCGTGTATAATCGACATTTCTTCAATCATAGATTATCCCAAAAAACTAGGAAGTTCAAATTCAAAGCCTAAGGAACTACGGCATAATCTACTAGTAGATCTTGGTATAAAGGTGTGTCCATACTGTAATCGAAATTATGTTACTTGGTATAAATCAGATGATAAAACAATAATAACTGCTGATTTAGATCATTATTATCAAAAAGACTATTACCCTTTATTTGCACTCTCGTTGTTTAATTTTGTTCCATCATGTCAAGTATGCAACTCGAGATTAAAGGGAACAAATCCTATGGAGGAAACATTATATCCCTTTGAAGAAGGGTTTGATGATGACGCTTCATTCAAATTTCAACTTCTAAGTAAAAATCCTAACGACCCGAATTATGCAAAATCATTGTTGCATTCCTGGTTAGGAATGAAAGATGTAAAGAAACCTGAATATAAAATAACAATCGAAACAAAAGTAGGAATACCACCTGAAAAGGAAAAAAAGATTGAAGGCTCTAAAAAACTTTTTCGACTGGAAACAATATACAGTACTCATTTTGACAAAGCTCTCGATATCTCACTAATTGCAAGAGTCTATGATAACCCGGATTATATGCAATACTGCGATTTGTTTTTAGAAAAAATGAAAAGTCAATTAAAATCAAACACGCTATCAATTTTTGAAGCGTACTATGATTGTGACTGGATGTCATTTGGCTATCACTGGCATATAAAAAAGAACACTTTGAATTTTGATGCTCCTTTATCAAGAATGACATGGGATATTTTTCAGCAATATCGTAATCAACAATATCCATAAATATAAAAGAAAACATAATTTGAAAGTTCTTAGATTTTTCATTAACGAACTTATCTATTCACTGCAATCAAAATAATCAAATCCCCCCACTCAAACCTCTCGTTTCATGAGATTTGTTGTCACCATGACATCAAATGCTGGCTTCCGAGACACGTTGAGTGCGTAGTATTGATGTCAAGGAATGAAAGCTGAAAATCCCCGATTTTACGATAATTTTCGAGAATAAGGTGAAATCGCACACAGTAGTCTGATATGGTTTTTTCTGTATCTGGAAAGACATCTACGCACTGAAAACGGCTGACAACATTTCTGCACACCGAGGAAAGTGCGTCAAAATGATAATCGGCTTTTGGTAGTGCGTCAAAATGTTGTCACGGAATGAAAATGACGTAAAACCGCAGAAAAACAGACGTATCAAATATTGCGATTGAGGGATATGGTTGAGTGCTAAGAAATGTTGTCATGCACATAAGAGAGGTGTCGTATATGTTTGAAGAATTTGAATCTGGTATTACTGATAATTCATCGGACGATTACTGGTACGATGAGGGACTTTTTTATTATCAGGATGTGCTGGACAGCTTTTCTGATGAGGATTGGAAAGCGTTGTCTGAAAAGATCGGCGATTACTCTGAAAAAGCCCAAATACGCTGCGTTGAATGCTTGTCTGAGAGTGATAACAGGAACAATTTGTTGATGATCCTCAAAATCAGCGAAACGAAAAACCGGGAATTATTTGTAACCTGTGTCGATTCGCTGAGAAATATGGATATTTCATCTTTATCTCAGAGTGAAAAGGAACGCCTTCTACAAAGAGTCAACGAGTATTCTGCTGATGCATCATCACCTGAAAAGGCTGTTTTGAAAGCCTTTATTGATGCAGTCGGATATTGAGGTCTGAGAGAAACGAAAGGCGTTCAGGAGGTGCAGGAATGGATATTGAAACATATCGTATTTCTCGTGAAGAAGCGCACAGGATTGACGGAACCTATGGTATCTATCACGGAGAACCACATAGAATCGGCTTTAATCAGGACGGCACTATATCGCTGTCCCCCAATTCTGACAGTGAAGTAGATGATACATATGTTGACTCGTATCATCTTGGAATGTATACAAAGATCATAGACCGCACAGAACTTTCTGATGCGTACAGCTTATCATCCTATGCGGAATATCAAGGCTATATAATTGATATTGTCCGTGCAGCCGGTGACGAATTTGAATTATACCTGAGTGATTATGCGCTTGCGCAAAAGCTCGGCTTTGACAGATGCGATAAATACGGATATCATCTGATGGTCAGAAAATCGGATGTAGAGGTATTTGTCAAGAAAAAGCCAATGAAATTGTGAATGCGATTTCCACCACAAACAAAAAAATCCCCCTCACCAAGCAGGAGCATTGCTTCCTACCTGATGAGGGGGATCATATTACTATATTCACTTTTCAATGCTGATCGTAACACCCAATTTGAACCGAAATTCCAAAAAGAACATGGTATCTTTGATTCATAACTCATATAGGACGGTATAATAATGAAAAACAAACTCTTTGACCTTGCGGCAAAACGACGGTTGGTACGGGAGATAAGCCCTTGCATTTCTCCATATATTATGCTAAAATAGAGTTAAGAATGAATATAGCACGATCTGAGGAATTAACAAGCATCGAAACGTTGTAACAAACCATAACATACAAGGCAATTCTTAACTCAAAAGGACAAATCTGAGAACCACCGCATATTACTTGCGGATTTCTCACAATACCTTGATGAGGAGGTCAAGCTATGAGAAAATCTATTTCATCAAAGGCTGCGACACTGATCATGTCAGCCACAGTATTTCTTTCATCCTTACCGCTCTCCGCATCTGCTGAAAGCATCAGCATGACAAATGCGTTCAAAACGCTGGAGACCGGTATCACGATCCCTGCCGATCAGATCAGTTCCGGGAATTATAAGGACACCCGCTTCAACAATCCCATTTCCCCCGATTTCTTCTGTGCCGATCCGACAGCAGTTGAATACAACGGCAGGCTCTATGTCTACGGCACGAACGACCATCAGCAGTTTGAAGCCGCCGGTCCCGATGTGGACAATACTTATGAAAAGATAAAGTCTCTGCTTGTGTTCTCCACAGCAGATATGGTCAACTGGACCTATCACGGCGAGATCAATGTCGGAGAGATCGCACCGTGGATCACGGCATCGTGGGCGCCGTCTATTGTATCTCGTAAAGAGGCGGACGGAAAAACGCATTTCTATCTGTATTTCTCAAACAGCGGAGTCGGCACAGGCGTCATCACATCCACCGATCCTGTGACCGGCTGGACAGACCCACTGGGACATTGCCTTGTGACCGGTGATACACCCGGTCTGAGCGACTGTCCCAATCCCTTTGATCCCGGTGCCGTCATTGATGACAACGGTGTCGGCTGGCTTTCCTTTGGTGCAGGCAAAGCATCGGGCGGTACAGACTATATGCCGGGTTCTGTGCGCATCGTTCGGCTGGGAGAGGATATGATCTCATTTGACAGCGAGTTCAAGCAGATACCTGCACCATATTCTTTTGAGGCAAGTGAGCTGAACTATATCAACGGAACGTATGTGTATACCTATTGCAGCGACTGGAACAATCACAGTGAACAGTGGGATTTCGACTGTCCTGCACCGGGCGGCTGCGGCATGGTCTATATGACGACAAAAACGCCGCTTGATCCGACAAGCTGGAAGATGATGGGCGAATGCTTCCGTCAGCCCGGCGAGGTCGGCTTCGATTACTCCAACAACCATACGCATATGCACAAGTTCAAGGGCAAATGGTATATGTTCTACCACACGCTGATGCTCAAGCACGGTATGGGCATTACCGGCGGTTACCGCAGTATGGGTGTTGATGAGATCGTAGTAGACGAGAAAAATGTAAAGATTGAGGATAAAGGCGGTACGAAAAAGGGTGCGTCACAGAACGGCGTGTTCAGCCCGTATGAGGAGCATTCTTCCGCTGAGCTGGTAGGTACTGCGCAGATCGACTATGATATGACCGATCCGTATGCACCGATTGTCAGCGCAAAGCAGGCCGGATCATGGACGGCAGTCCGTGGTGTGCAGTTTACCGAATCCGAAAACGCATCACAGCCCGCTGCTGCCGAATTATTGCAGATGAATATTGACACCATCCAGTATGATCTGACCGTCACAAGTCTGGATGCCCCCACAACGATCACGATGTACGCCTCAGCACAGAACGGTGTCAAAAATCAAAGCTCTGTTGAAGTTACAGGCAAAGGAAAATATAAGGTCACGGTCGATATGAACAGCGCAAAGGGCTTTCAGATCGTCGGTTGCTTCACAGCGGCAAATGATACCCCTGTGACAATGGAGGTTGATTCCATCACACTCAACGGAAAGTACAATATTGCTGTTGCCGCTGAGCTGACAAATACCCGTGAATGGGCAGATGGTCTGCGGAATATCTGGAACGGATTTTCGGACGGCGATGCGGTCTATACAGATGATTATGCCGTATTAAAGTATGTCAAGGCAGACGACGCTATCGAGCTGTTTGCAGCCGAAAATGCCGCAAATACGAACAATTCTCCGCTGGTAGAAAAGCCGATATCATTTGCAGCATCTGTGAAAGGAAAAGGCAGTATTGATGTGCATCTTGATGCGCCCACAGGCGGCCTGCTGACGAGTATCGCCTTTGATTCTCCAAGCAGTTTTACAACCGTTTACAGCGATCCGATCAGCAATATCGGTGGTACGCATGACCTCTATTTCGTCTATTCCGATCAGGGCGTTTCTATGCAGTCATGGCGCTTTACGGAAAGCAGCGAACCGTCTGACAGGCTCATGGGTGATGTAAATATGGACGGGAATTTTGACATTGCCGATGTGGTGCTGCTCCAGAAGTGGCTGCTCGCCGTACCGGATACAAAACTAGCTGACTGGAAAGCTGCAAATTTTTACAACGATAACAGACTTGATGTATTCGATCTTTGCCTGATGAAGCGAAAACTGATTTATGGCTGATGATGCACATACGGGATAAGTTTGAAAAGTAGTATATTTTATGGCCGATAAAATGAAATGGACAAGAGCGCCGAAAAGCTCTTACATCAGCGATGAGCGCATGTTGTCGAAAAAAGTATAAAGAACAGGAGTCAGAAAAATGCTTAGGCTTAGACCATTCAGAAAAAATGATGCAAAAACAATTATTACATGGACAAACAAAAAGGAAGAATTCTATAAGTGGTCAGCCGGAATTCTGGGTGAATATCCTGTTACTGAAAAACGC
>Ga0310691_10002716_pt1 | contig 22600 bp, 37 predicted proteins | sample 176DNAGHGlowgp2_FD_203887 | JGI IMG/M metagenome (GOLD analysis project Ga0310691, IMG submission 203887) | Sheep rumen microbial communities from Palmerston North, Manawatu-Wanganui, New Zealand - 1766 DNA GHGlow gp2 (v2) (version 2) | ecosystem: Host-associated > Mammals > Digestive system >...
CAGTGCTTACATGCTTTCTCAACAGCAGCATCGTTACTCCCGCTGGCACAAATCTCCTTGATAAGTTTCCCAGTTATAGGGATTTCTATATTGCCGCTGCCAGACTGGAGAATATAAATGTAGCGGTCATGAATCTGGGTATCACCGCTTGCCATTACTTTTTCATACAGTCCCATATCACTCCCATTCGGTCCAGTAAAAATCAGTTCTATCCATAGCCATATCCAGATACTTGCCGCGCTCTTCCTCGGTCAGGTCCTCGTACTTTTTCTCACACTTGTCCCATTCCATAGCCTGCTTGATGAAGTTCTCGTCACTCATGCGGTACTTGAACTCTGGAACAGACTCATCAAAGAACTCAGCTGCACATTTATCTGAGCAGACAACCGTAGCATCAAGCACCCAGCCTTCATCCATCAGCTCGCCGCACATCTCACAGATACGGAGGCATTCAATATTGTACTTTTCCAGGATTTCCTCCCTGTCAGCGTCTCCAGTGATAAGGTCCCAGAAGTCCCTTGCGGATTCCTGTCTTGCTATTCTCTCATCACCATATTCAGCCATGTTAGCAGACATCATCTGTTCACACACCTTAACCAGTGTGCTATTCTTCAGTTTGTTCTCCATTTTCTTCAGTTGTCTCGTTGATAATGTTCTTGGTCTCATCATACACTGGAACCTGAATCAGCTCCAGGTCGCTTGGAAGCACGCTACCCAAAGTGGTGTAAAGCTCATCATCCCCATAGTAGTACCCAGCATCTCCCTGTATCTTTCCGATAAGCTTGATGTTGTCGTTCTCATCCATAGTAACCTTGTGGACCAGGAAGCTGTGGATGTTGCTGTCCGTAATGCTCAGCTCATCAATGTAAGCACGGATACTGGGACATGCATCCTCTTCCTCGTCATCATCGAAATCAAGCTCATTCGGGAAGAAATCGTAGCTCTTGTCCTCCCAGCTTCTGAGCTGCTTCTTAATCCTCTCAGCCTCCCTGTCAAACATGATTTTCTCATAGAACCTGGATGGGAGAGCCTTGAATGTATTGAATGTCTCAGCAAGCCCAACAATGTCGTTCTTGGTCTCATCTTCCGTCATGAGATTGCTGAATACCTTATCGTTAACCAAAATCCTGTACAGCTGGACATCATCGGTGTCTGGCTCAGGAACAAAATCTTGGTCAATCTCAACACGCAGCCTGATACCATAGATACCCAGCTGCTCCTTGTAACTGGCAGCAAACTTCTTGAGTTGCTTTAAATTTTCGTCTGTTTTCATAATGTGTACTTGTTTTGATTGTTTTTAAATTGTCCGTCTCACAGCCTCGCCATGTTCCTTTATTCCGTAGATGTGATCCTGACTTTCGGGAAGCGAGGCACCGGCGTTGAATGAAGTTAATCAACTCTCAGGCACGCCGGTGCCTGCTTGATTAGAAATCAGGATAAGTGAATTTGACTGCCTTGACGGACAGGTTCATGTTACCTGGGTTGCTGTTTAACGCTTAATCTTCTTTGCCAAAGCCCACTCCTGACGCTTCTTGTTGATATTGATACCAGCGTCCTCAATGAGCTTTCTCATCACACCGAACAGTCTCCAGCCCTCATGTGAATATTCCTCAGCCTTAGCCTCCAGATAGTCCAGTGAAGCCTGCTTGCTGAGGAATCTGCCGTTGCTGGCACGGAACTTACCCTCATGGAACAGGATAATATTCTTCATGGTGTAGTAGGCTCCAGCACCCTTGTAGGCATCAAACCACTCGTTGCAGTGAGATGTTTTCCAGTCCAGACCAATCATAATGGTGCGGAAGTGACGGAATGCAGTGTACAGGGCATCTGGGGTCTTGGCACCAACAACCTTAGCCTCCGCATCGTACAGCGGCTTGTAAATCTTGGAGTAGAGGTCGGAGCAGAATACGTTACGTCCACCGATGCAGATGTAGGGGACACCCTTGCACTTGTGTTGGTGGTTTGCCTTCTTGTCGGTAATCACCTTCTCCAGCTTCTTGATGTAGTCCTCACACATGGATACAGCCACTTCCTTGTTGAACCAGCGATTGCGCTGCTTGAAGTTCTCCATATCCTTCTTATAGAGCTTCGCCTGGACACGCAGCTCCTCCTCAGTCATCATCCAGGTGTACTTGTAGCCCTTCATTTTAACCCAGGCAGCGAATCCGCGACCCCAGTAACCGTTATAGATAAGACCCTGAAACACCTGAGCCATAACCCATCTACGGAACAGGTCTCGGCTGGGGATAGTGCCGCCCTTCATGATAAGCAGCATAACTGGGTCGTTGTCCTCGACCTCCTGGTAAACGTTACCTACCTTCTTCATCAGCTTCTCACCCTCACCTGGAATGTTCATGCTGAAGTACTTGCTGGTGTCAATGCCTGCCTTGTTCAGCTGCTCCTGGCGGTCCTTGAGCTTCATGTAGATAGTTCCCAGTCCAGAGTCAGCACCGATAACGGTAGCGTTCTTTACCTGGCACTCATGCTCGTTAATCTCGAACTCAGCACCGCAGTTGGGGCATACTAACTTTGTCTCATTGTTCACCATGTTGTTCTTCTTGTTTGCCATAATTGTAATTGTTTAAAATGTGAAATAAAATTGATTAAAATGTTCTCTAATTTACTGGTCATTTGCCGTCTATCCAAGAGCGAAGGATGACCAAATCCTTATCATTTTGAGATTGCCAGAACCACTTTCCCATGCTTTCCTCATCCCAGACAAAAGTACCTGAAAGAATCCAGCATAACAGGTAAAGCTCAAGTGACAACTGGGCAAGTTCCCTGTCGTCACCATACAGCATATCGTCCTCTTCCAGCTCGTTCAGTTTCAGGGCCTTGAAGTACTTACGCTGCTTGTTCTCGCTACGCTCAGATGGCCTGGAGTGCTTGTAGATCTGATATAGCTCCTCAAACGTGCTGATGCTGAATCCCACACCATTATACAGGACACCATCATACTTTCCGTTCTTGATAAGATATTCATCCCCAATCTGGAGGTTTCTTTTCTCCAGGTTGACCTTGAACTTCTCACCATTTGTTACGGCATTAACCGCCTTTTCAAAGATTGTTCTTGTTTCCATTTTGCATTTTGTTTTTAAATTGTGTACTCAAAGTCATGGCGTGTTTCTTTAATATGCAGATCGAAACCGGTGAGACTACATCTGACGGGCCATCTCAAATATGAGATCGGCCCTCAGATGTACTTAGATCCGGTTTAGTGAACAGGATTGACTTTCTTGTACATTATTTTCACGCTAAAACTGGTCTCAGCAGACTGGCACTTTCTTTATTGGTCAGATTGCAAACAGTGTATTTAGACTCGAATAGCCTGGTTAAGGATCTGAATAAAGATCGTTCACCAGGTTCTTCGAGTCGATAATTCACTGTTTAGTGAACGCTCTGCCCTTGACCATAACCCTGTGCTGGGATGTAACAGCTCCTCATACCTTTTGGCACATTACTTTATTACACAGATGTTGCGCCCGACCCGTTCGGTTGCTTTGGAAGCAGGATACGACGTAGAAGGTATTACACGTCGTATCCTGCTGTAAACGGCATACTAACGGGTGAACTGAACACCAGGTCCTCGAAGCCATAGCCCTGTGCTGGTGTTGTGATACTTTGTGGCTTTGCATTTTACTTTATCTCTCAGATAATAAGATGGCAAGTGAAACAGAATCTTAAGCTACGCGGCACTGCAACAATAGGTGCTGCCGCGTTCTGGATTCTGTTGATATGCCATCTTGTTTGAATTTGCCACCATATACCACCTCAGTCAATGCAGACAAAACGAGTAGGACATCATGCATTGCAGCACATATCTTTACTAAGCAGATGTTTAACCTGGAAGGAGCTGTTGGCTCCAGCTTAGAACTGGGAATTGTTCCCAGTAAGAAGCTGGCTCCAACAGCTATTGGCTCCAGGTGCTCTGAACCTAATGCCCTTTGTCCTATGCCCTGTGCTGGGCTGGAATACTCATCATCACGGCGCATTTCTTTAATTCTCAGATTGAAGTCTGGGAAGTGAAGGCGATCGTCCTGGAGGGTACACAGGATATATTCCTGTACAGCCTCCTGGAAGATCGCCTTCTTTACTCCCAGAGGAATGAATGTTAATGCCTTGTATTCCGTCATGCGCTCTCCAGCTGGAATACTCAATATCATGGCGCATCCCTTCAGTATATAGATGTAGCCTCGATTGAGTGTGAGGCTGCCGCACACTGGACCTGTACCTGTGAAAGCAGGTATTGTCCGTGTGCTGGCCGCCTTATTTCTCATCGTAGACACTGAATTAATTGATACCTCGTGTTCCATAACTGCGCTGTCAGTAGAAGTGCTCATTGCCCTTGCTTGTTTCTTTATTTTGTAGATGTTTCCAGCTTCTTGTTACGCCCTTGAACCTCCTCTGCGGTGTTAACCGCGAGGGTGTGAAGTGGGCGTAATTAATGAGCGGGAATCTGAATTCATGGACACCTTGCACTCCAGTTTCAAGTTACATCTGAGCCACCAGTGTGTTATAGACCGCCTTCCTTGTCTTAATTGCATTCATCATACAGCCAATACTCAGATAGTCGCCCAAATCATCACCAGTTTTTTCTCGGTTAGCTCTTACGTTCTTTCCGATTCCTCTCACGATACAGCCATCAGCCTTGTCTCGGACATAACCAAGACCGCCAATCTTCATCTTCCCAGTCTTAACAGCCCTCAAAGCATCCATGACAAACTTGTTCAGCTCATCAACATCTTTCTTGACGGTCACAATCGGGAGAACCTGGGTAGCCCATGAGAACTGTCCGTTTCCTTTGTAGAGATAGCGGTTCACAGCGTTAAGTGCTTTCTGGAATGTGGTTCCCCGCTTCTTAATGGTGCGTGCCTCAATCTCTTTCTGGAACGTCTTGATACGTGACTTTGCCAGGGTAATATTGTCCTTGTCCTTACCCAGATTGAGTGAGAACCCCAGGAACTTGAACCACTTACCGCGCTCCAGGTACTCAACTTTCTTCGGGTTCAACTTCATGTCCATCTTATCCAGCTCCTCAGTCAGAACATTCATTCCCTGAAGATACTGGTCGCCAACAAACAGCATATCATCGGAATAGCGGACATACTCACCAAGCTCACTCAGTTTGGTATCGATGTCAAATAGGATAACGTCAGCCAGCCAGCTTGCAACCGAACACCCTTGCTTGAGTGACTGGTAGGCAGACTGGAGATTTCCCTCAGTATCAAAGTAGAGGTCGGAATGGTAGTATTTTCTCAGAACATCAATCACGGCACTCTTGCCATAACGCTCCTCAACCATGTCAAACTGCTTGTCAATGAACTGAACAGGAACGGAATCAAAGTACTTGCTCAAATCAGACTTCCATCCCAATATCTCGGTGCTAACCTTATGGGACTTCTCTGCTATCTGCTGTACAACCATTCCACAACCTATTCCCTTGCGGTATGCCTTGCAGCTTGGGTGTATCCGGTCAGGTGTAAGTTCAAACAGCAGGTCATTGGCAATACTCAGCACAACTCGGTCAACAGGCTCATTGATATAAACAGTTCTGAACTCACCAGGTGTGTCCTTAGGAATCTGGGCTGTGTGGGGTGGTGCAATCTCATATTTCCCAGCCTTCATCAGCTCATAAATTCGTATTCTTGTCTCCTCCTTGGTCAGCTGGTAGAGATAGGCTTTGTTGATGTCCTTGCCAACACCTTTCTCAATTGCAGCTTCCCAGCGGTCTGGAGAGAAGAACATTGTCAAAATTTTATCTTCCATATTATCCCAGAATTATGTAATCATCAGGTTTCTCTACCGCTTCTCTTGGGGCAATCGGGTCATACGGCTTTCCCTCAAAATACCCGTCAGTAGGTGTAAATGTGAAGAACATCTCATGGAACTCATTGCCCTCATCATCACTGGAGAGCAGTATCTTCTTCTTGCCGTTACCTTGAGCTATCTGCGCCTTACAATGCTTGTAAAGCTCCTCTACTGTAATTACCTTTGCCATATTACCTGATTTTATGAAAACATTTCCTTAAGTGAATTGATCGCATCCTCAGAAGCATACATGAAAGTATGCTCTGACTTATAGTAGTCGGAGTTTGTGCTGCCGATAACGTCCTCTCGCACCTCGTTGAACCCAATAGTGGACAGAAGGTGCTTTACATACAGGTGGTCATGTTTCCAGTCGCCCTCAATAAATACGGTCACTGTGAATGAAGGATAGCAATCTTTCTGATATACATCCAGATGCAATCCGTTTTCCTGTAGAAGGTTCTCGATTTGCTTGATATACTCTTCCATAATCAAGATTCAAGTTCTTTAAGAATAGCCAAATACACATTGTTTTCCGTAAGACCGCAGGCACTTTCGACATTGTACCACTTGTCAAGCATAATGCCGCGTTCCTCATCACTCTCGACAAACACCTCAATTCTTGTACTGCCAAGCTCAAGATTTACTGCGGAACACTTCGCCTTGTAATATCTTCCATCCACAACATCTTCGAGAATAATTTCAGGGATATTGTCATGGGAAAAATCAAACAGATAACCGCTTTCATTCTCACCATTTATTTCCCTATATTCCCTAAGAAGCTGGAGAGCTTCATTTCTGTTCTCTCCAGTAACTTGCCAAACATTTATCATACAGCAGGAGCCATTACGTACTGGTCAATGAACTGCACCATAGCCTCATTCTGAGGGAACAACTGGGTAGTGTCCATAAGAGCGGGCTTGTACATATCGTTCGCTATTGAGTAGAAATCCCAGGCTGTAACCTGCTGATTGTGGGCATTGCGAAGAAGCAACTGTTCAGTCATCTGGTTAATCTGGAAGTTGTTGAGAGGGTAGGTGCCCTGGATACGGACATCCTTAAGGCTCGAATCAATTGCCACACGGGTAGCAGTCAGCATACCAATCAGCAAGAAAATCTTTGCTGGTGGGATAACCGTTGCTTTCATCCTGGCAATCTTCTGGTCGTCCTCAAAGGTGATGTTGTGGATATTGCTCATCCATTCAGCTACCTTTTGAAGCACATCCTGGTAGGTAACCTTTTCCTTGAGGCGACCATTTCCACCACGGGAGTAGGTCTGGAATGAACGGTCAGCACCCAGGATTGTCTGATTGTGGCAGATACGGACATTACGACCAATCGCAACCTGTATTCCAGACTGGTGGTAGGACAGGGCAATACTCTGGTCGCTCTCCCCGTCATCGAAGCCATTGATATGGATGGTGGTGTAGACTCGGCGAACAGTATATGCCTGGACGTTCATCCTCGCATTCTCGTCATGCAGGGTCTTTACAATATCTTCATTCAGGGACACGCCAGGATACTGGGAACCGCCTGCCTTTGCAGCGAACATATCGAATATCTCAGGCTCCAGTCCCACTTTCTTTACCTCATTCATGACAGCATCAACCAGCTCAAAGTGGTGGATTCCGTGCATTGGCAGACCTCCGTTAAGCTCTCGGTTGGTCTTTCTCAGCTGCTCCAATGTGATGTCCTGGGTCTTGAATTCCTCCCAGCTCTTGAAGTGGTCTGGGTCATAAACGGCTGGTGCATTGGCAACCTCCTGTATTGCTTGTGCCGGCTGTGGTGCTGCCATAACTCCACCTACTGAATTGAAATCCATACCACTGAAAATTCCGTTGTTCATAATTGTAATTGTTTTTAGATTGTTGTTATTTGAAAAGATTGTATAGCTTCAACAGACTTTCATCTGTCAAATCAGAGAGGGGTATGCTAAAGTTCTCATACCCAGTTCCAGCGATAAACCACACGAAATACGGGGCGCATCGCTCAACATAGTCAAACTCATCCTCAAACTCCTTGACGACGCCATCCTCAATAACTCGATAAGAAAGCATGGCATCATCGCCTTGAAGGGTTTTGTGAGGTATTCTTCCATGTTGTACCGCATCAATCACGGTCCAAATCATCTGTTTTCTGTCAGGCTTATACATAACTCAAATCGTTAAGTGTTGAATTGTTTCGCTGTCGTCAAGCCACATATAATGGATGTTGCTAATGTCTATTTCGAGTTTGGCTTCAAGCCCCTCTTCGCACAACCAGGATTCCGTGTCATTGTCATATTCGTTTTCCAGTTTCTCCACCAGTTCCTCACAGACATCCACAATTAAAACCCTGGTAGTTGTAAAATCAAGAATTACTAACTTTGCCATACTAATCAGAACTTAAATCCAACAATACCGCCAACATACAGCTTGTCGCCTGGCTTGAGGTTCTTGTAGCAGGCCAGAACGAAATCGCCCAGCTCATCTGGGTAATTTTTGTTTCCATCCTCATCGGTCCACATAAACCTACTCCAAACCATTAAGTGTGTCTGGGTTGTCATCTTGCGAAGTTCCCAGAATGAAAGTGACTCCTTTGGTGTGACCTTTTCAAGCTGGTTCTTCATTTCAGCAATCCACTTGTCAACAAATTCATCGGCACCCTTGAATGTCAGGATTCTGCCCTCAACATAGAAAATGTCGCCAAGAAGCCTCTCAAGCAAACTGAGTGCATCCAGTACCTCTTCGTTGTCAAGCTCATCATCAATGTAGTCTGCAAACTCAGTGTACTGACCGTCAATCATATTGTCCTGAAGTTCATCAGCCGTTATGTAGTCCTCATCCTCAATCTGAACTGGACTTACCTGGAAAATCTTGTAGTGTGCCATATCCTATGCAATTAGTTTAACCATATCTTCCAGCACGCTCTCAGGAACATCCTGGAGCGATACCGTATTAAAGAACTCATCACGCACCCTTCCTTTCTTCAGTCTTGCCTTTTCGATAATTGGGAGACCGAACATATCTGAGGAAACCCTGAAGAACTCCAAGCCAGAGAAGAACGTGTCGCCAACAAAGAGCAGGATGTTTGCCTTGACCTTATCAAGGTTTTCCTCATGCCTCTTCTCCTGTTTCTCAATCTCATGGTCTATGATAGCCTTACACTCTGGAATGAGGTCTTTATCAATCCACTCGCTGCCGTAGTAACCCCAGCAAGAATCAATCTCGCACTCATCCTCGTCCTCAATAACGTAGCCATAGACATCTCCAGTGTAGAACTGGTCAAGAGTCTCAATTTCACCCTCAAGGCATTTCAAGGCTTTCTCACGAACCTCCTTGGTGCATATTTTCTTACCCCAGTTCTTGATAGCGTCCTCCTTTGATATGGCAATAATACCAAACAAACCGCTATCCCAGGGGTCACTGAATTTCCCGCCTCTGCTGGTGCTGATTGTGATTCCGCTGTGCTGATAGGCATAGATGTGGAGCATGATGTGGTTCTTCACAAACTCCTTATCCAGCTTTCCAGTCTCGCTGTCAATAATCTCCTCAATGGAGTGCCCGTCTGGGTTATAGCTCCTGCTGTTTGAGTAGATTGTACCCAGGTTATCCCATTCTCTTGGGGATTGTGGGTCATAATCGTAGAACACCTTAATGGTATATCCACGATATTCTTCCTGCTTATAAATCCGATCGTCCATAATTGTGATTGTTTAATTGTTATAACTTGAAGAAAATATCATCAATGTCCCAGTCGCTCCACCAGTCGTCTGGCAGGTCGTTCTCATATCCGAAGCTATCCATGAGGTCACGGATTTCGTTCTCAATTTCGTCAGATGCCTGGTCAATCGGGCACCTCATCTTCTCAACTATCTCCAGCGCATAAGCCTCACAAGCCTCGCTCCATTCATGGTTGTCACGGACATACTGGAGTGCCTTTTCAAACAGGTCATTGAGGTTCTTCTTGTTGTTGACCGCAAAGTAGTATGAGGCTCCGTAGTCATAGTAGAGGTCCCAGTCCTTGCTGATTACGTCAACGAAATTGTGGTTTCTGGGCATGTTTTCAAACTTACCCTCATTCTCACATATCACGTTGTCGAACCATACCTTAGCAGCCTGTTCCTCGGTTATGTTATCTTCCTCGGCAATCTCAGCTGCTGTGTGGGCATCCAGGATAGCGTCCAGCAAATATCTCTTACTCATCTTCCCAAACTCCTATTTCAATTAGTTTGTTCTTTACTCCGTCATAATGCACTTTCTCATAGCTGTCATCCTCTGAGTAGTGCTCAGCAGTAGCATTCCAGTGGTCAAAGCATTCCTTACAGAATACCCGATTCAAAACTGGGATGAAATAGCACGTTTCACCATTAACCTGCTCGTTGCAGTTGTCGCATACGATCACACGACCAACGAACTGAACTGGGAAACCAAAACCGATTGCAGCGAACTCTGCCTCGGTAGCCTCGATTACGAGGAACTTGGATTGTTTGAATTGTTTTGCCATATTACAAATCGTATTTTTCCTGTAGCCAGTTTGCAAGGTTCCAGGCATTGATTCCAAAAGGCTTCCATTTGAACCATGCATCCTTGCAGCCCTCATAAGCATCTAACAACTGGGATGGCTTATCATAGCCGAACTCAGCAGCAAACTCATCGATACTTCCAGCATTGTAGAAGCTGATTCCGTCAGAGAGGAAGAAGTAAAAAGCTTCCTTAAGGTTTTTTGCATTCAGCACCCTGTCGTTGCAGTAAAAGTCAAACTTAGCCTCATGACGGTCAACCCTAACCGTAACCAAGTGATGCTCCTTTTTGTACTTCTCTCCCCAGGGGTAAGCGACCCCAAGGTACTCACTGGACAGGTGTATTTCCTTGTCCTGATATTTGATTGTTGTTGCCATAATAAATAAAATTACCACCAACCTGTTTCTCCAGTCTCCCTACACTCAACGAATGTTGGTATAGGTTCCTCAATTTCCATTTCCTTTTTTGGGAAATCCATGTTTCTTGCTTTTTCCTTAGCCTCTTCCATGCTGTCAGCTTCAACTACAACAGTGTAGTGGGCAAGGGCTTCCATTTGTGCTTCGTATTTCATATTAAGTATGGATTGACCAGCCATAGCTGGGATTTATTTGTACGCTTGAATTCTCCTTATAGCCCTCTTTGGGGTTGCCGTGATAGATGATACCGCCATTCATTCTGCACTCTCCGTTCAGGTTCTCAAAGAACAGATAGCCGTGCTCTGAAAAATCACTCATTAGCGTGATATAGTGGTCAACTCCGAACCTGGAATGCTTAGATAATCTTGCCAAGCATTCCTCAAGGCTGGTGTCACTGATGCTCTTTGCAAATGCCATGCTTGCATCAAGTTTTGCAGCCACACACTCTTCCATTTTAATTTCCAGCGGTTTGTCACACATCTCAAACTCAGCTATGTGCTCTTCCTTTACACGCTCGATCTCGTTGTACCAGATATTTGCATATATGCACTCAATATCGATGCTGTGGATTTCAACAAGCTGGAACCCATCATAAAAGAATATCCTGCCATTATCACCCCAGTACTTAAGGCTTGCAATTGCAGCGTCATTGTCACGAAATATCTGAAACCTGCTTGCCTCATTTCTGAACAGGTTATTCATTCTTGAAGGACCGATATGGCAGAGTGAGGTTCCCCATTCACGAACCATCCAAAAGAACGGCTCCCAGTTTTCCTCAAGTTCCTTAATGTCGTACTTTTCGAAATCCTTTATGCAGTTCTCGTTTTTTGAAAGGTAAGAACGCATTTCGTCAATAATACACTTGTCCATAGTGATAACATTTAGAAGCCACCCCAGATTACCACACTACTCTTGTCTCCGAACGCATCCTGTACACCCTCAGCACAATACAATGTCCTGGGTGACTTCTGCTTTGTTGAGATACGTACTTCAGCATCATCTGGATAACCCGAAAGCTTGCTGATTAACTCTTTCTTTGTCATTTTACTTTCAGTTTTATGTTAAGTGAAAATCTTTTGTGCCCTCCTATTCATTTCCGTATAGGTCATTGAGATAGGATTCTTTCCAAACAAACACCCCATACGGAAATGCTCTTTCTTCCCGTAATGTGGTGGATTCAGTTTTATTTCGTCTTTTGTTAATTCCTGGAGCCTACCAAGCACAAGAAGTATGATTGCTCTATTATAAGTGCATTCATAAATGTCTGAATACCTGTTTACCTCATTCCAGAAAGATGAAAAAGAACACAAGTAATCACTGGAGAATTTCTTACCTTGCTCCTCACAAATTCTATCAAGGATAATAAGCATGAAATGCGCCAATTCATCATCTCTTTTAGGTGTCCATCCATATATTTTTGATAGAAGGTAACCTAAATCTTCATACAGGTCTGTCCTCTCATACCATCCCTTTGCATAAAGGACAATATCGTTGTATTGGAAGTTTGTAATCATAACGCTTTCTTTTTTAAATCGGGAACTGGGCAGGAAACCCAGCCCCGACAACAATCACACAATTACGAAAAACAATCGTCTCCGCAATATCTTCACGCAGCCTCTTTTTCACACATGGCCGCATACATTCTCTCCATCTCGCAGTAGGCAATTTCATGACAGCCAGCCACAAGAATATCGTTCTCGAAGGAATTGACCAGATACCCAGCCATCGTAACGTTTTCCTCGAACTTTCCAGTGTCGTGCCAGCGTTTGATGGTGTTCCAGTATCTGTGGCATTCTTCAAAGCTCAGTCTGATACCCTTTGAGGTCTCAATATATCCTTCCTGGTGGGCAAATCTCAGCAGGACGTTTCCACCGAAGTTGATGTCCTTGTTGTAGCGTATCTCATAGGGGAGCTGCTTGTCCTTGTTCCAGTACAAATCACGGACCGCATCCAGACCACCGTTCTTGTATTCCTCCATAGCCTTGATGGTCTCAAGCTGTCTCTGTCTCTCGCGCTCACGTCTCTCACGCTCTTCCTCGGCACGTCTCTGGGCTTCAACTCTCCTACGCTCTGCCTCCTCAGCTGCCCAGTGTTCCATACGGATGATGATTTCGTTGAGCATGTGGTTCTCGTCTCCAGAAAGCTGGAGGTCTGGGTTCTCCTTGATGCATTCCTGTAACCAGTAGCCCTTAATACGTCTCTGGTAGATTTCCAGTTTCTTCTGGAGACGCTTTCTGAACACGAACTTGTCAGGATACTCGCAGAACATCTTGTACAACTCGGAATCCTGGGCAAAGTTAAACTCTTTTTGCAGCTCCTTGGGGTAACGTATGTAGCTTCCAGTGTCTCCGTTTGCCTTGATAACACGGTCATACTGGGTTCTTGAGTAAATCATCTTGTCCCCATCAACCATGCTGTCAATAAGCCTCTCCTCAGCCTCGTCTCTCCAGCGATATGGCTTATAGGTTGTGATACCCAGGAATTTCAAGGCTCTGTTGTAAGAATCATTCTTGCGCTTCTCCTCTCCGAAGATGTCGCTGCCATAGATTCCGTGCTCCCTGTTGTACTTGACCTGGGCACGAATATCTATACGCTCACTCACGGTCATCTTTCGAAGCTGCTTGACAGACCACTTGGACTTGATTTGCATACTGCCACCCCAGTGATGCCTGTTGACTCCACCGAAAGGCTCAAAATCAAACCCCATATAATCCTGCATGAACATATTAGTCTTAGCCATCGTAGCCCTTGCCTTGTCAATCGCTGAATTACGCTTCATGTAGGCTGCCCAGGTTCCGTCTCCAAATGTGGCATCCACAACCTTATCAAGACGCTGGTTCTCGATAAGTGCCTTGACCATGTTACGCTTCCTGTACTGGTCGCTCTTCTTGCCACACTTGCCCAGCTTTCCACGCTTGCTACGCAGCCACTTTTTCAGACTGCAATCGCCATACAATGCGTTTAGTTTATCGATAGCTGGAAGATTGCGATACCTGCAATACGCATTATTTCCGTAATATGGGTCAAAGCCGTGGTTCTTTGATGTCAGATAAGGCTTAAGCCCCTCATACATTGAACCGATTAGGTCGTCAACAACCTTCATTCTTGCATTAGCGTCCCATTTTTCTCTCCACCAGAGCACATTGGCATTATCTGTGACAATGACAACCACACTATTCGGGAGTGCCATACTGACCGCACACTGATGCTTACATGTGGTGTTGCTGTAACTCCTATCATCATACAACACAACACCCCTTTCGCGGTCAACGTACTGGGCAATAACGGTGCTGTAACTGTAGAAACTGATGGAATCGGCATGAACGCTGTTACCATAAACCTCGCCATTTCTTCCCATCATATTGTGTGCCCATCTGTGGGCAACCTGGTCTGTTGAATAAGCCATGATTATTTTTCGTTAATGATTTCTGATTGTGTTTCAGTATCCTCATAGTGGTTATCCATGACCCAGCATAGCATTTCCACAAGAGCGTCAAGAAGGTTTTCTCCACCAGTCTCCTTAAGGACTGATTCATCTGGGTAGAACCCGTAAACATAACAAACCCCGTAATCCCAGGGTTCATACTTGGAAATTTCCAGGTGATACTGCTTGCGTGTCCTACCAGTCTCACAAATCGTAATGTGGTCTGGGAGTAGTGCAAGCAGTCTCGCAACACTCCAGCAAGGCAAAACTGGACCAAATAATGTCTTTTTGTACGGGTTCAAGTCTGGGAACATTTTGTCCAAAGAAGCCCCAATGTACTTCATGTCAGCCGTATTAGCATTCAGCCCAGCCTTAAGCAAGGCCTCGCCCTGCTTAATTGTAGTGAAATTCGCAATCATTGTCGTATGGGATTAAAATGTGCGGGCTGCACTTGGAAAAACGCAACAAGAACGAAGCCAAGAACAATATCAAGAACCTCCAAACCGCAACAAGAGCAAGAGCGAACCCTCCGCAAATCAATGCATCTCAGGGCAGTAGTTTCGCGGCACTTGGAGAAAGGTCATGCCGTGTTCCATTTAGGACGGCACAGCACAACCGCATTGTTTCATTTATTCTTCATTTTATGTTGTAAGAACATCTTTCCTTGCGCATACACCCAGGTTTCTCCCAAATGGGGTCAGTCCTGGGTTACCCGCACATGTATATTATTTTCCTAACGCATTCACAGTCTCGTAGATTCCCTTGAGGTGGTCTGGGATGACAATCTTGAGGTCAGCTATACGCTTGGTCTCTTCACTCTTCCATGCCTCAAATTCAGCCAGCTGCTTCTTGCCAGCCACATCCCACTCACGCAGTTTCTCAGCGTACTGGGCATTCTGAGCCATATTAGCCTCACGGACACGCTCATCTATGTCATGGAGTATCTTGTTCAGCTCAGCCTGGTTTGCTCGGTGCTCAGCCTGCAACTTGAAAAACATCTGGTCTATATCATCCGTGTAGACAGTGCAATTGAACTCATAGACCATAGCGTCTCGCCCCTCTCCGTGAACCTCAAACGGTACATCTACAACGTTTGCCGCTTTCTTCCTGGCAATGGAATACTTTCCGTCTGGGTGTATGTATTTACCAATAACGGCACACTTGGTCTCCAGCGTGTAGATGTGGTTGCGCTCCTTAATGTTCAGGGTTGCAATGATGTCGTCCTTAGTGAATGGGGTTGGACGGATGGGTGCCTTCCAGAACTCAAGACCACGCTCCTTGTACCACTCCTCAATGTCCTTTGTGTTGGCTGCCTCGAACATGGCATCACGCGCCTTGATAGCCTCACGCAGCCACGCGATCAGTGACTTGGCTTTCGTGACCTCTTCCAGTTTGGCTGGGATTGCAGCAAGTTCCTCGTCATCATAGCCAATGCCTATCACATTCGTGTTACCTGTTCCAATCAGCCCGACCTTGGTGGAATAGAAACAAACATTATTCAGCCAACTCTCCTGTTTCTGGGCGTATTCCTTTGCAAGGTTAGCCACATGGTTAGCGGATGTAGATGTCAGTCCGCTCTCTCCGAAAAATACAATATTCTTGTCCATTTCGCTTTGTTTTTAGTACGTTATGAAATAGGGCTGAGTTACCCCAGCCCCGTTGATTTATTAACCTTTTGGAACGTCATTTAACGTCCATTAAGTTTTTCTCGAATTGCTCCATGCGTCTCAGGAGCTCGTCCATTTTCCTGGCATTGCCAATTACATAGGCAGCAAGCACGAACAGATAGACCACTCCCAGCACATTCCAAAACATATTGGTGCCCTCATTGAACACCAGCACGCAAGGGACAAGTACAAGTCCCATGAGCACGAATTTTACCAAGTCTTTCATTTTGCAAAACTGTAGTTAATCCGCTTGCCAGCTGGTGTTGCCCTTACGACAAGCCTGGAGGTTATCAACACTGCCTCAACTCTCTGGGTGAAGTCGTCCCAGTGGCTCTCGATGCCATGTCTGATACAGCGTGTTCTCTTGCCACGCTTTTCTGCAAATTTCAGCATATTCTCGCTAAATTGGGTTGTTCAAAAAATTAATCTGATACAGGACCTCGCGCCTGAGCATGTCAATCTCCAGCTTGGAAATGTTGTACTCCTGCATAAGTTCCTTCATGCGAAAGGTAATCACGTACATGGACACACCAGCGTATGCCATCATCTTGAAAATGCCCTCAATCTCATCGTAGGCACGTTTCTTCAGCATATTTGCATCCATAGTAGCCTCCTTTCCTGTTAGTAGCCAACCGCCACAAGGACGATGACGTTAATCATAGTTTTCACGCACTTGATGACCTCTACCCTTGAATAGGTGTCATACAGTCTCTCGGTCAGGTCGTCAACATGGGTCATGCTGTCAACCTCGAATTCCTTTGTGGTCATACGCGCACGCCCTCCCTAATCATTTGCTTGTACCACTGAATCTCCTGGGCATACCAGTTGACCATGTTCAGCGCACGCAGTTTCAGATACTCGTCAGTTGCAGCCTCATACCGCACCTGCCATTTTTGTTTTGCCTCATTCAGTCCTGCAATGAGGTTTTGCAGCAAGGTCTTTCCCTTGGGTCTAAATTTTGTTACCATAATTGCGAAAATGTTTAGTGAAACAAAAAACATAAGATTGTGTTGTGCCCGCCCAGCCCTCGAAACAGCTGGGTGTCTGCCATATTGCTACTCAGAACGGGCTCCAAGATATGCGTCAAGTTCATCATCAAGGAGGCGCACGATTATGTCATGCACCTCGCTCACTGATACCCTGCCATGACCCTCAAGGATACGTCGTGCCCTTGAGAGCATGATGATTTTGTCTTGTGGTGTCATGGGAATTTTGTCTGCATTTTTCGTTACGCAAAGCACCCCTTGAGTGCGCTCTTAACCTGGGCAAGGCTCTTCTCCTTGGAGAACACATAGCTACCGCTACCGCAGTTCTTCAAGCGTCCGTTCCACTTGCCACCCAGCTCCTTGAATGCTACCATGAGGCACTTTGTATCCGCATCCGTGCTCAGGACAAAGCACTTCTCAGAGTAGTCCACCAGCTTGAACTTCATCTTCTTGATGGTTTTCTTGTCAGCCAGAGAGACCTGCTTGATTTCCAGCTTGTCCGCACGCTTCTGCAAGCGGTCAACCTCCTTGTCACGCATTTTCAGCGTCTTGATGTGATGCTCATAGGCTGCTTTGACTGCTGCCAGTGCGGTCTTTGCGGTCTCAGCATCCATGCCTGTGAATATACTTGCAAACTGATAGTTTGCGCTCTTTTTCTCGGTCTTTGCAGTCTTTCCTGCGGTCTTTTTAGCGTTTGACATGATGATACAGTAGCCCCACACCCTGAGCGGCTACAACTGCTTTGTGTGATTGTTAAAAAGTTTTCTTTGATTTGCACACTATTGTGACTTTTGAGTTTGCGAACCTGATAACATGAAGATAGCTGCCAATTTTCTCTCCAACGTGGTCGGAAACGCGCTTCTTTGTACGCACGCCCTTGCCTGTGTTGAACATTTGCGCACCTGTCTCCAGGGTACACTTTGCAGCTTTGCGCTCTTCACGCTTTGACTCCCTTACATTGAACGCTTTCTGAGCCTCTTCTTGCGTGATGTAGGGCTTTTTGCTTACCCAGTCGCCCGCTTGTTTCTTATGACGCTGCCACTGGACTTTGCTACGAATTTCCTCCATTTCGGACTTTTGGGCTTTTTTGCGTAAACGCAGGGGCAGCCCCTCCCTTTGGTCTGCTTTGATGCCCTTTTCCAGAGCACTAAGCTGGGCTTTTGTAAACATATCGCCCATAGTGAGTATTTCTCGCATATCTGTCCGCTTTGCCGTGATGCGGTAGGGCTTAGTTAGTGCCAAAGGAGGGAATCGAACCCTCCATAAAGCTATGCTTTACCAGCCCCCAAAGTCGGGCTGCAATGGCTACCAGGAGACCCCATAGGGGTTAGGCTGCTTTCTTCAGGCTGCTCTTCTTGCCACCTTTGGTGGACTTTTTCTTGGCGGCTTTCTCTTCGAGACCAGTGAACATCCACTCCCCGTTGCTAAGAGCAACGTGGCACCAGTCGGGCTGCTGGGCTGTGCCGTTGTTGATGTAGCCCTCAGTCATAGACTGGGCACTCTTCTCGGCTTTCTTAGCTTTGCTAACCCAAGTGTCGCAAAGGGCACACTGCTTGAGACCGTCCACTACTACATCCGTAGTAGGGGCTATGTTCTCGGACTTGTCGAAGTTCTTGTCTGTCGTAGACAGAATGGTGCGCTTTTCGTAGGTCTTGACGGCTTTGTAGATGCCACCCTCTTCGAGGGTATAGAGCTGCTTGTCCTCTCCGCAGACGGTTACTTTGTAACCGACTGACTTGAACATCTGAGGGTTGCCAGCCTGGTCTTTCAGACCACCCCACCATGCAGTGAAAAAATCAGCCGTCTTGAGGGTTGCCAGTCTGGTCACATGAACACCCAAAGTGTTCATAGCCTCAAGGAGGTCACGTCCAACCTTATGGTTGGCTGGCTCTTGGAAAGCTCTCGTGACGGCATTCCAAGTGTGGACTGACTGCTTTGCAGTCTTGGCAGCTTTGTTTACGCGGGTTGTTGCACTTTGCTTGCGATTGTTATTCTTGCGTGTTGTCATAAAATGCGGCTTGACCGTGATGCCGTAGGGCTGAAATGAAACAAAAATTAAAATTTTTGAGCCCTGGGTGGGAGTCGGTCATAAGCATAGCTTACCCCTAAGAAACCGAGACGGCTCTCTTAGAGCCACCCAGAGCAAACTCCGTTTGTTCTCGTTAGCCTATGCTATCAGCCCATAAAGGGCTGGGTCACGGCAATTTCTAACGTGTCCTTGACCTCCACACTCAGCAAAGCTGAGTATGCAACGAGTTCTTCGCTGGGACTGCTGCTACATAGCAGATAACTCTACGAGTTATATGGGTTGTTCCCCCAAACTGGCACCCTAAAGGGTGTTGCTCAACCAGTGTTCGCTCCTCCTGCTTTTTAAAGCAGGACTTGCCTGTCCTTGTGGGACTACAAAATGCAAGCATTTTGACTTGTGGTCGGCTTGCATCTGCAATTTTAGAACAAGTTCTAAAATTTGGTTGCTCTCTCTCGCGCCCGCCTGTTAGCTATACATACGGGGCTGAGTGCTTTGGTCGGTTCTTCAGTCTCCCCTACGGGGAGGGCATTCTACTGGTGTTGTTCTCTCTTCGAGAGAATGCCTGCAACAAAGTCGTGCCATGCCCACTATATTACGCTGGGGACGAGCTTTGTTCTTCGGCTCTAAAGAGCCTGTGTCGCATTATGTAAAGAGCGCTTGTCTTTGAGTGCCATGCCCTTTGTATGGCTGGGGACTTAATCATCGACACTGCAAATATCTGCGGTCTTTGTTTCAGTCTCCAAATTTTTTCGCAATTTTTTTATTGGGCACTATCGGAAAAATTTACAAAATACCTTGGATGTGTAGGTAGGTTGGAGGTAGGTCAATATCTTTAAAAGATATATAAGGAAAAAATAAAAGTTTTCGGAAATATTGACAAAATTTTTGTGTTTTTGTTGGTTTGGGACTGTTTGAAGGGAGTTTGGAAGGGGTTAATTTCTGATTTTTTGACACGATTTTGGCTTGGATTAGTAGGATGGGAAATAAAACTCACAACAAGGAAATCACTGGGAAGCCCTGTAAATAGAGGGGTTTCGAGAGATTTTTCCATTTGTTGCCGAACACTTGAATTTTTAAACACTTTTTCACAATTGGCTCAAAAATATAAAAATTTCGGAACATTATATATTAATAAGGTATAGGGCTACTTTTTACTTTCACTTTTGGCAAAAGTGAAACAAACAAAAATTTACATCCAAAAACTCTGAAACACCGATAAACAAATGGATTGGAGCACCAAATGAAAGTAAAAAAATCGAACACCCCACCACCTCGGTACGGGATACCACACACAAAATTTTACCCCATTTTTCAAATCCGTTTTTCCACCCCTCCCCACACCGGCCACTCTCCATTTCCACATACTTTTCCCACAACTCTCACAACAAAATTCCTGGGATCTTAGACGAGCGACTTTAAAAATACCATATTTTCCCTATAATAGAACGCTGTCCGCAGGACAGGCCCGTATGGGCATTTTCGCCGCCAGGCGCACCAAAAATAAAAACTTCTGACATATAAAACCCCGTATATAACCTTCCCCAAAATTTTTCGGGGGCCCAATTTTCAAATCCGAATTTCTGGAAACATCATACACCACGTTCCCAAATCTTTACAAACAAACAAAAAGCTACCCCATCCATCACAGACAGGGCAGCCAGCTCAAACTAAAACCTAAAACTTACTTATGAGATTATTACTACATCCTTAAATAGCCTTGGATCACTGTATAATGTTCGCTATTTCATTCCAGACACCCTCCAGCCTTGCCCTCTTCCCAAGAACCTTCAGATACTCCTTCATTGCCTCCAGCTGTCTCACAAGAAGCGTCTGCCTCTCCTTATCCAGCTTAGCGAACTTCTCATCCCACTCAACGAACCTATGCAGCCTTCCTACCTTGGAATCCACATACAGGTACTCTTCCACAAGTCTGTCCTTCCAGCTCTGCTCAAGTGGGCTGGAAAACTCCTTGTCCTGAATCTCCTTAATCTGCTCCTGGTCTATCATAGCTTAATCCAAACTACGTGACTGTAATCATAATAGCCTATCCTTCCAGAAATAGTAGTGCCGTTACGGAACTTGAACTTCTCCAGTGCCTTCACAACCTCCCACTTGGAACATATCTTAGTGACCAGAATAGCCCTCCCACACCTTCTCTTACCACTATCAGTGGTCTTAAAACCTGGGATGGGATCCTCTGTAAGCTCCACACACATTGCCGCGCTCTCATCCAGTGACTTGAACACGTAATTATTCAGAATATCACTCTTGGTCATTGCTCTCAGCCTCCCTTATTTTATGCGAACTGTAGATAAGCCTTACATCGGCATCCATCTCATAAATGCCTCCAGACTTGACCTTCTTCACTCTCTTGTGGTCATCCAGGTGCTTAACCATACTAAAAACAGTACCCAGGATCTCTGCATTATCCGGAATCCTATTCCAGATAGGCAACTTCAAAAATTCCTTCTTTGTCATTTTACTCTTGTACTTAAAACCAACACTCTGTTATTACTTCCTTCCTGCTTCTTGATACGGACTGTCCTGAACTTATGCTCTCCGGAAACCTCCAGCAAAATCTCATCATCCATATCAGCGGCCTGGAAAACCTTATTCTCCAACAATTCCCTCTTTTTCATTTTTCATTTATTTTTTCAATTGAGTGATGAATACCATACAGGGAAGTTATGATAAGGACAGATCCGCATATAAGCGAGATAATTCCATCATAACGCACAATATACCTGTAAGAATAAACTACACCCAGGCACAAAAAGCAAAAGTGCCACAGTATCCATAAATAGAAATGCCTCTTACTCATTACCAGTCCTCCCAAACCTTTTAATACCGACAATCAGGTCACACACAAAAGCAAAGGCATCCAGGATAAACACCACCCAGGACCCAAAGCAAATGAACAGATAGAAAAAGAACGCAAAAATCCTTGCTCCTTTTGATCCTCCAACCTTTGAATACGATTCATTTGTCAGATACATACCCATGTCATAGAACGCAAACGGTATGCTGGCAAGTACACCAATGAAATACCAATAAAACAAGTCTCCCATAATACTTCTTTATTTAATTGTTAATACTAATCATTCTCAGGCTCCAGGTTGTCATCCTTCCTGAACCTCCAGCCATCATTCTTCTTCAAGGCACCCTTACGCTTCTTCTCCTGGTAGCGGCTGAATTCCATATCATACCAGTCATTCATGTTCTTGTAGGCCGTAACGTAGTCCTTCGGGGTTATGTGGTCCACATTGGTATTCCCCGTAATATTCCTGAGGAATTCCCCGAAACCGAACGGATAGCTGCCAAGTTTTACACAAAGGTCATACACAATCTTGAACTCAATAACCGACTCCAGATAGGTTGTGTTTGTTCCTGGCTGTACCACAATACCCAGGCTGGCCATCTTGTCAATGGTGTACCGTACCCTTTCCAGTGATGTTCCCATGATCCTTGCAAGCATGTGCTGGATATTATTGTCTGCCAGTCCTACCTCTGAGCGCACTGGAAGCCTGTCAAGCACATAGTACATCGAAAGCTCATCGGGCCTCAGAAATGAATGAAGCGGGATGGTGGTGCGTCGGGCTGCCAGGTCAAACTCCGAAAAGCGGGTTCCTGAGTGCGGCCCAATGTTAATACTTGAATTTTGATCTTTTCTTTTTCCCATATCTTTTTAATTTTAAATTTTTGCTATTTTATTCCCCATAATTTTTTTATTTTACCCAAAAAACTGGTGATTGATTACAATAATAACCTTTT